>Ga0194052_1000803_pt1 | contig 19275 bp, 13 predicted proteins | sample SepL226m_MetaG_FD_160117 | JGI IMG/M metagenome (GOLD analysis project Ga0194052, IMG submission 160117) | Anoxic zone freshwater microbial communities from boreal shield lake in IISD Experimental Lakes Area, Ontario, Canada - Sep2016-L227-6m | ecosystem: Environmental > Aquatic > Freshwater >...
AACGCCGAGAACGCCTACACCGAGGCCATGACCGCCGACCTCAAGCCCTTCTCCGAGGCGCTCTACAAGGAGATGCTGGGGCGCATCAAGCAGACGGACCTGAGCGTCCCGGTGCGCCGCGGCGCCTACTTCTACTACTCGCGCACCGAGGAGGGGAAGCAGTACCCCATCCAGTGCCGGCGCAAGGCCAGCAAAACCGGCGCCGACGACCCCAAGGCGGCCGAGGAGGTCCTGCTGGACCAGAACGAGCTGGCCAAGGGCCTGAAGTTTCTCAGCCTGGGCGGGATGTCCGTCAGCGATGACGAGCGCATGCTGCTCTTCAGCACGGATGACACCGGGTTTCGCCAGTACCAACTTTTCACCAAGGACCTGGCTACAGGCAAGGTGAGTGCTCCCCTGGCAGCGCGGGTGACCTCCTTCACCTGGGCGGCGGATGCGAAGCACCTCTTCTTCGTCACCGAGGACGATGTCACCAAGCGCTCGAACCAGCTCTGGCGCCTGGACCTGTCTGCTGGCAAGCCGGTCCTGGTCTTTGAAGAGAAGGACGAGCTGTTCGGCATCAGTGCCGGGCGCACCCGGGACCGCAAGTACCTGCAGCTGGAAGTTCAGTCCACAGACACCTGGGAGATGCGCTACCTGGCGGCCGCCAAGCCCCTGGGCGCCTTCAAGGTGCTGCTGCCCCGCCAGAAGGGCCACAAGTACGACTTCGACCACCGGGAGGGCACCTTCTACATCCGCACCAACCGGGACGCCAAGAACTTCCGCCTGGTCACCGCACCGGCTACGACCCCGGGTCCCTCGCACTGGAAGCCCTTCGTGGCGCATCGCCCCGATGTGCTCATCCAAGGCGTCGATCTCTTCCGCGACTTCCTGGTGGTGGTGCAGCAGCGCGAGGGCCTGACCCAGTTCCGCATCCAGGACCTCAAAACCGGCGCGTGGCGTGATGTAGCCTTCCCTGAGAGCGTCTACGCGGCCAGACCTGGTGACACCCCCGAGTACACCTCCAGCGCCTACCGACTCAACTACCAGTCCATGGTCACGCCCCAGAGCATCTATGACTGCGACCTGGCCTCGGGCAAGCAGACGCTCCAGAAAGAGACTGAGGTCCTGGGCGGCTACGCCAAGGCCCAGTACGCCACCGAGCGTGTGTGGGCCACGGCCCGGGATGGCGTGAAGGTGCCGGTGTCCCTGGTCTACCGCAAGGGCATCAAGCGGGATGGCACCGCGCCGCTCTTCCTCTACGCCTATGGCTCCTACGGCTACGGGACGCCTCCAACCTTTTCCAGCACCCGACTCAGCCTGCTGGACCGGGGCATGGTCTACGCCATTGCTCACATCCGCGGTGGCAACGAGCTGGGCGAGGCCTGGCATGACGACGGCATGCTCCTGAAAAAGATGAACACCTTCACCGACTTCATCGATTCGGCGGACTTCCTGGTCAAGGAGAAGTGGACCGCCAAGGATCGCCTGGTCATCGAGGGGGGCAGTGCCGGGGGCCTGCTCATGGGCGCCGTCACCAATCTGCGCCCCGATCTCTTCAAGGCCGTGCACAGCGCCGTGCCCTTTGTAGATGTTATGAACACCATGATGGATGCCAGCCTGCCCCTGACCGTCGGCGAGTACCTGGAGTGGGGCAACCCCAACGAGAAGCCCGCCTTCGACGCCATGCGGGCCTACAGCCCCTACGACAACCTGGTGAAGAAGGCCTACCCGGCCATCCTGGTCACCAGCAGCTTCAACGACAGCCAGGTGATGTACTGGGAGCCCGCCAAGTACGTGGCCAAGCTCCGCACCCTCAAGGCCGACACCACGCCCCTGCTGCTCAAGATGAAGATGGAGCCCGCCGGTCACGGCGGCGCCTCAGGGCGCTACGATGCCCTGAAGGACAAGGCCTTCGAGACCGCCTGGATGCTCAGTCAGGTCGGCATTACCAAGTAGGCTTTTCCCGTCTCCAAAAGGGCGCGAATGCGCCCTTTTGGAGTGAATAAAGGAGAGAAAATTGGTCCAACCCATTCCCCCGGGGTACCACACGGTCACGCCCTACCTGGTGGTGCCCAATGCGTTGGCCTTCCTGGCCTTTCTTGAAAATGCCTTTGATGCGGTGGAGCAGAGCCGGGTCCTACGGCCGGATGGGACCATCGCCCATGCGGAGGTCCAGATCGGCGACTCCCGGGTGCGGGTGGCGCAGGCCAAAGAGCCCTGGACGCCCATGCCCACCGGCCTCTACCTCTACGTGCCGGACACCGATGCCACCTACGAAGCGGCCCTGGAGGCCGGGGGCCTGAGCCTCCTGGAGCCTGCGGATCAGTTCTACGGTGACCGCAACGCTGGAGTGCAGGATCCCTGGGGGAACAACTGGTGGATCGCCACGCATATTGAGGACGTGGACGCAGCGGAGATTCAGCGGCGGCTGGCCTCTCAGGGTTGAGTCTTAGGGCCACAACCCTGACAATGAAGAGGCGCGGCATCCGCCGCGCCTTTCTATGTTCGGAAGCCCCATGTCCCTTCCCGAGGAAATCCAGCGGCGGCGCACCTTCGCCATCATCAGCCACCCCGATGCCGGCAAGACCACGCTGACGGAGAAGCTGCTGCTCTATGGTGGGGCCATCGACCGGGCCGGCTCGGTGAAGGCCCGGGAGGGCGGTGCCGCAGCCCACTCGGACTGGATGAGCATTGAGCAGGAGCGCGGCATCAGCGTCACCTCCGCCGCCATGCAGTTCGAGTACGAGGGCAAGGCCATCAACCTGCTGGATACGCCGGGCCACCAGGACTTCAGCGAGGACACCTACCGGGCCCTCACCGCCGCCGATGCGGTGGTGATGCTCCTGGACTGCGCCAAGGGCGTGGAAGAGCAGACCAAGAAGCTGTTCCGGGTGGCCAGCGAGCGTAAGCTCCCCATCTTCACCTTCGTGAATAAGCTGGACCGGCCAGGCCGCGATCCCATCGAGCTCATCGACGAAGTGGAGGAGCTGTTCGGCCTCCATGCGGTGCCCATGACCTGGCCCATCGGCAGCGGGCCGGAGTTCAAGGGCGTCTATGTCCGGGCCACGGGCCAGATCCAGGTGTTCGAGCGCATGAAGGCCGGCCGAAAGGCCCGGGTGGCGGGGCAGGGCGGGCTGGATGACCCGGAGATCGCGGCGCTGCTGACGCCCGCGGAGCTGCAGCAGCTGAAGGACGACATCGACCTCATGGTGCACGTGCTGCCCCCCTTTGACCGCGAGGCCTTCCTGCGGGGCGAGCAGTCCCCCATGTTCTTCGGCTCGGCCGTCAACAACTTTGGCGTGGCGGAGTTCCTGGAGGAGTTCCTGGAGCTGGCGCCCCCCCCAGGCCCCCGGCCCCTGATGAACGGCGGCCTGGTGGATCCGGAGCAGCCCTTCACCGCCTTCGTGTTCAAGGTCCAGGCCAACATGAACAAGGCCCACCGGGACCGGGTGGCCTTCGCCCGCATCGTCTCTGGCCGCTTTGAGCGGGGCATGGACGCCCTCCACGTGCGGGAGAAGAAGTCTATCAAGCTGAACTACCCCCACATGTTCTTCGGCCGGGAGCGGCAGATCGTGGACGAGGCCTACCCGGGCGACATCCTGGGCCTCATCAATCCCGGCCTGTTCCGCATCGGGGACGTCCTCAGCGCCGCCGGTCCCGTGGAGTTCCATGCGGTGCCGCGCTTCTCTCCCGAGCAGTTCGTGTCCGTGCGCCTGGCGGACCCCGGCGCCCGCAAGGGCTTCCTCAAGGGCCTCAGCCAGATCGCAGAAGAGGGCGTGGTGCAGGTCTTCTGGCCCAAGGGGGGCGCACCGCTGCCCATCCTCGGCGCCATCGGCCGCCTGCAGTTCGAAGTGCTCCAGCACCGCCTCAAGGAGGAATACGCCTGCCCCGTGCTGCTGGAGCCCCGCAGCTTCCAGCTGGCCCGCTGGCTCCAGGGCGGGTGGCCCGAGCCCAGCCGCTTCTGGGGGGAGCTGGTCGAAGACGTGGAGGGCAACCCCGCCATCCTCTTCGAAAACGACTGGCAGCGCCGGACCACCGCCGAGAAGTGCCCGGGAATCACTTTCCTGGAACACCCGCTGAAATAGGTGGGGGGCTCGGAAGGCTGCGCCTTCCGAGATGGAAAAAACGAAAAACAAGAAAAGAAAAACGGCGCCTTGGCGCCGTTTTCTATCCCGGAATGCGCAGCATTCCGGGCAGCCTGACCGCTCAGATCCGTCCCAGCGCCTTCCCTGCGCAGCGGAGGTCGCTGCAGGCGCGGATGACGCGGTCGGCCATGTTCTGCTCGGCCTTCTTCATGTAGGGGCGGGGGTCGTAGGTCTTCTTGTTGCCCACTTCGCCATCCACCTTGAGGACGCCGTCGTAGTTCTTGAACATGTGGTCGGCGATGGCACGGGTGAAGGCGTACTGGGTGTCCGTGTCGATGTTCATCTTGATGACACCGTAGTCCAGGGTCTCGTGGATCTCCTGGAGGCTGGAGCCGGACCCGCCGTGGAAGACCAGGAGGGAGTTGGCCCCGCCGCAGGCGCTGGCGATGGCGGCCTGGCCGTCCCGCAGGATGGAGGGCTTGAGCACCACGTTGCCGGGCTTGTAGACACCATGCACATTGCCGAAGGTGGCGGCCAGCATGTAGGGGCCGATGGGGGCCAAGCCCTGGTGCACTGCCACCATGTCCTCGGGGGTGGTGTAGAGCTTCTCTTTGCCCAGGTGGCTGGTGTCGTGGCCGTCCTCTTCGCCGCCCACCACGCCGATCTCCACTTCCAGGATGATGTCACTGGCGGCGCAGCGCTTGAGCAGCTCCAAGGACTTGGCGATGTTCTCGGCCAGGGGCAGCTCGCTGCCATCGAACATGTGGGCGTTGTAGAGGTTGGGCTGGCCGAGGGCCCGGCGGCGCTCGGTCTCCGCGATCAGCGGGAGGACAAAAGTCTCGAGGTACTTGGGGTGGCAGTGGTCGGTGTGCAGGGCGATGTTCACGTCGTACTGCTCGGCCATGAACCGCACATAGTCCGCCAGGGCAATGGCGCCCTGGGCCATGCTCTTCACGCCCAGCCCCGACATGAACTCGGCGCCGCCGGTGGAGATCTGGATGATGCCGTCAGCCTTGGCGGTCTTCAGCCCCAGCAGCACCGCGTTGGCGGTCTCCGTGGAGGTGACGTTGAAGGCGGGGAAGGCGTAGTGCTCGCGCTTGGCGATCTCGAGCATCTTGGTGTATTGAGCAGGGCTGACAACGGGCATGGGTTCTCCTGGGCTCTGGTCTCAGGCTAGCGATACCAGACTTTCGTTGCAATCAGGCCTTGGCGTAGTCGTAGAAGCCGCGGCCGCTCTTCTTGCCCAGCCAGCCTGCGTCCACGTACTTGATCAGGAGGGGGCAGGGGCGGTACTTGGGATCGCCCAGGCCGTCGTAGAGCACATTCAGGATGGCCAGGCAGGTGTCCAGGCCGATGAAGTCCGCCAGGGTCAGGGGGCCCATGGGGTGGTTCATGCCCAGCTTCATGATCCCGTCGATGCTCTCCACGGTGGCCACGCCTTCAAAGAGGGTGTAGATGGCCTCGTTGATCATGGGCATCAGGATGCGGTTGGCCACGAAGCCCGGGAAGTCATTGCAGGAGATGGGGGTCTTGCCCAGGCGCACGGCCAGATCCATCACCGCCTGGTAGACGGCGTCGCTGGTGGCCAGGCCGCGGATGACCTCGATGAGCTGCATGACGGGCACGGGGTTCATGAAGTGCATGCCGATGACCACGTCGGGGCGCTTGGTGACAGCGGCCAGCTTGGTGATGGAGATGCTGCTGGTGTTGGAAGCCAGGATTGCCCCGGGCTTGCAGACCTTGTCGAGGGTCTCGAAGATCTGCTTCTTGATGACCCAGTTCTCCGTGGCGGCCTCCACCACGATGTCGCAGTCGGCCAGGTCTTCGAGCGCAGTGGTGGTGCGGATGCGGCCCAGGATGGCGGCCTTCTCCTCGGCGGTCAGCTTGCCCTTGTCCACGCCCCGCTGGAGGTTCTTGTCGATGTTGGCCACGCCCTTGGCAGCAAAGGCCTCGCTGATGTCCTGCATCACCACAGTGAGGCCCGCCTGGGCGGAGACGTGGGCAATGCCGTTGCCCATCTGGCCTGCGCCAATGACGCCGATCGTCAGGATGCTCATGGGGTCTCCTTGGGTGAGGTGGGGCGAAGCTGATGCTGAGGTCGTTAACCCCTCAATCTTAGCCGCCCGTCCCGAGGATTTTTGTCCGGATTTCTCCGCTTCCCCCGGGATCTCTGCGAGTGTAGTTTTGCGAACCAGGAGTCTGCCATGCTGCGTCCACCCCACCACCTGATCTTCGCCTTTGATGCCGAGTGGGTGCCGGATCCCTCCACCGGTCGCCGGGTCCTGGACCTGCCCCTGGAGCTCTCGGACGAGGAGGTGATCGACCGCATGTGGGCCTACGGCGGGGCCACGGAGGCGGAACCTCGGCCCTACCTCAAGACCATCCTCTGCCGGGTGGTGTCCATTGCGGCCGTGATCCGCACCGTGAAGAGCGGCGAGGTCTCGCACCGCCTCTACGCCCTGCCGGATGGCCCGGACCCCCTGCCCGAGGACGAGCTCCTGCGGCGCTTCCTGGTGGCCGTCGGGGACAAGAAGCCCCAGCTTGTGGGCTTCAACAGTCGGGACGCGGACCTCCCGATCCTGACCCAGCGGGCCATGGTGCATGGGCTCTCAATCCCGGGCCTGGGGCGGAGCGGGGAGAAGTGGGCCAAGGACGACTTCTATGACCGCTACGGCAGTCAACACGTTGACCTGCGGGAGGCCGTGGGCAGCTGGGGCAAGGCCTCCTCCACCCTCCATGAGCTGGCCACGGCCTGCGGCATTCCCGGCAAGCTGGGAACGGATGGGAAGAGCGTCATCGAGCTGTGGCGGGCCGGGGACATGGCCGGGATCGTCCGCTACAACCAGTTCGACGCCCTCACCACCTTCCTGGTCTGGCTGCGGGGCATGACCCTCTCAGGGCACCTGACTCCGGAGCAGATGCTGGCCGAGGAGGCCCAGATCCGGGCCCTGGTGGAAGCCAAGACCAAGCAGGATCCTGCCTTCGGGCTCTTCCTGGACGGCTGGCAGCGGCTGGCCTAGGGTTCCCCCCTCGCTGGTGCAACCCTCTGAATGCAAAGAGAAATGAACACCGCTAGACCCCTGCCTAGGGGACTCATTGAGCGGTGCGTTTGGCACGAATTGAGCAATTGGGGGAATGGGCCGATAGATTCTTGACCCAGGAGCCGCCATGACCCAGGAGATCCGACCCGAGGACCTGATCGTCACCGAGGAAGACGGAACCCGCCGCATCAACCACGATGTGATCGAGAGTTACGGCCTGTTCAACCTGCCGCGGGCCACCATGCGCCAAGCCCTGACGGTCTATTACGACAACGCCAGCCGCCTGGGCCGAGGCCCGGCCCACACCGTACGGACCTTCATCTCCCTGGCCGGGTCCATCACCCGCTTCCCCCGCCAGGTGGCCATCAACTTCACCCGCGGCGCCGCCTACCGACGGAACATGCGGATGCTGCGGCGGTTTAGTCGCTGAAATCGCTGTGCGATTTCAGTTGTGAAAAGAGAAAGGCATCAAAGCGTCCTTAGGATGCGCTCGATGCTGGTGGCTCTGCGGCCGTCGGTGGTGACGAGGACGGCGTGGAGCTGGAAGTCGCCCTGGGCGACCTCGTAGCGGGGGCGTTGGACGTTGAGGAAGCGGCCCAGGCTGCACTCCTTCTTCATGCCGATGACGCCGTCGTAGGGCCCGGTCATGCCGATATCCGTCACGTAGGCCGTGCCCCCAGGCAGCACCTTGGCGTCCAGGGTGGGGACATGGGTGTGGGTGCCCAGCACGGCGGCGGCCCGGCCGTCCAGGTGCCAGCCCATGGCCTGGGCCTCGCTGGTGGCCTCGGCATGCATGTCCACGAGGACGAGGTCGGCGCGCTCCTTCTGGAGGATGCTGTCCACGCAGCGGAAGGGGCAGTCACAGGGGGACATGTGCACCCGGCCCATGAGGTTGATCACCAGCACCTCGGCGCCCGAGGGGGTGTGCAGCTTGATCCAGCCCTGGCCGGGGGTGCCCGGCGGGTGGTTGGCGGGCCGGATCAGGCGGGGCTCCTGCCGGTAGAAGGACTCGATGCCCTTCACATCGAAGGAGTGGTTGCCGGTGGTGATGACATCCACGCCCACCTTGTCGAACCACTCCTTGGCGATGCCCTCGCTGATGCCGTGGCCGTGGGCCGCGTTCTCGCCGTTGACCACCACCAGGTCGGCCCCGGTCTCTCGGCGCAGGGCCGGGACAAACTCCTCCACGAGCCGTCGGCCCGGTTCCCCCACCACATCGCCCAGCGCCAGAATCTTCATCCTATAAAGGTAAATGAAAAGGGCGGCCGAAGCCGCCCTTTCCTGGAGGTCGCCGAGCCTAGAAGGCGAAGCGGAGGCCCACCTGCACCTGCCGGGCGGAACCGGCCCACCGCTGGGTGGGGGTCAGCACGGGAGGCGCTGCATCCACCGCAGAGGGATTGGAGACGGAGGGGGTGGCGTAGGTCAGGTAGGTGTCCTGGCGGTTGGTGAGGTTGAACACATCGAGGGACAGGGTCAGCTTCGTCCCGCGAGTGACGGGAATGTCGCGGCGCAGGCCGAGGTCCAGGTAGAGGACCGAGCCATTGCGGTAGGCGTTGCGGCCGATGTCCTTGCCGCCGGGGTAGTAACGGTCGTTGCCGGTGTTACCGTCGCCGTTCACGTCCGTGCCGTAGGTGATGGTGTAGGGCGTGCCAGTCTGGTAGCGCATGGAGACCGAGGTCAGGATGCCCGTGATTTCACGGTCGATGAAGCTCATGTAGCCGGTGAGGACCTGGCGGCGGTCGGTATCAGCAAAGCCCCACTGGGCGCCTAGGCGGGAGTTGTCCTGGACGGTGACGCCGGAGTAGTTGCGCTCGTTGGAGTCGCTGTCCTTGTTGATGGAGTAGGTGTAGAACACCTGCGCATCAAAGGCGCTGCCATCCTTGTGGTACTTGAGGCTCAGGGTGTAGGCGTGGTAGAGGCTGGTGGCATCGGAGAGGTAGACGCCCATGGTGCCGTAGCCGGTGTTGGGACGGACCACCGTGTAGGCACCGCTGGTGCTGGTGGTGCTGGGGTAGATGAGGCGGCCGGCGGCGTTGGCCGTGGGAGTACCGAGGTTCACATCGGCGGTGCGCTCCAGCTGGTTGCCCTTGGCATAGGTGGCCGAAACGCCCAGGACCACATCCTTGAAGGTGCGCTCAGCGCCCACGTTCAGGCGGTCGGTGTAGGGGTTCTTGAAGTCGGGGCTGAAGGTCCAGATGTTAAAGGCTGGCAGGGCAACGCCGGTGGGGAAAGACGCGACCCAGTAGGGGTTAGCGTAGTTGAAGGCCGCCCCGATGGGGATGCCGTAAGTGGCGGCTTCACTGGGCTGGAAGTCCTTGCTACCCGTGCGGCGGCCGTTGGCAGCGAAGACCTGGTACAGTAATACGGCCGGGGTGGTGCTCACATAGCGGCCAGCGCTGCCACGCACCAGCGTTTTGCCCTGGTCGGCGGCGGGGGTCCAAGTGAAGGAGAAGCGGGGGGAGATCTGGCTGTCGTTGGGGATCTGGCCCGTCAGCGGCATGGTGCTGGCGAGTGGGTTGCTGAAGTTCAGGATCGGGTAGCTGGGGTTCTCCTGCTTGTCCCAGCGAACACCGAGGCCCACCTTGAGGGTGTCGGTCACGCGCCAGTCAGCCTGGATGAAGGCGGCTTCCTGCTTCATAGTGGCGGCGAACTGACCGGCCTGTGCGATGGGGCTGCTGAGGCCAAAGTTCTGGCGGTAGTAGCTCCAGTTGCCGGCCCGGTAGTTGGCGATGCTGGTGAAGTTGTAGACGCCCTGCCAGTTGCCGGCGAAGAACTCGGCAACGTCCATGGTGTTGTAGTCGAGGCCAGCCTTCACCTGGAGGGTGGGGGTGACATAGCTGATGTTGTCCTGGAACTGGGTCCGCTTGGTGTTGTAGGTGCGATCGAAGGGGTAGGCGCCGAAGTAGCCCACGCTGCTGATGGCGATCTCAGGGGTCTTGGAGTAGGGCACCCGGGGCATGTCGTCCTTGGTGAAGTTCACTCGGGCTTCGTTCAGCCAGTTGGCGTTGATCACCCAGTTCCACTGCATCACGAAGGCGTCGGTGGTGACGATGTCGCTGGAGAGGTTCTCGTAGGCGGCGGTGATACCGGCACCCACATCACCATTGAACTTGGAGTGGTTCACCCGCAGCTGAAGGGTCTGATCCGGGTTAATGTTCCAGTCGAAGCGGGCGAACATGGACTCGCTGTCGCCCTTGCTGAAGTAGGCGCCCTGCTTGGCGAGCAGGACTGCATCGGAGGGCAGGGCAGGGTTCAGTGGCAGGAGGCCCGAAACGCCACCGGGGTTGGCGCCGCCGAAGGCCATGTTGTAAGGCTGCTTCAGGCGCTGGGCGTCGTAGGCCACGAAGTAGAACAGCTTGTCCTTGACCAGCGGGCCGCCGGCACTGAAGCCGTACTGTTGCTGCTCAAAGGCCCCCACGGGGTTGGTGGTGGTGGAGCCAGAGGGCTGGATCATCGTCGGACCGGGCTCAACCCAGACGCGGGGGCGGGTGTAGTAGAAGAGGCTGCCACCGAAGTCGTTGCTGCCGTTCTTGGTGATGGCGTTCACGTAACCGCCGCCCATGCGCCCGAACTCGGCGCTGGCGCCGTCGGTGATCACCTGGTACTCGCGGATGGCTTCGATGGACACGGTGAAGGGGGTCTTGCCTTCCGCCGCACCGATCGCGCCACCGAAGAAGGGCTCGTTGTTGTCGCCGCCGTCGATGTTGATGGAGGTGTTGACACCACGCTGGCCGGCGATGGCGAGGTTGCCCCGGGAGCCTTCCACCACGGTCTGGGGCGTCAGGGTGGCCAGGTTCGTGAAGCTGCGGTTGAAGACCGGCAGGTTCGCGAGGTTGTCGGTGGAGACGATGGCCGCAGCGCTGGCGCGCTCCGTATCCATCTGGGGGGCATTGCTGGCGACCACTTCCACCACGGCGCCCGTCTCAGCCGCCAGCTTGACGGTGAGGGGAGCGGCGTCGCCGAGGTTGAGGTTCACCCGGATGTTGCTGGCGGACTGATAGCCGGCCTTGGTGACCGTCACGGAGTAGGGGCCCACAGGCAGCATGGTGGCCAGGTAGCGGCCCTCGGGACTGCTCTGCATGGTGCGGGTCAGGCCCGTCTCCTGGTTGCGGATGACCACGGTGGCTCCGGCCACCGCAGCGCCCTTGGCATCCAGCACGCGACCACCGAGCTGGGTGGACACCGTCTGGGCCATAAGGGGAGCGGCTGCGACAAGCAGGGCCGCAAGGGTCGAAGTGCTCAAATGCCGTGGACGCATGGGAAGTTCCTCCAGCTTTGAGGGTAGCGTCTGGGGGGGCTCAAATGGAAGGGGACCGATGGGTCCAGGAACGAAATTCACCCGGAAGACACCTCATGGTCACAGGGCCTCCTTCGGAGGCCCGTCTGTTAGGCTTCTTCATTCCCAGAGATCCCCATGAAACCGCTCCTCCTCGCTGTCTTCCTCTGCCTGGCCCCCCTGCTGGCCGAGGGCACAGCAACCCTCGGTGTGGGTGAGATTCGGGCAGGCATGAAAGGCTATGGCCGGACAGTGTTTCAGGGAGGAAAAATCGAGCGCTTCGAGTTTGAGGTGCTGGGCGTCCAGAAGAACGCCGCCCCTGGCCGGAGCCGCATCATGGTCCGGGCCTCGGGGGGACCCCTGGCGGAGACGGGCATCCTGGCAGGCATGAGCGGCAGTCCCTGTTACATCGATGGGAAGCTCATTGGCGCACTCAGCACGGGACTCCTCTTCGAGAAGGAGCCCATCGGGGGCATCACTCCCATTGCTGAAATGCTGGAACAGCTGCGTGATATCCCAGAAATTGCCCCCAGTCGGACCCCCCTGATCCTGCCCAAGCTGGAGCCCCCCAAGGTGCTCAAGGCGGCCCTCCTGGGCCAGATGCTGGACTTCCGCACCCTCATGGGGGACACCGACCCCCAGACCCTGCCCATGGCCCTGGCTGGCAGCGCCCTGGGGGCCGAGGCTCAGCGTGTGTGGTCCGGGTGGCCCGTGACCTTCACGGCCGTCCCCACCCTCTCCGGGGGGCGGGAGGAAGCCAGCCCGCTGGAGCCCGGCGGCATGGCGGCCATTGCCCTCATGCAGGGGGACCTGGACCTCGCCGCCTCCGGCACCATCACCTACGTCTCGGGCAAGCGGGTGCTCATGTTCGGCCACCAGCTGTTCAACCTGGGGCCCGTGGACCTGCCGCTCTGGTCCGCCACGGTGGCCACCAGCGTGGCCAGCTACCAGAACTCCTTCAAGCTGGCCATGCCCGTGGCGCCCATCGGGGCCCTCCGCCTGGACCGCAGCTCCGGCGTGGCGGGCATCCTGGGGGCCGAGGCCCACATGGTGCCCATGCGCATCGGCCTGAACCTGGGGGGCAAGCGCACTCTGGACTTCCGCTTCGAGCTCATGGATCACCCGGTGGCCACCGGCGCCCTGGCGGCCACGGCCGTGGCCCAGACGCTGGACGCCCACACCCGGGGCATCGGCTTCCAGAGCCTCTCCCTGCAGGGCAACATCAAGCTCGTCGGCCACCCCGCCATCCAGCTCGAGAACGTCATCGCCGATCTGAATCCCGGCCGCATGTCCCAGTACGTCGGCGCCATGGTGCAGGCCCTCTGCCTCAACCCCTTCGAGAAGCCGGTCATCGAGGGCATCTCGCTGACCATCAAGGCCGAGGAGCGCCTCGACCTCACCAGCATCGTCGCCGTGCGCCTGCTCAAGGCCCGGGCCCGGCGGGGTGAGGTGCTGCCGGTGCTGGTGACGCTGCAGAACATCCAGGGTGTCCGGGAGACCGCCACCTTCAACATCCAGGTGCCGTCCTCCGCCGCCAAGGGGAAGGCCGTGCTCATGGTGGGTGATGGCTACAGCCTCACCGCCGCCGACCCGGACGAGCGGGTGGTGGAAGTGGCGGCCCTGAGCGACATCGTGCGGATCCTGAATGGGGCCCTCCGCAACAACCACGCCTATGCCCTGCTGGTGCAGCTGCAGCCGGGCGCCGGCCTCCGGGGCAGCCGCATCGAGGGCATTCCTCCGACGGTGGCCAGCCTGGTGGGTGGGGACGGCGCCAGCAGCGACAACAAGCTGCAGCGGCGCATCGTGGGCCGGGCCGTCCTCCCCCTTGAGCGGGAGGTCCGCGGCCTCAGCCAGCTGGACGTGGAGATCGAGTAGATGCTGTTGCGACGAAAGGGAACCATGCGCCGGATGATCCTGCTATTCACCGCTCTCCTCGGGGCCTCCGCCTTCGCGGAGCAGCCCTCTGCCACCTTCTCTGGCTTCAACGACTGGCTGGGCTCCGAGACCCGCGGCGTGCGCATTGGCGCCGATGGCCGGGTCCGCCTGGCTCCCGCCCTGCGGCGGGTCGCCCAGCTGCCCGAAGGGGTCATCTGGGCCGCCGTCCCGGATGGGGCGGGCGGGGCCTTCTTCTCGGCGGGAACAGACGGCAAGCTCTTCCACTTCACCGGGGGCCAGATGAAGCCCCTGGGCCAGGTGAAGGGCGGGATCGTCTTCGCCCTGGCCCGCCTGGGCTCGGACCTCATCGTTGCCCCCACAGGGGAGGGCAAGCTCTACCGCGTGTCCCCCTCGGGCGCTTCCAAGGTGTTTGCCGAGATCGACGCCCGCATCGTGTGGGGACTGGCGGTGGAAGGGGACGCCGTGATTGTTGCTGGCGGCTCCGAGAAGGGCGCCCTGCTCATCCAGGCCCGGGAGGGCTCCAGCCGCCGCCTGGCGGAGCTGGCGGATGAGACGGCCTTCACTGCGCTGACGTCGGATGGGCAGGGGGGCTGGTACCTGGGCAGCCATGGCCGGGGCCTGGTGCTGCGCTACAACCGCACCGGGGACCGCCTGGAGACCTTGATGGACACGCCCTTCGAGGAGGTGCGCGCCCTTGCTCTCGTGGATGGCGACCTCTACATCGGCGCCGACAATGGCCTCACCCCGAAGTTCAGCACGGGCCAGCTGGAGCGCCGCGAAGGCTACCTCCAGTCCGACACCACGGTGACCACCCGGTCGGCGGTCATCCGCCTGGACCGGGAGCGGGTCCCGGAGGTGCTGTGGCAGAGCGCCCAGAGCCAGGTCTATGCCCTGGCTGCCTGGAAGGGCCAGCTGCTGGTGGGCACGGGCAACCGCTCCCGCATCTTCGCCCTGCCCCTGGGCAAGGCGCGGCAGGCCGATCCCTTCGCTGTGGTGCAGGAACTGGGCACGGCCCAGGCCACGGCCTTCCTGCCCTCCGGCGGGGACCTCATGGTGGTGGGCTCGAACCCCGCTGAGCTGCACCTGCTCTCCGAAGCCCAGGCCACGGACGGCACCCTGGAGTCCCGCATCCTCAAGGGGGCGCCCATCGCCGACTGGGGCCGCGCCTACCTGGATGCGGAGACCCCCACCGGCACCACCGTGGAGCTGCAGTTCCGCATCGGCAACACCGAGTCTCCGGATGCCACCTGGACGCCCTGGACCCCGCCCCTGCGCAGCGGCGAGCGGCCGGCCCTGCCGGCAGCGCGCTTCGCCCAGTTCCGGCTCCGCCTCGCCAGCACCCGCGGCGGCGCCACACCCATCGTCGAGACCGTGGATGTCCACTGGGCGCACCGCAACCTGCCCCCGGTCTGGGAAGGCGTCGAGGTCATGCCGCCCGGCGTGGTGCTCATGCGCACCGCCCCGCAGGATGACATCGGCATCGAGCGGATCCCCCTGGAGGTCCAGAAGCTGATCCCGGCCCTGGGCTATATGGGCTCGGAGAAGCGCAGCTTCCGGCGCGGGGGCCAGAGCTTTACCTTCAAGGTGAACGACCCCAACGGCGACACCCTCCAGTTCGCCATCCGCCTCATCCCGGAGAAGGGCTCGCCCATCCTCATCGAGAAGGCCTGGAAGGAGAAGTTCTTCAGCTTTGACACCCTCCCCGTGCCGGACGGCCGCTACCGTCTGGAGGTGACCGCCTCGGACGCCCCCACGGCACCCTTCAATGCCGCTCTCACCAGCACCTGGCGCACGCCGCCCTTCCTCATCGACCACACCCCGCCGGTGCTGTCCGACCTGACCGCCGTACCCGAGGGGGACGGCCTCCGGGTGCGCTTCTCCAGCAAGGATGAGACGTCCCTGCTGAAGGAGGCCGCCATCAGCGCCGATGGCGAGCGCTGGCTGCAGGTGGTTCCCGAAGACCGCATCTTCGACCAGAAGGACGAGCGCTTTGACGTCCTCATTCCCCGGGAGTCCCTGCGGGGTGACCGCATCCTGGTGAGGGTCGTCGACCAGTTCAACAACGAGCAGACGGCAGCGGTGACGGTTTCGGTGCCCAAGAAGTAGCTGTTCTCTTGCTCCAAAAAGAAGCGGGCCTGGGGGCCCGCTTCTTTTTGGAGATGGGCAAAGACTGGGCCTGTTTTCAAAGTCGAAGCCAGGTAAGCACGGAGGATATGGCAACCACGGCCGAGTAATTCCACATGGTCTTGTCGTAGCGGGTTGAGAGGCTCCGATAGTGCCGCAGTTGAGTTGGATTCAGTTGGAACGGCCTGGATCCCGGTCGACCTCAGGGACGGTCGCTTCGGCCAACACCGCTGGGTTTTACCGACCGGGAATGTAGCTGTCGGGAGGCGTCCTTTTATCCTCCCTCCGGCTCTGCGCCCCAAGCGTCGTCGCCGCCGGGTCCAGGGAACCGTCTGGCTTCAGCCGGACGATGTCGCCCTCCTTGAAATTCCTTCCCTTGATCGTGCAGTCGCGGGCCACCCAACCTTGGGCGAGGTGACCGTTCTCGTGGAACCAGGCATTGGTATCAAGCCCGTAGAAGAGGGACCGCATCCCCATGCGGAACGGGTTGCTGGAACTGGTGCAAGGGACACCGTCGATGTCCTGGTCGCCCTCGAGCTTCACTGCCCGGATCCTTCCGCTGGGATAGAAGATGTGGCCGCATCCATCATTGAGGCTTTGACAGAGGATCCCCTGGATCCGGACCGGCTTGGGCAGCCAGCAAAACCAGCAACCGGGAACCTCGCTTTCCCAACCCTTCGGGGTCCAGAAGAAGACCGTCGCACCCGCCGGCAGCTCAACGCCGCGAATCACGGCGGCTTCGATGAGCTTGTAAGTGTCCGCCCGGTTCTTGAGGAACTTGACGTTGCTCCCGGGGGGGAGGTCGAACCCGTCAAGGGTCGCCCGTTTCCCCAGGACGCAGGACGTGACCTTGCCGGCCTCGTCGAAGTGGACGCTGGTGCCGGCTGGCAGGAGATAGCCCGCGATGGTGTGGTCACGCGCCAGGGTGCAGGACTTGATGCGACCATCCGAGCGCAATTCGACGGGCCCCTGGCAGGGCATGCCCTGAACCTCCGTCGATTGAATCTGTGTGTTCGTGGATGCGCCCAAACCGACCAGGCCGCAGAGGAGTGAAGCTGCAAGGAGGTTCCGCAAGACTCCTTTTGCTTTCATGGGAAGAGATCTGGCGGGTGTGTCCTGGCAACGACAACCATTGATTTCGTCAGGATGGGTTGCCTGGGGAAACAGCTGCTGGACGGGGGATGGGACTTTCAAGGGCCTCATGTTCAACCGACCTCCTCGGAAATGGGTTGGGTTCAAATCGCTGAATTCAGGAAACGGCGCAGGAACTGCACACAACGGAATACCTGGAAACGACCAGAAAAGACCCGACGCTGAGGCGATGGCTTTGGTCAGGGAGTTGGACCTTGAACCAGTCGCTTTGGCAGAGGTATTGGAAATTTCGAGCAGGATGCCACACCTACCTGTCGGGTGCATAGCGAAATGGCGATTCCCGCGGGGATGGTCATTGAGCGCTTCGAAAATAGTGAGTAATTCGGTGGTGGCGGGACACGTTTGACCGGGTGGGTCGGCGCGTTCAGGCCCACCCCCGAATTGCGATCTTGAACAAGCCCGTAGCGGCAGGGGCCGGCGCGATCGGGCTATGGGGAAATCGGAGTGGGTCGAGGTCCTGAGGCGGGCCGTGATGACCGAGCCAGGGCAGTCTGGGCACGATTGGGCTGTTGGGACCCGTGCGTGGATGCTTCCGCTCCTGTCCAGGCGCAGACCTTCTCCAGCCTGCCGTTTCGGAGGGATGCGGGGCCTGCGGTGGTGGACGGTATGAGGGCAGTGGTCATGGTGTGGCTGGGGGCGGCGCCCGGGTCGAGGTCAGGGGTAAGCGCCGCAGGATGCCGCCGCAGACGGGGCAGGTCCGGGTCGCTCGTTCCAACTTCTGGGCTGGCCCTTCCCTTCGCTTCCGCTGCGGTTTCCCGAGGGCAGCCCGCGCCCTCTCCAACTGGCCACCAGGCCGTGTTGAGGCATAGAGGCCGGTGTGGCGGATCTTATGGAACCCTTGCGGCAGCACGTGCCGGAGCAGGCGGCGCAGGAACTCCACCGGGTGCAGGGTGGCGGTTCGCCCTAGCTTGGTCCGGAAGGTGACCCGGTCGCGAGTAACCTCCAGCAGTCGCGAGTTGGCGATGCCCACCCGGTGGGTATACCTGCCGAGGTAGGCCAGGATGTGGCGCGAGCGCTTAAACGGCTTCTTGGCATAGACGATCCAGGGCTTCCGCGCCACCCGGCTTGCCAGGGCGGCATAACCCTGGTCCGTCCATTCCGGAAAGGCGCCCCGCTTCCTCAGGGCCCCGAGGGCGTGGAGCATCCGGGCCCGGAACACCACGCCCATCATGACGACCGGGAACAGGAAGGCACTGCGGGTGGCGATGAAACGGCTGCCATCGAGCGCCAGTCCCCCGGCGGTGACCAGGGCGTGGACATGGGGATGGAAGGCCAGTTCCCGGGTCCAGGTGTGCAGGACCAGGGTGATGCCGAGGGTGGCCTTCAGGCGGGTCCGACCCAGGACCAGCAGGGTCTCGGAGGTCCCTTGCAGGAGGGCCTGGTAGACCTCGGCTGGATGCCGCATGGCCAGTCCCCGGAGCTCCATCGGCAGCGTGAACACGGTGTGGAAGTGGCCGACATCCAGGAGGCGTTCACTGCGGGCTGTGATCCACTTCTCCTGGGCCAGAGCCTGGCACTTGGGACAGTGCCGGTTCCGGCAGGAGTTGTAGGCGATCCGCTCGTAGTCGCCGTGCTCGCAGGCCTCCACATGGCCGCCGAGGGCGGCGGTGCGGCAGCGGCTGATGGCGGTCAGGACCCGGCGCTGAGGTGTGGACAGGCGATGGCTGGCCTCCAGGGCCGGTCGGTGGTTCCTGACGATGTCCGCAATGTCGAAGGTGGGCCGCGACCCCACGGACTCAGTCCGGCAGATCCTCCAACGGACTGCGCACCGCAGCGATCTGACTGGGGGCGACCTGGGTGTAGATGGCTGTGGACTTGATGCTGGCGTGGCCCAGCACCACCTGGATCCTGCGCAGATCCGTGCCCCGCTCCAGCAGGTGGGTGGCGAACGCATGGCGGAGCATGTGCGGGGTCACGACCCGGCCAATCCCGGAGGCCGCTGCCGCACACAGCAGGGCACGCCGGGCGGTGTCCTTGCTGATGGGATTCCCGGCCCGAGAGGTGAACAGCCAGGGCGCAGCTGGCCGCGCGTGCTTGTAGTAGGCCCGAAGCAGGCCATAGAGCCGGCCGCTCATGGGCACCATCCGCTCCCGATCACCCTTGCCATTGCGGACATGGATGACCTGCTGCATGGCGTCGATGTCCCGCGTCTCCAGCAGGCTGGCCTCCCGGATGCGCAGGCCGGTGGCGTAGATCAGGGTAAAGAACATGCGGTACTTGGCGCTCGTGAACCCGTCCAGCAGGCACGGGATCATGGCCTGGCTCAGGATGACGGGCAGCTGCGCCTTGGCCCTGGGGATCGTGATCCAGGCCACCTTGTCCGGCTGGCCCAGGGTCCGGCCATAGAGAAACTTCAGGGCCGAGTAGTGCAGGCCAAGCCGGGACGCGCTGATCGGCTGGAGCCGGAGGTGGTCCACCCAGCGGCGGATGGCTTCCTGGCTGGCTTCGTCCACTCCCGCCCCGAGGAACTCCTCGAACCTCCTGACCGAGGCTACGTATTGCTGGATGGTTCCGGTGGCGCGATTTGCCATCCGCAGGTCGCCGGCGAACCGGGACAGAGCTACACTATCTACCTGCATGTAGTACCTCCTTGGTTGTGGGGCCGGTGCTCTAACACCGCCACAACCAAGGAGACTGCAAACCGTTGCTTCCGCAAGCCCTAACGGGCGATCGGGCTGGACAGACGTCCGTCACCCTGCCGCGAAGCGGCTTCGTTCAA
>Ga0194052_1000804_pt1 | contig 19266 bp, 14 predicted proteins | sample SepL226m_MetaG_FD_160117 | JGI IMG/M metagenome (GOLD analysis project Ga0194052, IMG submission 160117) | Anoxic zone freshwater microbial communities from boreal shield lake in IISD Experimental Lakes Area, Ontario, Canada - Sep2016-L227-6m | ecosystem: Environmental > Aquatic > Freshwater >...
TGGATCGCCACCTGCTGGTTGGCCACGGGCCTCTACCTGGGCCCCAAGCTCAGCGCCAAGGAGCCCAAGGGCCAGTGGATCGGCGTGGCCGGCCTGCTGGTGGCCCTCGTGGTGGTTGTGGTCGGAGCCCTCACCGGCGCCCACCAGGCCATCCTGGGCAAGCTGTCGGGATCGTTCATGCTGGGCCATCAGGGCTATGAGTACGTGGAGTTGGGCCGCCTCTGGCAGATCCTGCTCACGGTGGGCATGATCGGCTGGCTGGTCATGGTGGTGCGGGCCCTGCTGCCCGCCCTGCGTGGCGAGCAGGGTCGCGTGGGTCTGCTGAAGCTCTTCGTGCTGTCCGCCGTCGCCATCCCGCTCTTCTACTCCGCGGGCTTCATGTACACCCGCGAGACGCACATCGCCATGGCCGAGTACTGGCGCTGGTGGGTGGTCCACCTCTGGGTGGAGGGCTTCTTCGAGGTCTTCGCCACCGTGGCCATCGCCCTGCTCACCACTCGCATGGGCCTACTCCGCGAGGGCACCGCCCTGCGCGCCGTGAGCCTCTCCGTGGGCCTCTTCCTCGGCAGCGGCATCATCGGCACCTTCCACCACCTCTACTACACGGGCTCTCCGGCCTCCATCGCGGCCCTGGGCTCCGTGTTCAGCGCCCTGGAGATCGTGCCCCTCACCATCGTGGGCTTCGAGATCGCCCAGAGCCTCAAGGCCGGCCGCGCCCTGGGCAGTGGCTACGAGTGGCCCTTCAAGTTCTTCGCCGCCGTCTGTTTCTGGAACCTGGTGGGCGCTGGCGTCTTCGGCATGCTCATCAACCCGCCCTCGATCCTCTACTTCAGCCAGGGCCTCAACACCACGCCCATCCACAGCCATGCCGCCCTCTTCGGGGTCTACGGCTTCCTGGCCATCTCGCTCATGCTGTTCGCTCTGCGCGGCATGACCCCGGACAAGGCCTGGGATGAGAAGTGGCTGCGCTATGGCTTCTGGGGCCTGAACCTGGGCCTGGTCCTCATGCTGGTGGGCTCGCTGATTCCTAGCGGCCTCTACCAGTTCGTCCAGAGCCTCGAACACGGCACCTGGTATGCCCGCAGCGCCGCCGTGGTGCAGAGCCCCCTCATGCGCACCTTCACCTGGCTGCGCATGCCCGGCGACGTCATCTTCGGCCTTGGGGCCCTGTCGGTGATCATCTTCACCTTCAAGGCCGTCATCGGCGCCTGGAGCTGGAAGACCGCTGAGAAGGAAGTCCCCACCCAGCTCAGCCTTCTGCCCGCCCCGGCCCTGGCCGCCGCCGAGGACTGATACCAGCCTCCTGGAACCACAGAGCGTTTACTGGCCACAAAGAACACACTGGGCAATGCCCTAAGTGTTCTTTGTGGTCAGGTCCTTTTCCTGTCGCCCCTTTGGCTCCCCCTCCGAGTCCAAGAGATCTCCCACTGGTTAAGCTCAAAGCTGGAGCGGGCATGACTGTGGATTCAGAGGACAGAAACCCTGAGGTCAAATCCGAAGCCCTGCCGAGGGATCCCGGCATTGACCTGCTGCGGGGGCTCTCCATCCTGCTGGTGGTCATGCACCACGTGGGGCTGCGCATCCCCCTCAAGACGGGGGTGCTGGCGGCCTTCCTGCCGCGTTGGTGCCTCGATGCGCTGATCTACAACGGCTCCGAGGCCGTCTTCATCTTCTTCGTGATCTCGGGCTTCCTCATCGCCTCCCACAGCCTGGTGCGCTGGGGCAGCCTGGCGGCCCTGGATGTCCGGGCCTTCTACACCCGCCGCGCCGCCCGCATCCTGCCCCCGCTGCTGATCCTGGTAGGGCTGCTGAGCCTGTTGCACCTGCTGGGGGCGAAGGATTACGTCATCAGTCGGTCCACCCAATCCCTGCCCCGGGCCATCCTCGCGGCCCTGGGCCTGCATCTGAACTGGTACGAGGGGCTCACGGGCTACCTGCCCGGGAACTGGGATGTGCTTTGGTCCCTCTCCATCGAGGAGCTCTTCTACCTGGGCTTCCCGCTGCTCTGCCTGGGTCTACGGCGACGGCGCTTCCTGGTGCCGGTGCTCCTGCTGCTGGCCCTGTCGCTGCCTGCGACCAGGTCGGCTCTGGCGGCCAATCCCATCTGGCAGGAGAAGGCCACCCTGCCTGGCATGGCCGCCATCGCCACGGGGGTCCTGGGGGCTCTCTTGGCTGCCGCGGTGCGCCCAAGGCGGGCTTGGCTGCCGGGCCTGCTGCGGATTCTTGGCTGGGCGGGGCTCGTGGCCGTGCTGTGCTTTGAGAACCGGCTCTGGCCACGCCTGGGGAACGGCAGCCTGCTGCTCCTGACCGGTGGCACGCTGTCGCTCCTGCTGGGTTTTCACTGGCGCCCGCCTGTCCAGTGCTCCAGGGCGGCCTTTGGCTGGCTGCGCTCCTTCGGCCGCCTCAGCTACGAGGTCTACCTCACCCACATGTTCATCGTCTGGCCCGTGGTGCGTGCCTACAAGGCCTTCGGTGGCGGGCCGCGCTGGGGGATCCTCTGGTACCTTCCGGCCTTGGCGGCGTCCTGGGGACTCGGCTGGCTGGTGGCCAGGTACCTCTCCGCGCCCTGTGCGAGCTGGATGAGGCGGAGGCTGCAGAGTGTCTAGGCCAGCTCAGCCGCTGTTGCGCAGGCCGGCGGCGAGGCCGTTGATGGAGAGCAGAATGCCGCGCTCGGTGCGGCCATCCAGGTCGCCAGCGCGGTAGCGGCTCAGCAGCTCCACCTGGAGGTGGTTCAGCGGGTCCAGGTAGGGGAAGCGGTGCTGGATGGAGCGCCGCAGGGAGGGGTTGTCCTCCAGCAGTCCCGCCTGCCCCGTGATGTCCCGCAGGGCCTCGAGGGTGGCCTCGCACTCCTGCTCGATGCGCCCGAAGATGCGGGTCCGCAGGGCCGCGTCGCCCACCAGATCGGCGTAGCGGCTGGCGATGGCGAGGTCCACCTTGGCCAGCACCATGTCCAGGTTGGAGAGGAGGCTCCGGAAGGGAGGCCAGTGGGCGTACATCTCCCGCAGCAGCGCCAGTCCCGCCTCCCCCCGCTCTGTGCGGAAGGTCCGCACCGCCGAGCCGAAGCCGTACCAGCCCGGCAGCATGAGGCGGCACTGGCCCCAGCTGAAGACCCAGGGGATGGCCCGCAGGTCTGTGATGGCCTGGCCGCCCTTGCGGCTGGCGGGCCGCGAGCCGATGTTCAGGCGGGCGATCTCCGAGATGGGGGTGGACTCCCAGAAGTAGCGCTCGAAGCCCTCGGTCTCGTAGACCAGGTTGCGGTAGGCCGCACAAGCTTCTGTGGACAGGACATCCATGGCCTCGGAGAAGCGCGGGTCCTCGCTGTCGCCGGGGCCTTTGGGCAGGCTGGCCTCCAGGGTGGCGGCCACCAGCACCTCCAGGTTGCGGCGGCCCACGGCAGGGTGGCCGTACTTGGCGGCGATGACCTCGCCCTGCTCGGTGAGGCGGATCTGGCCGTTCACGGCACCTGCAGGCTGGGCCAGGATGGCCTCGTAGGCAGGGCCGCCACCGCGGCCCACAGAGCCGCCGCGGCCGTGGAAGAGGCGCAGCCGCACGCCGTGGCGCCGGGCCACGGCCACCAGATCCTGCTCGGCCTTGTAGAGCTCCCAGCGGGAGGTGACGAAGCCGCCGTCCTTGTTGCTGTCCGAGTAGCCCAGCATCACCTCCTGCTCGCCGCCCCGGCTGTCCAGCAGGCGCCGGTAGAGGGGCAGGGAGAGCAGGCGGTCCATGATGGCGCCGCAGCTGCGCAGGTCCTCGATGGTCTCGAAGAGCGGGATCAGGTTGAGGTCCAGGTGCCCTTCCGCCGGCCGGAGCAGGCCAGTCTCCCGCAGCAGCACGGCGGCCTCCAGCAGGTCTGAGACGCCTTCGGTGTGGCTGATGATGCAGTTGGGCACCGCCGCCAGGCCCAGGCGCTGCTGGGCCCGGGCCACGGTGCGGAAGAGGCCGAGCTCCGCCTGGGTCTCTTCGCTGTAGCCCAGGAAGGGCGAGGCCAGGGGGCGCGGACTGGCCAGCTCTGCCGCCAGCAGGGTGATGCGCGCCTCCTCGTCCAGGGCCAGGTAGCCGGTGCCCGGCTGGAGGGTCTCCAGCAGCTCCGCCACCACCCGGCCATGGACCTCGGAGGTCTGGCGCAGGTCCAGGGGCACCAGGTGGAAGCCGAACACCGACACAGCGCGGCGCAGGTCCCGCAGGCGCCCCCGGGCCAAGCGGCGGCCGCCGTGGGCTCGCAGGGAGCGATCCAGGACGTCGAGATCCGCCTTCAGCTCGGCGGCCGAGGCGTAGGGCGCCACGACCTCCACGGTCGGCGCCGAGCCTGCTGGCAGCAGCTTCCGGCGAGTGGCCTCAAGGCGCGCGGAGAGGAGGGCCTGAGCCAGCCGGTAGGCCTCGTCGGCCCGCTGGGGCGAGCTGTTCGGGGACTTCGCCGCTAGGTTCAGCACCTCCTGGGAGGCCTTCGACACCTGGAGGCTGAGGGAGAGCTCGGAGCCGAGGCTCTCCAGCTCCCGCAGCAGGAAGTCCAGGATGGTCTGGGACTGCATCCGCAGCGCACGCTCCAGCACCTCGGCAGTGACGAACGGGTTGCCGTCCCGGTCCCCGCCGATCCAGCTGCCCAGCTGCAGGAAGGGGGGCAGCTCGGTGTCGCCCCAGGCGGGATCCAGGGCCAGCCGGTCTTCCAGCTCGGCGTAGAGGGCCGGGACTTCGCGCAGGAAGGTGCGCTCGAAGTAGGAGAGGGCGCTGGCCACCTCGTCCGCCACCGCAGGCCGGTGGGCGCGCAGCATGCGGGTCTGCCAGAGCAGCAACACCTGGCGCTGCAGGTGCTCGTCGCGCAGGACATTCTCCCGGGGGGTGGAGCTGGTGCGGTCCCGCTCCTCCAACAGGTGGGCGATCTCCATCTGCGCGTTCAGGATGCTCTTGCGCTGCACCTCGGTGGGATGGGCCGTGAGCACCGGGCGCACCTGGGCACCGTCGAAGAAGGCCTTGAGACCCGCTGCGCCCAGCCCCGCTCCGGCCCCCTGCGCCAGCGCGTGGTCCAGGGAGCTGGGCCGGGGGGTCGTGTCGTCGGAGCGGTGGGCCCGGGAGCGGCGGATGTGGTGCTGGTCCTCGGCCAGGTTGGCCAGCTGGGAGAAGTAGCTGAAGGCGCGGATGACCAGGATGGCCCGGCCCGGCGTGAGCGCCTGGAGGATGCCCTTCAGTTCCTTGACCGCCCCGGGGTCACCGCCCCGGCGGAAGCGCACCGCGCAGCGCCGGATCTGCTCGATGAGCTCGAAGGTCGCCTCGCCCTCCTGCTCCCGCACCGTGTCACCCAGCAGCCGACCCAGCAGCCGGATATCCTCCTTCAGCGGCAGGTCCTTGTCAGGCAGCGCGGCGTTCATGGGGCGATCCTTCCGGGCAGGGCGGGGGGTTCACCAGCCTAGCGGAAGCGGGGGGAGATGCCACCCGGTCTGCTCGGAGAAGGGGGCGCCGTCCCTGCCCCGGAGCCGCTATGATGATTACCTGACCAAACAGGTCGGGATTTCGGGGCCACCATGAAAGTGATCGTCGCCAAGACTGCGGGCTTCTGCTGGGGCGTGAAGCGCGCCATGGACGCGGTGCTGGAGGCCTCGGTGCGCAACGACGGGCGCCCGGTGCAGACGCTGGGGCCGCTCATCCACAACCCCCAGGCCCTGGACCTCATCGGCAAGCGCGGGGTGGCCGTGGCCGAGTCCCCGGAGGCGGTGCGGGACGGCACGGTGGTGATCCGGGCCCACGGCATCCCCATCCAGGACCTGCGGGGCCTCAAGGAGCGCCAGGCCCGGGGCGAGCTGAAGATTGTCAACGCCACCTGCCCGGAAGTGGCCAAGGTCCACCACAAGATCAAGAAGTGGAGCCCCAAGGGCTACTTCACCGTGATCCTGGGCACCCACGGCCACGCGGAGAGCGTCGCCCACCGCAGCTTCGCCGAGAGCGGCAGCCAGATCGTCGCGAACATGGCCGAGGCCGAGACCCTCACGGACGAGCAGGTGAAGAAGGTGCTGGTGGTGGCCCAGACCACGTTCACGGTGAAGGACTACCACGAGATCACGGACTACCTCCGGACCCGCGCCGGGGATGCGGTCTTTGAGAACACGATCTGCGAGGACACCTGGACCCGCCAGGAAGAGGCCGAGCGCCTGGCCCGCACGGTGGACGCCGTCATCGTCGTCGGCGGCAAGGCCTCCAGCAATACCAAGCACCTGGCCGAGCTGGCCCGGAAGCACGGCAAGCCCGTGCAGTACCTCGAGACGGCCGCTGAGCTGGACCTGACGGCCTTCACGGGCAGCGAGACTGTCGGCGTGCTGGCCGGCGCCTCCACGCCCACCTGGCTGGTGGACGAGGTGGTGGACGTGCTGGAGCAGCTCGGGGACGGTCCCAGCCGCTGGCGCAACTTCCTCCAGGCGGCCTTCGGCTCTTCTTCCCTGATGGCCATCGGCGCGGGCCTCATGACCCTCGGGGCGCACAAGTGGCTGGGCCTGCCCCTGGGCTGGCGCTATCCGGCGCTTACCGCCAGCTATGTGATCGCCATGTACCTGCTCAGCCCCTTCCTGGATCCCCTCGGCCTGGGCGCCAAGGGCCCGGCCCGGGCCCGGTTCCTGGAGCGCAACCAGCGGAGCCTGCAGGCCTCCGCCCTGGCGGCCCTGGGTCTCACACTGGTGCTGGCGGCCACCCTCGGGAGCAAAGTGCTGCTGGTGGTCATCGCGGCCTGTCTGGTGGGCGCCCTCTACAAGCACCGGTTCCCGGTGGCCGGCCGGGTCTTCAGCCTGCGGAGCATCCCGGGCTCCAAGGACCTGGTGGTGTCCCTGGCCCTGGCCAGCGTGGCGATCCTCCTGCCCGTGTGGCAGGAGGGCCGGGCCTGGGACCTGCGGACCTTCGCGGCGGCCTTCCTGGTGGGGGTCCTGGCTTTCGTCCGCACAGTGATCTACGAGATCCGGGACATGCAGAACGACCAGATCATCGGCAAGGAGACCCTGCCAATCTTCCTGGGCAAGGCCGCCACCAAGGTCATCCTGGTGTTGCTGCTGGGCGCGCTGCTGGCGGGCACCCTCTGGCTCACCTTCCAGAACCGCAACCAGGGCCATCCCCTGGCCGTGGCGCTGGTGCTGGTGCTGTGCTCCGCCTATCCCGTGCTCTACCTGTGGCTGTTCCATGAGCGCTTCACCACTGGCAGGACCCGCTTCGAGCTCAGCGTGGACTTCAGCTTCTACCTGGTGGGCCTGCTGGCCATCGTCTGCTGACGTGATGAGAATCAGGGCGCCACCGGCGCCCTGATTCTCATTCTATGAAAAGATGAAAAGCCTATGCGCAACTGGGTCCTCATCACGGGTTGTTCGACGGGCATCGGGCGGGCCCTGGTGCCGCTCTGCCGCCTGGCGGGCTGGGGCGTGGTGGCCACGGCGCGGCGGATCGAGGCCCTCGCAGACCTGCCGCCGGGCGATGACTTGCGCGTGCTGGCCCTGGACGTGACCGACGCGGCCAGCATCGCGGCGGCGGCGGAGGCTTGCGCGGACCTGCGGCTGAAGGCCCTGGTGAACAACGCCGGCTACGGCCAGGTCGGTCCCCTGGAGCTGCTGCGCGCCGAGGAGCTCCGGGCCCAGTTCGAGACGAATGTAATCGGGCTGCAGATGGTCACCAACGCCTTCCTGCCCCTGCTACGGCGGGAGCATGGTGCCCGCATCCTGCAGGTGGCGTCCATGCTTGGGCGGCTGTCCATTCCCCTGGCCGGGGCCTACAACGCCTCGAAGCACGCGGTGGTGGCCCTGGCCGAGAGCCTGCGCCTGGAGGTGGGCCGCGAGGTGGCGGTGGTGCTCGTGGAACCCGGCGCCATCCGCACGGCCTTCCGGGAGACCATGGGCCAGCGGTGGGGGAACCTGCCGGAGCGGAGCCGGGGCACGCGCTGGGAGTCGATCCTGGCCCGCCACATGGCGGTGCGCCAGGAGCGGGCCGACCGCTACGCCATGGACGCGGAGCCCTGCGCCCGGCGCATCGTCAACGCGCTGAACGCCCCCGTCCCGCCTCGACGCGTGGTCATCGGCCACGACGCCCGCTGGGTTGGGAAGCTCAAGGCCCTGCTGCCCGCCGCCTGGTGGGAGCGGCTCCTGCGCCGGGCCTATCGACTGGGCTGAGCTACTTGTAGATCCCGCAGCCCACGACGAGGCCATTGTCGGCCAGGCAGAAGGAGGTCTTCTGCTCGATCTTGCGGGTGTCGGGGTTCATGCGCTTGTAGTCGGACCAGCCGCCGCCCTTCTTCTGGCCCACGGCAAGGTTCTCCTTGATGTACTGCTTGCCGTCCGGATCCTTGACGTTGAGGCGGTTCACGCCCAGCAGGTTGGCTTCGGCGCCGTGGGCCACGACTACCCCGTTCAGGTCGTAGACGAAGAGGTAGAGCGGGTTGCCCGGCTTGGCGTGAAAGCGGCCCGAGCCCTTCTGGACCTCGGCGATGAAGGCCTCCTTGCCGTTGGTCTTCATGAAGGCGATGCCCTCCTTCACCAGGGCCTCGGCCTTGGCCCGCTCGGCAGGCTGGGCCCCCAGGGGCAGCGCCAGGATCAAGGCAAAGGCAGAGATGATAAGGCGGTTGCGCATGGGGTTCTCCTGGGATTCCTCCCTATCGACGGCAGGCCCGGGAACCTGAATCCCGGCGGCCCTGCCAGACTGGGGGCATGCCCGAAGACCGCCTCTACCTCATCGACACCTTCGCGTTCATCTTTCGCGCCTACTTTGCCAATCCCCGGCTGAAGAACGGAGCGGCCTACACCTTCACGCGGCTGGTGCTGCAGCTGCTGGAGAAGCACAAGCCGACCCACATCGCCTGTGTGTTCGACACGCCGGAGCCCACCTTCCGGCACGTGATCTATCCGGACTACAAGGCCAACCGGGCGGAGATGCCCGAGGACCTGCGCCCCCAGATCCCCATGATCCGCCAGCTGGTGGAGGCCCTGTCCATTCCCATCGTGGAGCTGCACGGCTACGAGGCCGACGACGTGCTGGCCACCCTGGCCCGGGAGTCTGCCGCCCAGGGCCTGCCCTCGGTCATCGTGAGCCCCGACAAGGACCTGCTGCAGCTGGTGGACGACGACCTCCATATCCAGGTGCTCAACACCAAGGAAGGCGAGATCTGGCATGACCGTGCCAGCGTCAAGGAACGCATGGGTGTCTGGCCCGAGCAGGTGGTGGACTTCCTGAGCCTGGTGGGGGATGCCTCGGACAACGTGAAGGGCGTGCCGGGCATCGGTGAGAAGGGCGCGGCCCTGCTGCTGGAGCAATACGGGAGCCTGAACGCCGTGATCGCCGCCAAGGCCGACCTCAAGCCCAAGCAGCGCGAGGGCCTCGACCGGGCCGCAGAGTGGCTCGACCTCACCAAGCGCCTGGTCACCGTGGTGACGGACCTGCAGCTGCCCCTGCATCCTGCGGACCTCGCCTATCCCGGCGTGGACGAGGCCAAGGCCCGGGAGACCTTCAAGGTCCTGGGCTTCCAGGGACTCACCAAGGAGTTCACCCAGACGGCCAAGGAATCGGGCAATGCCCGCACCTACCGGGCCGCGGCCAGTCTCGCGGAGCTGGAAGCCGCCGTGGTCGCCTGCCGGGCCGCCGGTCGCTTCGGCCTCGACACCGAGACCACCAGCATCGACCCCACGCGGGGCCACCTCGTGGGACTGAGCCTGGCCTGGGCGCCCAACGCGGGCCTCTACGTGCCCTTGGCGCACCTGAAGCCCGCCACCGCCGACACCGAGGGCTCCCTGCCGGGGCTGCTGCCTGACAGTGGCCTCCCGGAAGGCCTGCTGGACCTTCGCGGCGAGGCCGGGGAATTCTTCGCGGAGCTGGCGCCCCACCTGGACCCCCGGAACCTGCCCTTCCAGGACGTGCGGCGCGTGCTGCGGCCGCTGCTGGCGGATCCCGCTCTGGGCAAGTGCGGCCAGAACCTCAAGTACGACTTCCAGGTGCTGGCGCGCCACGGCCTGCCAGTGGCGGGGTTGGCGGATGACAGCATGGTGCTCAGCTTCCTGCTCGAGAGCGGCGTGCGCCACAACCTGGATGACCTGTCTACCCGGCACCTGGACGTGAAGCCCATCGCCTTCGAAGAGATCGTCGGCAAGGGGAAGGGCCAGAAGCGCTTCGACGAGGCCGAGTTCGAGCCGGCGGTGCAGTACGCCGCCGAGGATGCGGACCTGGCGCTGCAGCTCTGCGACAAGCTGCAGGCCATGCTCACGGATGACCGGCTGAGGCGCCTCTACGAGGAAGTGGACCTGCCGCTGGTGGAAGTACTGGCGGCGCTGGAGGGGCACGGCATCCGGCTGGACCGCGAGGTGCTGGCGCAGCTGGCGGTGCGGATGCACGAAGCGCGGAAGCGGGCCGAGACCCGGGTGCTGGAGCTGGCGGGCGAGCCCTTCAACCTCAACAGCCCCACCCAGCTCGGCGGCATCCTATTCGGGAAGCTGGGCTACAAGCCGGTCAAGTTCACTGGGAAGACCAAGGCCCCCAGCACCGACGAGGACGTGCTCCAGGAGTTGGCGGAGACCCAGGGCGCCGAGATCGCCCGGGAGCTGCTGCGACATCGGCAGATGGTGAAGCTGCTGGGCACCTACGTGGAGGCCCTGCCGCAGATGGTGAACCCCGTGACGGGCCGGGTGCACACCCGCCTGCACCAGGCCGCCGTGGCCTCGGGGCGCCTGGCTTCCAGCGATCCCAACCTGCAGAACATCCCCATCCGCACCGAGGAGGGCCGGGCCATCCGCGGCGCCTTCGTGCCCGAGCCGGGCTGGGTGCTGCTGGACGCGGACTACAGCCAGATCGAGCTGCGGGTCGCAGCGGCCCTGGCCCAGGACCCGGTGCTGCTGGCTGCCTTCGAGGCGGGCGAGGACATCCACCGCCGCACGGCCTCGGAGGTCATGGGCCTGCCCATGGAGCAGGTGACGGCGGATGACCGCAGCAAGGCCAAGGCCGTGAACTTCGGCTTGCTCTACGGGCAGGGGGCCTTCGCCCTCGCGGCCAACCTGGGTATCTCCCAGAAGGAAGCGAAGGCCTTCATCGAGCGTTACTTCGAGCGCATGCCCAAGGTGGCCTCCTGGATCGCCGGCGCCAAGGAGCAGGCGATTGCCGAGGGTCTCGTCCGCACCCACTGGGGCCGCATCCGGCGCATCCCGGAGCTGGAGAGCCCCAACAAGCAGTTCCAGGCCCAGGGCCTGCGCGAGGCCGTGAACACCATCGTGCAGGGCACCGCGGCAGACCTCATGCGCCGGGCCATGGTGCGCCTCCACCTCAGCCTGCAGGCCTCGGGCCTCCAGGCGCGCCTGCTGCTGCAGGTCCACGACGAATTGCTCATGGAGGCCCCGCCTGAGGAGGTGGAGGCGGCCTCGGCCATGCTGAAGGACGCCATGGAAGGCGCCGACGACCTGGGCCCCCTGGGCGTCAAGCTCGCCGCCGAAGTTCGCACCGGCGCCAGCTGGCTGGCCTGTAAATAGCCTTGCATAACCGTTGTCAGCGCTACGACCTCCCGGTTTTCGGTCAGACCCTGACAGAACTGCTCACCGCCAAGGCGCCAAGAACGCCAAGAAATACGTGGCCCCTTTGACAGGGCCACAATGCACGCATCAACAGGGGACAGGAAGCTGACAGCACGGGTTGTATCCCCGGGGCGCAGGGGCTGCGCTTCTTGGGACGCGACCCCGTCGTCCCCGGGAACACTTCCGGCTCTGCCGGAAGCCGCCTGCAGCGGACCCGTGCGGGATGTGTCGGCGCCGCTTGGCGTCTTGGCAGTGGCCTTTTCATCCCAGCCTGGGCGCCGGCCCGCCGACAGGGGATCTTCTCGGCATCCCCTGCGGCGATACGCGAGACAAACTGAACTATCGTGGTGGTCCTAGAAGGCCGGGGTTTTACAAACTGTTGGGTCTTGCCGAGTCAGGTCGGGATTTCCGGCGGTTTTGTGATGGCTTCCCGGGCTGAAAGCTGACGATGGGGGCATGATTGGCGGGTCTGGCGCTTGCGCCGGGAGACTCGGAACCTGTCCGGAGGAACGATCATGAGCCAGTACAACATCGCGTGGCTGCCCGGTGACGGTGTCGGCATCGAGGTCATGGAAGCCGCCAAGATCTGCCTCGACGCCCTGAAGTTCGACGCGACCTACACCCACGGCGACATCGGCTGGGAGTTCTGGTGCACCGAGGGTGAGTCTTTCCCTCAGCGCACCATCGACCTGCTGCACTCCAGCCACGCCGCCATGTTCGGCGCCATCACCTCCAAGCCCGTGAAGGACGCCGAGGCCGAGCTGGTGCCAGAGCTGAAGGGCAAGGGCCTCATCTACCGCAGCCCCATCGTCCGCATGCGGCAGATGTTCGACCTCTACACCTGCCTGCGGCCCTGCAAGGGTTACCCGGGCAACCCTCTGAACTACAAGGAGGGCATCGACCTGGTGATCTTCCGCGAGAACACCGAGGACCTCTACTCGGGCGTGGAGTTCAGCCCTGTGCCCGAGGAGCTGAAGGCCTGCCTGAAGAAGCTGAGCAAGCCCTTCGGCCACTTCGCCGACATCCCTGGCGACGAGTTCGCCATTACCTGCAAGATCAACACCCAGAAGGGCTGTGACCGCATCATCCGCGCGGCCTTCGAGTACGCCAAGAAGTTCGGCTATCCCAAGGTCACAGTCATCCACAAGGCCAACGTGGTGCGGGCCACCGAGGGCATGTTCCTGGAGACCGGCAAGCGCATCGCGAAGGAGTATCCGGGTATCGCCATGGATGACGCCAACGTGGATGCCATCACCATGTGGATGCTGAAGAACCCCAAGAGCTATGGCGTCATGGTGGCCACCAACCTGTTCGGCGACATCGTCAGCGACTTGGCGGCGCAGATGGTGGGCGGCCTGGGCTTCGGCTGCTCGGGCAACATCGGCGAGAAGCTGGCGGTCTTCGAGCCCAGCCACGGCAGCGCCCCGAAGTACGCGGGCCAATACAAGGTGAACCCCATCGCCACCATCCTGGCCGCCAAGATGATGCTGGACTGGCTGGGCGAGACCGAGAAGGGCACCCGCCTTGAGGCTGCCACCGCCGCCGTCATCGCCGAGGGCCAGGTCCGCACCTACGACATGGGCGGCAGCGCCACCACCCTCGAGATGGGCGAAGCCATCGCCCGGAAGCTCTGAGGGTTCCATGAGCGCGATCCTCATCCATGAAGTCGGTCCGCGGGACGGTCTCCAGGCGGAGGCGGTCGTGGTGCCTTCGGCGGTGAAGCTGGACTGGATCCGGCGGGTGGCGGACTGCGGCGTGGACATCGTGCAGGTGGGTTCTTTCGTGCGGGGCGACAAGGTGCCCCAGATGGCGGACACGGACGACCTGTTCCGCACCCTGGCGGGGGAATCCCACCGGGCCCTGCTGTCGGCCCTGGTCCTCAATGACAAGGGCCTGGAGCGGGCGCTGGCGGTGGGCGTGCCGCTCATCTGCCTTGGCGTGTCGGCCTCCGAGACCCACAGCCGCAAGAACACGGGCATGGGCACCGAGGAGGCCCAGCGCCGCATCATCGCCCTGGCCCTGGAGGCCCGGCAGGCCGGGCGGCGGGTGCAGGTGAGCGTGCAGAGCGCCTTCGGCTGCGGGTTCGAAGGGGCCATCGCCGAGGACCGGGTGCGGGCCATGGTTGAGGCCTACCTGGAGGCCGGCCTCGCGGCCATCAGCCTGGCAGACACCGCCGGTCACGCCCACCCCGCCCAGGTGAAGCGCCTGGTGGCGCAGGTGCTGGCTCTGGAGCCGGCCGCGGAAGTCACAGCCCACATCCATGACACCTACGGCCTGGGCATGGCCAACGTCTATGCGGCCATGGAGGCCGGAGCCACCGCCATCGAGACCAGCTTCGGCGGTCTGGGCGGCTGCCCCTTCACCAAGGTGGCCGCGGGCAACGTCGCCACCGAGGACCTGGTCCATGGCCTCCAGCGCGCAGGCCAGCGCACCGAAATCGACCTCGCCACCCTCGTCAGTGTCGCCCGCGACGTCGCCTCCCACTTCGGCCGCGAGCTCCCCGGCCGCGTCCACCGCGCCGGGCCGATTCCCTTGTAGTTGTCTTTCTCACTGTTCCTCACTGTTCCTCACTGTTCCTCACCGGTTTCAATTGCTTTCGCAGTTTCCTTCCCCGGCTTCAGAACTTTTTCGAGCCACCACCATGCCTGTTCACGACCCCTTGACCGAAAGAATCCTCGCCGCTGTCTTCAAGGTCAGTACTGGCCTTGGTGTGGGCTTCTCGGAGAAGGTCTACGAGAACGCCTTGGTGCATGAATTGACCAAGGACGGCCTCCGGGTCGAACAGCAGAAGGGCCTGGAGGTCTGGTGCGACGACCTTGTTGTGGGCAACTTCGCCGCCGATCTCCTGGTTGAAGGTCAGGTTCTCGTGGAACTAAAATCCGTCAAGGCATTGGATGACATGCACATGGCACAGGCCTTGAACTACCTTCGGGCCTCGGGCTTGGGCGTCTGTCTCCTTGTCAACATGGGGATTGCCAAACCCGAGATCCGACGTCTGGTTCCGGGGAAGGACTGGAAGCCGGTGAGAAAAGAGATTGAAACCGGTGAGGAACAGTGAGGAACGGTGAGAAAAAGAAACGGGAACAACAAGGAAGATGAGGGGCAGTAGCGGGTGGGAGTTTCAATGTCCAAGAAGATCCTCGAAGGCATCAAGGTGCTGGACCTGACGAATGTGCTGTCGGGGCCGTTCACGACGCTGCACCTGGCGCTGCTGGGGGCGGAGGTCCTCAAGGTTGAGAACCCCAAGGACGGCGACCTGGCCCGCAAGCTGGGCATCGTGCCGGAGCTCAACAAGCGGCTCATGGGCACCAGCTTCCTGGCCCAGAACTGCAACAAGCAGTCCATCACCCTGAATACCAAGTCTGTGGAGGGCAAGGAGCTGTTCAAGCGGCTGGTGAAGGACGCGGACATCCTGGTGGAGAACTTCCGGCCCGGGGTCATGGACCGGCTGGGGCTGGGCTACAAGGTCCTGGCTGAGCTGAACCCGCGGCTGATCTACTGCGCCATCTCGGGCTTCGGGCAGACCGGGCCTGATGCCCTGAAGCCGGCCTATGACCAGATCATCCAGGGCCTCTCCGGTGAGATGGCCGTGAACGGCGATGAGCGCCTGAGCCCGCTGCGCACGGGCTTCCCCGTGTGCGACACCGTGGGTGGCCTCAATGCGGCCTTCGCGGTCATGGCGGCCCTCTTTCACCGGGAGCGCACGGGGCAGGGGCAGTGCATCGACGTGGCCCTGCTGGACAGCATCATGCCCCTCATGGGCTGGGTGGCGGCCAACCTGCTCATCGGCGGTGAGCAACCCACCCTCATGGGCAATGACAACTTCACGGCGGCACCCAGCGGCACCTTCCGCACCCAGGACGGCCACATCAACATCGCGGCCAACAAGCAGGAGCAGTGGGAGGCGGTCTGCGACGTGCTGGCGGTGCCCGAATTGAAGACCGACCCCCGCTTCCAGGAGCGGGATACGCGCAAGAAGAATCGCAAGGCGCTGACCCCGCTCCTGGAGGCCCGGCTGGCCCAGAAACCTACCGGTTTCTGGGTTAGGGAACTGAACGCCAAGGATGTTCCTAGTGGGGAGATTCTTAGCCTTGAAGCAGCGCTGCGGCAGCCGCAGGCGGAGCACCGGCAGGTGCTGCAGAAGGTTTCTGTGGCGGGTTTCGGGGACATCGAGGTCTTCGGGCTCACGGCCCGCTTCGGCAAGACCCCGGGGGCCGTGGAGACACCGCCGCCGACCCTGGGCGAGCACAATGCGCAGGTCTACGGGGCCCTCGGGCTCTCCGAGGCTGAGCAGTCCGACCTGAAATCCCGAGGCGTCATCTGAGGAGGCATCCATGGGCATGACCGTTGTTGAGAAGATCCTGGCCCGCGCGGCGGACCGGCCCTCCGTGACCGTGGGCGACGTGGTGGAACCCAAGGTGGACCTGGCCATGTCCCACGAGAACGCCGCCCTGGTGATCAACCAGTTCCAGGAGGTGTTCCAGGGCACGGGCCAGGCGCCGACGGTGTGGGATCCCTCGCGGATCGCCATCATCTTCGACCACCGGGTGCCGGCGGAGTCCCCCAAGACCGCCACCAACCACAAGAAGATCCGCAGCTTCGTGGCGGCCAACGGCATCACCAAGTTCCATGACGTGCGCGGCGACGTGGGTGGCATCTGCCACCAGATCCTCCCCGAGTACGGCTACGTCCGGCCTGGCTTCGTGGTGGTGGGCACGGACTCCCACACCACCAGCCACGGGGCCCTGGGGGCCTTCAGCTTCGGCGTGGGCGCCACAGAGATGGCCTCGGCCTGGGCCCTGGGCATCGCCGTGAACATCGAGGTGCCCGCCACCATCAAGGTGGTGGTGTCCGGCACCTTCCCCCCCATGGTCGGCCCCAAGGACCTGATCCTGCACCTCATCGGCCTGCTCACGGCCCAGGGTGCGAACTTCAAGGTGCTGGAGTTCCACGGCGAGACCATCCGCCAGATGAGCACCAGTGGGCGTATCGCCATCTGCAACATGAGCGTGGAAGCCGGCGCCACCTCGGGCATCGTGCCCGGAGATGCGGAGACGGTGCGCTACCTGCGCGAAGAAGCCGGCGTCACGGACGCCATCGACTGCGTCACGCCGGATGCCGACGCGAGCTACGTGCGGACCGTGGAGATCAACGTTTCAGCCCTGGTCCCGCAGATCGCCTGCCCCCACATGGTGGACAACGTGAAGCCCATCGATCAGGTGCTGGGCATCCCCGTCCAGCAGATCGTCATCGGCAGCTGCACCAACGGCCGATTAGACGACCTGGCCGCCGCCGCCGATATCCTACGGGGCAAGAAAGTCGCCGAAGGCACCCGCATGCTGGTGTTTCCGGCCTCGAGCAAGATCTTTGCTCAGGCCCTGGACAAGGGCTACATCCACGACTTCATGCGGGCCGGGGCCGTGGTCATGAACTCCGGCTGCGGACCCTGCCTGGGGGTCCACGAGGGCGCCCTGGGGGACAACGAGGTGGCTCTCAGCACCACCAACCGCAACTTCAAGGGCCGCATGGGCAACCCCACCGGCGAGGTCTACCTCTGCAGCCCCGTGGTGGCGGCGGCCTCTGCCATCACTGGTGTCATCACCGATCCGAGAAAGGGCTGAGCCATGCCGAAAGTGATCATCGCCCTCGAGAACGACATCAGCACCGACGACATCTACCCGGGCCGCTTCATGGCCACGGTGCTGCCCACGGAGACGCCCCAGTTCGCGTTCTTCGACCGCACGGACTTCAACGCCAGCCTGAAGGCCAAGGCCTTCCCGCCGGGCTCCGTCATCGTCGGCGGCGAGAACTTTGGCTGTGGCTCCAGCCGGGAGCAGGCTTGCTCAACCCTGAAGGGCTACGATCTGGCCGTGGTGGCCCGCAGCATCTCCCGGATCTTCCTGCAGAACAGCATCAACCTGGGCCTGCAGGTGGTCATCTGCCCCGGCATCGAGGCCAGCGTGGGGGACGACTTGGAGATCACGGCGGACCAGGTGCTGAACCGCAGCACTGGGAAGGTCTTTGAGCAGGTAAAGCTGCCCGCCGCCCGCAAGGGGATCATGGATGCCGGTGGGCTCATCGCCTACACCCGGGCTCGGCTGCTGGCGCGGGGCTGAAACCGCGACTTAAGCGAAGCTGCCCCCGGTGGCCATGGGAGCCATCTCCATGGGATCGAAGTCCGCTGCTGCCACCCAGCTCTCCATGAAACTGAGCACCGACGAGGCCCGGAAGAAGAGCAGCGGAACGCCATTCACCAGGACCACCGGAAGTCCACTCTGGCGGGGCCAGCTGCGGGGGTCCAGGAGCTCCCGCTCCACGATGTAGAACCCGGCCTCGTCCAGGATCTGGACCATCTCCAGGGCCAAGACGAGTTCCCCCTGGGTGAAACGACGCAGCCCCTCTTCGGGGTCGTACTCGGTCACGGCTGTGAGCGGCTTCATGGGACCCCCCAGGCTACTCACCCTCATCGGTCTGGGGGGTCCCGGGCATGAATTGTCGATATTTTTTTTGCCAGGAGGCCTACTCCGTGGACTCCTGGGCGTCCTCGGGGCAGGGGTGGTGGTGGTTGCGGATGGCGTGGATGGCCAGGTCGTAGTCCGGCTCCAAGGTGAGCTCAGTCACCAGCTCGGTGTGCAGGACCGTCCCGTTTTCATCCAGGGCCACCACGGCACGGGCCAGCAGGCCGCGGAGGGGGCCATCCACCAGGGTCACGCCGAAGGCCTTGCCGAAGCCCGGGTTGCGGAAGGCCGAGGCCGAAATGACGTTCTTCAGCCCCTCGGTGCTGCAGAAACGGCTCTGGGCGAAGGGCAGGTCCATGGAGACGCAGAGCAGCACGGTGTCCCGCAGGTCCCCCGAGGCGTGATTAAACTTGCGAACGCTCTCGGCGCAGGTGGCGGTGTCCAGGCTGGGGAAGATGCTCAGCAGCACCCGACGGCCCTCCAGGTCCACGCTGGTGAGCTCTGTGAGGTCCTTCTGGGTAAGCGTGAAGGGCGGGGTGGCGTGGCCCGGGAGGGGTAGCTCGCCGCAAGTGCGGACAGGGGATCCGTTCAGGGTGAGGGTGGCCATGTAAAACCTCCAGCGGGGCCATGCTACCCCAACCTTCGGAATCCGGAAGGGCATTCTTGACCCTGGGGTCCGGCACCTCCATGGGCAGGGGGAAAGAGGTAATGGTCATGGGGCTGAAACAGGGTCTACCCGTAAGGCACTTATCCCCTTCATCCCCTTCATCCCTGTTTATTAAAGGCTTTTTCTACAGGGATGAAGGGGATGAAGGGGATAAATAATAGCCTGTCGCTAGGCTTCTATCTCCGGCAGGCGTCCTTGTGTCGTCCCGGGTCTTCGCCTGGGGGATACTGATGGCGGAGGTCCCCATGAAGATCCTGCTCCTCGGCTCTGGCGGCCGGGAACATGCCTTGGCCCTGAAGCTCAAGGCTGGGGGCGCGGAGCTGATCTCCGCCCCGGGCAGCGATGCCCTGGCGACCCTGGGGGCCCGGGTGGAGCTGGACCTGGAGAACCCCGCCGCCGTGGCCGCCTGGTGTGCCGCGAACCGGCCGGACCTGGTGGTGCCCGGACCGGAAGTGCCCCTGGTGGCTGGTGTGGCGGATGCCGTGCGGGCCCTGGGGATTCCCGTCTTCGGCCACGGCGCCGCCACGGCGCGCCTGGAGGGCAGCAAGGCCTTCGCCAAGGACTTCATGCAGCGCCATGGCCTGCCCTGCGCCACCAGCCACACCGTGACGGACCTGGCTGCGGGCGAGGCCCTGAT
>Ga0194052_1000805_pt1 | contig 19254 bp, 14 predicted proteins | sample SepL226m_MetaG_FD_160117 | JGI IMG/M metagenome (GOLD analysis project Ga0194052, IMG submission 160117) | Anoxic zone freshwater microbial communities from boreal shield lake in IISD Experimental Lakes Area, Ontario, Canada - Sep2016-L227-6m | ecosystem: Environmental > Aquatic > Freshwater >...
CCGCCCCTCCCCGCCAGTCCTGGCACCCCGACCGCCGCTGGGCCGATGCCCTCATCGCCCTGCTGGCCCTGTTGGCCCTGCTGGTGGCGGGGCTGACCCTCTCGGCCCGCCAACACAGCGCCCGGCGCCCCTCGGAGCGGGCCAGTCTCCAGGGTCGCCTGCTGGAAGTGGCCCTGGGAGGACCAGGCCTGCTGCTGCACCGGGGGGGTCCTTCCCGGGACTGGTCCCGGACCGAGAGCCAGGCCCGAGAGCCCTGGGACCGGGCCCTGCTGGCCGTCCTGAGGGCGGAGCTCGGCGAGCAGAAGGAGCCAACCGAGCGCTGGCTGGACGCGGCCACACCGAGCGGAGCGGGGGGTCCGGGTTTCCGGCGGGTCTGTCTCGCCGCCTACGCCGGGGCGCCCCTCCCGGGCCGCACGGACAGGACCGAGGTCCATCGCCGTCTTGGGGATGGCTATGCCGCCGAGCTGCTGGAAGCCCGCCTCCAGGACCGCGAGTCCGGAGGTGAAGCGCTCCGCGCCCAGGCCCGGCGCACCCTGGCGACCCGCCTGGCCGGGCTCGTGACCATGGGGCTGCTGGTGGTGGCTGCCGCGGCGGGCGGCTTGGCCCTGCTCATCTACCTGCTGGCGACCCGGGACCGGCCCCTGCCCATACCGCTGCCGGCCTGGTCCCTCTCGGGTCGAGCCGCAGCCCTGGTCCTCCTGACCTGGTTCCTGGGTTTCTTCCTGGCCAGCAACCTCGCCGGGTTACTGCTCGCACCCTGGCCCGGGCTCCGGTGGCTCGCCATCCCCCTGGGCTACGCCCTCCACGCGGCCTTCGGGGTCAGCCTGCTCTGCTGGGCGGAGGGGCTCAGCCTGCGGGAGCTCTGGCGGCGGGTGGCGCCGGGTCGCCCGGGGCGGGACCTCGCCTGGGGGAGCGCCTTCCTGGGCCTGGCGGTATTCCTGGTGCTGGCCGTGGCCCTGGTGGCGGGGCCGCTGCTGAGTCCCGACCAGAGCCCCCAGCGGGACCTGCAGGAGCTGCTGCGCAGCCTGCGCGGCTGGCTCCCGAACCTGGCCCTGTTTCTGACCGTCACCCTGCTGGCCCCCTGCTTCGAGGAGCTGCTCTTCCGGGGCTTCCTCCTGCCCGTGCTGGCCCAACGGCAGCGGCTGGCCCTGGCCCTGGGGCTGTCCGCCCTGCTCTTCGGGGCGATCCACCTCCAGCCCGCGGGACTGCCCACCCTCAGTGCCCTCGGCCTGGTCATGGGGCTGGCCATGCGCCACACCGGCAGCCTCCGCACCCCCATCCTCATCCATGCCTGCTGGAATGGCACCCAGTTCTTGCTGCTGCGGGCCTTCGCCTGATCAGGACTTGAGCCTGAACTGGGAGATCGCAGGCGCCAGCCACCAGAAGAGCTGGAGGACCACGAAGGTGAAGACGGCCCACTTGAGGATCCGGACCCAGTCGATCTGGCCGGGGCTGGACCCTGTGGGGACCTTGCGGGACGCCAGGTAGCTCTCGACGGGGTCCTCGGCGAGGTCGATCTTCGGCGCCCGCCCCGACCGGGATCGGGTGGCCGTGGGGGCCGGACCGCTCTCCTCCAGGCCCAGCTCCGCGATCCGGAACCGGGCAGTGGACACACTGCTGCCATCCTCCTCCTGGCCCAGGGCCGCGAAGAGCCGGGCCCGCATGCTGGCGGGTCCGGGCAGGGCGTCGATCAGCTCCTCCATGAACTCCGGCAGGGTGGTGTAGCGGTCATCGGGGTCGACGGCGAGGGCCCGCTTGAACACCGCCGCCAGCCGCGGAGGGAGGTCTGCCGGCAGGGTCACTGGCTCCCGCAGGATGTGGACGATGATCTCCGTGATGCCGCTGCCTGGGTGCGGCAGCTGGCCCGTCAGCAGCTCGAAGGCGGTGGCGGCAAAGCTGTAGCGGTCCGAGGCGGGTGTGCCGTCGCCTCCCCGCAGGACCTCCGGCGGGGCGTAGGCGGGGGATCCAAGGAAGTCCCCGGTCATGGTCAGCCGCAGGGCGATGGTCTGGGCATAGTTCGCTATTCCCTCGGCCCCGGGCAGGGGTTGCTCCAGCAGCTCTTCAGAATCCATGCCGCTGTGGCCCATGCTCCGGGCGATGCCGAAGTCCATGAGCTTGGCCCGGCCTTCCTCGCTGAGCAGGATGTTCTCTGGCTTCACGTCCCGGTGGAGGATGGCCTGCCGGTGGGCCGCCCGCAGGGCCCGCATGGCCTGGATCAGCACCCGTGCGGCAGTCTCCTGGTCGAGGCTCTTCTCCTTGATGTGCTTGTCGAGGCTCTTCCCTTCGACGTATTCCATGGCCAGGAAGGGTCCCAGCTCCTCCTCCACGCCCACGTCGAAGATGGTCACCAGGTTGGGGTGGTTCAGCTGGGCACTGATCTCGGCCTCGCGGCGGAACCGCAGCATGGCCTGGCGCTGGGCGGCCCCGGTGACGCGGATCACCTTGATGGCCACCCGCCGCTTGAGCAGGGGATCCTCGGCCAGGTAGACCGTCCCCATGCCCCCCTGACCGATGGGGCGCAGGACCTGATACCTGCCGATGGTCTTGGGGTCCGCCATGGAACTGAGATTCTAACCGGGAGACCCCCTCCCAGAGTCGGGGTAGAATGGAGGATTCGACCCAATGGAGTCCCCATGGCCGCCCTGCTCGAAGCCATCGAGATCAAGCGCAAGATGTTCTTCGAACTCGAGGACACCCCCTATCACTGCCTGGACGTGGAGATCTCCACCCCCACGGCCCGGGGCGGGCAGACCCTGGTCCGCATCAAGATGCGGAACCTGCTGACCCGGGCGGTCTTCGACAAGACCTTCAAGGCTGGCGACAAGTTCAAGGAGCCGGACCTGGTCCTCCAGGAGTCCAGCTACCTCTACAGCGATGGCGAGGGCTCCCACTTCATGGACCAGGAAACCTACGAGACCCACACCCTCGGACCGGACCTGCTTGGCGATGCCCTGGACTACCTCACCGAGGGCCTCATGGTGCAGATCCAGAAGTTCAATGGCAACCCCATCGGTCTGCAGATGCCCACCCAGGTCGAGCTCACCATCACCTACACCGAGCCTGGCGCCCGCGGCGACACGGCCAGCGGCAACGTCACCAAGCCCGCCAAGCTGGAGACCGGCATCGAGATCAAGGTGCCCCTCTTCATCAAGGAGGGCGAGAAGGTGAAGGTCAGCACCGAGACCGGCGAGTTCGCAGGCCGGGCCTGATGTTTCCGGTCGCCTGATGTCCCGCAAGTTCCGCCTCGGCCAGAGCCGGGAGGCTCAGGACCTGGACCACCGGGAGGTCTACTCCGGCGAGCGGGCCACGGACAGCAAGCGGCGCCAGCGGCGAGCGGAGCGGCTGGAGACTGGCATTGAAGCGCACGACGCCCAGGCGCTGCTGCGCCTCCCGGATCCGACCCCCTGGCTGCACCTCCCCGAGGCCACGCTGATCCAGCGGCACAGCCAGTGGGTAGACCTGGAGCTCGCCGATCACTCGGTCCTCTGCGCCACCCTGGGGGGCAAGCTCAAGGGTGTCCACTTGGTCTGCGGGGACCGGGTGCGCTACGCCCCCATGCCTGTGGAGGCCACCGACGCCAAGCGGCCCCAGGGCCAGGTCGTGGCCGTGATGCCCCGGAAGTCGCTGCTCAAGCGGGGCGGCAGTGATGACCGCGAGCCCTGGCAGCTCATCTGCGCCAACGCCGACGAGCTGTGGATCTGCGCGGCCGTGGTGGACCCGCCCCTGCGGCCCGGTCTGCTGGAGCGGGCCCAGCTGCTGGCCCTGGACGCCGGCCTCACCTTCCGCATCCTGATCACCAAGCGGGACCGAGCCGCCAAGAAGGACACCCTGCCCGAGCTGGATCCCCTTCGGGAGCAGGGCGTCGCCATCCACGAGACCTCGGCCCTGAAGGGCGAGGGCATCGAGCCTCTGCGCGCGCTGCTGCGGGACCGCGTGGTCGTGCTGCTGGGTCACAGCGGGGTCGGCAAGAGCACCCTGGTGAACGCCCTGCGGCCCGACTCGGTCCTGAAGACCGGCACCCTCACGAAGTTCGGCACCGGCAAGCAGACCACCACCGCAGCCCGCTGGCTGCCTCTGGCCCAGGCGGACGGCCCCGGCGGCGGCATCCTCGTGGACACGCCAGGCATCCGCACCCTCAGCGTGAGAGGCTTCGACCGGGCCCTCCTGGCCCAGGTCTTCCCGGAGTTCCCTGCGGAGGTGCTGGAAGAGCCCTGCGCCTTCGATCCCGAGGACGACGAGACCCTGGACCGCCTGGACCTGGCTTACCCGGAGCGCCTCCAGAGCCTCCAGCGGCTCTGGCTGGAGATGGACACCCGCAATCCCAACCAGAACGTGTGGCGCTGATGCAGGACCGCATGCAGTCCGAGTCCAAGGTCCTGGGCCTGCTCTACCAGGCGGTCTTCGGGTCCCTGTTCCCGCTGTTCCATGTCGCGGCCCGCACCTTCGCCCGCCGGGAGCGCGCCCACGACGTCGCCGATCAGATCGCCAATGCCTTCCTGGCCCTGCGGCCCAAGTACCTGGACGCCATCCGGGGTAACACCGCCCGGGTGCTGGGCCGACGGCCCGGCCATCCGGAGGTGGACCGGGTCTCCCGGGAGATGGTGCGCCAGCATGCCCGGGCCTGGGTGGACTTCTTCTATTACGGCCAGCGGCCCGTCGAGGAGGCCCTGGCCCAGTTCTCCAGCATCGAGGGCCTGGAGCGCCTGGACGCGGCCATCGCCCAGGGCCGGGGCGTCATCCTGCTCACCGCCCATGCCGGCAACTACGAGCTGGGGGGCATCCTGCTCCGGAACCGGGACCTGAAGGTCCACGCGGTTTACAAGCCCGATCGCTTCGAGGCCGTGGAGCGACTGCGGGAGCAGCTGCGCGCCCAGGGCGGCGTGGTGGGAGTCCCCGTGGACGGCGTCGGATTCTCCACCCTGCCTCTGGTGAAGCTGCTGCGGGAAGGAGCCATGGTGGGCATGCAGGGGGACCGGGACTTCAGCCTGAACGGTCTGCCCATGCCCTTCTTCGGGCGGGAGGTACCCTTTCCCCGGGGGCCCTGGGAGCTCTCCGCCATGACGGGCGCGCCCATTGTCACCACCTTCCTCTACACAGACGAGGAGCGCCGGTTCCATGTCAGCTTCGGAGAACCCCTCACCATCCGGGGCGGCCGAGGCGAGCGCATGGCCGCCATCGAAGCCGGCATGCGGACCTACGTGGCGGATCTGGAGGCCCTGCTCCGGCGGCACCCCAGCCAGTGGTACTGCTTCTACCCCTTCTGGGATGACCCGGCCCGCAGCGGGACTTAGTCACCCCTGAGTCCTGCCCCCTGCGCCTTTGCTCTCCGATATGGGATGATTAATCTCAGCTCAGGGCCGACCGATCTGTCCCCTGTTCCTTCTAGGAGTTAGACCCATGCGCGTTTTCGTTCCAGTTCTGCTCGCGGCGGCGGCCATCCTCGGCCTCCAGTCCTGCAAATCAAAGGGTTCCGATGCCGTCGTGGCAGCCCCCACCCAGCCCGGCACCGGTGCCCCTGCGGCTCCCGCGGGCGGCGAGGCCATCAGCGGCAAGGTGCTCGAGCGTATCGACGCTTCTCCCTACTGCTACCTGCGCCTCAAGACCGCCAAGGGTGAGGTCTGGGTCGCCGTGCCCGAGGCCCAGATCGAGAAGGGTGCCGAGGTCACCCTCGTCTCCGCCATGCTCATGAACAACTTCGAGTCCAAGACCCTGAAGCGCACCTTCCCCGAGATCTACTTCGGCAACCTGGCCCCTGCTGGCGCCGCCGCCGCGGCGACCCCCGCCGTGGCGGCCCCAGCTCCCGGTGCCAACCCCCACGCCCAGGTGGCCAACACCACGGCCACCATCGAGGTGGGCAAGGTTGACAAGGCCAGCGGCTCGGATGCGCGCACCGTGGCCGAGATCTGGGCCCAGAAGGGCAGCCTCAAGGGCAAGACCGTCACCGTCCGCGGCAAGGTCGTGCGCTACAGCGCTGGCGTCATGGGCAAGAACTGGATGCACCTGCAGGACGGCAGCGGTGATGCCGGCAAGGGCACCAATGACATCACGGTGACCAGCCTGGACGGGGCCGCCAAGGGTGATGTCGTGACCGCCAAGGGCACCGTGACCACGGACAAGGACTTCGGCGCGGGCTACACCTACTCGATGATCATCGAGGATGCCAAGGTCCAGAAGAAGTAGCCGCGAACGACCAAGAAAAAGCGGGCGCCTCCGGCGCCCGCTTTTTCTTGTGCCTGAATCGGTTCTAGGCCAGGGCTGGAACGGCGGCCAGTTCCTTGGCCCACGCACTGACCGTGCGGACGCCCTTGGGGGGCTGCAGGGCCTTCTGGTAGCGGCGGAGGTCGCCGTCGTGGTTGACGATGAAGTCGCTCTCCTCGGCGTGGTTGGTGATGGGCAGCCAAGCCGAGGCCTGAAGGCCTAGGTCCGAGGGTGCCACTTCCAGGGCCAGGCTGAACGGTGCCGCCTGAAGGATCTGGCCAAGCAGCGCGGCCTCGGCGGCACGGGTGAACGCGGCATCGTGCAGCAGCACCACGGCCTTGACCTCGCCCTGCTGCACCTTGCCCAGCAGCTCTTCGAGGGCGTCAAAGCGGAAGCCCCGCTCCGTGAAGCCGCGGCGGTTCAGGATGCCGTCGGCGCTGGTCTGGAACCGGGGCAGCAGCACGGGGAGGGTCCGGTCGCCGCTGCCATAGCGCAGGTCGGGCGTGGCGGCCAGCTCACCCAGGCGCTGGGCCGTGTCACAGCCAAAGGTGCCCTGACCGATCACCGCCATAGGACCCGCGGCCTGCAGGGCCTCGCGGATGGCCTCGGCCGAGGCCGGGGCACCCTTGAGCTGGGGGACCGGGGCGGCGCCTGAGCGGTTGAGATGCTCGTAGGCGTAGCGCTCCGCATCCGTGATGAAGAGGGTGGTCTCCTTGCCCTCGGTGGGACGGGGCCGGAGGCGGTGGACCTTGTTGCCTTCGTGGTCGATCCAGATGGGGTTGCCCAGGGCCGAGCAGCGGCTGATGGACGGCGCGCTCTTGAGATACCAAACCCGCTTGCGGAACCGGAAGTCGCGGCTGGTGAGGGCGCCCACAGGGCAGAGGTCCACCACGTTGCCCGCGAAGGGGTTCTGGTCCAGGGACAGTCCTGAGAAGGTGGTGACTTCCAGCCTGGAGCCGCGGTTGGCCACGGTCAGCTCGCCGCCGCCGCTGATCTCGCGGGTGAAGCGGACACAGCGCGTGCAGTGGATGCAGCGGTTCTTGTCGATGACGATCTTGGCGCCCAGGTCCTCGTAGCGGTAGTGGCGCTTGGCCTCGACCATGCGGGAGTCGCCGCTGCCGTAGTTGTAGGAGTAGTCCTGCAGCTTGCACTCGCCCGCCTGGTCGCAGATGGGGCAGTCGAGCGGGTGGTTGATGAGCAGGAACTCCATCACGCCGGCTCGGGCATCGGCCACGGCGGGCGTGTTGGTGAAGACCTCCATCACCACGGCATCGGGTTTGTCCTTGGGCGCGGGCGGCACGGTGGTGGTGCAGCTCGTGGCGAGCTTCGGCTGGCCCTTGATGTCCACCAGGCACATGCGGCAGGTGGCCACCGGCGTGAGCGCGGGGTGATAGCAGTAGTGGGGGATGTCGATACCCACCTGTCGGCAGGCATCCAGCACCAGCGTGCCGGGGTTCACGCTGAGTTCAACGTCGTTGATCTTGATCGTCGGCATGGGCCCACTCCAGGGCTTCCAGGATGGGGCTTGATGCCTCGCAGGTAAAGATCGGTTCGTCAGCCTCTTCCGACGGCACCCACCATGCACTGCCGGCAGAAGTCCAGGAAATCCTCCAGATCCGGGATATCCAGGTTCACTGTGGCGGGAGTCACATTCGGGATGACCACCCGCTTGCGCAGCTCTCCGGTGGCCTCCAGGGAGAAGATGAACCAGGCCGAGCGGTCCTTTTCGGACGACAGCGTGAGGCTCACCAGCCTGGTCTCGAAGAACAGGTCTGGTGCCCCGCCATCCTCCGGGGTCTTCCAATCCGGGATGTGGCCCCGCTTGATGAATTCAGCCTTCAGTTGCTCCAGCGTGTGCTGAACCGTGAACTGAACCTCAACCTGGACATCCATCGGCCCCTCCCGTTCCTTCTCTATTCGGTCAATTCCCACCGAACCCAAGCCTGGACAACCTGCCCTATCCAGGAAGCCCGAAATCATGGAAAAATAAAGGGTTCAGGGAGCAGCCATGCCAACGGCATTGATCTCGGTATTCGACAAGACGGGGCTGCTTCCCCTGGCCGAGGGCCTGCTGGCCCAGGGCTGGCGGATCCTGGCCACGGGTGGCACCCTGCGCACCCTCCAGGAAGCTCGCCTGGAAGCCATCGAGGTGGCCAGCTACACCGGCGCGCCTGAGTGCTTCGACGGCCGCGTGAAGACGCTGCATCCCCGTATCCACGGCGGCCTGCTGTTCCGCCGCGACCTGGCCGACCATGTCGCCGACGCCAAGGCCCAGGGCATCGAGCCCATCGACCTGGTGATCATCAACCTCTATCCCTTCGAAGCCACCATCGCCCGCGAGGGCGTCACCGCCGCCGAGGCCATCGAGCAGATCGACATCGGCGGCCCCAGCATGATCCGCAGCGCCTCCAAGAACCACGCCTCCGTGACGGTGCTCACGGACCCCGATCAATACGCCGCCTTCCTGGACAAGCTCCAATCCGGGGCCTGGGGCCTGGAGGATCGCCGTCGCTGCGCCCTCGAGGCCTTCCGCCGCACCGCCGCCTACGATGCCGCCATCTCCGGGTGGATGGAGCGGGAGCTGAAGGCCGGGAAGGCCGCAGAGCTGCCCCATCACCTGGCCCTGAACCTGGTCCAGAAGCAGGGCCTCCGCTACGGCGAGAACCCCCACCAGCCTGCGGCCTTCTATGTGGAGCCCGGCTGCAAGGTCGAGGGCATGGCCGCCTGCCTCCAGCACCAGGGCAAGGAGCTCAGCTTCAACAACCTGCTCGACGCCGACGCCTGCGCCCGCCTGGTCTGGCAGTTCCAGGCCCCGGCCTGCGTCATCGTCAAGCACAACAACCCCTGCGGCGTGGGCCAGGGTCCCCACGCGCTGGAGGCCTTCATGCGCGCCCAGGCCGGCGACCCCATCAGCGCCTTTGGTGGCATCGTGGCCTTCAACCGCCCCGTGGGCGCCGAGGTAGCCCACATCATGGCCCAGAACTTCTGGGAAGTGATCCTGGCTCCCGCCTTCACGGGCGAGGCGCTGGAGGTGTTCGCTGCCAAGAAGCAGCTCCGCATCCTCCAGACCCCTGACCAGTGGCCCCAGAGCGCCAAGGGCCTGGACATCCGGTCCATCGGTGGCGGCTTCCTGGCCCAGCGCGCGGACGACGCCTTCGTGCCCTTCGAGGACTGGGAGATGAAAGCCAGCGGCCCCGGCGTGAAGCCTCGGACCGAGGACCTGGTGCTGGCCCAGCGGGTGGCCAAGGCCGTGAAGTCCAATGCCATCGTTCTGGTGAAGGACGGTGCCACCGTGGGCATCGGCGCGGGCCAGATGAGCCGCGTGGACTCGGTCGAGATCGCCTGCCGCAAGGCCGGCGACCGGGCCCGGGGCGCGGTGCTGGGCAGCGACGCCTTCTTCCCCTTCCCCGACGGCGTGGAGCTGGCCGCCAGCCATGGCGTCACCGCCGTGGTGGAGCCCGGTGGCAGCCTGCGCGACGGTGAGGTCATCGCCGCAGCCCAGAAGCTCGGGGTGTGGCTGTTCTTCACGGGCATGCGCCACTTCCGTCACTGATATTCTCCGGGGGTTCCGTGCTGCGCACATACCCCCGGACCCCCGCGCTTGGAACGGGCTGAGCCCGCCCCTCGCCTACTGTCCTCCGGTGGATTCGCGCAGTTCGCACACGCCCCGGACCCCCGCGCTCGGAACGGGCAAAGCCCGCTCTGCGCTTCTTCACCACAAGTGATCGTTCGTCTTCCTGGAAACACCATGAAAACCTCTGAGATCCGACAGCGTTTTCTCCAGTATTTTGAGCGCCAGGGCCACCGGCGCGTGGCCTCCAGTGCGGTGATCGGCCCCGCAGACGATCCCACAGTGATGTGGACAAACTCCGGCATGATCCAGTTCAAGGACGTGTTCCTGGGCAAGGAGAACCGCGACTACAGCCGGGCCACCAGCAGCCAGAAGTGCCTGCGGGCCGGGGGCAAGCACAACGACCTGGACATGGTGGGCTTCACGGCCAGACACCACACCTTCTTCGAGATGCTCGGCAACTTCAGCTTCGGCGACTACTTCAAGGCTGAGGCCATCCGCTTCGCCTGGGAGTTCGTGACGGGTCCGGTCAGCGAAGGCAACCTGGGCATGGATCCCAGCAAGCTCTGGATCACCGTCTTCGAGGGCGCGGAAGGCGTCCCCGCAGACACCGAGGCGGAGGAACTCTGGAAGGCCGCCGGCGTGCCTGCAGAGCGCATCATGCGCTGCGGAAAAAAGGACAACTTCTGGCAGATGGGTGACACCGGCCCCTGCGGCCCCTGCTCAGAGATGCACTACGACCGGGGCGCCCACGTCCCGGGCGACGCCACCCCCAATGGGGAGGGCGACCGGGTCATGGAGATCTGGAACCTGGTCTTCATGCAGTATGAGCGCGACCCTAAGGGCGTCCTGACCCCCCTGCCCAAGCCCAGCATCGATACGGGCATGGGCTTGGAGCGCACCGCCAGCATCCTCCAGGGCGTGGACTCGAACTACGAGATCGACCTCTTCGTCCCCATCTTCGAGGCCATCTGGAAGGCCGCCAAGGTGCGGCCGGAAGAGCGGCAGGAACTGGCCAACCGGACAGCCTCCCAGGTCATCGCGGACCACATCCGCGCCGCCACCTTCATGTGCTACGACGGCGTGGTGCCCGGCAACGAGGGGCGCGGCTACGTGCTGCGCAAGATCGTGCGCCGCGCCCTGCGCTTCGGCCGGAAGCTCGGCATTGAGGGCCTCTTCTTCTCCGAGCTGGCCCCCGCCGTCTTCCAGGCCATGGGGGATCAGTATCCGGAGCTGCTCCCGGAGCTGGGCCGCGTCCAGAAGGCTCTCCACCGCGAGGAACGGCAGTTCAGCCAGACCCTCTCCACGGGCCTGAAGATCCTCGAGGCCAGCGAGGTCGCTTCCCGCACCCTCGCGGGCTCGGACATCTTTAAGCTCTACGACACCTACGGCTTCCCCGTGGATCTGGTGGAGGACTGGTGCCGGGAGCGGCAGATCACGGCCGATCTGGCCGGCTTCCAGCTGGAGCTCAATGCCCAGCGCACCCGCGCCCGGGCGGCCATGAAGGCCCATGACCTGCGGCTGGCAGGCGATCTGGCCATCCTGGCCGACCTGCCCCAGACCCGCTTCACGGGCTACGACCATCTCGAGAGCCAGGCCCATGTGGTGGCCCTCTTCGACGCTGAGCACCGCCGCGTGAAACAGCTCACAGGCGACGGCTACGCCCTGCTGGATCGCACCCCCTTCTACGCCCTGTCTGGCGGCCAGGTGGGCGACACCGGGCAGCTGCGCTTCGAAGGCGGCCACGCGGAGGTCCTGGATACCACAGCCCCGGCCCACAAGCGCCACCTGCACAAAGTTCAGGTCACCGGGATCCTGGTCGAGAACACCACCGTCAACGCCCATGTGCATCCCATCCGCCGGCGCCGGATCCGCGCGCACCACACGGCGACCCACCTCCTCCACGCCGCCCTGCGGGAGGTGCTCGGCACCCACGTGAAGCAGGCCGGCAGTGTGGTGGACGCGAACCGGCTGCGCTTCGACTTCACCCACTTTGCCCCGCTGGAGCCCGCGCAGATCGTCGAGATCGAGCGGCTCGCCTCCCGGCAGGCCCTGAAGTCCATCGACACCGCTACGCGGGAGATGGACATCGAGGAGGCCCTCACGTCCGGGGCCATGGCCCTCTTCGGTGAGAAGTACGGCGACGTGGTGCGGGTGGTGCAGGTCCCCGGCTTCTCCACCGAGCTGTGCGGCGGAACCCATGTGACCAACACCGGCGAGATCGGGGTGGTGAAGATCATCTCCGAGGGCGCCGTGAGCGCCGGCGTGCGACGCCTCGAGGCTGTCGCCGGGGAAATGGCGCTGGAGCTTCTGCAGGCCGACGAGGCCATGATCCACCAGTTGTCCCGCCAGGCGAACACCGGCCGGGAGGCCCTGCCCGAGTTGCTCACAGCCCGGGACCACCGCATCGCCCAGCTCGAACGGGACCTGAAGGAAGCCAAGCTGAAGGCTGCCAGCGGCGGCAGCGGCGCGGAACAGGTCGAGCAGGTCAACGGAATCACCCTGGTGATCGCCCAGGTGGAGGGTCTAGAGGGCAACGCGCTGCGCGAGCTCATGGACCAGGTGCGCACCCGGCACCACAGCGCTGTCATCGTGCTCGCTTCGACGGTGGCCGCAGACAAGGTGGCGGCCCTGGTGTCCGTCTCGTCGGACCTTTCCTACGACGCGGGAGCGCTCTTCCGCGCCATGCTGCCCGCCCTGAACGGGCGCGGGGGCGGCAAGAAGGATCTGGCCCAGGGCGGCGGCAGCAACCCTGCCGGCCTCCCGGAGGCCCTCGCCGCCGTGAGGGCAGCGCTTTAGGTTTTCAGTATTTCCTAGGCCTTTGCGCCTACTCGGTATCGGCTGCGCCGATACCGAGATAAGAAAGAAATGGATGCGGGCGCGGCCGTCTAGGATTTACTTGTTTCCACCTTTTTCGTGGCAGCCTAGGCAGGTGATCAGCTTGGGATCGGGACTGCGCCAGTAGACGCTGTCCTGACCACCAGTCTCCTTCCGGAGATTCTCCGGCACTCGGGCCCAGTAAAAGATGAAAGCCGTGCTGCCGTCCGCCTTGGTCTCCTTCATGTAGAGGGGCCCAGGCTCCGTGCCGGGCTTGCCCTTCTCGTCCGTGAAGGTGGCCATGACGGCGTAGGCGCCGGACTTCAGGGGCTTGCCCGCCTGGTAGTCATCGATGCCCGAGGCCGTGACCCAGATGCGGCGCCAGCGGTCCCCGTGGGCCTTGCTTCGGGAAGGCGCCGGCTCTGCCGGCTCAAGGCTGGCGTAGTCCAGGGCCCGGATGGGCAGGTCGGCTTCCAGGTCATTCCGCTTCGCACGATCGGCCTCCGCAGCGGCCTTGTTGGTCTCCTCGTTGCCAAACACCATGATGCCCCCCAGCTTGCCGCTGAAACCCCAGGTACCCAGCCAGAGCAGGCTCATCAGGAGGGCCGGCACGCCAGTGCCGTGCTCGAAGAACCGACGTCCCCCGTGGCGACGGTCCGCGGGCCCGGCCTCAACGTTACGCCACGCGCGCCAGAGAAGGAATACGCAGAGGCCCCCAATGACAAAGCCCGCAGCAGCCGCGAAGATGTGCAACTGCAGCATCTTCTGGAGGACCTGCTTCTCAGAGGCAACCACTGGGAGGAACCCCGAAGGTGGGATCAGGTTGATCTGACGCCCCCACACCAGCCCGCTGAAGAGGGCAACGGTGCTGCCGACCCAGGCCACCAGGGCCAAGAAGAAGGCAGTACCTGTCGTCACCTTGCTGTGTTTCGGGAAGAAGGAGGCAAGCGCCGCCAGAGGCAGGGCTGCCACCAAGCCCAGGGGCAGATGCACGAAGGCCGGATGCTCCCGTGCAATGAACTCAAGGAGAGAGGAAGCTGTCATGGGACTCCTGGCTCAGAACACGCGTGCAACGTTGAAGCCCAGGGCCCACTGCGAGGAAGGTCGAGGCCCGCCGCCGTAGTCCCCGCTGAGCACCTGGTTGGCGGTGGTGCCGCTCGCGTTGGTGCCGAACACGGTGAACCGATGTTTGAAGGTCTTGTATGAGAACCCCGCAGCAAACCCGTTCTGGTAGGTGGTGCCATCCGTGATACCGCCCGGTGCCGCCTTGGCGAACTTCGACGGACGGGGGTAGTACTCCGTCGCGAAAGAGAACTTGTCCGTGAAGCCGATACGCAGGCCCACGCCCAGGTTGAAGACCCCGCCCTTGTTGGGAGTGGTGTTTGGCGTCTTACCCGGAGGCACGGGCAGAATGGTGTCGGTGGTGGTGGTCTTGGTGATGTAGGTCGGCACCAGGGAGAAGATGATGTCGTCCGTGATGAAGATCTCCGTCGGCAGTTGCACCGTCGTACCGGAGATGCCCACCTTGCCTAGCGGCGTGATGGTTTCCTTCACGACCTCATCGAACCGCTCCGCCCGGAGGGCCATGCGGACCCGGTCCCCGTTCAGCACTTGCTGCTGGAGGCCCACGTTGAAGGTCTTGTTGTCCGCTGTGCGGTAGATGAAGGCGTTCAGGCCTTTGATGGGCTTGATGCCAAAGGTGAATCCCAAGCCAGCATAGGCATAGCCGTCCAAGCCATAGACGTCCTTGCCATGGTCCTTGATGGGCTGGATGAACCGGTGTGTGAACACCACCCCCAGATCCCAGTACTGCATCCGTTCCGCCGAGGGCAGGTTGATCACCAGTGGGTAGTCGGATGATTCGGCACGAAGGGCCCCTCCGACCAGGAGGGAACAGAGCAGCAGGGCAGCGGGCTTCCGTGTCATCGGATCTCCAGGCTCATCTACTTGGCTGCGAACTTGCGCATGATGGGGATCATCCCGCGCACGTCAGCTTCGGACATCTTGTCCTTGAAGGCAGGCATCTTCTCCTTGCCGTCCAGGGTGACCTTGATCCAGTCCGAGTCCTTCTTCTTGTTCGCCTTACGGCTGTCGGTGAAGTCGAAGCCGTTATCCGGCAGCGGCTTGCCGCTGTTGTCCCGGCCGGACCCGTTGGCGCCATGGCAGCGGGCGCAGGCGTCGGTCCAGTATTTCTGGAGATCGCCACCCTGGAACTTGGGCAGATCCTTGGCGGCATCGCTCGCCATGAGGGAAGCGCCAGCGAGGAGCAGGGCAGAGAGAAGGGTGAGCCGCATGAAGGGCCTCCTATGAGGTGGGGGGGTGGGTCGGAAACTAGTTCCAGACATTGCCGGTGGTGGTGTGGTTCTGGCTATGGCAGGTCAGGGCACAGCCGCCCTTGCCTGCAGTGGTCGGGGTGTAGAGCCTGCTGCCAGTGACCGTGGATCCGAACACGATCGTATCGCTGGGGAGCTGATCCGTGGGCGTGCCGCTGATGCCGCTGACCGCGCTGGTGTCCAGATACTTGAAGTGGTTCTGGGCGCCGGGCTTCGCGACCGTCATGCTGTGGCAGGTGTCGCAGGTGGTCTTGTGATCGGTGGGGCTCGTATGACGACCAATGGCGTCGTTGAACTGGGTTGCCGTCGTGGTGGACACCGCTTTGTGGCAGGCGGTGCAGTAAGTGGTGGTGTTGACCGTGAGGACGCCAGTCTGCCAGCCAGGGGTCACCTGGCCCCCGTGGCAGCTGATGTTGGAGCAGGTGAAGGCGGACGCGCTATTCACGAAGCCGGCCGTGCCGCTCTTGGCATTGAAGGTGGCGGCAATGGCGACTGAGGCCGGACCAGAGGTGATGGGCGCGGTCACCCGCTTGCTGGCATTGCTGTAGTGGGTGTTGGCCGCGTCACCGGGTACGGATCCGGCATGGCAGGCCGCACACTTCGGATAGACCGCGGTCGCCATGGGAGCCGGAAGGGCGGGCGTGGTCCGGGTGAAGGTCGCCAACACGAGGTGCTTCGGATGGGCGCCCTGCAGGTTGGGCCAGGCTGTTCCGGTCGGACCCTGCGTCGTGAAGCTGGCCCCCACGTGGCAGGAGAGGCAGGTGCCGGCAGTCATGCCTGCGCTCAGGGGAGAGCCGAGGGTGTGACAGACCACACAGGTGGGTCCGGCCTTGGTCGAGGTTCCACTCTGATCATGGCAGGTGGCGCAGTCGGCATTGAACTGGGCCAGCGTCACGGTCTGGTGGTGGTTGCCGCCGCTCGACGTATCTCCGCTGAAGAAGGGCACGGGATGGGCCACTCCTGAGCCTTTGGCGGCATTCCAGTGGTAGACCACGGGTTCGTGGATCTGGGCCGTTCCGGTCGCACTGTGGCAGGTGAGTGCGCAGCCGCCATCCCCTTCCTTGTTGGTGGCCGTGATGGTGTAGGTGGCGGCCCCGGTGACCGGGAAGGTGGCGTTGGTGAGCTTGAATTTGACGGTACCGCTGGGCAGCTTGTTGGTGCTGCTCACCGCGGGGGTATCGAGCTCCGCGAAGTGCTTGACGGCGCCAGTGCTCGTGTTTGCCGAGGACATGTCGTGGCAAAGCGTGCAGTCGAGGGTGCCTGCCGTGGCATGGGTGCCCCAGGCGTGGCGTCCGACAGCATCGTTGTACTGGGAAGTCGTGGTCCCCCCATTGATGGCGTGGCAGGAGGAGCACTGAGTGGCTGAGTTGATGGTTCCCGTTCTCCAGCTCACGGTCGCCTGGCCCCCGTGGCAGCTGGTGCTGGAGCAGGTGAGGGAGGTCGGGTTGAAGGAGGCACCGCTGCCACTCTGGGCATTGAAGACGGCGGCCATGGCGACACTGGCGGGTCCAGTGGGAGCCGTGACCAGCGTGTTGGCATTGGTGTAATGCAGGGCGGTCCCGGTGCCGCTGCCCGCATGACACGAGTCACAGGTGAGCGTCGTGGGCAGGCCCATGTGCTTGGCGTGGGCTCCTGCGATGTTCGGGAAGGCCGTGCCCGTGGGACCCGCCGGGAGACCCGAGGCTCCCGTGTGACAAGAGAGGCAGGTGCCCACGCCTGTCGAGGCAAGGACGGGATCGCCCAAGGTGTGGCAGGCGGAACAGAGGGGCGCTTCGGGGTTGGGAGACGTACCGGAGTGGGCGTGGCAGGACCCGCAGTCCGAGGTGAAGAGCGCCTGGGTGACCGTCATGTGGCCGTTGCCCTGGGTGTCCTTGTCGGCGGCCAGGAAGGGGATGGGATGGGAGGCTCCCGAGGCCGTCCAGGAGTCCACCGCCGCCGTGTGGATGTGGGTATGGCAGGTGAGGGCACAGCTGCCGTTGCCCTGCGTGGCACTGGTGACGGCGTAGGTTCCCGGCCCCGTGACGATACTGGGGTTGAAGGAGATGGTGCCGCTGGGCAGCTGGTCGGCAGGGGAGCCGGTGGCCACACCATCCACCGACTGGGTGGCCAGGTACTTGAAGTGGGACAACGCGCCTGGCGAGCCGTTCGCCATGTTGTGGCAGGTGGTGCAGTCGACGCTGTTCGCCGCCGTCTTGGCGTTGTGGCTGCCCAGGCTATGGCGACCGAAGGCATCATTGAACTGGGTGGTGACCCCGGCACTGGTGGCGACCCCATGGCAGAGCAGGCACTGCGTGGCGGAGTTGATGAGTCCGTTCTGCCAGCCGGGGGTGGTCTGGCCCCCATGGCAGCTGACGCTGGAGCAGGTCAGTGCGGCTGGAGCGTAGGTCGGATTGCCCCCGGTCTTGGCGCCGAAGACAGCATCGATCGAGACGGGCACCGGTCCCACCGGAATCGTGATCCGGGCATTGGCATTGGAGTAGTGGACGGCCGTGCCTGCCCCGCTGCCTGCGTGACAGGTGTCGCAGGTCAGGGCGGTGGCCAAGGCCATGTGCTTGGCATGGGCGCCTGCGATGCTGGGGAAGCTGGAGCCGGCGGGCCCGGTCGTCGCCACGCTGCTGCCGACATGGCAGGAGAGGCAGGTGCCCGAGCCCTTGCCCGCGGCGACAGGATCCGCCAGCCGATGGCAGGTGCTGCAGAGCGGGGCTACCGCCATCGGTGAGGGTCCAGCGTAGGCGTGGCAGGAGGCGCAGTCGGTATTGAAATCCGCCGTGCTCAGCGTCACGTGGCCGTGGTTCAAGGTGTCGGTCTGGCCCGCCAGGAACGGCACGGGGTGAGGCGCGGTGCTGGTGCCGTGGCAGAGCGTGGCGTTGTAGCAGCCAGGCTGGGTATTGGCCGGGGCCGGGGACGAGGGGTGCCCAACCGGATTGTTCGGGGACCCCGTGTAGTGGCACTGGGCGCAGGCCGCGGCGTTGGAAGGATCGGTCGTGGCGTGCGAGAGGACCGAGCCCCCCGAGGCGCGCCAGGGCTTGACGGGATGCGGTGCTTTCGCGCCGTGGCAGGTCACGCAGGCGCTGGCCGAGCCACCACCGGAGAAGTCCTTCGCGTGGCAGATCTGGCAGGAGACCAAGCTCCCACCCAGGGAGCTTGGCGCGGCCTTGGCCCGTAACCCATGGATGCTGGCGCCGGCCCAGCCGGGCACCGTCTGGTGGTGACAGCCCGTGGTCATGCAGGTCGGGATGCCGCTGCCCACCTTGAGCACGGAGAGTTCATGGCACCGAGTGCAGGTGTCGATGCTGGCGATGGCGCTGCCGGGGTGCGTGTCGATCCAGCCTGACGCATGGTAGTTGCCGTAGTAAGTGGCAACCCCAGTACCGTCCTTGGAGCCGCCGCAGCCGACCAGGGCCAACAGGCAGACAAGCAGAGTGCCCAGGAGCCCCCGAAGGCCTGCCTGTTGGTTCCAGTTCCGATTCCTGTTCATGTGGACACCAAAGAATGGCTGGCGGCGCTTGACTGAGGGCGCTGGCGGCGGGAGAAGAAGGCCTGGCATGTGGAGGGTTCAAGCATCCATCGTCATGACGCTGCAAGGTCATGAGAGTTACGGGGGGGCTTATTGTCGAACCGTCCCCGTAGGTGTACCGAAAGAGGTGTCGTGGGAATGACAAAAAGACCAACGCTCATGATCAGGCAGGTCGACTGGACCGTCGAGGGAGGCGCGTTGACCCCTGCATCCAAGGCGTATGGAAAAGGAGACACAACCCCTGCCCTAAGTTGAACTGCCCGGCCAAAGCCACAATGCGCAATTTTACGCATAGAATTATTAACATATTTTCTAAGTTTTGATTTTTGTTGCTTTTCCATGTGCTGGTTCTCGGGAGGTTGCGGGGTTTCCCCCTCTAAAACGAGGGTATTCCCCCATCGGACCAACTACAGATCAAGGTCAGGAGGAAGGCGACCCAGGTTCAGCTTTCTCGGCACCTGGCTGCAGTGAAGATGGCAGGCACACGCTGGATGGGGTGATGGCACGAAAGGAGCGACATGAACGACCCGCTAGAGTTGCTGCGTGAACTGGGGCGCAGGGCGGAGGAAGTTGCCTGTGCCAGCCCTGCCGGGGTCCGCCGGGAGCACAGACTCTGCCCCGCCCGGATCAAGCTGGCTTTGGTTGCCATCCTGATTCATCGATTTGGTGTCGTAGGATTACTCGGCCACACCCCCTTAAGACAAGACTGGCTGTTGGAAAACTAGTCCACTATCGCGCCAGATTCCAATCGAGCCAATATTCCGATTGGTCGCCCATTGCTAGACCGTACGATCTAGGCCTTCACCGTTGATCCCACT
>Ga0194052_1000807_pt1 | contig 19252 bp, 20 predicted proteins | sample SepL226m_MetaG_FD_160117 | JGI IMG/M metagenome (GOLD analysis project Ga0194052, IMG submission 160117) | Anoxic zone freshwater microbial communities from boreal shield lake in IISD Experimental Lakes Area, Ontario, Canada - Sep2016-L227-6m | ecosystem: Environmental > Aquatic > Freshwater >...
CCCGAGACGGTCATCGGCCGCGAGGAGGGGCAGGTAATCACCCAGGATCCCGAAACCTCCCGCCGCCATGCTCTGCTGGAAATCCACCCCGACGGCTCGGTCTGGATCAGCGATCTGCAGTCCACCAACGGCACCCTGGTCAATGGGGAGCGGATCACAGCCCCCGTCCAGCTCAGCAGCCAGCAGGAGTTCTCCTGCGGCAACAGCACCTTCATGCTGCTGGTGCGCAACACCGACGAGTTCCCCCTGAACTGAGACCTGATGCCATGACGCCCGACACCTACGAGTCCTACCTGCTCCAGGCGGAGGCACTCTTCGCCGAAGGGGAGGTCGTCAAGGCGGGCCAGATCTGGCAGGCCATTCTCAAACAGCAGCCCACCCACACGGTGGCCCGCGAGCGGCTCATGGCCGTGCGGGCACGCCTGCTGGCCATCCAGGAGACCGAATCCCGGGGCCCCGCTCCCGAACCCGAGCTCCCGCCGGCAAGCCCAGACCGGGGCCCTTCGTCGCAGGACGTTGAGCGTCTCCTGGCCGATGGCTGCACCCTCTACGACATGGGCCAGCTTGAGGATGCCCTCCTGAAGTGGGAGGAGCTGCTGCGCCTGAACCCCAACCATGTCTTGGCCCAGAGCTACGCCGATGGCGCCCGCCGGGAGCTGGGCCGCACAACCGCCCAGCTCCCGGCCGAGGCGCCGGAACCAGCACCTGCCGCAAGCCTGGCCCCGCCTGCGGAGGAGGACACCGACAAGCTCCAGCGGGAGGCCGTCCAGCTCTACGACATGGGCCTCGTGGAGGAGGCCATCTCCAAGTGGGAGCGGCTCCTCGTCCTGGAACCCCATCGGCAGGAGATCCAGACCTACCTGCACCAGGCCCGGGCCGAGGTGGGGCGGGCCAGCCTCATCACCCCCGTTGTGCAGGACCGAGACTCCTTGGACCTGAAGCTGCGCCAGGCGGAGCACCTCCTCATCCTGCAGCGCCACGAAGAGGCCGCGTTCACCTTCCAGCAGGCCCTTGGCCTCGCCCCAGGGAACGTCAGGGCGCTCCAGGGGCTGGCGCGCTGCCAGAGGTCAGACCAGGGCGAGGGTCGCGCCCCGTCCCAACCCGTGGATTCCAGCCCACCGAAGGGGCACCTTGATCTGGCGCACGCGGACATCACCATGGTCGGCGCAGGCCAGGGGGTCGAGCCCCCGGCGCTCCTCTTGAAGGCCAGCCCGGCCCCCCGGGAGGGTCTCTACCTGCCCGAAGGCCTCCGCGAGACGGCAGAACGACTGCCCTGGCTGAAGGAGCCCAGGCGCCTGGCGGCCATCGGGGGTGGTCTGCTGGCCCTGGTCGCCGTCTTGGCCCTGGTCCACAACTACCGCAAGGACCAGGCCCTGAAGGATGAAGTGCGGGCTGCCCGGGCCGCCGCCGCCGCGCCCCTGGCCCAGGAAGCCCTGGCCGTGGACCTGGTGGAGACTCCGGCCGCCATCCGCCAGGAGGCGGAGACCGCCCTGGTCACGGATCCCCTGCGCGCCTACCTGCGGGCCCAGGCCCTCCTGGCGCGGGATTCCGCCGATGCGTCGGCGGGGATCCTGCTGGAGAAGGCCCGCGCGGGCCTGCCGGGCGGCGTCTCGGGAGCCAGCCTTGGCGAGTTCGAGAAGCACCTCCAGAGCGGCAACCTGGAAGGCGCAGCGAAGGTGATCGAGGCCCTGCTCCGGGCGCAGCCCGATGATGCCGTGCTGCGCCTCCGCGCCTGCCGGGTGCAGCTGGCGCTCTGCTCCATCCATGCCGCCCAGGCCAAGTGGGAGGCCGCCCAGGAAGACCTGCTCCGGGGTCGGGCGCTCCAGCCCGGCGACAAGAGCTGGCAGATCCGCCTGCAGCTGCTTGAGCGGGTGAAGGCCCTGCCCAGGCCCCAACAGGCCGCGTGGATCCCCTTGCTGGGCTAGGATCCAAAGGCCTACAAGTCGGTGGGTCCCAGCTGCGCGTCGAAGTCGGTCTGGATCTGCCGGATCTCATCCAGGGAGGCCTCGAAGGCCTGGTGCACCTCGGGGTCGAAGTGGGTCCCCACGCTGGCCCGGATGATCCGCAGGGCTTCCCCCTCGTTCATCGCCTCGCGGTAGGGACGCCGGGTGGACAGGGCGTCGAAGACATCCACCAGGGCCACGATCCGGGCCTCCAGGGGAATCTGCTCCTTGGCCAAGCCATGGGGATAGCCGCTGCCATTCCACTTTTCATGGTGGGACAGGGCGATCTGGGCCGCCGTGTGCAGCAGGGGATTGCCGCTGATCGGCTCCCCGGAGGGCAGGGCCCCTTCCATCCCAGAGACCAGGCGGTTGACCGGGTGGTCCCGGCGCAGAATCCCGGCCCCGATGGTGCAGTGCTGCTTGACGATGATCCACTCTTCGCTGGTGAGCTTCCCGGGCTTCAGGAGCACGCGATCAGGAATCCCGATCTTGCCAAGGTCGTGCAGGGCGCTCGCGATGAAGATCAGCTCACACTCGTCCGCGCTCATGCCCAATTTTGAGGCGAGCGGCGGACAGTAGTGGCTTACGCGGAAGACGTGCCCGCCGGTGTCCTCGTCACGGTATTCCGCGGCCCTGGCAAGGCTTAAGACGATCTCCTTGTTGGATGTTTCCAGCGCACGGGTTCTTTCCTTGACCTTGCTCTCCAGGAGGTTGTTCTGCTTCTGGAGCTCTTCCTGGTAGTGCCGAATCCGAAGCACACTCCGCAGCCTGGCCAGGAGGACCTCAGGATCCACCGGCTTGTCCAGAAGATCCGCAGCGCCGAGGTCCAGGGCGCGCCGCTTGAGGGTCTGTTCCTGCAGCCCCGTGACGATGATGACGGGCGGCCCGCCACTCTCGAGCGCGTGGATCCGGGAGAGGAGCTCGATCCCATCCATCCCCGGCATCTTCACATCGCTGATGACCACGTCGACTGGATGCTCCTGGAGGTAGTCCAAGACCGCCTCGGCCGACTCGAAGAACCGCAGCTCCCAGTCCTCACGGAGGTCCTGCAGCGAACGGCGGTAGCCGCTCAGGATATGGGGCTCATCATCCACAAATACAAGGGTGCGCATCGGACTCATCTCTCTGCTGTCGGGTGAAGTAGAACAGGTGCCCCTTCATTAAACCAAATTTTGAGTTCAATCCACCCAGACTTCGGAGGGCACGGGGTGACTGAGGAAGTGGGTCATCCCCTCGCTGAGGCCGTAGGCCCCGGTGGTGCCGAAGGCGAGGAGGTCCCCCGGCGCCAGCTCGGGCAGCCGCACGTCCCCCAGGCGATCCAGGCTGGTGCACAGGGGTCCTGCCAAGGTGAAGGGGACCTGACCCTCGGGCTTGCCCACAGCCTTCACCGGGAAGGGCTGCCCTGTAAGCAGGGGCCGGAGCAGGTGGTTGATGCCGCCTTCCAGGATGGCGAAGCAGGTGCCCCGGCTCTCTTTGACCCGCACCACGCGGGCCAGATAGACGCCGCAGGGACCCGCGAGGAAGCGGCCTGGTTCCAGGATTAGCTCCCCGGTGAACCAGGGGTGGCGCTCCAGCAGGTCAGACAGCCCCCGGCCCAGGGCCGCAAGATCCAAGGGGGCTTCCTCCGGCGCATAGGGCACACCCAGACCCCCGCCCAGGTCAATCTGCTCGAAGACGAGGCCATGGGTGGCGCAGAGGCGCCTGGCCAGCTCCAGCACGGCGCCGTGGATGGCCAGCAGCTTGGCCGGGTCCCGCTGGTTGCTGGCCGCAAACACATGCAGGCCACGGATGCGGACGTGGCGCAGCGTGGCGGCCCGGGCCAGCAGCGCCGGGACGTCCTCCTCATCCACCCCGAAGGCCGAGGGGCCGCTGCCGCCGATGATGCGGTTGCCTTCGGCGATGTCGAAGGCCGGGTGCACCCGCAGGTTCACCGCCACCTCGGCCTGGGCCAGGGCGTCGAGGCGGGCCAGGTCTTCCCAGCCCTCGGCCTGGACACGGACCCCCATGGCCAGGGCCTTCTGCAGCTCTGGTCCCCGCTTGCCGGGACCCGCAAAGAACGCCCGGCCCGGTGGCAGCGCCAGGGCTTCCACCTTCTCCAGCTCGCCGATGGAGGCGCAGTCGAAGCTGGCGCCCAGGATCGCGAAGCGGCGCAGCAGGGCGGGATGCGAGTTCGCCTTCACCGCGAAGGCCAGCCGCACCCGGGCCGGCAGCACCGCGCGCAGCGCCAGGAACTGCCCCGCCGCCACCCGCCCCGAATAGGCGAAGCAGGGCGTGCCGTGGGCCTCCGCCAGGGCCTGGCACTGAGCGTCGTCAAACGCAAACAAAGCAATCATAGAAAAACCTTTAACCGCAGATGGCGCAGATGACGCAGAAAAGAATAGCCAGAGGGTTGGAGGGCTCCCTTGATGCCCATCCCTACCAACCGCGTGAGCGCCTGGGGATCGGCTTCATTCATCTGCGCCATCTGCGACATCTGCGGTTCCCCTTTTTTCAGCTACGCCAGTAAGGTGCCAGCCGCTTCACGCCTTCGCGCAGCTGCTCGGGGGTGGCGGCGAAGCTGAGGCGGACGTGGCCGCGGCCAGTTTCGCCAAAGGCGAGGCCCGGGATGAGCACCACCTTGGCCTCATCCCGCAGCTTGAGGGCGAAGGCCAGGGGGTTCGCATGGGCCGACTCTGGCAGGGGCATGAAGTGGTAGAAGGTGCCGTCCGGCGGCGTCACCGTCTGGCCCAGGTGCTCGCGCAGGGCCTCTGCCAGGGCCTCCCACCGCCCGCGGATGGCGTCACGGGCCTCGGCGAGGATCGCCTCCGAGTGCTCGAGGAGGGCCAGGGCCGCCCACTGGGCGGGCGTGGCCGTGCCGGTCACCGCGTAGCCGTGGACCACCCGGGCCGGGGTCAGCCAGGCGGGATCGCCGATGGCCCAGCCCACCCGCAGGCCGGGGGCGCCCCACCCCTTGCTGACCGAGCTCACCACCACCCCACGGTCTGTCACATCCCGCAGTCCGGGGGGGCGCACACCGAAGTGCAGGTCCCGGTAGACCTCGTCGGAGATCAGCAGCAGGCCCCGGGCCACGCAGGCCTCGGCCACCCGGCGCAGCGCTTCCAGATCCCCGCCGCCGCCGGTGGGATTGGAAGGCAGGTTGAGGATCACGGCCGAGGCGTCCGGCGTGGCCGCCAGCACCTGCAGCAGCGCGTCGGCATCCAGGCGGAAGCGGTCCGGCGACAGGGCGTAGGGCACGGGCACCGCACCCGCCATGTGGGCCAGGGCCGGGTAGGCCACGAAGCCCGGATCCGGCACCAGCACCTTGGTGCCGGGCTCCAACCAGGCCTGGAAGAGGGCGAAGAGCGCCCCCTGGGAACCCGTGGTGATCAGCACCTCGTCCACGGTGGCGCCATGGAAGGCCGCCACCGCCTTGCGGAGATCCGTCAGGCCCGCGTGGGGCACATAGCCGCAGGGGCCGGGGGCCCGGAGCAGGGCCAGGCGCGCGGGCTCCGGCAGGTCCCAGGTGGGCTCACCAAGACCCAGAGGAATGGCCCCGGGCGGCGTGCCGTCCGTGATCGCCCGGATGGGGGAGGGCTTCAGCAGGGAGAGGCGGGAGGCGGTCTGCATAGGTTGTTCCTCGGTTCTGAACTACCGCAGAGCCTGCTCGAGGGCGGTGGCGGCGTCGGTCTTGTCGTCGCGGTACTTCACGATGCAGGGGGCCGCCAGCTGAAGGCCCTGGCTCCGGGCGTAGTCGCCAGAGGCGGGCCGGGACCCCGGCACCACCACGGCGCCCTCGGGCACCTCGCGGCGCAGCTCCCGGCCATGCACCAGGTCGTAGATCACGCTGCTGCCGGTGATGACCACCCCGGAGGCCAGCACCGCGCGCTTGCGCACCACGATGCCTTCAAAGAGGCCCACGAGCCCGCCCACGAAAGCGTCGTCCTCCACCACCACGGGCCGGGCGCCCGCTGGCTCCAGCACGCCGCCGATCTGGGCCGCGGCCGAGAGATGCACCCGCTTGCCGATCTGGGCGCAGCTGCCCACCAGCGCGTGGCTGTCCACCATGGTCCCCTCGTCCACAAAGGCGCCTACGTTCACATAGGCCGGTGGCATGAGCACCACGCTGCGGGCAATGTGGGCGCCCCGCCGCACCGCGCTGCCGCCGGGCACCAGACGCACCGCGTCCTCCAGGCCGAAGTGGCGGGGCGGGTAGGCGGTCTTGTCGAACATCGGGAAGCCGGGGCCGGCCATCTCCACCAGGCTGGTGCGCCGGAAGCCAAAGAGGATGGCCTGCTTCACCCAGGTGTTGGTCTCCCAGGTGCCGTCCTCGAGCCGCTCAGCGGCCCGGATGATGCCCGATTCCAGGGCCACCAGCAGCACCTGGTGCATGGCCGGCGTCTCGGGGTCCGCCAGCACCTCGTCAGCGGGCCGGGAGAAGAAGGTGCGAATGGTGTTGATGTCGAGGACCATCAGGAGACTCCAGGCAGGGCACCGGTGGCCAGGGCCAGGGCCTCGGCCAAGCGGACACGGGTGGCGGCGGAGGCCGGCGTGAGGGGCAGGCGCAGGCCGTCCCCCCCGAAGCCGAGCTGAGCGAGCAGGGCTTTCACCGGGCTGGGGTTGCTCTCCAGGAAGAGCGCGTCGATGAGGGGCAGCAGCCGAAGGTGCAGGCGGAGGGCTTCGGCCCGGTCACCCCGAAGCGCAGCGGCGACCATGGCCGCGGTCTCCCGCGGCAACACATTGCCGAGCACCGAGATCAAGCCCGAGGCGCCAGCCGCGATGGATGGCACCGCCAGGATGTCATCGCCGGCCAGCAGGGTCTTGCCGGCGGGTAGGGTGCGGGCGATCTCCGCCACCTGGGCAAGGCTGCCGCTGCACTCCTTCACAGCCACCACCTGGGGGTTCTCCCAGAGGCGGGCGAGGACTGCGGGGGTGATGTTCTGGCCCGTGCGGCCCGGCACGTTGTAGGCGATGAGGGGCAGGCCCGGCGCGGCGGCGGCGATGGCGGCGAAGTGGGCCACCAGGCCGTCGGCGCTGGGCTTGTTGTAGTAGGGCGTCACCACCAGGGCTCCGGCGGCGCCGAGCTCCTGGGCGCGGCGGGTCATGGCCACCGCCCGGTGGGTGGCATTGGAGCCGGTGCCCACCACGACGGGGCGGCCGCCGCACTCCTCCAGTGTGGCCAAGATGATCGCGTCCCGCTCGGTCTCGACCAGGGTCGGGGCTTCGCCGGTAGTACCGAGGGGTACCAGGGTGTCCACGCCGCCCGCAACCACGTGGCGCACCAGACGGCGGAAGGCGGGGAAGTCCACCTCGCCCGCAGGGGTGAAAGGCGTGGCCAGCGCGACGGCCAGGCCTGAGACGTTCAAGGTCATGGCTTGCCTCCAAAGGTGAAGAGTGGATCCAGCAGGTCAGCGGCCAGGTCGTCCATGCCGAAGACGCCCTTGCGGCCATGGAGCCAGCGCGCCGCCACCAGGGCCCCCTGGGCGAAGGGAGCCCGGGAGCGGGCGGTGTGGGTCAGCTCCAGCACCTCGGACGGGGAGTCGAGCCCCACCGTGTGGGTGCCGAACTCCACGCCGGCGCGCACCACGCCGATGTTCAGCTGGTGGAGCGCCGGCGTGCCCAGGGTCCACTCGGTCTTGCGGGGGCAGCCCGCCAGCACGGCGGCGGCCAGGGTCTTGGCGGTGCCGGAAGGCGCGTCAGCCTTGAGCCGGTGGTGGTGCTCCAGCAGGTAGGGATCCCTCGCCGGGTCCAGCGCCGCATAGCGCCCCATGACCGTGGCCAGCCGGGCCATCAGGGCGACCGTGAGGGAGAAGTTGGAGGCGGCGAGCACGCCGATGCGGCCGGCCACGCGCTGCTCCAGATCTGGCAGGGACCAGCCCGTGGCGCCAATCACCAGGTCCGTGCCGGTCTCCAGGGCCCAGGCCAGGTGGGCCTCCACGGCCTCCGCCACACTAGCGTCGATGGCCACATCCGCGGGACCCGAGGGGGCCTCCCCCATATCCACGGTCCAGGCCAGGGGCGCCGTCGCCTCGGCCGCGATGGCCGAACCCAGCCGCCCGCGCCCAAAGAGACCGATGCGCAGGGCGCTCAAGAGGCGCTCCCGACCAGCACCCGGTGCAGGCGCCGCAGGGCCTCGGAGGTGCTCTCCTGCTTGACCACCAGGCTCAGGTTGATCTCGTTGGCACCCATGCTGATCATCTCGACGTTGATGTCGCCCAGGGAGCTGAGCAGCTGCGCCCCGACGCCCGGCGTGGACTTCAGGCGCTCGCCCACAGCGGCGATGATGGCCCGCCCCTCGTGGACCTCGACCTTGGCGAAGACGGCCAGGTCCTGGAGCAGGGCCTTCAGGGGGACGTCGGCTTCCACCGTGAGCGAGACGCTCACCTCGGCGGTGGCCACCAGATCGACGCTCACCGCGCGGCGACCGAACACCTCGAAGAGGCGAGCCAGGAAGCCGCTCTGGGCCAGCATCCGGGAGCTGCTCACGGTGAGCACCGTGACTGGCCCCCGGCTGGCCAGGGCGGTGATGGGTCGCCCCGTCTGCACCTCGGCGGAGATGGTGGTGAAGCGGCCCTGGGGCTTCTGCGTATGGCGGACCGTGACGGGAATCCCGGCCTCCACCGCGGGCTGGATGGTGGCGGGATGGAGTACCTTCGCGCCGAAGGCGGCGAGCTCCGCGGCCTCCGCAAAACTGAGGTCGGAGATGGGCAGGGCCTCGGGCACGATGCGGGGGTCGCAGGTGAGCACGCCCTCCACATCGGTCCAGATCTGCACTTCCTCCGCGCCCAGGGCCGCGCCGAAGAGGGCGGCGGAGTAGTCGCTGCCACCCCGGCCCAGGGTGGTGGTGAGGCCGTCCTCCGTGGCGCCGATGTAGCCCTGGGTCACCACGACCCGGCCGGGGCCAAGGTGGGGGGCCAGGTGCTTGCCAGCCAGGTCGTGGACCGATTCCACTTGGGGCGCGGCTTCGCCGAACACCGCGTCCGTCTGCATGACGGTCCGGGCATCCACCCAGGCGCCTTCCACGTAGGCGGAAAAGAGCCGGGTGGAGAGCCGCTCGCCCAGGGAGGCGACGGCGTCCATGCTCCGGGGACTCAGCTCCCGCAGCATGGCCACACCGCGCAGCAGCAGCTCCAGCTCGCCGAACAGGTCGGTCAGGGCCGCGTCCAGGGCCTCGGGCACGCCGTCCGCGAAGAGGTCCTCCGCGGCCTTGCGGTGGGCGGCCAGGAGCTTCCGCTGGCCGTCCATGGCCGCGGTCAGGTCCCCCCGCTCCGCGGCTTTCGCGGCATCAAAGAGACCATTCGTGGTCTTGCCCATGGCCGACAGCACCACCAGCGGGGAGCGCGGCCGGGCCGCGTCCACGAGGCTAGCTACCTGCCGCATGCAGGCTGCGTCTGCGACACTGCTGCCACCGAACTTGAGGACGATCATCGGAAGTATCCCTTCGCGTGGGCCAGCTCGGCGTTCAGGATGCTGCCGCCGGCGGCGCCGCGCTCGGTGTTGTGGCCGAGCAGGGCGAACTTCACGCCGAGGATGGGGCAGGTCCGCAGGCGGCCGACGTGGACGCTCATGCCTTCGTCGCGGTCCACGTCCCGGCGCACCTGGGGACGGTCGTCCAGGGTGTGGACATGGATGGGCGTCGCGGGCGCCGAGAAGAGACCCAGCTGCTGGGGCTCGGGCTTCCAGGCCAGCCAGGCCTCGCGCACGGCGTCCAGGGAGGGGTTGCCCTTGAGTCGCACGCTGACAGCCTCGGTGTGGCCCTCAATGACGGGCACGCGGTGGCACAGGGCACTCACCAGCATGGGGGCCATCACCACGACTTTGCCGTTGAAGTGGCCCAGCATCTTTGGGGTCTCTTCCTCCACCTTCGGTTCCTCGTTGCGGATGAAGGGGATGACGTTGCCCAGGATGTCCAGGCTCGGCACGCCAGGATAGCCCGCGCCGCTGATGGCCTGCATGGAGGTCATCATCACGGCCTCGATGCCGAAGGCTTCGTGCAGGGGCGCCAGGGCCATGACCAGCACGGTGGCCGTGCAGTTGGCGTTGGTGACAATGCCGCCGGTCCAGCCGTGGTGGTGGCGCTGGATGTCCAGCAGGCCCAGGTGGCTGGGATTCACCTCTGGCACCAGGAGGGGCACCTCCGGGGACATGCGGAAGGCCCCGGCGTTCGAGAACACCATGGAGCCCGCCTTGGCGAACTGGGGCTCGAGCTCCGAGGCCGGGCCGGTGTCGAGGGCGCTGAAGACCACGGGCGACAGGGCGAACTCCGGCGTGCCGTCGGCCATGATCTGGTCGCCCAGGCCGCCGTAGGGCTCGCCATCCAGCCGCCAGGCGCAGGCGTCGCGGTAGCGCTTGCCCGCGCTGCGCTCGCTGGCCGCGAGGTGCTCGACCCGGAAGAGGGGATGGTTGGCCAGGCGACGCACGAAGCGCTGGCCGACGACGCCGGTAGCGCCCAGGACGGTGACGGGGATTTTCGCGGTCATGGTTCAGTCTCCTAGAAAGTGCAGCGCCAGTCGGCGGTTCAGGTCTACTCCGGCCTCGAGCTCGGCCAGGTCAAGGTGCTCGTCGAGGGTGTGGGCGACGGTGATGCTGCCGGGCCCCGCCAGTACCACAGTACGGTCGGGCACCAGCACTCGCAGCGCCGGGGCATCCGAGCCGAAGGGCATGGCCGCGTGCTCGAAGGCGGGCAGGACAGGATAGAGGTCCGGCGGCTCGTCCATCCGGAGGTCCACGGTGCCATTGGGGGGCGCCAGGCGGCGGACGTCGTCCAGGAAGGCGCTGCCGGGCACCAGCCGGGCCATGAGGTGCGCCTCGGCCGAGGCCGGCACCGAGTTGAGGGCTTCGCCAGCCCGCAGGAGGCCCAGGTTCCAGACTTCGGGCCCCAGCTGGGGATCCACGGCCCGGGGCTGCTCACGCAGGCGCTGGAGCCAGTCCAGCAGGGGCCAGGTGGCGTTCTCCCCCAGCTGGGGGCTGCCGCTGTGGGCGGCCCGGCCGCTGCAGTGCAGGCAGAGGTGCATGGCGCCGCGCTGGCCGGTGGCGAGCTTCAGCTCCGTCGGCTCGCCATTGATCAGCGCCTTCAGATCCTGGAGGCGGTCCGCCAGACCCAGGGCCGCGGCGGCGCCGGTGCTGTCCGTCTCCTCGCTCACCACGCCCAGCCAGGCGAAGCCCTCGCGACCTTCCGCCAGCAGGGTCTTCACCGCGCCCAGCTGGGCCATGATCTGGCCTTTGGCGTCGCAGGCGCCGCGGCCCCAGATCGCCCCGTCCTGGAGGTGGGGCGGCAGGTAGGGGGGCACCGTGTCCAGGTGGGTGGAGAACAGCACCCGGGGCCGACCCCACAGGGCCAGCAGGTTCGTGCGCCCGGGGGCCACAGGCTGCTCCACGATGGTGGCGCCCAGCTCCTGGAGCAGCGCCCGGAGTCCAGGCAGGCCCGCATCCTCCCGGCCCGAGGTGGTCTCGGCCGAGCAGAGCTCCACCAGCCGAGTGCTCAGCCAGGTTCGGGGGTCTGCGGGGGGGGCGCTCATAGCTACCTCGGCGTGCCGACGGTGCCTTCAGGAACGCAGTGGGAGGATTCCCGCCGCCGCGCCTCAGGCCCTCCGCGCCGGGTGACCAGCACGACAGCCGCCGGGCTTTCGCCTCAACGTCCAGGGAGCCCGTCGATGAGCCGCGAACCCTTCGGCGATTCTCCCCTTTCACACCGGGTCAGCGGGTTCATCACCCTCGCCGTGGCTACTGATGGGAACCGCTCCTCCATCGGAACGTCGAGTTTCCCACGCCGGGACCCTGTTCTGCAACCGGCAGCTATCGCAACTCCTCGAGCAGGGCCTCGCCCCGAAGCCACGGGCCGAAGCCCGAGGCGGTGTTCAGGTGGCCGCAGGGACCGAGCTCCACGAGCCGGGAGCCCCAGTCCGAGGCCAGGCTGCGGGCCCGATCCAGGGCCAGGAAGGGATCATTGCTGGAGACCGCGAGGATCGAGGGGAACAGCAGGCTCCGCCGGGGAATGGGCGCGAAGGCCCGGAGCTGCGGCAGCGCTCCAGCGCGCTCCACGTCCGCCGGCGCCGCCAGCAGGGCGCCCCGGATCTGCCGCGCAGAAACGGCAGCCCAGCGGACGATGGCAATGCAGCCGAGGGAGTGCCCCACCAGGAGGGGCGGCTCAGCGCAGCGGGTGACGGCGTCCTCGAGGGCCTCGGCCCACTCGGCGGGCACCGGGTAGTCCCAGTTCGGCATCTCTACCCGTCGGGCGCCCGGCAGGGCTGCCTCCCAGAGGCTCTGCCAGTGCCCCTCGCCGGAGTTTTGGTAACCCGGGATGATGAGGATCGGCGTCATGGGAGCTCCTTTCGCCGCGAAGGCCTCCATCTAAGCGCCACCGGGGCAGGGCTTCAAGGGTGCCGTTGGGGCTTGGTCGGCACCAGGGCGTCGGCCAGGCGATGCACATAGCCGCTGAGGTCCGTGACGGCCTCCACGGCCTCGGGCGTGGTCCGGAGCAGATGGAAGTAGCCGGTGTAGGCGGCATAGGCGAGGAGGGCACGCTGCCGAGCCTCTTCCTCGGAGAGACCGAGGGCCTGGAAGGCCTCCCTGCCCAGGGCCAGACGACGCTCAGTGGCGCGGCGCAGGGTGGGCTCGACCCGCGGGTCCTGGCCCGACACGGTCAGAGCGGCAAAGAACTTCCCGTTCTCCACGTCCTCGAAGGCCGCGAACAGCAGCACCCGCAGGCGACGGCGCGGATCCTGAATGCCGCCGTAGCGGGCGGCCACGTCCGCGCTCTGGTCCTGCTCCCAGGCCTCCAGCACTGCCTGGATCAGGTCGTTGCGGTTCTCGAAGTGCCAGTAGAAGCTGCCCTTGGTCACTCCCAGGGCCTGGGCCAGCGGCTCCACCGCCACGGCCTGGAGGCCCTCCCGGGCAAGCAGGTTCGTCGCGGCATGCACCCAGCTCTCGCGGGTCAGGGTGGGCACTGTGGGCGTTTTTTTCAGACTGCGGGGCATGAGGGACCTTGACAGGCGTTTAGGCGACCTTACCATACTATACCGTATGGCATCCATACGCAACCGTATTGATCAGGAGTCCACCCCATGCGAACCCCCCTCCTCGCCGCCCTCGCCGCCCTGCTGCTCCTGGGGACCGGCTGCGCCACCCCCGAGACCATCCAGCGGCGCAGCAGCCTGGCCTCCTACCTAGGCGCCAAGACCGCCCCGGCCACCGAGGCGCCCACGGGCCCCGTGAAGCTCCAGCTACCCCTGCGCCTGGGCATCGCCTTCGTGCCCGCCGAGACCAACCAAAGGCAGGGCTCCCTGGCGGGCAACACGGCCACCCACCTGCTGGCCGCCGGGCAGGAGCAGGCGCTGCACCAGCAGGTGGCGGACCTGTTCGGGCAGAAGCCCTGGGCCCTGAGCTTCAAGATCATCCCCGCCCTCTACCTCACCCGGGAGGGTGGCTTCGAAGACCTGACCCAGGTGGCCCGTAGCTTCGGAGTGGACGTGGTGGCCCTGGTCTCTGTGGACCAGGTGCAGTTCAGCAGCCCCCGCTGGTACGCCTGGACCTACTGGACACTCGTCGGCGCCTACATGGTGCAGGGCGACAAGAACGACACCACCACCCTGGTGGACGCTGCGGTCTACCACGTACCCTCCCGCACCTTCCTGTTCCGGGCCGGGGCCGCAGGCACGGTCAAGGGCAGCTCCAGCTGGTCCAATCGCGAAGACGCCTTCCGCCAGCAGGCCCAGGAGAGCCTGAAGCTCGCCATGGGGCGCCTGTCCACCTCGCTGGATCAGGGGGTTGCGGGCTTCAAACAGGACCTGATGAAGGGCGCGCGGAAGGACGTGCAGCTGGTGGACAAGGATGGCAACCTGCTGGGCAGCAACAGCTATGACCCCACCCGCAAGTAGGCCACGTTCCTCGGGAGGCCCCATGAAGGCTCTCTGCTGTGCCCTGCTCCTCTTCCTCGGATGCCTCAGTTGCGCCCGCATCTACCGCCCCGTGGGCCTGGTGTCCCCGCCCCGGGGGACGGCCCAGACCGAGGGCCTCTACGGGGGACTGACACCCCAGCCCTGGGGGGACAACTCCCGCTACGAGCGGAAGGCCGACGAGGCAAACCTCCGGGTGCTCGCCCTGAGTCTGGAAAACACCTCGGCCACTGGGGTGGAGGTCCTTCGCCTGGACTTGCCCGAGGGGGTCACGCCCCTTTCCGCCGAGGCGGCGGCGAGCCTGGTCAAACAACACAGTGGGGCCCACCTCCTCTATCCCCTCATCCCGGGCCTCCTCGCCGCAGGCTCCAGCGGCGGCGGGGCGGCCACCTTCGGTCCCAGCCCCGCCGCGGTCTTCGGGGCCATCGCCGTGGTGGGCCTGCTGGTGGGCCTGCCCAATATGGGGGTCGCCGAGAACAGCAACCGCCGACTGGAGCAATTCTTCCTGGCGGAGGCCTGGGCTCCTGGTCGCCTAGAGGCAGGCCAGGCCCGGCGCGGCCTGGTCTTCCTCCGCAGCCCGGATATCCGCGCGCCACTCCAGATTCGCGTCATCACCCGCCGTGGGACAGTCGAGCGTGCCCTGGAATTGACCAGCCCTGGATCCAACCCTCTCTGAGTCCGAACCCAGGGGGGCTAGACTGGTGCTTCGGAGCGCCCATGTCCCTCGTCATCGCCGGTAAGAGTTTCAGCAATCGCCTCATCCTCGGTACGGGCAAGTACAAGGATTTCGCCACCATGCAGGCCTGCTACCGAGCCGCGCGGGTGGAGATGGTGACCCTGGCGGTGCGCCGCTTTGACCTGGCGGCCAAGGGCGAGGACAACATCCTGAACTGGATCCCCAAAGACATCGCCCTATTGCCCAACACGGCGGGCTGCTACACCCGAGAGGATGCCCTGCGGGTCGCGCGGCTGGCCCGGGAGGCCCTGGAGACCAACTGGATGAAGCTCGAGGTCATCGGCGATCCCAAGAGCCTCTACCCGGACAACGAAGAGACCCTGGAGGCCGCCAAGATCCTCGTGAAAGAGGGCTTCGTGGTGCTGCCCTACGTGAGCGCGGACCCCATCCTCGCCAAGAAGCTCTGTGACATCGGCTGCGCGGCGGTCATGCCCCTGGGCAGCGCCATCGGCTCGGGACTGGGCGTGCAGAACCCCATGACCCTGCTGCTCATCAAGGAGGTCCTGGAGGCCTACCACCTGCCCATGATCGTGGACGCTGGGGTGGGCACGGCCTCGGACGCCGCCCTGGCCATGGAGCTGGGCGCCGACGGCGTGCTGCTGAACACGGCTGTAGCGGAGGCGGGTGAGCCCACCAAGATGGCTCAGGCCATGGACCACGCGGTGCTGGCGGGTCGTCTGGCCTTCGAGAGCGGTCGCATGCCCAAGCGCCTCTATGCCAGCGCCAGCAGCCCCACAACGGGCCTGATCGGGAGGTAGGCGTCGTGCTGGTGTTCGACCTCGAGCCCCTGGAATGCCGCGTGCTCGGCTGCCTCCTGGAGAAGCAGCTGAGCACCCCGGACATCTACCCGCTGTCCCTGAACAGCCTGCTGAACGCCTGCAACCAGTCCAGCAACCGAGAGCCGGTGCTGGCCGTGACCGAGGCCGAGGTCCAGGCCGCCGTAGACACCCTGATCAGGCGGGGACTCGCGGAGCACTGGCCGGGGCGCGTGGTCAAGATCGCCCACACCGCCAAGCCCACCTGGAACCTGTCTGTGCAGGAGGCTGCCCTCCTGGCGGAGCTGCTGCTCCGAGGCCCCCAGACCTCCGGCGAGCTGCGCACCAACACGCGGCGCATGTATGCCTTCCCTGACCTCGCCGAAGTCGAAGGCTGCCTGGCCGTGCTGATGGAGGCCGAGCCGCCTCTGGTTCTGCGGCTGCCCCGGGCCCCGGGGGCCCGGGAAGCCAGGGTGGCCCAACTCCTTGCGGGTCCCGTGGAGACTGGTGGCGCCGCCCCCGAAGCCGCCCCCGCCCGCACGGGCCGCGTGGAGCTGCTTGAGGCGGAGGTTAGCGTCCTCCGCACCGAGCTGGCCGAGCTCCGCCAGGCCTTCGAGGCCTTTCGGGACCAGTTCTAGGCGTTCAGGGCCGGGTAGTCCGTGTAGCCCTTCTCTCCAGGGGTGTAGAAGGTGGCCATGTCATAGGCAGCCAGGGGGGCGCCACTCTTCAGCCGCTCGGGGAGGTCCGGGTTCGAGATGAAAGGTCGGCCAAAGGCGACGAGTCCCGCCCTGCCCGCCGCCAGGTCCACCTCGGCCCGCTCGCGGTCGTAGCCGCCACTCAGGATCAGGGTGCCCCGGAAGGCCTCCCGGATCTTCTGGATCGTCGCTGGCGCCACCGGCGGCGCACCCATGGGGCTGTGGTCCACTAAGTGGAGGTAGGCGAGACCCAGGGCGTCGAGCTCCCGGGCCAGCGCGGAATAGGCCGCCTCCGTCTCGGCGAAGGGGGCGATGTCATTGAACACGCCGTGGGGAGACAGCCGGATGCCCACGCGGTCCTTCCCAATGGCAGCCACCGCCGCGGCCGCCACCTCCAGGGTGAAGCGGCTGCGGTTCTCGAGGGAGCCGCCGTAGGCATCGGTGCGGGTGTTGGAGCCTGGGTTGAGGAACTGCTCCAGCAGGTAGCCATTGGCCGAGTGGAGCTCCACCCCGTCGAAGCCCGCCTCCACCGCATTGGTGCAGCCCTGGGCAAACTCCGCCACGACCTGTCGGATGTCCTGCTCGCTCATGGCCCGGGGCACAGGATGGGGCTGCAGGCCTAGGGTATCCGTCCAGATCTCCCCTGCTGCGGCCACGGCCGAAGGCGCCAGGACTTCGGCCCCCACAGGCAGGTTGGCCGCGTGGCCAATGCGTCCCGTGTGCATCAACTGGAGGAAGATCTTCCCGCCCTGGGCGTGCACGGCCGCCGTCACCGCCTTCCAGCCAGCCACCTGGGCCTCGGAGAAGATGCCGGGAATGCGGGGGTAGCCGAGACCATTGGGAGAGGGCGAGGCCCCTTCGGTGATGATGAGCCCGGCGCTGGCGCGCTGGGCGTAGTAGGCGGCCACCAGGTCTCCCGGGACATTGCCAAGGGAGCGGTTGCGGGTCATGGGGGCCATGACCACGCGATTCGAGAGGGTGAGGGCGCCGAGGCTGGCGGGACTGAAGAGGTCGCGGCTCATGGGGATCTCCTTCCAGAGGAGCCCCAGGATAGTCACAAACTCAAATCATGTGTTGAAACATTTAAATCGACCCCTCGGGGTTCCCTTCCAGCAGCGCCTGCACACCCGCTGCCAGGTCCTGATAGTGCGAGGGCTGCGCCTGAAGGATCACCCGAAAGGGCTTGGGCGCCAGCTCCTCGGCCGCCACCCGCAGCACCGCCAGCCACGTGATGCCGTCGACGGGCGGGGCCTCCTGGAAGAGCTGCTCCGCATCGAGGATCAGGAAGGTGCCCCCCTCCGGCAGGTCCGCGAGCGCATCGCGCAGGGCATCCCAGGTGCCCCCGAAGTGGGGTGGGAACTGGGCGGCAGCGGCCCACTCGTCCATGAGCCCTCGCCGGGTCCGCATGCGGGCGCCCCGCAGCCACCAGACCGGTCCCTGGTCCGCCGTGGCGTCCAGCAGTGTGGCTGCCGAGCCCCGCCAGACCTGCAGCAGGGGATCCCCGGGGGCGGGGTAGGCGAGGCCGGTCATTTCACCTCGAGGAAGGTTCGGTAGTGGTCAGCGGTGTACCAGGCCCGGCCGTCGTTGCCTGTGACCAGTCGCTCCGCCCCACGGTTGCGGCCCTCGGCCCGGGGCCGGACATCCCACTCGCGGTACTCGATGCGCTTCCGCCGGGCGTTGTAGCGGGGCAGCTGGCCCTCGTAGTTCCCATAGATCCGACCACCCACATAGCCCGGCGGGGCGTAGCCGTGCTGGCGGATGTAGGCGAGGGTCTGGCCCACGTGGCCCGGGAGGGCGGCAACCGGGGGGGCGACCTGCACCTGCGCCGTGGCCGGAGCCGGAGGCGGTGGGGGCGTGGCCGGGCCACAGGCGCACAGCGGCAGCAGGACCGCCAGACAGACCAGGCCTGCGGCCAGGAATGCCAGGGTCCTGTGCCAGCGGGTCATGGGGCCTCCAGAGCTGGAGAAAGTGTACGCCTAGGCGGGCTGGTTCGCGGTGGTGATGGTCTCCAGGCCCTTGGCATCGGGGCCCGTCTCCGCCCGGCGGAGCAGATAGGCGAAGAGGAAGCCGAAGAAGCCGAGGCAACTGAAGATCCACATGCCCAGGTGATAGCCCCCGGGATTGACCGCGCTGGCGGCAGAGTGATCATTGGCCCAGCCGATGAGGAAGTTGAAGCCGGCCAAGCCCACATTCTGGATCAGGGTCATCAGGCCGTAGGCGGTGCCGAGCTTCTCCTCGGGGACGAGGTAGGCCACGGAAGGCCACATCACCGCGGGAATGAGGCTGAAGGCGATGCCCATGAGGGCCATGGGCACATAGAGGCTCACGTGGGTATAGGCCATGAGCAGGTAGACGGGGATCAGCAGGAGGCTGCCCAGCATCATGAAGAGGGCCCGCTTGCCCACGCGGTCCACCAGCAGGCCGAAGAGGGGGGTCCCCACCATGGCGAACAGGGTGAGCATCGAGGAGAGGAAGCCCCCGGTCTCGCGGGTCACCCCATGGGCATCCTGGAAGAACTTCACCGCGAAGGTCTGGAAGGGGAAGATGCCGCTGTAAAACGTGATGCAGAGGGCCACCACATACCAGTAGGTGGGGCTGAACTTCAGCAGGTCGCCCCAGACCACCTTGTCCGTGCCCCCCTGGGAGCGCAGGGTGTAGCGTCGGGCCGCCTGGTTCTCCATCAGCCAGTAGATCCCCGCTGCGATCACGCAGACCGAACCGAACACTGTGGCGATGAGCAGGGGGGTGCGCCAGGAGCCGAAGGCGCCCCGGGCCCAGGTGGGGCTGTTCAGGGCCGCGAAGGATCCCAGCCGGGCGATGAGCAGGTTGATGCCGAAGGCGAAGCTCAGCTCCTTCCCCCGGAACCACTGGGCCACCGCGGCGGTCACCGCGACGATGAGGCTCTCCGCGCCCAGCCCGAAGATCAGCCGCCCTGTCGCCATGATGGCAAGGCGGGGGCTCAGCGCCGTCACCGCCGCCCCCAGGAAGCAGAGCAGGGCGAAGATGAACGTGGCGCGCTTCACCCCGATGCGGTCGATGAGGATGCCACCGATGAGCACCATCACCACGTTGGGCACGCTGTAGATGCCCTGGAGCAGGCCGATGTTGGCGTCCGAGAAGCCCAGCTGCTTCTGCAGCACGTCCGCGAGGGGGCTGATGGCGTCGTAGACGTAGTAGTTGCCGAACATGGCCAGGCTGATGACCACCAGCACCAGCCAGCGGAAGGCTGGGGGGGGTGCGGGACGTTCCTGGA
>Ga0194052_1000808_pt1 | contig 19251 bp, 12 predicted proteins | sample SepL226m_MetaG_FD_160117 | JGI IMG/M metagenome (GOLD analysis project Ga0194052, IMG submission 160117) | Anoxic zone freshwater microbial communities from boreal shield lake in IISD Experimental Lakes Area, Ontario, Canada - Sep2016-L227-6m | ecosystem: Environmental > Aquatic > Freshwater >...
CCCTCCCCCTGCTCCTGAGGCGGCGGAGGAGACCGAGGAGGGCAAGCGAGAGTGTCCCGGCTGTGGCGAGGTGCTCTACGAGACTGAGCGACGATGCTGGCGTTGTGGGCATGAGTTCGAGCCGCCGCCGGCCGAGGAGCCTGCGCCCGAACCGGCTCCGCCACCGCCACCCGATGCGCCGCCCCCGACCGGTCTCCCGGCGACAGTTCCACCCGCGCCCCCTATCCATCCTGTGCCGGTTGTGTCGGAGGCGGCGAAACAAGCGCACGTCCTCGGCGTCTGGTCGCTGGTGGTCAGTCTCGTCGGGCTGTTCCTGTGCGTTGGCATTCTCAGCCCAGTGGCCATCATCCTGGGGGTGAAGGCCAACCGCGCGGGGACCAACAGCCTCGGCACGCTGGGGCTGGTGCTGGGTATCATCGGCACGGCCATCCTGGTGCTGTGGGTGGTGGTGATGCTCGTCCTGAATCTGTCGGCGGGCGGTAGCCACACTGCCGCCACGCATTCGCCCGATGTGCTGCTGCCGCACCTGCGTCTGTGGACCTTGTATCTGCGCGGCTGGGCTGCGCCCTGAGGTACCCATGAAAAGCATTCTCTTGGCCACGTTGGGGTTGTTGATGGCGAGCGTCTCGCTGGCTCCGGCCGAGCACGCGGATCCGCCGCGACTCGAGCGGGCCGCGCAGACGGCGGGGCTGGCCCCCTGGGAGCCCCTGCCCCTGCTGGCCGGTCAGCGCAGGTGGCTGCCGCTGGTGACGCCCGCCCTGAAGGATGCCAACCCCGTCATCCGTCGGCGCGCGCTCTTCACCCTCGGTTGCCTGCAGCTAACCGAGGGGCGCGCCCTGGCGCGGACGGCCCTCGCCGACGCCGATCGTCTGGTGCGCCTGCAAGCGGCGGTGGCGCTGGTTAGCCTCGGCGATGCACACGGACTCGCGGGCGCGGCCGTTGCTCTGCGCGAGGGGCCGTCGTGGTTGCGACTGTATGCGCTGCAAGGCCTTTGGCGGATGGACACCAGCACTTCCAGAGCCTGCCTCAAAGGCAGCGCGGCCTATCTGACACCCTTCCTCGGCCAGTGCCTCAAGCAGGCGCTGGCGCAGCGCCCCCAATCCTCGCGCCGGACCGCTCCGGCCGAGGCGCTCCCCGCGCCCAGCAGCCGCTACGATCTGTGGCTGGAGATCTGTGACTCGTTCATCCTCGAATCCGACCACTGGTGGCACCTGGGCGATCACGAACAGAGCATCCGCTGCCAGCAGACCGCGGTGTTCTTTGACCCGGCCAACGTCGAGGCGTTCACGAATGTTGCGTGGCTGCAGTGGAGTGCGGGGCGGCACGGGGAGGCCATCAGCACCTACCGGCAGGCCCTCGCCGCCAACCCGCAACGCTGGGAGGCGGCGGACGCGCTGGGCCGGTACTACCTGGGGCACCACCAGACGGAGACCGGGGTACAGTATCTGCAAGCCGCCGCGACGCTGGGCAGCCCGCCCATACCGCGGCGATCGCTCGGGCACGCGCTGGAGAAGCTGGGACGATACGAGGAGGCGCGGGGGGTATGGAGCGCGATCCTTGAACTGGACCCCACCGACCCCATCGCCCTGCGGCAGTTGGCCCGGTTGAAGGGGATGTGAATCAGGAGGCGGGGAGAACTCTCCCTGCCTCCTGTCTTCCGTTTTCCATTCTCTGGAGCCAGTTGCAAAAGTCACAGGGGGAGGGGCCGGATGCAGGCCTGCGGTACGGCTGCAGTCTTGCATGCGGCCCCTCCTGGGACTTCTGCAACTGGCTCTCCGTGCTCCGCCTCACTTCACGCCCATGACCTCATCGAGCCACAGCGTGTTGGCCAGATCGGTGCCGGCCAACACGGCGCCGAAGTCGGCGAACTGCACGCTACGGATCTGCTCGGGGCGGAGCGCACCCTCGGGGTCATTGGAGTCGTCGTCCAGCTTCATGTCGCGCAGCGCCACGGTGAGTTGCCGCCAGGTCCCCGCCGGCAGCTCGACCAGGGCGCTATACCGCGCCTTGTTGCTCTTCTCCACGGACACGGCCAACTTGCAGTCCGATCCGGCGCGCGCGGAGAACACAATGCTGGTCACACCAGCGAGCGAGCCGATGGCCACGGGCCGGGCGACTGCGAGCACCGTCTTGGCGGGCAGTTCGTAGTCCAGCCGCAGCGAACTTCCGGCCGCCGCCTGGTCTCCGTCGGTGCGTACCTTCAGGTTCCTGCCCCCCAGCACGGCCCAGTACCCCGGATCGGAGTCACAGTCCTCAATCATCACCGCCGCCGCGCCCCCGGGGGCTTGAGCGGCCTTGAGCGCCTCGGCCTCGCTCATCACCTTCACGTCGTCAATCCATAGATCGCGGCGGGCGGGGGCGGTAAAGAAGAAGGGGAAGTCTTTCCCCCCCTGGGTGGCCTGTATGAACCAGCCGAGGGGGTCGATGAACCCCAGGCCGCCGATCTGCTCGGGGTCAAGTTTGCCGTTCTCGTCCTTCGAACTGTCCTCGAGGTGGAAGTCGGCGAACGGCAGATCGAGCACCTGCCACTGGTTGGCCGGAACGTAGAAGATGTAGACATACGTGGAGTCGTCGGCCTCACGCAAGAGGGCGATCAGCGGGCCGCCGACGGAGGACTCCATGGCGAAGTGCAAGGACTTGCCGCCCGGTGGCCCACCTTCGGCCGGGGCGAAGACTGTGCCGGGCATGTCCGCGCCGCCCATGGCGCGCGGCGTGAAGCTGAACTGCAAACTCCCCGTCCCACCGTTGACGTGAGCAGCATCCTTGCACTGGATCAACTGCGCCGATTTGTCGCCGGTCATCCACTGGCTAAGCCCGTCCTCGAAGTCCCACGACTTGATCACCTGCGGCTCGGCCAGCGCGCTGCCAACCGCGAGGGCAAGTACCATGACTGCCAGGAAGATCGCTCGCATCTGTCTGTCTCCTTTGGAGTGACCGGGAGCGCTACAACTCCGCTCGCACCCGCCGCTCTATGTATTCAAAGTCGAGAGCGCCGGACTTGCCGCGCGCCCACGCCCAGTCGATCAATTCCTCGCCCTGCGCCAACTGCCCCCGCCACTGTCCCACCTTCAGCAGCCACTGCGCGCCGATCTGCGCCTGCTGCACGTTCTCTCGCTGCGACCGCTCGGCGGAGGCGGCGAGGGCCACCGCGCGGCCGAGATGCTCCAGCGCGGGCCGCATGAGCAGCAGCGTCGCGCGCCGCGCATACTCCAGGTCATAGTGATGCACGCACGGACCGGGGCGGATGAAATCCCGCTCCAGACAAGCGAAGTACGCGGTCATCTCGGCGGCGGCCGGGCCATACAGGTCTGCATAGAGGACGGAGAGGGGCTCCTCCGTATTCCTTCGCGGCTCCCAGGAGAGCCAGCCGATCAGGTTGGCATTCACGCCATACGCGCCCCACTCCTCGGGCTTGAACTCTAGAACGTATCCATCGACGCCAAGGTCCGCATAATGACGGAAGTCCTCTGGCAGCAGGCTGGTGAGGCGGTACGGGATCGAGAGCATGTCGATGAGCATGAGGTACTCAAACAGGCACAACTGCCCCGGCACCAGCGCGCGCCATTGCTCCAGCAGGCGCGCGTATTCGGCGTTGGGGCGGGTGCAGTGCTCGTCATGCGCTGCCCCGGCGAGCGGATGCTTGAAGCACCTTTGAAAGGGCGCGAAGCAGACCTTCACGTTTGGCAGCGGGACCACCTCGCGCGGGGGCTGCACATAGTTGACGTAGGCGAGGGCGCTCAGAGAACGGTCGGGATGCTCGCGGGCGACGATCTCGGCGAGGCGGTTCACGAACCGCAGGTACGTGTCGGTGCGGCGGGGGTGCTCCGCGTACGGCCACGAGGGCTCCTGGGGTTCTTGCGCCAGACACGCCTCACACTCGCACCACCCGTAGCCGTCGTTCGGCCACAGACCGACGGTGTCGATCTCCGGGTGCGCCGCGAGAAAGGCGCAAACGCGCGCAGCCATGATCTCCGCGACCGCCGGGTTGGCGGTGCAGACCTGCCCGCTGCTAACCCGTTCGCCGCTGACGAGGGCGTAGTACTCCGGGTGCTCGGCGAAGAATTCCTCCGGGGGCAGGAAGAAACGGAAGCTGTGGTGGCCCATCTCAATCCGCATCCCGCGCGCGACCAGCTCCCGGCGCAGCAGCTTGTCGTAGGCCTCCAGGCTCCCACTCATGTTCGCGAAGATCATGAAGCGGTTGAAGCGGTGCTTGGCCATCCAGTCGATCATCGCGACCGTGCGGCCATCAATGGCGGGGTAGTTGGTGAAGGCGCGGTGGCTGAAGGCCGGGGAGAAGCTCCGGCCTGCGTCGGGCAAATCGAGGGTCTCGATGCGCGGCACGATCTCTTCGCCCTCGCACTGTGACAGCCAGCGGCAGCCGCAGTGCGTCTCAAGGAAGGCGTACACCGCGAAGAGTACGTTGAGCGGGTCGCTGCCGAAGAGGACGAGGTCCTGACCAACGCAACGCCAGCCGTGAGTCTCCGTTTCCGTCGCTTCGACCTGCAGGCGCAACGCGGGCCCGGAGGCCTCCGCGGCCACCGGCAAGGAGGCACCGGAGACGATCGCCAGGTAGCGCGCGAGTTCGTCAGCCGCGAAGTCGAGGCCGGTGTCCTCGGCGCGAGTAATCACGACCTCGCTTTGTCCCTCTTCAACTAGCCGCATGACCTTCCCCTGTAGGGCGGGGGCTTGTACCCCGCCGGCCGTTGTCTGCGGTGGCTAGCCGCGGCGGGGTACAAGCCCCCGCGCTACAGTCCGACCGTCTCAGTCCCCCCGGTTGCCGGTTCCCGGTTCCCCGTTCCCGCCTTTGATCAGCGCCTCTTCAATCACCGCCGCCACGTCATCCGCCAGTGCCTCGATCTGCGCCTGGTCCTCGCCCTCAATCATCACGCGCGCCAAAGGCTCGGTGCCGGAGTATCGCACCACGATGTGACCGCGGCCCTGCAGCCTCGCCTCAACCTGGCGCGCGGCCGCGGCAATCTGCGGGAAGCCTTCCAGCGGCGGCTTGTGCGGGACGACGAGATTGCGGGTGGCCTGCGGCAGGACGGTGAGCACGGAGGCCAGTTGCGACAGCGGCTGGCCCGACTCCACCATCGCCGCCAGCATCTGCAAGGCGGTGATGACGCCGTCGCCGGTGTGCGCGTAGTCGGCGAAAATGATGTGTCCGGCCTGCTCGCCGCCCAGCCGCGCCCCCACCTCGCGCATCCTCTCCCACACGAAGCGGTCGCCGACGGGGCTGCGCAAAACGCGGATGCCGTGCGGCTCCAGCGCCAGGTCGAGGCCCCGGTTGCCCAGCACAGTGGTGACCAGCGTATCGCCGATCAAGCGGCCCTGTTGCTGCCAGCGCAGCGCGCAGATCGCCAGGATGTAGTCACCGTTCAGGGCGCGGCCGCGCTCATCGACAAAGAGCGTGCGGTCGCCGTCGCCGTCATGGGCGATGCCGATGTCGGCGAGGTGGGTGGCGACGGCCTGCTGAAGCGGCTCGAGATGCGTCGAGCCGCAGCGCTCGTTGATGTTCAGGCCGTCTGGCACCGAGTTGATCGCGAAGACCTGCGCGCCGAACTCCTCGAGCAGGCGCGGGGTGATCGTGGACTGCGCGCCGTTGGCGCAGTCCACCACGATGGTCAATCCAGAGAGATCAAAGCCGCGCGGCACCGTCTGGCGCACATGGGCGACATAGCGGTCAACGACGTTGGTGCGTTCGACGACGCGCCCGATGGCCGCCCCCGTCGGATTGAGCGACTGGTGGCTCTTTTCGGCATAGGCGACCTCAATCTCGCGCTCAAGATCGTCATCAATCTTGGTGCCGTCGCGATTGAAGAACTTGATCCCATTGTCCCCCACTGGGTTATGGGAAGCGGAGATCATAACCCCAAGCTGGGCCGACAGGACCCCCGTGAGATGGGAGATCGCCGGAGTGGGGACGATCCCCGCGCGGCAGACCGAGGTGCCGACCGAGCAGAGCCCGGCGACGAGCGCGCACTCCAGCATGTCACCCGAGAGCCGCCCGTCCCGGCCCACCAGAACCGTGTCCGCGCCATAGTGGCGAAAGACATAACCGGCGGCGCGGCCGAGTTCGTACAGCACCTCCGGGGTCATCGGGTACACGTTGGCCAGCCCACGGATTCCGTCTGTGCCAAAGAGGCTTTCCATTGTCCTCATCCCATCATGGTTGGTGCGGTTGCGCGCTGCTCGTTCGCCATCGTCCGCGCCAGTGCCTGTTCGCTGACGGGAACCGGCGACTGGGCTGCGGTCATTGTACCCTGGTGATGCAGGGCGCGCAGGGCCACCAACGGATCACAAGTACAGGCCGGTCAGTCGGCCACAGGGAGACGCAGATGCGAAGGAACTTGATCGTCATCGCGATGGTGTTGTTGCCAAGCCTACTGTGGGCCAGCCCGCGTCAGGAGCGCGTGACCATTCGCGCGTTCATCAACGTGTCCAGCGGCTGCCAGGCCCAGACCGTGGACCTACTCAACGCCCTTAAGACCAACTACGCCCCCAACGTCGCCCTGGAGCTGATTGACTTCGGCGACCAGGGCCGGGGCTTCCGGCGCTGGCAGCAGTCCGGCCACCGCTGCCTGACGATCGAGCTCAACGGCTCTCCACTCGTGAAATACCCGTACCACGGCAAGACGCACGCCGTTGGCTTCCAGATGCCCGCCGGGATGAACTGGACACACGCTGATCTGGAGCAGGCGGTGCAAGCGGGGCTGAGTGGGCAACTGCAGACGGCCACGCCGGCGGAGGTGGCCGCCTGCGCCCCGGCGCGGAAGCTGGAGGTCACCGTGGCCACGGGCACGGCGACGGCGAGCGGGAAGAGCTTCACGACGGTGACGATCAGCGGCAAGCTGGTTCTGGCCATCCCCGGCAGCACAGCCGACGCAGCCCGTCGCGCGAAGAATGCCGCGACGACCCTGAAGGCGTGGTTGGCGAAACCGGTGAGGCTCTCGGACCTCACCCTCAAGCGCACCGCCTACGGCTGGGCAGTGCTCGCCGCGGGCCAGGCCGTCGCGACGGCCACCACGGCTGATGGCAAGGCCTTCGGTCGGGACCCCAGCGTGGTCGCCGACGGGTGGCTCGGCGGGATCAAGCATGCACTGGCGGCGCCGACGCAGCACTAACACAAAGGCGGAGCCAGTTGCCGTCCGCAAGGGGGTGCCACGGCCAGGCCCCCTGGCCGTGCGGGGGGGCGTAGAAACACTGCCAGCGGGGCTGGCAGTGGCGCCCTGAAAGCCACTGTACTTGCGGGACACATACCACAACCTGCTGTAGAACCTCGTAGGAGGGGTCTCCTGCCCCGACCGACCCCCTACCAGGGGCGCGCGATCGGGGCTGGAGGCCCCTTCCACCACCAGAAGAGGCGCGGGGCAGCCTCTACTGAGGCCACACCTGCGCGGCCTTGCCCATCAGCTCGGAGATCGGCAGCTTGTTGGGACACTTCTCCTCACACTGGCCGCAGGCCACGCACAAGGCCGGGTTGTAGCCGGTCGGGTCCGCGGCGAGACGCTCCGCCAGCGTCGCAAAGGCCTCGTCGGCGACACTGGGCACGAGCGCGTTCGAGTAGATTTCCAGCACCTTCGGGATCAGAACGCCCTGCGGGCACTCACCGCAGTACCCGCAGGCGCTGCAGAAATGCTGCACGTTGGCGTACAGCTCATGTACCCTGTCGTGGATCGCCGCGGACATCCCCTCGGGCAGGGCACCTCCGACAATCGCCGCCGCATCCTCCTCCACCTGTGAGGCATACGTGAAGCCCGCCAGCGCGCTCGTCACGCCGGGGTAGTACGCCAGGTAGCGCAGCGCGGCCTCGGTCATCGAGGCGAGGCCGTTGTCGGTGGCGATCCGCTGCAGCACCGGCGACTGCTTGGTCAGCGCCCCGCCCGCGAGCGGGTTCATGGCGATGACGCCGATGCCGCGCTCAGCGCAGTACTCGACCACCTTCACGCGGCTCATGTCGCGGAGCTGGAAGGGGATCGTGATGCAGTCGAACTCGAAGCGCTCCAGACAACGGATGAGGGCCTCGGAGTCCATGTGGCCGGTGAAGCCGATGTGATCGAACAGGCCTTCCTCCCGCGCCTGCGACACGCCCTCGAGGAAGCCGCCAGGCTTGATCGCCTCCTCAAACACCGCGTCGCCGTGGCATGCCCACAGGTGGTACATGTCGAGATGATCGACGCCGATGATCTCCATCGAGCGCTCGATCTGCGTCCGCGCCTGGGCAGCGGAGCGGATGCCGAAGCCGGTCGCGGGTGAGTAGTCCAGGCCGACGCCATCCCCGCCATTGCCGGGGGACGACTTCGCGGTGACGATGACCTGCTCGCGCGGCAGACCCTTCAGTCCCATCCCCAGCCGCGGCTCCGCCGTCCCGCCGCCATACGCCGGCGCGACGTCGAAGTAGTTCACACCCAGTTCAAAGGCCTTCTTCACCGCCGCCTCGGCGGTCTCATCGTCCGCAAACCTCATGCAGCCGAAGCTCAGACGCGAAACCTGCCAACCCGTGCGCTCGATCAGTCGATAGTCCATTTGCTTGCTCCGTTTTCAAGTCTATTGGGGCGCGAGCATGTGCCGCGCCGTAGTCTCTCCGCGTGGGGCCGACCGTCCCGGGCGGCCGTGTGTGGGTACTCCGCGCGTGCGAGACGCCCGCGCCCACGCGACCCACTCTGCTATCCCAACGCTTTCCCCACCACCGCCATGCTGTCTCGCTGTCGTTCCTGCACAAACTCCATCGCCCGCGCCAACTTCGCCTGCGCCGTCTGCGGGTCGTTCACGATTTGCAGCAGCGCCTCCCCCACCTGCTCCCCAGTCATCTCGTCCGCCTCAAAGAGCCAGTCGCTCAGGCCAATATCGCGGTACATCTGGCCCTTGTGGGTATCGGTGGGCTGGCGCAGATGCAGGAACGGCGTGCCTGCGGCGGCGGCGATGATCGGCGAGTGGCACTCGAAGCTTACCACAGCCAGCGCCCGCGCGTATACCGAGGCCGCTTCGTCGGGCCGCCAGTAGTCATCCCGGGCGATCACCTTCGCCTGCACTTCTGGAGGCATCGCCTCACATAGCTCCTGCCGCGCGACCTCGACCTCATACGTCATCTCCGGGCAGGCCAGTACCGGCAGGCCGGTCTCGCGGATGAGCCGGGCGAGCGCCTCACGCAGCTTCCCGTGGTCGGCGGTGCGGTACTGCTCGTTCACAGCGTCGCGCCGGAGGTCCTCCTCGGTGGGAGTGCGCGGGTGGATCTTGTAGTAGGGCGTGTAGCGCAGACGCGGCACCGCGCAGACGAACCGCCCGGGCTGCAGCCCCACCCGCTGCAGGTACGCCTCCGCTCGCGCCTCGTCGCGCAGGTGCAGGGCGAACGTGCCGTCAGGGGCGAACTCCATGACCGGCGAGGCGACCCCGGCGTCGCGCAGGAGCTTGAGGGAGATCGTGTCGCGGCAAAAGACGAACTGCGCCCCCGTCAGCAGGTCAGCCAACTCCGCGCCGGGCGTTTCAACGGTGACGCCGTAGAGGCCGTAGGGCTTGTCGGTGCCGCGCCGCCAGGCCTGCACGTCCTTCTCAGCGACGACACTGGGCCCAGAGCCGTGCAGCAGCAGGTCGGACGTTGCCCACGCCTCGCGCAGGGCTTCAGTCGTTGGTTGCCCGTCGCTCCCGACCTTTCCCTCCGCGATGGTCAGCTTCGGGAAGGCCGCCAGCAGCATCTCACGCACACCGTTGTCCACGTTGCTAGGCCACAGCGTCACCGGCACGTCCGGCAGGTGCTGTTCCAGCAGCCGCAGCACGCCGGGGGTGTGGGCGATGTCGCCGATGTTGACGGTCTGCCACGAGGACCGCAGCAGGATGCGCCGTAGCCGTGCCCCGCAACCAGTAGCCATTCGCTATCGTCTCCTGCCTCTTCCCCAAAAGATGGGGTCTGGGGCCCCCGGCCCCGGCGGGGTGCAGGGGCGGAGCCCCGCGCCTCTATGGCCGTTGCCCCAGCCCATAGACCACAATCGCTGCCTCTGACTTGACCGGACAAGCCTTCTCGCAGATACCGCAGCCGGTGCATATTCTCTCATCCACAAACGGTCGATCCTCGCCCATATGGCTGCGCGTCTGGATCGCGTCATAGGAGCAGTGTTCGTCGCACACGAGGCACTGGCGGTACTCGCTGCCGCCCTGCCAGGCGAGGCAGCGCCGCCGGTCGATCCGCGCCTCACCGATGACGATCTGCGGCTTCTCTGCGACGGTGAACGGCACCAGCGCGCCACTGGGGCAGACCTGCCCGCAGGCGGCGCAGCCCTGCTCGCACTGGCCGAGGCGCGGCACCAGCCGGGGGGTGTAGAAGCCCAGCAGTCCCGCCTCGAGTACAGCGGGTTGCAGGCCGCCGGTGATACAGGCCTTCATGCATTGCCCGCAGCGCAGGCACTTGCTGAGGAACTCATCTTCGCTCATCAGCCCAGCGAGGGTGCCGTCCGGGTTGCGCACAAGGGCCCCCGGTGGGCGGAGGAGGCGCGCACCAAGCGGCTCTTTCGCCAGACCATAGCGGGCAATCGCCCCGTAGGCGACCCCCGTCGCGCAGGCGACGAGGAACTCCCGGCGGCCCACGTCCACGGCGGGATCAGTGTGCGGATTGGCCCCGAGGATGATCTGGGTGCCGGAGGGGGCGCAGCAATCCAGACAGTCATAGCACTGGATGCACTCGGCCTGCCGCGTGCGGGTGGGCTGCTCCGCGGGAATCGCGCCCATCTTGCAGTCGCGGCTGCACAGGCGGCACTGGCGGCAGTTGTCATTGACGCGCCTACGCCACAGGCCCCACCGTCCCACCAGCCCGAGCAGCGCCCCCAGCGGGCACAGGCTGCGGCACCAGTAGCGCCGGCTGATTAGTCCCAGCAACAAGATGGCAAGGAGCGCGCCGCCGGTGAGTACACTCAGCGTGAAGGGAGGCACGGGGAGCGGCTGCAGTCGCAACCCCATGGAGCGCAGGGGCTGCAGCGCGACATCATAGCCCGCGCTTCCGAGCGGTAGCAGCGCCGTCGCGAAGGTGCGGGTGAGCAACGGAATTGGGTCGAGCAACCAGACCAACTGGACCCCGAAGGGCGCGGCAGCGAGGAGTGCGATGAGCAGCAGGTACTTCACTCCCGCGGCGCGGGGCCGGCTGCCACGCCGGAAGGGCTTGAGCACCGTGTCCGCCGCATCAACGCACGTCCCCAGGGGGCACACCCAGCCACAGAAGAAGCGTCCCAGCAGCGCCGTGGCGGCCAGCAGTGCCAGGGCAGGCCAGAAGAGGCGCAGCGCCGTCAGCGACCGCGCGGGTGACAGCAGCACCGCCAGCGCCGCCAGGGGGTCGAGGCTCAGGAAGGCGCGCACGGGTACCGGCGACCGTAGCGGCCAGGTCGTCGCGAGTAGCAGCGCGACGAGCGCCAGCAGAAAAGTGATCTGCGTGAGGCGGCGGAGGAGCTTCATGGGTGGAGTAGGTGTCGCATGGGTATGCTAAGGCAACTATCAAACAGGAAACCGTCGCGGTCGTCAAGGTTCCGGGCGGCCCGTGCAGCGGCGTGCAGGTCTGCGTCTGCTGACCGGCGCAGTGGTTCTCCCGCGGACAACACCGACCCTACCGGAGACCCTAACCATGCGAATACTGCTCCTCGCCCTGCTCACACTCTGCGCCACGACTGTCTTCGCGCAGGCGACCGTCACCGTGGACGCGCACACCGCCGTCGTCCTGGGCAACCAGCCGACCATCTCCGGCAATCTCTTCGGTATCACCGCCTTCGAGGGCTTCCCGAACGTGATCGCCGACCGTGACTACCGGGCGCGAGTGGCGGCGCTGCGGCCCGGCTGCTTCCGCTTCTCGGCCGGCAGTTCGTGGTTTGCCCCCGCCACTGATGACGCCGCGTGGTACGACACTCCCGAGGCAGCGCGGCAGTTCGAGCAGACGCTGCTCTACGGCAATCGCTATGCCTTCGGGCGTTTCCTGCCGGTGGTGCGCGAACTGGGCGCGGAGCCGATGGCCTCCCTCGGCGGCGCGCCGCAGGTCCTTGCGTACAAGGACACCAACCGTCCGGCGGACTTCGACAAGTGGGCCGCGTACTGCACGGGCCTGATCGGCCTGTGGCGCAAGTTCGACCCGAAGCTTCGCCTCGTGCAGATCTGGAACGAACCGAATGCCGACTGGTTCCGTGACGACCGCGCCAAGAAGGACGGCCCGTCCCCGACCGACCTGCACATCCAGATGGCGAACAAGGTCGCGACCGCCCTCAAGCAGCGCTTCCCCGACCTGCTGGTCGGCGGACCCGTACTGTGCTGGCCGCCCGCCTGGCCGGCGGATCAGAAGGGGCAGGAGCCCTGGTATACCTGGAACCAGTGGACCGTGCCGTGGCTCAAGGGCACCAAGGGAAGCATCGACTTCTTCGACTTCCACGTCTATGACGTCAGCCCGGAGGACTTCGCGGTGCAAACGGAGATGGTGGCCAATGAGGCGCGGCTGCAGCAGGGACGCAACCTGCCGGTCTGGATCACCGAGAGCAACTACAGCCTGACCGACGCCGAACTCGACAACCCGCAGGCCATCTGGAGCAAGCGCGTACTGCCTTACGAGCGCTTCTTGCTGCGCGGCGTGCTGCCGCAGGGCGACAAGATCGCGGGCAATCTGGTCCACGATCTACACGCCAAGCACTACACCGTTCTGCCGCGCGGTGCCGATGATCCCGACCCGCTCTACTGGCTGCTGTGGGTCCTGCGCGACTTGCGCGGGAAGCGCCTCGTTGCGGCCTCCTCGGACCCGGCGCTGTCCGTGTTCGCCACCCTGGAAGAGGATTGCGTGACTCTGGTCGCCTTCAACGACAGCGCCCAGACCAAGTCGGTGGCCATCGAGGCGGCGCTGCCCGGCGGTTGGTGGACCGGGCCGGACGTGCGGAGCATTGGTCCAGATGAGAAGGGGCGCTGCCAACGACTGAAGTTGCCGCTGGAGTGCAAGCATGAGGGCGGGAAGGCCGTGGGGACGCTCCAACTGCCGGCGTACGCAACCGCCTCGGTCAACTTCCGCCTCGACAGCTTCGCCCAGCCCGGGCGCACCCTCGCGCGACAGGAGAGCTTCGGCGACCGGACGCTGCAGTTCCTCAAGGGCACCGAGCCCGTGGCAGTGACGATCGCCGGCCCCAAGACAGCGCCGGCCAGGGCGTGGCTGCGCGTCGGGTTGCTGGGGGTGCAGCCGGAGGACAAAGTCACAGCGAACCTCAATGGCATCGCGATCCCGCTGCAGCCCACCGCCTTGCAGGAGATCCCGCTCGACCTGGGGGCGCTCAAGGAGACCAACCAGCTCGAAGTCAAACTGGCCCAGCCCTCGACCAACTCCCGCTTGGCGCTCGGCTTCGCGGCGCTGATCTTTGAGACCGTCAGGTAGCCGTAATCAAACGTTCCAGCATCAGCAAGAGGCGGAAACTGTTCTTGACTTGCGCGGACGAAAGGTTGATAGTGAATATATCACTTAGTGATATGAATGACGAGTAACCAGAGAGAGTGAATCGGCCATGAAACGTGCGTTGATTTGCGCCGTCGTGGGGCTGTATGCTTTGACCGCGCTGTACGCCGCGCCGCAACGGACGCTGAGCAGTCAGACACCGGTGGCTGGCCTCAATGCCACCATTCTGCTTAGCGATACCGCGCGCGTCACCGAGTTTAGCCGGCTGCAGGTCGCCAAGAGTATTGAGGGTGCCCAGCAGACCACCAACCTGACCCGTTTCCAGGCGCTGCCCGCGGGACTCCAGCAGGCGATCCTGGTCGCCGGTGGCAGCAAGGCCGCCGGGAGTCATCGTTCCCTGCAACTGCAACGGTCCAACCTGGCCGTCCGCCCCGGTGTCGGCGGCGCGATCTACGTGCTTAGGCCGCAGATCAGCGCCATCTGGCCCTCCGACGGCGGCAATCCGGGCACCTACTCACTGGCCCTGGGCTCCCCGCTGAGTGCCTCCACCAAGGCAACCTTCAACGGCGCGGTCGTGCCGTCCTACTTTGTTGACATTCCCCCCTTCCTCCCACCCAGTGTGGGCTTTCAGATCCCCGCCGGGGCGACCCTGGGTGCCTCCTACTCGGTAACGGTCCAAAACGGCGCGATCTCCAGCAATGCCGTGAACTACAAGATCGTGGCCCCTCGCGGCTACCGGGGCTACTACGGCTGGAAGTTCGCCAACTTCGGCGACGCAGCCATCCCCTGGACCGCCTATGCCGACTACTTCGGGGCAGCCAACGTGCAGTATGGTGACGGCACCCACAAGCCCGCCGCGCAGGCGTGGTTCAATAACCATTACACCGGTCTGGGCGGGGGTGGCAACTGCTATGGGATGAGCGTCTCAAGCCTGCGGGCGAAGAATGGCGCCTCCCTGGGCTACTGGAATTCATGGTTCACCAATCCCGCCAATCACCAGCCCAACTGCTGGCTGTACCCGAACGTCACCCAGACCCATCAAACGGTGCAGGAGTATCAGGGATCGTGGGATACGGAGGAAGTACTGGACACGACCGGCAGCCTGTGGTCCTCCCAGTCGGCGCGCGATGTCTTCAACCGGGCGCAGTCGCTGATCGCGGACCCGGTCAACAAGCCGGTCCTGGTGATGGCCATTGGCAACTCCTGGTGGCATGCGGTGGTGCCTTATGCCACCAAGGTGGTCGGAGATGACCACCAGATCATTGTCTATGACAACAATAATCCCTATTCGGAGACCGAAACTGGCTCTCCCGACCCGACCGTCGCGCATGTCTACTGGGGCGCCAACACCTTCTCATACGGCTCGGGAAACAAGGCAGTGATGATGTCCTATGCGGAGGTGACGCCGGCCCCGCCGCACCTCCCGGGCAGCAGCTATGGCGGTCCCGGATCGGCGACGACCGTCGCCGTGCTCACGCCGGGCACCCACGCGCAACAGATCAGCGACGGGGCCGGCCATTTCTTCTACAACGCCGATGGCAGCGAAAACACCGACCCCAAGACGCGGCTTGCGGATGCCCTCAAGATGCCGCCGCTGTCGCAGGGTCCCTTGACGAAGGCGCAGTTGGCCAACTCCCCGGACACATACTTGTTTGGTAAGGCGGAGGGGAAGAGCCTGACCTTCGATCTGGCCGGCACGGGCAAGAAAGGCTTCCATTTCTTCTCCCGTGGCCTGGTGCTGTCTCTCGAAGCCACAGGCGCGGGACAGGTCTGCGCCGCCGATATCATGGGGAGCACCCACCGGCTGGAGATCCTTAACCCGGCCGCCCTGCAACCGACCAGGGCCCAGTTGATTGCCACCCTGCCCACCGGCGACCGCCTCTTTGAGGTCGCCAACCTGCGCAATCTGGGCACCGCTACGTTGCGCTTCACGCCGTCACCCGCCTCCGACAGCCTGGAGATTCAGGGCGCGCCCAATCTGCTGTTCGATCTGAACCTGCAGGGCGCGGTCGGCAGGGGTGCGGAGACGGCCAGCTTCACCGGTCTCGCCCTCGCGCAGGGCGCGAAGGCTGTCGTCGCACCGGCGAACTGGGCGGGGCTGCGGGCCGGCGCCCTGCAGTTGCAGTTGCGGGGCCTTCAGAACAACCAGCTCCAGAACCAGCGCCTCATTCAGCCGCGTTAGCCTCAGGGTCACACCCGCAGTCACACAGAAGCCGCCCGCTGTCCGGGGTGGCTTCTGTCATTGGCACGACGGCACCATTCCTGCTTTCGAGGTCGGCCACAAAGGAAACTGTGGTGTCTACTGGGAATAGGGGATGTTCTGCGACCAAACCTGTGATCGGTGGTGGTATTCGATGCTTCGCACTCTGACGTTGATCCTGCTGCTCTGCCTGCTGGCGGCGGTCGGCCAGGCGGCCAACCTCGACCTCGCCTCAGGTGGCAAGACGGCCTACACGATTGTCGTCGATCCCTCGGCGACCATGACTGAGCAGTATGCCGCCACCGAACTTGCTTCGTTCCTCAAGCAGGTCACCGGCGCGGAGTTCGCGGTCAAGCCAACCGCCGACGCTCTCGCCACCCCGATGCTCGTGGTCGGCCCCGGACGCATCCAGGCCAAGCTCGCCCCGGGCATGAAGCTGGACAACCTCAAGCCCGACGGCATCGTGATCGAGTCCGTCGGCAAGGACCTGATCTTCGCCGGCGACCGCCCCCGCGGGACGATGTACGCGGTCTACACCTTCCTCGAGGACACCGTCGGCTGCCGCTGGTGGTCCTCCAAGGTCAGCACGATCCCCAGCAAGCCCACGCTGTCCGTCCCCGAGCAGCACGTGCGCTACACCCCGCCGCTGGAGTACCGCGAGACCTTCTGGTTCGATGCCTTCGACCCCGACTACGCCGCCCGCAACAAGTCCAATGGCAGCTCCGAGCGCCTGGACGAACAGCGCGGCGGGAACATCAGCTACGGCGGGATGTTCGTCCACACCTTCGATCGGCTCATGCCTCCCGCGGAGTTTGCCAAGGACCACCCCGAGTACTACAGCGAGCGCGACGGCAAGCGCATCGTCGCCGAGGTCCCGTACTGTCAGCTCTGCGTCACCAACCCCGACGTCAAGCGCATCGTGACCGAGCGAGTGCTGGCCTATCTGGACAAGAACCCCACCACGGGCATCGTGTCGGTCTCGCAAAATGATGTGGATCAGCACTGCCTGTGCGCCGAGTGTAAGAAGCTCGAAGACTATGAGGGCTCGCCGTCCGGGCCGCTGCTGCATCTGGTCAACTACGTCGCCGCCGAAGTGGGGAAGAAGTACCCGAACGTGGCGATTGACACGCTGGCCTACCAGTACACCCGCAAGCCCCCTCTGCACGTGCGGCCGTTGCCGAATGTCATCGTCCGCCTGTGCAGCATTGAGTGCGACTTCGGCACCCCGCTCACCAGCGAGAACAACAAGACCTTCGCCGAGGACATCAAGGGCTGGTCGAAGATGTGCGACCGCCTGTACATCTGGGACTACACCACTGACTTCGCTCACTACATCATGCCCTTCCCGAACCTGCGGGTCCTGGGTGACAACGTCCGCTTCTTCGTCGCCAATGGCGTGAAGGGTCTCTTCGAACAGGGCGGTTACCAGTCTTTCGGTGGCGAGATGGCCGAATGCCGGGCGTGGATTCTGGCCAAGCTGCTGTGGAACCCCAAGCTCAGCGACCGCAAGCTGATGGATGAGTTCGTAACCGGGTACTATGGCGCGGCGGCCCCGATGATCCGCGAGTACCTGAACATGATTCACGACAGCGTCGAGCAGACCAAGACCAACCTGGTCATCTGGGTCGGCCCCACCTCCTCCTATCTCACCTTCGATGTGCTGGCCAAAGCTGAGAAGCTGTTCAACGAGGCCGAGGCCGCCGCGAAGGACGATCCGGCGCTGCTCAACCGCGTGCAGGTTGCCCGGCTGCCGCTGCGCTATGTCTGGGCCAACCGCTGGGGCGAACTCCAGGCGGTTGCGCGCAAGCGCGGCATTGCCTGGCCCGGTCCCGCCAATGATGTCGAGAGTGCCCGCACCTTCATGAAGGTCTGCGAGACCAACAACATCACGATGCTCTCCGAAGGCTCGAAGGTCGAGTCGTTCTCGCGCCGCACCATCGACCTCGGTCGCATCCAGTCGCCCGTACCGCCCGGCTGCGAGAAGCTGGCCGCCGAGGACTTCATTGACCTGCAGGACGCGAGCTTCAGCCTGTACCGGGAGGGCGAGATTTCCTCCATGGAGCACGACGATCTCGCCTCCGACAAGGTCGCCGCGAGGATGCCCGGCACGACCCACGAGTGGGCCGTACAGCAGCAACTCGGCGTCGCCGGGATCGACCCCGAGGCCACCTACTCCGCCTATGCCAGCATCCGCCTGGAGAAGACCGGCGAGGAGGGCGGGGCGTTCACCGCGGGCATCTACGACGCGAAGAACAAGAAGTTCATGCCCCAGATCGGCTTGTCATGCAAGGACGTCACGGACAAGGGTTATGTGACCTACAAGATCGGCATGGACAAGCTGAACGACCAGATGTACATCTGGGTCGCCCCGGTCACGAATCCCGACAACGTGAAGAACGTCTGGGTGGACCGCGTGTGGCTGGTGAAAGAGAAGCCGCAGTAGCTCGCGCAGGTCGGACTTCCCAGTCTGACAAGACATGAAGCAAAGAGTCGCCCCTCCACATGGAGGGGCGGCTTTCCGTTCTCTCGCAGCAACTACCCGCGTCAGTTCGCCAGCACGCACGGCGTGACTGCCAGAACCAGACTTGCGAGTATGCCGCCCCCTGGCGGCGGATTGGCGGAGACTTCACGAGCGGTCTGCAGACCACCGAGGAGCACCGTCTCGCCAACAGACAGGCGGCACTGGGTGGTGAGTAGCTGCCGGACCTCGGGCGACGCCAGCCTCAGCCGGTCGTCGGCCTGAGTCGCACTCGCAACGAAGTCACTGTCCACCGACAGGGTGATGCTGTTGTCCGCGTTCAAGCGGGGCATGAGGCGGAACCGCACGAAGCGGCCATACCCCGCTGCTGTGGGCTGAGCCCCCGTCTGCGCCACGACGCACGTGGGCAACACCTCCGCGAAGCGCACCTCGGCGATGGAGTTGTTCCGTGTGGCTACGGTGGAGCCGAGCTGCGCTGGCGTAACCGCACCGCCGGGCTGCTGGAGCAGTTCCAGAAGCTTGACCCGCGCGAAGCGCACCACCTTCGCGGTGCCGTCGTCAGGCTTGGCGGAAGTTTCGTTCCAGTCGATATCCCCCAGCCGGCCCAGATCAGCGGCCCGCAGCACGTCCACGCGCAGAGACAGGCGCTTCGCTGGCTTGTCCAGCAGGGCAAGTATCTCCTGGAACTTCGGGATGGCGTCGGCCGTTCCCTGCACGCGCAGCGAGTTCGGCTCGACGCCGATAGTCGGTGGTCCCACCAACCCGACAAGCATCTTCGCAAGCCCACCGTGCCCTGAGGCCACTCGAAGGTCCGACTGGGTCTCACAGAAGGTCTGCCAAGTGCCGCTGCCATGAGGGAAATCCGCGAAGGCCGCCGACAGGCAGCGCTTGGCGAACGCATCCATATCGCTCCCCGGCGGCGCAGGCGGGGCCTTCTCCGAGAACATCCCCACCAACTCCACCGCGCTGGCATAGCGCAGGGGCAGATCGCGCGTGACCTGCTCCTGGCACAGAACCGGCGATACGACCAACAGGACGACGCACAACGACGCGATCAGCCTGCCCATGGGTGAACCCCTCCCACCGACGATGTATTCACCTGCTGAACAACAATCATCTCCCTCGCGGGTTCCTGCTACTTCACCACCAACCCCGCCCCGCTATCAAACCGCACTTCATCCC
>Ga0194052_1000809_pt1 | contig 19239 bp, 15 predicted proteins | sample SepL226m_MetaG_FD_160117 | JGI IMG/M metagenome (GOLD analysis project Ga0194052, IMG submission 160117) | Anoxic zone freshwater microbial communities from boreal shield lake in IISD Experimental Lakes Area, Ontario, Canada - Sep2016-L227-6m | ecosystem: Environmental > Aquatic > Freshwater >...
CCCTTCGTCGTGGCTTTTCCCCAGGGGTCACACCCGTTCCCATCCCGAACACGGCCGTTAAGACCTGGAGGGCCGATGATACTGCTCTGAACAGGAGTGGAAAAGTAGGTCGCTGCGACGTTATATCAAGACAGGTCACCCCGAAACGGGTGGCCTGTTTTCTTGTACCCTGCCCCCCAATTCCCGGGGGCTTTTCCATTTCCGATCCGGATGTCATGGATATACTGAACGTTCCGTGTGGAGGATTTGATGAGCAAGGGTGTCTATACCTTCGGGGGAAACCGCAACGAGGGGGGTGCAGCAATGCGCAACCTCTTGGGAGGCAAGGGTTGCAACCTCGCCGAGATGGCCGGGCTGGGCATTCCCGTACCCCCGGGATTCACCCTCACTACCGAGCAGTGCGGAGCCTATTACACCAATGGCAGGAAGCTCACCGACGAGCTGCAGGGGGAGATCGTGGAGGCCCTGCGCTGGCTGGAAGGCGTGCGTGGCTGCGGTTTTGGCTCGACGGAAAATCCGCTCCTCCTGTCGGTCCGCTCCGGCGCCCGGGTCTCCATGCCCGGCATGATGGACACGGTGCTCAACCTCGGCCTCAACGACCAGACGGTGGTGGCCCTGGAGCGCGCCAGCGGCAATCCTCGCTTCGCCTGGGACTCCTACCGCCGCTTCGTCACGATGTACAGCAACGTCGTCCTCAACGTCGAACACGGCCTCTTCGAGGCCGAGCTTGAGCGCGCCAAGGAGCGCCTCGGCAAGCACCTCGATACGGATCTGAGTGTCGAGGACTGGAAGGCCATGGTGGTCGCCTTCAAGGCCATCGTGCTCGACGAGACCGGCGCACCCTTCCCGCAGGACCCCATGCAGCAGCTCTGGGGCGCCATCCGCGCCGTCTTCGAGAGCTGGAACACCGGCCGCGCCATCACCTATCGCCGCCTGAACCGCATCCCCGATGAATGGGGCACCGGCGTGAACGTGCAGAGCATGGTCTTCGGCAACATGGGCGACGACTGCGGCACGGGGGTGGCCTTCACGCGGGATCCGGCCACCGGCGAGAAGATCTTCTACGGCGAATACCTCATCAACGCCCAGGGCGAGGATGTGGTCGCGGGCATCCGCACGCCGCAGCCCATCACCCGTGCCCAGGCCGCAGGCACCGGGATGCAGAGCCTCGAAGAAGTGATGCCCGCCTCCTTCACCGAGCTGGACGCCACCTGCAAGCGGCTTGAGCACCACTTCAAGGACATGCAGGACATCGAGTTCACCATTGAGCGTGGCAAGCTCTACCTGCTCCAGACCCGCAACGGCAAGCGCACGGCCATGGCCGGCATCCGCATCGCCATCGACCTGGTGGATGAGGGTCTCATCGACAGCAACACCGCGCTGCGGCGCATCGATGCGGACAGCCTCTCGCAGCTGCTCGCGCCGGTCTTCGACCCTCGCGAGAAGGACCGTCTCCGCCACGAAGGACAGCTGCTGACGAAGGGTCTGAATGCCGGACCCGGCGCAGCCACGGGGCGCATCGCCCTCACGGCGGATGCCGCCGAGAAGCTGGCCAAGGAAGGTCCTGTGGTGCTGGTCCGCATCGAGACCAGTCCTGAGGACATCTCCGGCATGGTGGCCTCCGAGGGCATCCTCACGGCCCGCGGCGGCATGACCAGTCACGCGGCCGTGGTGGCCCGCGGCATGGGCAAGCCCTGCGTCTGCGGCGCCTCTGCCCTGCAGATCGACCTCGCGCAGGGCATCGTGCGCGTCGGCAGCCGGGAGCTTAAGGCCGGTGTGGACTGGATCTCCATTGATGGCTCCACCGGGGAAGTGTTCGCAGGTCAGTTGAGCGCGCATCCCTCCGAGGTGAACCAGGTGCTGGTGGACGGGAGTCTGAAGGCCGAGGCCAGCGAGCTCTACCAGCGCTTCGCCAAGATCATGACCTGGAGCCACGCGGCCAAGCGCCTCAAGGTGCGCACCAACGCTGATACCCCGCATGACGCCGCCGTGGCCCGCGCCTTCGGCGCCCAGGGCATCGGCCTCTGCCGCACGGAGCACATGTTCTTCGAGGGCGACCGCATCATCGCCGTGCGGGAGATGATCCTCGCCTCGGACGCCGAAGGTCGCAAGAAGGCCCTGGCCAAGCTGCTCCCCATGCAGCGCGAGGACTTCGAAGGGATCTTCAAGGCCATGGACGGCCTGCCCGTGAACATCCGTCTGCTGGATCCTCCGCTCCACGAGTTCTTGCCGCAGGATGAAGCCGGCAAACGGGAAATGGCCGCGGTGCTCGGCGTGGATCTCGCCATCGTGGAGCGCCGCGTGGCGCAGCTCCACGAGTTCAATCCCATGATGGGCCACCGTGGCTGCCGTCTCGGCATCACCTTCCCTGAGATCATCCGGATGCAGGTCCGCGCCATTGCCGAGGCCGCGCTCAACGTGACCGCCAAGGGGATCAAGGCCGTGCCCGAAGTCATGGTGCCCCTCATCGGCACCGTGCGGGAACTGGCCTTCACCAAGGCCGAGATGGTGGACGAGATTGCGCTGGTCAACAAGGAGCGCGGCACCCAGTTCGCCTGCCCCATCGGCACCATGATCGAGATCCCCCGCGCTGCCATCACCGCCGACCGCATCGCCCAGGAAGCCGAGTTCTTCAGCTTCGGCACCAACGACCTCACCCAGATGGGCTTCGGCTTCAGCCGCGACGATGCCGGCAGCTTCCTGCCGGAATACGTCGGCAAGAAGATCCTGGAGGACGACCCCTTCCAGAGCCTGGACCAGGAGGGGATCGGAGAGCTGGTGCGCATCGCCTGCGAAAAGGGTCGTGCCGCGCGTCCCGACATCCACCTTGGTGTCTGTGGCGAGCACGGCGGCGATCCCCGCAGCGTGGTGTTCTTCCACAAGGTCGGGCTCGACTACGTGAGCTGCAGCCCCTACCGTGTGCCCATCGCCACCCTTGCCGCCGCCCAGGCCAACCTGGACTAGGCTCCCTGATTCAAGGCCCCGCGCTGCCAAGGCGCGGGGCCTTGGCTTGTCTGGCTACAGGCAGCGCACACTCTTCACGGAGGTGGCCACCACGTAGCAGCGCTCGTTGTTGGAGAGGGGATCCGCGGGGACTACGAAGAACCCCGGTCGGCTCGGCTGGTAGCCCTGGGTGGTCCCCAGCATGACCTCGCCGTCCCGGAAGGTGACTTCCACCTTGCGGCCCGCGGCACTGGCAAAGGGCGGGAACTCGTTGGTCTTGTGGTGCTGGGGGTCGCCTCCCAGGCTTCGCACGAAGCAGAGGGCCTTCAGCTCCGCGACCTTCACCTCGAGAGGCTTGGCATTGGACGCGGTCTCTGCCAGCGCGACGTGGAAGACATCCTTGGTGGGGAGGAAGTCGTTGGTCAGGCCCTTCAGGGTCTTGCCATCCTGGAAACGTGCCACCACCTGGTTCACGGGGGCCTCCGAGCGGCAGGATTGAATAGATCAATAACAGTCCACCCAAGGGAAGGAGCAATTAAAAATACAAACGAGAACAAGTCCGCGCAAGGGCTTGCATTCTTCTTTCGTGGGCGCAGACCAGGGGTGCTCTGGTAGCCGGGTGCGCGACCCGAACGGGGAAGCGCGATAGAATCACCCTTTTCGGGCAAAACACATGGCGAAGCCTTCCTCCCGTCCGGTCACCGAGCAGCCCGAGATCATCTACTCGATGATGCGGGTCAGCAAGATCTACAACAACAAGCCGGTTATCAAGGACATCTCCCTCAGCTACTTCTACGGCGCGAAGATCGGCGTCCTGGGTCTCAACGGATCCGGCAAGAGCACGGTCCTGCGGATCATGGCGGGCGTGGACCAGGACTTCAACGGCGAGGCCGTGCTCAGCAAGGGCTACACCACGGGCATCCTCGACCAGGAGCCGCAGCTCGACCCCGACAAGACCGTGCTGGAGATCGTGGAGGAGGGCGCCGCCGAGCAAGTGGGCTGGATAAAGGCCTACAACGCCATCAGCGAGCAGTTCGCCGATCCCGACGCGGACATGGATGCCCTGCTGGCCAAGCAGGGCGAGCTCCAGGAGAAGATCGACGCCCACGACTGCTGGGACCTGGACTCGCGCCTGGACCAGGCCATGGACGCCCTGCGCTGCCCCGACCCTGGGACCAAGATCGGCGTGCTCTCCGGCGGCGAGCGTCGCCGCGTCGCCCTGTGCCGGCTCCTGCTCCAGCAGCCGGACATCCTGCTGCTGGACGAGCCCACCAACCACCTGGACGCGGAGACCGTCGCCTGGCTGGAGAAGCACCTCCAGGACTACAAGGGCACCGTCATCGCCGTCACCCACGACCGCTATTTCCTGGACCATGTGGCTGAGTGGATCCTCGAGCTGGACCGGGGCGAGGGCATCCCCTGGAAGGGCAACTACTCAAGCTGGCTGGAGCAGAAACAGGGGCGCCTAGCCCGCGAGGAGAAGTCCGACCAGAGGCGCCAGAAGACCCTGGAGCGGGAGCTGGAGTGGATCCGCATGTCCCCAAAGGGGCAGCACACCAAGAGCAAGGCCCGCATCGCGAACTACGAGAGCCTGGCCGGGGAGGAAGGGCGCCAGAAGGAGCAGGAGCTTGAGATCTACATTCCCAGCGGCCCGCGCCTAGGTGACCTCGTGGCGGAGCTGGACGGTGTCAGCAAGGGCTACGGCGACCGGGTGCTCTTCGAGAACCTGACCTTCGCCATCCCTCGCGGCGGCATCCTCGGGGTCATCGGCCCCAACGGCGCCGGCAAGTCCACGCTGCTGCGCCTGCTCACGGGACAGGAGGCCCCGGATGCGGGCAGCATTCGCATCGGCGAGACCGTGCGCATGGCCTACGTGGACCAGCTCCGCTCGAACCTGAATCCCGAGAAGAGCGTCTTTGAGGCCGTCAGCGGCGGCTACGAGCAGATCGAGCTGGGGGGCAAGCTCATCAACGCCCGCGCCTGGCTGAGCCGCTTCGGCTTCTCCGGCGACTCCCAGCAGAAGAAGATCGCCGAGCTGAGCGGCGGGCAGCAGAACCGCCTGAACCTGGCCCTCACGCTGAAGAGCGAAGCCAACCTGCTCTTCTTCGACGAGCCCACCAACGACCTGGACGTGAACACCATGCGGGCCCTGGAGGAAGCCATCGAGGCCTTCGCCGGTAGCGCCGTGCTGGTGAGCCACGACCGCTGGTTCCTGGACCGCCTGGCCACGCACATCCTGGCCTTCGAGGGGGACTCCCAGGTGCAGTTCTTCGACGGGAACTACAGCCAGTACGAGGACTACCGCAGGGACGTCCTGGGCCTCAAGCCCTTCGATCCGCACCGCATCAAGTACCGGAAGCTGACCCGATGACGGCGGACCTCGCCCGGTCCCTCCGGCTCACGCGCCTGACGGTGCTGGCCGGGCTGTTCCTGGGTGGCGCCGCGGTGGGGCTGGGCTGGACTCAGGGCGCCATCGCCTTCGGGGGGTTTGGCGGCGCCTGCCTCCTGCAGGTCGCCCCGGCCCTCAGCCTGGGCTCGCGCATCGGAGGTGGCCTCGGCAACGAAGGGCTCGAGCGGGATCGGGTGACATTGCGGGCCACCGCCCACCTGCTGCGTCTCCTGGCCCTGGCTGTGGCTGGCTTCAGTCTCCTGGCCCTGCGGGGCGAGTGGATGCCTTCGGCGGACGCCACCACGCGGGGGCTGGCTCTCACGGCCCTGCTGCTGCTGGGGTCCCTCTGGGTCGCCAAGCGCGGGCTGGCGGGCCTGCATCCCGCGCTGGAGCTGGACGCCGCGCGGTCCCGGGTCCTGCTGGAGCTGGCGGTACTGCTGGCGACGGGCACGCTCCTGGGTCTCTGGGTGCCCTGGGCCGATGCGCTGACGGGGCTGGCGGTGGCGCTCCGCCTCTTTGTCGCAGGCCAGGGCCTGGCCAAGGCCACCACCCTGCAGGCTGCCTGCGGAGGGTGTGGCAGCGGCTGCGGCTGCTGATGCGCGTGCTTGAGCTGTTCTCGGGCCTGGGCGGCTGGCGCTGCGCCCTTGGGGACCGCGGCCGGGTGGTGGCGGCCTACGACGTGAGCGAGGCCGCCAATGCCACCTACCAGCTGAACCACGGGGACCTCCCGCGGCCCCAGGAGCTGGCCGCCGTGCCACAGGCAGCGCTGGCCGCCCACGGTGCCGACACCTGGCTGCTGAGTCCGCCCTGCCAGCCCTTCTGCCGGATGGGAAACCACCAGGGCCTGGAGGATCGCCGCTCGCGGGCCTTTCGTCACCTCATGGACGCCTTCCGCGAGGCACCGCCGGACCACCTGGTGCTGGAGAACGTGACCGGCTTCCTGGGCTCCGACGCCCATGCGCTGCTCTCGGAGCGGATCCGCTTCCACGGGATGCATCAGCTGGATCTGCAGGCCTGCCCCTGCGAGTTCTCTTGGCCCAACCGGCGGCTCCGCGTCTATGTGGTGGCCTCGCGGAAGCCCCTGAAGACCCTGCCACGGCCGGTCCTGGCGCCGCGCACCGTGGCCGAGTTCCTGGATGCAGTGGAGGACGAGCGGCTCTACCTGCCGCCCGAGGTGCTGGCCCGCCACTACGAGGGCCTGGATCTCGTCGCGCCCGGGGACGGCCGCACCGCGTGCTTCATCGGCGGCTATGGCAGGCGTTACGTGGGGAGCGGGTCCTTCCTGCGCACGGCGCGCGGCGTGCGCCGCTTCTCGCCCCCGGAGGTGGCGCGTCTGCTGGGCCTGCCCGAGGGGTTCTGCTTTCCCGCGGCACTGTCCCTGGAGGTCCGCTACCGCCTGCTGGGCAATGGCCTCTCCATCCCCGTTGCCGCCTGGGCCCTGCAGCATCTCGCGTAGAATCTCCCCATGCGCCTCCTGCTGTCCGCCTTCGCCCCGGAGCTGGGTCCCCTCGCCGCCGCGCCCCCCGCGGGCTGGAGCGTGGCCACCGTGGGCATCGGCGCCGTGACCGCCGCGGCGGCGACTGCGCGACTGCTGGCGGAGCAGCGGCCCGAGGCGGTGCTCTTCCTGGGCACCTGCGGCCGCTACGATGCGCGGCTGGCCCTCTTCGAGTGCCTCTGGGCGGGCGAGGCCATCGCCACATCCGTGGAGGAGCTGCGCGGCGGCGCCTACCGGCCAGGACTTGAACCGACCCGCTGGGCCGCGACCCTGGTCGGCCCCTGGCCCGGGCAGGCCGTGGCGGTGCCCCCGGCCATCACCTCGACCCTGGAGGGCGCGGCCCTGCTGGGTGCGCTGGCCCCGGCCGAGCACCTGGAGCTCACGGGAGTCTTTGCCGCCTGCCAGGCTGCGGGCGTGCCCTGCGGCGCGGCGCTGGTGGTGGTGAACGACGTGGGACCTTCGGCCTCGGCCCAGTGGCAAGCCAACCACGCCCAGGGCAGCCAGCGGCTGGTGGCGGCCCTCAAGGCAGCGGGCTGGTTCGGAGAGGCGTGAAGGCTTCGGCACCCTCGCCAGTCTGGATGTGCCAGCCACCGGGTATGGCCGCCACCCGTACACCGCAGGCCGGGCCGGTAATCCAGGGCACCAGGTCCTGGCTGTGGAAGGTCGCCAGGGTCTCGGCGTGGGGATGCTCGAAGCGGTTGCGGTAGCCCGCGGGAATGATGGCGACCTCCGGGCGGAGGGCCGCGACCCACACCGGATCCGAGGCGTTGCGGCTGCCGTGGTGGCCGGCTTTGAGCAGGCGGTGGCGGCCGGGACCGGGCTCGCCGAGGTCCAGCAGGTCCCGCTCCTGTACCGCCAGGGCGTCACCCATGAGCCACAGCTCCCGGTCCTGCCAGGCCACCCGCAGCACGATGGACACCATGTTGGCGTCGGGCAGGGCGAAGGCGCCGGGGGGCCAGCGCACACTGAAGGCCGCCGGTCCGCGGGTCCAGGCATCGTTGCGCAGCAGCCCCGCCAGCTCGCTCCCGGCCAGGGGCCGGTAGGGTGTCCAGGGGTCCTCGTCGTCGGCGGTGACCGGCACGCTCGTGGAGGCCAGGGGCCAGATCCGGGCGAGGGTCGCCCAGCCGCCTGCGTGGTCCCCGTGGGCGTGGGTCAGGAGCAGGTGGACGGGCTCGCGGACGCCCCGCCGGCTGAGCACCCGCGCCAGGCGGCGGCCGGTCCAGGGCCCCGGCCCCGTGTCGATGAGCGTGGCCTCGCCGCCAGGCACCCGCAGCAGCAGGGCGTCGCCCTGGCCGATGTCCACGGACTCCAGCGTGAGGGTGGCCGGACTGCGGCCCGTGCCCCGGCTTGCCAGCAGCCCCAGGGAACAGGCCACCAGGCCCACGGTCAGGGCCCGGGTGCGTCGCAGCCGCCCCTGCAGGTGGGCCAGGGCCAGCCAGCCGAGGGCCAGCAGCAGCCAGGGCCAGAGGATGCCGGTGCCCAGCGGCGCGATCCCCGTGAGCGCGGGCACCAGCTGATTGCCCATCCAGTCCAGCAGGGCGCCCGCGCCCTGGGTGAGCCCCGGCAGGGGCAGCAGGATCAGCGCGAGGCAGACGGGGGTGAGGAAGGCCACCAGGGGCAGCACCAGGAGGTTGGCCAGGACCCCCCACCAGGGTGCGCCGCCGTGCAGCAGGGCTAGCAGGGGCAGGGTGGAGAGCCAGGGCGCGGTCAGGCGGGCCAGGGGCAGGGCCAGGGGGCCCAGCAGCGGGGCCAGGAGGCCCGCCAGGGGTTCCGCCCCCCAGAGGAGGCCGAGCAGGGCCCACCAGGCCAGCAGGAAGCCGGGCTCGACCCCCGCGGCCGGGTGCCCCAGCAGCCACAGCAGCAGAGCCAGGTGCAGGCCCGCGACGGGCGGCAGCTTCCAGCCCGTGCCCCGGCCGATGGCCCAGGCGATGCCCATGAAGAGGCCGCGCCAGACCGGCGCGGAAAAGCCCACCAGCGCTGAGTAGAGCAGGCCCCCAGCGATGGCCCCCGCGGTGGTGCCGCGCAGGCGGAGGCGGCGCAGCAGGGCCTCGAGGGCCACCATCACCAGGGTCACCTGGAGCCCCGAGACCACCAGGATGTGGATCGTCCCGCTCTCGGCGAAGACGCTGAAGTGGGCTTCGTCCGCCGGAGGGATGCCCAGGGCCAGCGCCCCCCACAGGTCCCGGGCCGTGGGGCCCAGGGGCAGGGCGTCAAAGCGGCGCCGGATAAAGGCCTGCAGGCGCAGCAGGAGGCTGGGCGCCGCAGGTCCGGTGGCCTCCAGCAGCTGGGCCGAAGCCAGGTGGAGGCGGCGGGGGGCCTCGTCGCTGCGGGCCCGCCACAGCGGGCGCTCCGCCAGGAAGACGGGACCGGGCTGGACGGGCCGTAGCTCGGCGCGGACGCGGACCGGCGTTCCCGGCGCGGGCGGGGGCTGCTCACCCTCGGCTGGCACCGTGAGGGGCAGCGACAGGCCCTTCAGAGCGGGTGGCGAGGTCAGGTCCAGCTGGCTCCGCAGCCGTTCCCCCTGCAGGGTCCAGGGCAGGCCGATCCTGCCCTCCAGGGCCTGGAAGCCAGTGGGCAGATTCGTCTCCCACCGGGCCTTCTTGGCCAGGCCCAGGAAGGTGCTGCCCACCAGGGTCAGGGTCAGGGGCACGAGGAGCCAGCGGCGGCGGCCGAGCAGCGGCAGCGAGAGGGCCCAGGCCAGGACTCCCAGGGCCACCCAGCCTGGCGGCACCTGGCCATGCCAGCGTTCGGGAACCAGCCAGGGCACCGCGCAGGCTGCTGCCAGAGCCCAGGCCAGGGGCCAGAGGGGAGCCCCGGAAAGACGCTGCCAGAGGGTGGACCTGGAGAGCATGGGCAAAGTTTACCAAAGTGTCCAACTCTTGACAGGTTTGAGTTGAACTGGAACCCTGGGGGCATGCTCACAGCTCGGGTTCTGCTGGTGGATGACGATCCCACCATCCTTGAGGTGGTGGGTACTCTGCTGTCCCGGCATGGGCACGAAGTGGTCGGCACCGGCTCGGGTCTGCGGGCCGCCCAATTCCTGCGCACCGAGCACTTCGACCTCGCGGTGGTGGATCTCATGCTGCCGGACCTGAGCGGCCTGGAGCTGGCCCGCCAGGGGGTCGCCAAGCCTGACACCGTGGTGGTGGTGCTCTCAGGCACCACGTCGGTGGAGACAGCCCTGCAGGCCATGAAGATGGGCATCTACGACTACGTACCCAAGCCGTTCCGCACCGAGGAACTGGAGCACACACTCCAGCGCGCCATCGAGAAGTCCCAGCTGAACCAGGAGAACAAGCGCCTACGCGAGCAGATCCAGGGCAAGCTGAGCGGGCCCCAGATGGTGGGTCGCTCCGAGACCTGGCACAACCTCCAGTCCCTGCTCCGCCGGGTGGCGCCCTCGCCCTCCACGGTGCTGATCACCGGTCCTTCCGGCACCGGCAAGGAGCTGGCTGCCCGGGCCATCCACCAGTGGAGCCTGCGCGCCCAGGGGCCCTTTGTGCCCATCCACTGCGGTGCCATTCCCGAGACCCTGCTGGAGGACGAGCTCTTTGGTCACGTGCGCGGCGCCTACACGGATGCGCGCACGGACCGGCCCGGCCGGTTCCAGCAGGCCGAGGGCGGCACCCTCTTCCTCGACGAGATCGGCACCATGCCCATAAGCCTGCAGGTCAAGCTGCTGCGGGTCATCCAGGAGCGGGAGTTCACGCCGCTGGGCTCCACGCGCACGGTGAAGTCGGACTTTCGCCTGCTCGCGGCGACCAATGAGGACCTGGGCTCACTCGTGGAGCAGAAGCGGTTCCGGGAGGACCTCTTCTACCGGCTCAACGTGATCCCCGTGCAGCTGCACCCGCTCCGTGAGCACCCTCAGGACATCCCGGTGCTGGTGGCGCACTTCACCCGGAAGTTCGCCCGGGAGCTCGGGCAGCCCCTGAAGCAGGTGGAGCCGACGGCCCTGCAGGCCATGGAGGCCTATGGCTGGCCGGGCAATGTGCGCGAGCTGGAGAACGCCGTGGAGCGGGCCATGGCCCTGGGTTCGGATCCCGAGCGCCTGCTGCTCCAGGACCTGCCGGCCTCCATCGCCGGCGTGCTGCCCTCGGTGGCCTTTCCGAGCCTGTCCCAGAACCAGGATCTGGGCCAGTTCCTGGCGGATCTCGAGCGCCACCTCATCCTCGAGTCGCTCCAGGCCACGGGTTGGAACAAGAGTGAGACCGCGCGCCGCCTGGGCATGCGCCGGACGACCCTCCTGCACCGGCTCCGCGCCCTGGGGATCCCCATGGATCCCATGGCCGAGGCCGAGTCCACCCTGGCCCAGGAGGGTGGCCTATGAAGCGGTTCGGTCGCCCGATCCTGACCCTGCTGCTCGCCTGCGGCCCGCTGGGCGCCTGGTCACCGAAGGTCCACGAGGCCCAGACCGCCAAGGCCATCCGCCTCCTGCCACGACCCATGGCGGCCCTGCTCCGGGCCCACCCGCAGGTCCTACTCGAGAGCGCCCGGGGCGTGGCGAATGACCAGCCGCCCACGGTGGAGCAGGTGGAGGCCCAGTTCCGCACCCTGCTGCGTCTGAGCGAGGAAGGTCGCCGTCCCGAGGACCTTGTCCGGGACCTGGGGGTCCTCGCCCACCAGGTCCAGCTGTTGGTGGATCCCTCGGCCACCGAGGGCCTGAGCCCGCTCCGGGAGTCTTTCGAGGCCTATGCGGACCAGCATCTGCCACACCTGCTGGTGACCCAGGAAGCCTACTGGGCCGCCTCGGGGAGCCTAGATCCCGGTCCGTCCCTGCGCCGGTTTCTGGCCGTGAAGCTGGAACGCAACAAGCGCCTCCAGGAGCACTTCGACGGGTCGGCGGGGCGCCGCATTGGTCCCTGGGACGAGCTCTCCCTGCCTTTCGCGCAGCTTCAGCTGGCCTTCTCCAACGGGGTCAATGCCACCGCCAACCTCTGGATCCTGCTCTGGCGCGCCGCGGGCGATCAGTGGGAACTCCCGGGCGGCCCCTGACCTTTCCGCCTCCTGCGTCACTTGCACCAGGCTCTGCTTTCCCGCTACTGACCTCAACAAGCATTTGTTCCGGAGATGGACATGGGTACCTATTCCCGCCTCGGGTCCTACCTGCTGGCATCCGAGCTGACCAGTGATCCCTTCGGTGCCATCCACCGGGCGGTGGTCATCACTGGGAACGGGTTCGACCGCCACGTCCTGGTCCGCACCTTCTCGGAAGAGCTCTTCCAGGCGGGCTTGGACACCCGGCTGGCCGAGGCCGGGCGGGTGGTGCCCCTGCTGGGTGGGGCGCGTATTTTCGGTCTGGGCTACCAGCTCGAGGACGGGAAGACGCCCCACCTGGCCTGGGACCATGTGGCCGGGCGGAGCCTGGCCCAGCTCATCGACAAGGCGCGCCAGGAGCAGATTCCCTTCGGGGTCGATCATGCCCTGACGGTGATCCAGGGCGTGGCCCAGGGCATCGTGCAGATGCATGCCAAGGGCCTCAGCCACGGCGTGCTCAGTCCACACAGCGTCTGGGTGAGCCTCGAAGGCTCCACCCAGCTCCTGGATGCGCCCTACGCCCCCCTGGCCAAAAGCCTGCTGCCCAAGGCACCGCTCCTTCGGCAGAAGCTGGCCCCCTACCTCCAGGGCGCGGATCCCCTTCCGCTCCAGCAGGATCTCTTCGCTCTGGGCGCCGTGCTCTATGAGCTGCTGACCTTCCAACCTCTCCCCGTGGGCGCCGACCTCCAGTCCCACCTGGATCAGGCCACGCTCGAGGCCGCCCAGGAGCATACGCCGCTGCCGGCGGAGCTCCGGGCCTTCCTCGGCCGGCTGCTGCTGGGCCACCAGCCCTTCGCCACGGTGGAGGCCTTCAGCGCCGAGCTGGAGCGGGTCCTCTATGACGGCGACTACAGCCCCACCACCTTCAACATGGCGTTCTTCATGCACACGCTGTTCCGGGAGGAGAACGACCGGGACGCCCTGGCCATGAAGGCGGAGCAGGGGGACAACTACCTGGCCTACACCGCCGCGGGCGAGTCCCTGCGGAGTGGGGCCACCCGTATCCAGCTCAGCAATGGCCAGCCCGAGTCCCCGGCGGGCTCCAAGCACACCACCCTGCTCATCGGGGGCGGTCTCGCCGCCGTGGTGATCCTGGGCCTGGGCTACATGTTCCTGTCCCGGCCGCGGACGGACCCGGCCCTGCAGAAGCAGCTGGCGGAGCTGTCGGAGCTGTCCCTCCTGAAGCGGCAGCTGGAGCAGCAGAAGGCCGACCTCGATGCCAGGGCCAAGGCCGAGTCCGATAAGACGGCCCAGCTCCAGAAACAGCTGGGCGAGACCCTGTCGGTGGAGGACCGGGCGCGGATCAGGAAACAGCTGGAAGAGGCTCGCCAGCGCAGCCAGGACGTGGAGCGTCAGCAGAAGCTGGCGGAGCAGCGGCTGGGTGAGCAGAAGGCCGCGGAGCAGAAGCTGGTCGCCGAAGCCAAGCCCGCAGCGTCTGCGCCCTCACCGGCACCGGCACCGGTTCCGGCGGTGGAGGCCGCCCCGTCGCCCGCGCAGGAAGCTGCCAAGCCCGTGCCGACGGCGGTGCCGCAAGTCGCCCCGCCAACCCCACCAGCGGTGAATGAGCCGGCTCGCCTGGTGAGCCAGGTGTCTCCGCCCTTCCCTCCGCGCGCGATGCAGATGCGCTGGGAGATGAACCAGGACCACCTGGTCCGGCTGAAGGTCTACGTGAGCGAGCAGGGGCTGCCCCTGAAGGTCACCGTAGTCGAAGGGGTGCCTGGCAGCTACGGCTTCGATGAGGCCGCCGTGGAGGCCGCCAACAAGTCCCTCTACAGCCCCGCCACGCGCGACGGCAAGCCCGCGCGCGGGTGGACCCCGGACATCGTCTACCGGTTCCAGAAGCGGCGCTGAGGCCGGATCTAACGCAGTGTCTGGGCCGCCTCGGTGGCGAGGCGGTCCACGCGCTCGTTCTCGGCGTGGCCCGCATGGCCCTTGACCCAGCGGGCCTCCACCTGGTGCCGCGCCAGCTGGGCGTCGAGGGCCTGCCAGAGGTCCGCGTTCAGGACGGGCTTGCCGTCCGCCTTCTTCCAGCCACGGCGCTTCCAGTCCTTCAGCCAGGACTGGATCCCCTTCACCACGTACTGGCTGTCGCTCTGGAGCAGCACCTCGCAGGGCTTGGTGAGCGCCTCCAGGCCCCGGATGGCCGCGGTCAGCTCCATGCGGTTGTTGGTGGTGTCCGGTTCCGCCTCGGCGGCTTCCTTCTCCTGGACGCCCGAGGCCAGGCGCACCCGCAGGAGGTAGCCCCAGCCGCCGGGGCCGGGATTGCCAAGACATGCGCCATCGCAGTAGAGCTCGATCTTCATCCCACCAGAGTAGGCGCAGTGGCCGCGACTGCGGCAACAGCCTTGCGGAGCAGCTCTACGCCCAGGTCCAGATCCTCGGTGCTCAGGTTCATGGCTGGCCGGAAGCGCAGCCCCTGGACGCCCGTGGAGAGGATCATCATGCCCTGGTCGCGGCCCTTGGCCACCACCGCGTTGCGGAGGTCAGGGGAGGCGATGTCCAGGGCGCAGAAGAGGCCCCGGCCGCGGGGGTTCGAGGTGAGTTCGGGGAAGTCCCGGTGGATCTCCTGGAGGCCCTTGAGCAGGCGCTCGCCCTGCTTCACACCGTGCTCCAGCAGGTTCTCTTCGCGGATGACGTCGATGATGCGCGTGCCGCGCACCATGTCCACCAGGTTTCCGCCCCAGGTGCTGTTGATACGGCTGGGCACCTGGAAGACGCTCTCCACCTCGTCGAGGCGGCGGCTCGCGGCGATGCCGCAGGTCTGGGACTTCTTGCCGAAGGCGAGGATGTCGGGCTGCACGTCGAACCACTGGTGCGCCCACCACTTGCCCGTGGCGCCGAAGCCGGTTTGCACTTCGTCGAAGATCAGCAGGAACTCGTGACGGTCTGCCAGCACGCGCAGCTGCTGCAGGAACTCGGCGCGGAAGTGGTTGTCGCCGCCCTCGCCCTGGATGGGCTCGACGATGAGGCAGGCGATGTCATCGGGGTTCTGCGCCACGGCGGCTTCGATGGCGGCGATGGACGCAGCCTCGGCGATTTCGACCCTGGCGAGGTCCACGGGGAAGGTCAGCTTGGGGTTCGGCACGCGGGGCCAGGGGAACTTGGGGAAGTACTGGTGCTTCCGGGGATCCGCCGTGTTCGTGAGGCTCAGGGTGTAGCCGGAGCGGCCGTGGAAGGCCTCGCGGAAGTGGATCACCTGCGAGCCCTTCTCGCCCTTGCCCGCGGCCAGGTTCTTCCGGACCTTCCAGTCGAAGGCGGCCTTCAGGGCGTTCTCCACGGCCAGGGCCCCGCCGTCGATCCAGAACAGGTGGGGCAGGGTGGCCGGCGCCGCGTGGGTGCCGAAGGCCTCCACCCACTCCGCATAGGCCGTGGTGTAGATGTCGGAGTTGGCGGGCTTGTGGACCGCGATCTCGCCCAGGCGCTGGATGAAGGCGGCCTCCCGCAGGCGCGGGTGGTTGTGCCCCAGGGGCGCGGTGGCGAAGAAGGTGTAGAAATCGAGGTATTTACGGCCGTCGCGGGCATCCACGATCCAGGAGCCGTGGGACTTGTCGAGGTCCATGACCAGGTGGAAGCCGTCCATCAGCATGTGGCGGCCCAGGCTCGCCAAGACGGCGGTGGGATCGATGTGGGGGCTGGACATGACGGACCTCTGCAAGCGGTTCAGTGTATGGTTGGGGCTGCAGCGGAGACACGCATGATTCCCTGGATAGCGGTTCAGGAAGCGCCTCTCGACGGGATGGCTTTACGAAGTGTCATGGAAGATCCCCACGCGGGTGCCCTGGTCCTCTTCGAAGGTCGGGCCCGGGATCACCACGAAGGTCGTCCCGTGCGGGAGTTGGCCTACGAGGCCTACGTCCCCATGGCTGAGAAGGAGCTGGGCCTCCTGCGGGAGCAGGCCATCGAGCGCTACGGCCTGACCCGCTGCGCCATCCACCATCGCATCGGCGTCGTGCCCCTTACCGAGGCCGCCGTCATCGTCGCCACCAGCAGCGCCCACCGCGCCGAGAGCTACCAGGCCTCCGCCTGGATCATGGACGAGATCAAGCAGCGCGTCCCCATCTGGAAGCGCGAGAAATACCGGGACGGGTCCGAGAGCTGGGTGGAGTGCACGCACCGGTTTCAGATGTAGCGCAAGGTTCAGGCCCGGACCTTCCGCCGTTACTGCACAAACCGCGCAGCGGTTTGCGGGGGAGGAGGGATCAGGCTCCCTTCTGCATGGCCAGGCCTGCCGATCAACCTCGGGTCGGAACCCAAAAGGGCTTCGTTCCCTGGAGGAACCAGCGGATCATCGACGACGATGATCCCCTACCTCCGTGCTGTTTCCTCGGACCTGCGTGGGCTGGCTCGGCTGGCGGTGGAGGGGACTGTCGGCGTGACGGACCTGGTGGAGGCCATGCACCAGGGCATCCGGCATCCGCTGACGGAGGGCAAGGCCCGCCATGCGGTCGGGGGCCGGGGCATCAGCGGGCTGGTCTACGGGACCATCCGCGCCCTGACCCGGACCGTGGGTCTCGGAGTGGAGGCCGCCTTGGCCCCCCTGGAGCCACCGGAAGGGGGGGCAGACCCCTCACCCCAGCGGGAGGCCCTGCTGGCGGCGCTGAACGGTGTGCTGGGGGACCATCTGGCCGCCACCGGCAATCCCCTGGCCACACCCATGAGCTTGCACTACCAAGGCCAACCGTTGGTCCTGGAGAGGGCCGCCCTCACGGCGGCGATCCCGCAGCCCGGCGCCCACCTGCTGGTCCTGATCCATGGGCTGTGCCGGAATGATCGGCAGTGGAGCCAGAGTGGGCAGGACCACGGCGCCGCCCTAGCCCGGGACCTGGGCTGCACCACCCTCTACCTGCGCTACAACACGGGCCTGCACGTCTCCACCAACGGGAAGGCCTTGGCCGACCTGCTGGAGACCCTGCTCGCCCAGTGGCCGGAGCCCGTGGAGCGCCTGGACCTCCTCGCCCACAGCATGGGTGGGCTGGTGGCCCGCAGCGCCTGCCACCAGGCCCTGGCGGCCGGGCAGGCCTGGCCGACTGCCCTCCGGCACCTGATCTTCCTGGGCACGCCCCACCACGGCTCACCCCTGGAGCGGTGGGGGCACTGGTTTGAGCGCGGCCTCGAGGCCAGCCCTTTCGCCGGCCCCTTGGCGCGGCTGGGGAAGGTCCGCAGTGCCGGCATCACCGACCTGCGGCACGGCAACCTCCTGGAGGAGGACTGGCAGGGCCTGGACCCCGATGCGGAGGGCGAGGATCGGCGCCGGCCTGTCCCGCTGCCGGAAGGGGTGCGCTGCTGCGCCGTGGCTGGGGCCACGGGAGAGGACGCCGACTCCTGGCAGGGCCGCCTGTTGGGGGACGGACTCGTATCCGTGGACAGCGCCCTCGGACGGCACCCGGATCCCCGGCGCTGTCTGGCCTTCCCCGAGGAGCAGACCTGGATCGGCCAGGGGATGGGCCACCTGGAGCTGCTGACCCGTCCGGAAGTGTATGAGCAGATTCGGTGCTGGCTGCAGACTGCAGAGTCTGGCCCTGCAGGGGACGCCGGGGGCCGTTAGCGCTGCAAGAGGCCGCCCGTGAGAAACGATGGATGGCCAGGCCGCCATCCAGACCTGGACCGTCCTCAACAACACCGATGTCCAGGGCATCAACGCCCTTGCCGGCAACTCCGTGACAGGCATGACCCGGATCGCCCACTTCAGCAGGGAAGCTCCAGCTCGGTCGTGTCCCTTTCCACTTTCCAGGGCGCGGCTCCCCAGCGCTTCCCCAGACCTCGGGTCTGGCGCACCGTGCACTGACAGAACCCCGCTGGGGCCCAGTCCGCCCGGGGCGGGACGGGGGCCGTGGGACCGAGAGAGGCCTCCACCCCTGGCGTGGCCTCGCTCGAGCCTGCTCGGGCCCAGAGCCACGCCCTCCTCCTGTCCTGCCCCCTCGACCCGCCGGAGGGGAGGGGCTCAAGTTATAGCGACAACACCTTTGCCGCTAGACTGATCCCATGAACATGAAAATCCCAGCGCGTATCTCGGCTCTGCTCACGGCGATTGTCGCCTTGTTTTGCTACTACCTTGCCTACCGGGGCCGAGTCGATCTGGCGGGGATCACGGATCCAGCTGCGCTCCGGGATGCCCGGGGCTTCCTGGGCTTCATCCTCTTCCTGGGCACGGTGTTCCTGGCCATCGCAGTCGTGTCCTGGAAGCTCAGCGGCCGTCCGCCCGTGGATGAGGAATAGGCAGCAACTCCCTAAGTGACAACCGGTTAAACGGCTATCCATTGCCATAAAAGACTCGCCATCAAGGCCTGAAACATTTCGTCCAGGGCCAAGGTCGTGACTTGTTTTTCGCTAAAAATTCGCCATACTTGGATCCCTTCCGGAGGTCCTGGTGCTGGCGATGTGGGTTCCTGAGCTGCCGTTCCAGCTGGCCTGTGGCCGGGACGGGGCCCTGCGGGACCGGCCCCTGGCCTTCCTGAACCAGGAGACGCCGCGCACGCCCAGCCTCTGGTTCGTGAACCGCCTGGCGCGGGCCGGGGGGCTGGCGCCGGGTCTGCCCCTGGACCGGGCGCTGCGGGCGGTGCCGGGGCTGCGGGTGCTGGACCCGGCCCCCCAGGTCTGGTGGGAGGCCCAGGTCTCCCTGGGGGACTTCCTGCAGCAGTGGACCCCCCAGGGGCAGCTGCTGCGCCTGGGCGAGGCGCTGGTGGAGCTCCAGGGCACCCAGGGCCTCTTCGGGCCGCTGGCAGACACCGCCGAGCGCATCCGGCGGGAGCTGGCCCAGCGGCACGGCTGGGAGAGCCACGGCGGCCTCTCCCTGAGCGCCACCGCCGCCCAGCTCGCCGCCCGGGCCGAGCACCACCTGGAGCGGGTGGGGGAGGGCGGGGAGGCGGTCTTCCTCGCGCCCCACCCCCTGCGCCGCCTGCCGGACCTGGCCCCGCGCCTGCAGGAGCGCTTCCAGCGGCTGGGCCTCCGCAGCTTCGGCGACCTCCAGCCCGTGCCCCTGCCGGTGCTGGTGGAGCTGACGAACCCCAAGCTGGCGCCGGAGCTGCGGGCCCGGGTCCGGGGCGAAGACCGGCCGCGCCTGCCCCTGCTCACGGAGCGCCCGGGCCATGTGCGCCACGGCTGGCGGCTGCAGCCGCCCCGGCTGCCCGAGGAGGCGGGCCTCGCCGCCCGCTGCCTGACCTGGCTCTGGTCCGATCCCCGCAGCCCCCGCCGCCTGGTGCTGCGGTGGTGGGACGTGGACGGGGAGCCCCACACCTGGCGCGCCGCCCCGGAGGACCTCGCGGAGCCGCCCCTGGCCCTGGCCCGCCGCATCCAGCGGGCCTTCCTCGAGGGCACCACCCGCCGCCTCCTGGTGCGCGAGGTGGAGCTGCGCCTGGCCTGGGGCCTGGGGCGGGAG
>Ga0194052_1000810_pt1 | contig 19221 bp, 30 predicted proteins | sample SepL226m_MetaG_FD_160117 | JGI IMG/M metagenome (GOLD analysis project Ga0194052, IMG submission 160117) | Anoxic zone freshwater microbial communities from boreal shield lake in IISD Experimental Lakes Area, Ontario, Canada - Sep2016-L227-6m | ecosystem: Environmental > Aquatic > Freshwater >...
TGAGCCACAGTTCCAAAAAGCAGGCCGTAACAACAATGGCCATATCACTACTCGTCATAAAGGTGGTGGACATAAGCATCATTACCGCGTAGTAGATTTCAAACGGAATGATAAAGATGGCATACCAGCAAAAGTAGAGCGCTTAGAATACGATCCTAATCGTAGCGCCAACATTGCCTTATTGCTTTTCGCTGATGGCGAAAGACGTTACATCATTGCCACTAAAGGCATGACCGTTGGCCAACAAATTATGAATGGCTCTGAGGCTGCAATTAAGGCGGGCAATAATTTACCTATTCGTAATATTCCCATTGGTAGCACGATCCATTGTGTTGAAATGTTGCCAGGCAAGGGCGCACAAATTGCTCGCTCTGCGGGTGCTTCAGCAGTATTGTTGGCGCGCGAAGGCGTTTATGCGCAGGTCCGTTTACGCTCAGGCGAAGTTCGTCGGGTGTTAATCGAGTGCCGCGCCACAATTGGTGAAGTAGGTAACGAAGAACACAGTTTGCGCCAAATTGGTAAAGCAGGCGCAAATCGCTGGCGGGGAATTCGACCCACCGTTCGTGGCGTTGCCATGAACCCAGTTGATCACCCACATGGTGGTGGTGAAGGTAAAACGGGCGAAGGTCGTGTACCTGTATCGCCATGGGGAACCCCAACTAAAGGTTATCGCACGCGCCGCAATAAGCGCACAACGACAATGATTGTTCAGCGTCGTCAGAAGCGTTAATGACTAAGCGATTAAGGAAAAATACATGACACGTTCCGCGAAAAAAGGCCCATTTTGTGATGCCAGCTTGGTTAAAAAAGTTGAAGTCGCACAGGCTAATAAAGATAAAAAGCCGATCAAAACTTGGTCGCGCCGTTCCACAATATTGCCAGACTTCATTGGCTTGACGTTAGCCGTGCATAACGGTCGTCAGCATGTGCCAGTCTACGTTTCAGAAAACATGGTGGGTCATAAGCTAGGTGAGTTTGCCTTGACCCGTACTTTCAAAGGTCACTCGGCCGATAAGAAAGTTGTGAAGAAGTAAGGGGATGATGATGGAAGTGAAAGCAACTCATAAAAGCGCCCGCATTTCGGCACAAAAAACGCGTTTGGTCGCCGATCAAATTCGTGGCTTGCCAATTGCTCGAGCTATGCATATTTTAAATTTCAGCCCAAAGAAAGCGGCTTTTATTGTTAAAAAAGTAGTTGAATCGGCGATTGCAAATGCCGAGCACAATAAAGGCGCCGATATTGATGAGCTCAAAGTAGCCACCATCATTGTCGATAAAGCAACTTCATTAAAACGTTTTACTGCGCGCGCTAAAGGCCGTGGTAATCAAATTGAAAAACAAACTTGTCACATTTGCGTGACCCTGAGTAATTAAGGAAAGTTATGGGCCAAAAAATAAATCCCACTGGATTCCGACTCTCGGTAACCAAGAATTGGACTTCACGTTGGTATGCTAACAATACTGATTTTGCGAAGATGCTGAAAGAAGACGTCGATGTTCGTCTTTATCTCAAAAAGAAACTAAAAAATGCGTCGGTTAGTAAAGTCATTATTGAGCGCCCTGCAAAAAATGCGCGTATTACGATTTATAGCTCACGCCCAGGCGTTGTTATTGGTAAGAAAGGCGAAGATATTGAAGTGCTTCGCCGTGAATTACAAAAGCGTATGGGCGTTCCTGTGCATGTCAATATTGAAGAAATTCGTAAGCCTGAAGTTGATGCGCAATTAATTGCTGATTCGATTACACAGCAACTTGAAAAACGCATCATGTTCCGTAGGGCAATGAAGCGTGCAATGCAAAGCGCAATGCGTTTGGGTGCTCAAGGTATCAAAATTATGTCGTCGGGTCGCTTAAATGGCGCAGAAATTGCGCGCCGCGAATGGTACCGTGAGGGCCGCGTTCCATTGCATACCTTGAAGGCCGATATTGATTACGCGACCTCTGAAGCAGAAACTACTTACGGCATCATTGGCGTAAAAGTTTGGGTTTATAAGGGCGATACTTTGGGTCGTGGTGCTGAAGCGCCACCAGTAGCAAGTGCGCCAGCAATTGAGCCAAGCGTCGATGATAAAAAATCCCGTCGTGCTCCTGCTAAAACTACACGTCGTAGCCCAGCTGCTGGTGATAAGACGGCAGTGGCATTAGATGAAAAACCAAAAGTAACAACTAAACCCGTTGTGAAGCGGGTACGTAAAGCGGTTGAAGTGGGCACTGCAGAAAACGCAACCCCTGCTGCTGAGACGAAGAAGTCAGGAGATTAAGTATGTTACAACCTAAGCGTCGCAAATTTCGTAAAGAGCAAAAAGGCCGTAATACCGGTGTTGCCACTCGTGGCAGCTCAGTATCCTTTGGCGACTTTGGCCTCAAAGCAGTTGGCCGTGGTCGTTTAACAGCGCGCCAAATTGAATCTGCAAGACGTGCCATGACACGTCACATTAAGCGTGGCGGGCGAATTTGGATTCGTATTTTCCCTGATAAGCCTATTTCACAAAAACCCGCTGAAGTACGTATGGGTAACGGCAAAGGTAATCCCGAATATTACGTGGCAGAAATTCAGCCAGGTAAGGTTTTATACGAAATGGATGGTGTAGATGAGGCATTGGCGCGCGAAGCTTTTAAGCTAGCTGCAGCTAAATTGCCACTCCAAACTACCTTCGTAATTCGCCATCTGGGCTAATTAGGATAGATGAATATGACAAATAAAGACTTACAAACAAAAGATCTGGGTGCTTTAAATAGCGAACTTTCAGAATTGCTCAAAGCGAGTTTTAAGCTGCGCATGCAAAAAGGCACTCAACAACTTCAAAATACCAGTCAATTGGGCAAGGTCAAGCGCGATATCGCGCGTGTAAAAACCTTTATTACCCAAAAAACTGTACAGAAATAAGGTGGGCATATGACAGAAACTTCTACACCCTTACGCCGCACTTTAATTGGACGGGTAGTAAGCGACAAAATGCAAAAAACTGTGACCGTGTTGGTTGAGCGTCAAGTTAAGCATGCCTTGTATGGCAAATATGTTGGCCATTCCAAGAAATACCATGCGCATGATGAAGCTGGTCAGTACAAAATGGGCGACACCGTTGAAATTGCTGAGTCGCGCCCCATTTCACGCACGAAATCATGGGTTGTTACACGGTTAGTTGAGGCTTCACGGGGTATTTAAAGAATATTGCGCGGTTTTCGGGCCAATTGGCTTGCCAGACTGCGCTTTTCGTTATAGAATCATGGGCTTTTCGCAGTAAACGAGATAGTATTTTCATTAATTCCGGGTTTTGGCTGTTCTGCCAAAGCCCTTAGACGGAACCAAGACTGTTTGCCTTTGGCTAATAAGTTGGGGATTAAAAATGATTCAGACCGAAAGTAGATTGCAGGTTGCCGACAATACAGGCGCCAGTGAAGTGTTATGCATCAAAGTATTGGGCGGCTCCAAAAGACGCTATGCCAACATTGGCGATGTTATTAAAGTCAGCGTTAAGTCTGCTGCGCCACGTGGCCGCGTTAAAAAAGGCGATATTTATAACGCTGTCGTTGTGCGCACTGCCAAAGGCGTGCGGCGCCCCGATGGTTCACTCATTAAGTTTGATGAAAATGCCGCGGTGTTATTGAACGCCAAATTAGAGCCAATTGGCACTCGCATTTTCGGACCAGTAACGCGCGAATTACGTACCGAGAAGTTTATGAAAATTGTTTCGCTTGCACCAGAAGTTATTTAAAGCAGAGATTTAAGAGGCTGATATGAAAAAAATTCGTAAAGGCGATTCGGTGGTGGTATTAACGGGTCGCGATAAAGGCAAAACCGGAACAGTGACAACCGTGATGGCAGAAAAGCTCGTAGTAGAAGGTATTAACGTCTACAAAAAAGCTACTAAACCGAATCCTGCCGCTGGTATTACAGGCGGAATGATTGATAAGGTTATGCCTATCCATATTTCCAATGTTGCGTTGGTTGATGGCAACGGTAAAGCATCACGAGTTGGTATCAAACTCGTTGATGGTAAAAAAGTCCGCTATTTGAAAACCACTGGCACTAGCTTAAGCGCCTAAGGAATTTGGAGAAATTATGAGTACCCGTTTTCAAGAACATTACAAAGAAAAAGTGGTTGCTGATTTAATGGCGAAGTTTGGCTATAAGTCAGTAATGCAAGTACCGCGTGTAACCAAAATTACGCTTAACATGGGCTTGGGTGAGGCTGTTAACGATAAGAAAATTATTGAAAATGCCGTTAGCGACTTAACTAAAGTTGCCGGACAAAAACCCGTTGTAACTAAAGCACGTAAAGCCATTGCTGGTTTTAAAATTCGGCAAGGTTATCCCATTGGCGCCATGGTCACTTTACGTGGCGCAAAGATGTACGAGTTTTTAGATCGCTTTGTGACCGTAGCGTTACCTCGGGTACGCGATTTCCGTGGTATCTCAGGTAAGGCTTTTGACGGTCGCGGTAATTACAACATCGGCGTGAAAGAGCAAATTATTTTCCCCGAAATTGAGTACGACAAAATTGATTCCCTGCGCGGCCTCAATGTCAGCATTACTACCACTGCCAAAACCGATGAGGAAGCGAAAGCACTCTTGGCAGCATTTAAATTCCCATTCCGCAATTAAGAGGTTAACGTGGCAAAAATGTCCCTGATTGAGCGCGAAAAAAAGCGCGTTAAATGTGCTGAAAAATATGCAGTTAAGCGCGCCGAACTAAAGGCTATCATTGCCGATACTTCAAGAAGCGATGAAGAGCGCTATGAAGCCCGCTTAAAGTTGCAGGCCCTGCCCAGAAATGCAAGCCCGATCCGTCAACGAAATCGTTGTTCATTAACCGGTCGGCCACGTGGCACATTCCGTAAGTTTGGATTGGCACGCGGCAAAATTCGTGAAATCGCTTTTCGTGGCGAGATCCCCGGTTTAACCAAGGCCAGCTGGTAAGCGGCGAAAGAATTCAGGAGAACTTATGAGCATCAGCGATCCAATCGCCGACATGTTAACAAGGATTCGCAACGCGCAAGCGGTGCAAAAACCAAATGTCATCATGCCGTCATCAAAAATTAAAGTGTCTATTGCTAAAGTCTTGCAAGATGAAGGCTATATCGATGGTTTTGAAATTCAAGGCGAAGCAGCTAAGCCAGTGCTAAAAATTGAACTCAAATATTATGCAGGCCGCCCTGTCATTGAGCGCATCGATCGGGTATCAACCCCGAGTTTGCGTATTTACAAGGGACGTCACGACATTCCTCAAGTAATGAATGGTTTGGGAGTGGCAATTATTTCGACCCCGCAAGGCGTAATGACTGATCGCAAAGCACGCGCAACCGGCGTGGGCGGCGAAGTTATTTGCTATATCGCCTAAGGAGATCTACATGTCTAGAGTCGGTAAATCCCCCATTCCAGTGCCTAAGGGCGCAGAAATTAATATCAGTGGCCCATTGGTTACGGTTAAAGGCCCGCTAGGAACGTTGACGCACAATTTACATCCATCTATTGGTTTGCAGCAGGCCGACGGAATTATTACCGTTGAATTGAAAGATAGCTCACCCGAAGCGGGCGCATTATCAGGCACTACACGTGCCTTAGTGAACAATATGTTGCTTGGAGTAACACAAGGTTTTGAGCGTAAGTTGAGTTTAGTTGGCGTTGGATATCGCGCTCAAGCTCAAGGTGACGCACTAAAATTGCAGTTGGGTTTCTCGCATGACATTATTTATAACCTGCCAAAAGGTGTAAAAGCAGAAACTCCGTCGCAAACAGAAATTATTATTAAAGGCGCCAGCAAGCAACAAGTTGGTCAGGTTGCTGCTGAAGTGCGTGCGTATCGTTCACCCGAGCCCTATAAAGGTAAAGGCGTGCGCTATGTCGACGAAGTAGTTCATCTGAAAGAAACTAAGAAGAAGTAAGCGAGATTATCTATGAATAAAGACGAATCAAGACAACGCCGTGCACGCCAAACGCGTATTCGAATTGCAGAGCAGATTGCTAATCGCCTCACAGTGATTCGCAGTAACGCACATATTTCTGCGCAAGTGTATAGCCCCTGCGGTACTAAGGTGTTAGCGGCTGCCTCAACTATGGAAAAAGATTTACGCCAGGCACTCAAAAATGGCGGCAACAGTGCAGCAGCGCAACAAATTGGCAAATTAATTGCTGAGCGTGCGGTTAAGGCCGGCATTGTTGATGTGGCATTTGATCGCTCTGGGCATCGTTATCACGGACGAATTAAGGCATTGGCTGAGGCAGCACGCGAAGCGGGCCTTAAGTTCTAATTATTGGGTTTAGGAAAAAAAATGGCAAAAATGCAAACCAAAATGCAATCAGAAGAACGCGATGATGGTCTTCGTGAAAAGATGATTGCAGTTAATCGCGTTACTAAGGTAGTTAAAGGCGGACGAATTCTAGGTTTTGCCGCATTAACTGTAGTTGGTGACGGCGATGGCCGAATTGGTATGGGTAAAGGAAAATCAAAAGAAGTTCCAGTGGCCGTACAAAAGGCGATGGATGAAGCGCGCCGCAAAATGATTAAGGTGCCTCTTCGTAAGGGCACATTACAGCACTCTGTTATTGGCCAACATGGTGCTTCAAGAGTATTGATGTCACCTGCTAAAGAAGGTACTGGCGTAATTGCTGGCGGTCCAATGCGCGCCATTTTTGATGTAATGGGCGTGACCAATGTGGTTGCTAAGTCTATTGGCTCTACTAACCCTTACAACATGGTACGCGCAACCATTGATGGTTTAAGCAAGATGAGTACTCCTGCTGAAATTGCCGCTAAGCGCGGTAAATCAGTTGAAGAAATTCTTGGTTAAGCAGATCCAGAATAGGAATTAAATATGACAACAAATCAATCCAATCCAACAGTCAAATTGCAACTTGTACGCAGTTTGGTTGGCACGCGTGAAAGTCATCGTGCAACTGTACGTGGCTTAGGGCTGCGCCGGATTAATTCAGTATCGGAATTGCAAGATACCCCAGCGGTGCGCGGCATGATGAATAAGGTTTCTTATTTGATCAAAGTCATTAGCTAAAAGATCAGAAAGTAAATAGGTAAAAAAATGCAACTTAATACAATTAAACCTGCTGCTGGCGCTAAGAAAAATCGACGTCGGGTTGGCCGTGGTATTGGCTCAGGCTTAGGCAAAACTGCGGGTCGCGGCCATAAGGGCCAAAAATCCCGCTCGGGCGGTTTTCATAAAGTCGGCTTCGAAGGCGGTCAAATGCCGATGTATCGTCGTTTACCAAAACGCGGTTTCGTTTCCTTAACCCGTCGCCACGTTGGTCAAATTACCTTGAATGATCTAGAAAAAATGGGTGTGGCTGAGGTAGATTTGTTGGTGTTAAGACAGCATGGTTTAGCAGGCGAACAAATTCAGGCAGTAAAAGTCGTTAAAACCGGCGAACTGAAGCGCGCTGTTATTTTAAAAGGCTTAACAGCCACAGCTGGGGCTAAGGCAGCAATTGAAGCAGCCGGCGGCCAAGTTTTGGAAGCGGTGTAATTTACTAATCCCATGGCAATCGCGACACCTACCATCTCCAGCATCGCGCAATCGGGCAATAAGTTCGGCGACTTACGTCGGCGCTTAGTGTTCCTTTTACTCGCTTTACTGGTCTATCGCATTGGTGCGCATATTCCTGTGCCTGGAATTGATCCTGATCAGTTGGCCCAATTATTTGCCGGTCAAAAAGATGGCATTTTAGGGATGTTCAATTTGTTTTCAGGTGGTGCGTTATCGCGCTTTACGGTATTTGCGCTTGGCATCATGCCGTATATTTCTGCTTCCATCATCATGCAGCTCATGACTATTGTGTTGCCTTCACTTGAGGCCATGAAAAAAGAAGGCCCAGCAGGACAGAGAAAAATAACTCAGTACACGCGCTATGCCACAGTGTTATTGGCCACTTTTCAAGCCCTCGGAATTTCTGTTGCGCTTGAGGCGCAGCCTGGTCTAGTCATTGATCCAAGTATGATATTTCGTTTAAATACTGTAGTTACCTTGGTTACGGGTACGATGTTTTTGATGTGGGTTGGCGAGCAAATTACCGAGCGCGGCCTAGGAAATGGCATTTCAATTATTATTTTTGGCGGTATTGTTTCAGGACTTCCTAGTGCACTAGGAAGCTTGCTAGAGTTAGTGCGTACTGGCTCAATGAACATTTTGTCAGCTATCTTCATTGTGACTATCGTAATTGGCGTAACGTATTTTGTAGTTTTTGTTGAACGTGGCCAGCGGCGCATTTTGGTTAATTATGCCAAGCGACAAGTAGGTAATAAAGTGTATGGCGGTCAATCATCGCATCTGCCGCTGAAATTAAATATGGCGGGCGTTATTCCTCCTATTTTTGCTTCCTCAATTATTTTATTTCCAGCGACGATAGCCGGTTGGTTTACCTCTGGTGAAAATAGCAATATGTTTAGTCGCGGACTGAAAGATTTAGCCGCAACGCTAGCCCCAGGTCAGCCGGTTTATACAATTCTTTATGCTGCTGCAATTATTTTCTTTTGCTTTTTTTATACGGCTTTAGTTTTTAATAGTAAAGATACTGCTGAAAATTTAAAGAAAAGCGGCGCCTTTGTACCGGGTATTCGACCAGGCGAGCAAACGGCTCGTTATATCGACAAAATTTTAGTGCGACTTACTTTAGGCGGCGCCATTTATATGGTTTTAGTTTGCTTATTGCCAGAATTCTTAGTTTTGAAGTACAACGTACCATTTTATTTTGGTGGTACATCCTTATTAATTATTGTCGTTGTGGCCATGGATTTTATGGCTCAAGTGCAATCTTTTGTGATGCAACAGCAGTATGGCTCTTTAATGAAAAAAGCCAATTTTAAGATGGGTTCCGCACTGTAATTATGTCTAAAGATGATGTTATTCAGATGGCGGGTGAGATTATTGAAAATTTACCAAATGCGATGTTTCGAGTGAAGTTAGAAAACGGGCATGTTGTTTTGGGTCATATTTCAGGCAAGATGCGCATGCATTACATTCGCATTCTGCCAGGGGATAAGGTAACGGTGGAGATGACTCCATACGACCTAACGCGCGCAAGAATTATTTTCCGCGCGAAGTAGTGATTAAGTAGTCAGTAAATTTAAAGAGGTGAATGATGAAAGTTTTAGCATCCGTAAAAGTTATTTGCAGAAATTGCAAGGTCATTAAGCGTAAACGCGTTGTGCGTGTGATTTGCTCGTCAGATCCACGTCATAAGCAGCGCCAAGGCTGATTCGGTTAATTAAGAGGAAATCTCATGGCACGTATCGCTGGGGTCAATATCCCAAATCATCAACATACCGTTATTGGTTTGACGGCAATCTATGGCATTGGGACAACCCAAGCCAGAAAAATCTGCCAATCTACCGGTGTAGCTTTTGATAAAAAAATTAAAGATCTCACTGACGCTGATTTAGAAAAGCTACGTGATGAAGTTGGCAAATTGACGACTGAAGGCGATTTACGTCGTGAAGTCACAATGAGCATTAAACGTTTGATGGACTTAGCCTGTTATCGTGGCGTTCGTCATCGTAAGGGCTTGCCGGTTCGCGGCCAACGTACTAAGACGAATGCACGTACCCGCAAAGGCCCGCGTAAGTCTGGCATTGCACTGAAGAAATAATCAAGAAAGCGTACTGAAATGGCAAAACCACAAACCGCAGCAGCAACCGCTCAGCGTGCTCGCAAAAAAGTAAAAAAGAACGTTGCCGATGGCATCGCGCACGTGCACGCTTCTTTTAATAACACCATTATTACGATTACTGATCGTCAAGGGAATGCCTTATCTTGGGCTACGTCCGGCGGGCAAGGCTTTAAGGGCTCACGCAAGTCAACCCCGTTTGCAGATGAAGTAGCCGCAGAAGTAGCAGGTAAAGCAGCCATTGAATGCGGTATTAAAAATTTAGAAGTCCAAATTAAGGGTCCAGGCCCAGGACGTGAATCTGCTGTACGTGCGTTAAATTCATTGGGCATCAAAATTACTGAGATTCAGGATGTAACCCCAGTACCGCACAATGGCTGTCGCCCTCCAAAGCGTCGTCGTATTTAAGTTTTACTGTTGTTCATGTGTTTTAAAAGTGTTATTTTTTAATTGTTTAAGCCCACTGTTCGTTTGAATTTAAAGCGAACTAACCGCTGGTCGCAAGACTGCGGCAAAGAAAGGAAAGCATCGTGGCACGTTATTTAGGCCCTAAGGCCAAGTTATCTCGTCGGGAAGGAACCGACCTATTTTTAAAGAGCGCTCGCCGCTCATTATCAGACAAGTGCAAGCTTGATAGTAAGCCTGGTCAGCATGGGCGCACATCGGGCTCACGTACCTCTGATTATGGCAATCAGCTACGTGAAAAACAGAAAGTAAAACGAATTTATGGGGTTTTAGAGCGCCAGTTTCGTCGTTACTTTGCCGAGGCTGAGCGTCGTAAAGGCAATACGGGTGAAACCCTCTTGCAGTTACTAGAGTCACGTCTTGATAATGTGGTTTATCGCATGGGCTTTGGCTCAACACGCGCTGAAGCACGTCAATTGGTTTCTCATTGTGCAGTCATGTTAAATGGCAGCGCCGTAAATATTCCATCGATTCAGGTTAAGCCTGGCGATGTAATTTCAATTCGTGAAAAAGCGAAGAAGCAAAACCGGATTCAAGAATCTTTGAATTTAGTTCAGCAAACTGGCGTCATTAGCTGGGTTTCAGTTGATGCGGCCAAGCTAGAGGGAACATTTAAGCAAGTGCCCGACCGCGAAGAAATCAGCGGTGATATTAATGAAAGTTTGATCGTCGAATTATATTCGCGCTAATTAGGCACCCATAAGGAAAAATATATGCAAACAAACTTGCTCAAGCCAAAAATTATTTCTGTAGAAGCGCTTACCCCCAATCAAGCTAAAGTGGTGATGGAGCCATTTGAACGTGGTTATGGTCATACCCTAGGAAATGCTTTACGTCGGGTATTGCTGTCATCAATGGTTGGCTTTGCGCCAACTGAGGTCGCTATTTCTGGTGTAGTTCATGAGTATTCCACGCTCGACGGCGTGCAGGAAGATGTTGTTAATCTCTTGCTTAATCTAAAAGGCGTTGTCTTCAAATTACAGTCACGCGATGAAGTTACGATTAACTTACGCAAAGACGGCCCTGGTGTGGTCACTGCTAAAGATATCGATTTGCCCCATGATGTAGAAATTATTAACCCCGATCATGTCATTGCACATTTAGCCGCTGGTGGCAAATTAGATATGCAGATTAAAGTAGAAAAAGGACGTGGTTATATTCCTGGCAATATGCGTCAATATCATGATGAAACAACGAAACTCATCGGTCGTATTGTTTTGGATGCCTCATTTAGTCCGGTAACGCGGGTTAGTTATGCGGTGGAATCAGCGCGGGTAGAACAGCGTACCGACTTAGATCGCTTGGTGATGACTATCGAAACTAATGGTGTGATGACGCCGGAAGAGACTATTCGTCAGGCCGCCAGTATTTTGGTCGATCAATTAGTCGTGTTTGCTGCCCTTGAGAGTAGCGAAATTTCTGGTGAGTTAGCGCCAAGCCGTTCCTCAATGGTTGATCCGATGTTGATGCGCCCAGTTGACGACCTTGAACTTACTGTTCGTTCTGCCAACTGCTTAAAAGCGGAAAACATTTATTACATTGGCGACTTAATTCAGCGTACTGAAAATGAGTTGTTGAAGACGCCTAATTTAGGCCGTAAATCATTAAATGAAATTAAAGACGTGTTAGCGGCTCGTGGCTTAAGCCTTGGCATGAAACTCGAAAGTTGGCCGCCTGCCAGCCTTGAGAAATAATTAGAAAGGAAGCATCATGCGTCACGGAAACGGTTTACGCAAACTTAATCGCACTTCATCCCATCGTTTGGCGATGTTGCGCAATATGTCAAATTCGCTTTTGGAGCATGAAGTGATTAAAACCACTTTGCCAAAAGCAAAAGAATTACGGATGGTTGTGGAGCCTTTAATTACCTTGGGTAAAAAAGATAGCCTAGCCAATCGTCGTTTGGCATACAACCGCACGCGTGATCGCGAAATTGTGGCTAAACTTTTTACTGAGTTAGGCCCACGCTATGCAACGCGCCCAGGCGGCTATTTACGCATTTTAAAATTTGGCTTTCGCCAAGGTGATAATGCGCCAATGGCACTAGTAGAATTGGTTGATCGCCCTATTGTTGAAGAGGTTGCAATTGACGAGAGTCCAGCTTAAGGGCTCAGTTCAGGTATAGTGCAAAGCCAGACTTCGGTCTGGTTTTTTTATTTATTTAGTACATAATTAAACCGATGCAACTAAACAAGACCTTATATACCGCATTACTAACCTTTAGCTTATTTTTTTCTAGCGCTTTCGCGGCGCCGGATTTTTTACCGCCTGAAAAAGCGTTTCCAGTACAGGCTACTTGGTTAGAAAATGGCAGGCAGGTTGAAATTGATTTCAAGCCGGTTAAGGGTTATTACATTTATCAGCAGTCATTGCAATTTCACGTACTTGAAAATGGTCAGCCTAATTATCAATTTCGGCCGACCTTACCTGCGGGCATCACTAAATTTGATCCTACATTTAATAAAAATCTGCTTATCTATAAAGCACCATTTCAGGTTCAGATTAATTTAAATCAAGCAATTAGTAGCTCTGGAAAGCCAGCTGTTGAGCTGGGCAATAACACCAAGGGCTTGCGTCTGCAAATTGAATTACAAGGCTGCGCTGAAGATGGAATTTGTTATCCGCCGCTGACGCTCAACTTTAATTTAGCTGCACCTGGAGTTAAAGCTGAGCCCATGCCTGATGAAGCTGCGGCAGCGCCATCATCCCCCGAAAAACTCAATTTAATAGGTTTATTGGGTCAGCGTGATGACATTAATGCAGTTAGCCAATTTTTAGAGCAAGCCTCAATTCCTTATTTATTTTTAGCCTTTTTTGTTTTAGGTATTGCTTTGGCTTTTACGCCTTGCGTTTTGCCAATGCTACCCATTTTATCGAGCGTTATTTTTAATTCGGGCACCAATCAGGCCATTAAAAAAAGACGCGCTGCAGTTCTAGCTAGCGCCTATATATTGGGTATGGCAAGCCTGTATTCAGTGGCGGGTATGCTGATGGCAGCATTAGGTAGTGGTGCTCAGGCGGCGTTACAAAACCCATATGTCTTGATAGCTTTTGGCTTAGTGCTATTGGCTTTGGCGGGCAGCCTATTTGGTTTTTATCACTTACGTTTACCGCAGGCTTGGCATCAGTCTATCGACCAGCTTGCAGGACGCCAAAAAGGCGGTAGTGTCGTTGGCGCCTTCATTTTGGGCGGGCTCTCCACCTTAATTGCCAGCCCATGTATTACCGCACCCTTAGCGGGCGTTTTGGCTTTTATTGCGCAAACGGGGTCTGTGGCGCTGGGCGGTGGCTTACTATTTATTATGGCGCTTGGCATGGGCCTACCGCTTTTATTTATTGCCCTAGAAGTCCGTATCTTGATACCAACAACTGGCAGATGGATGGTATGGCTTCAACGCACCCTAGGCGTTTTATTGGTTGGTCTAGCCATTTGGATCGTTTGGCCCGCTTTTTTCTCTGGGTCGTATGCCCTTTTTGCGAGTAAATCATTAACTCAGTCTGCGTCGGGTACACAGCGAATTATTGCGCCTAATTTAAGTTTCACAGTCGTTCAATCTACTGCTGAATTAAAGCAAGTACTCGCAAAAGCCCAGTTAGATCAACGCCCAGTATTACTCGATTTTTACGCCGATTGGTGCATTAGTTGCAAAGAAATGGAACACCTTACCTTGTCTAATCCTGCAGTGATTCAGGCCTTAGGCAAGTTTAATTTAGTGCAGGCCGATGTCACCAAAAATACACCTGAAAGCCAAGCCCTGCTTAAGCAATTTAATTTATTTGGGCCGCCAGCGATTTTATTTTTTGATGCCGCAGGTCGTGAGCAAAAAACCCGGCGGGTAATTGGGTTTATGTCAGCGCAGCATTTTTTAGATTATCTTAAACAGCTGCAGTAATTTAGCGTAGAAGAACTTTTTAAATAATTTAGGTATTTTTTAATTGCCGGGCGGCTTCTAAAGCAAAGTACGTTAAGATACCGTCCGCCCCAGCTCGCTTAAAGGCAATTAAGCTTTCCATCATGACGGCATCATGATCAAGCCAGCCATTTTGTGCAGCAGCCTTCAGCATGGCGTATTCCCCGCTAACTTGATATACATAAGTTGGATAAGAAAAGGCCTCTTTAACTTGGCGAACGATATCGAGATAGGGCATTCCTGGTTTTACCATCACCATATCAGCGCCCTCACTGATATCGAGCGCTGTTTCAGATAGCGCTTCGTCACTATTAGCCGGATTCATCTGGTACGTTTTTTTATCAGCCTTACCTAAATTTTTTGCCGAACCAACGGCATCGCGAAATGGACCATAAAAAGCAGAAGCATATTTAGCCGAATAGGCCATGATGCGGGTATGAATCAAATTTAATTTTTCAAGTTCATTACGAATTGCGCCAATACGCCCATCCATCATGTCTGATGGGGCAACAATATCAACCCCTGCTTGTGCTTGCGTAATAGCTTGTTGCACCAAAATGGCAGTAGTAGCATCATTTAAAAGGCGATTTTGCTCATCTAAGATACCGTCTTGACCATGACTGGTATAGGGGTCAAGGGCGACATCTGTCATGATGCCTAAATTAGGAAAGCGTGTTTTAAGGGCCTCGACTGCGCGCGGAATTAAACCATTCGGATTTAAAGCTTCTTTCCCATCAGGTGTTTTTAAGGTCGAATCAATCACTGGGAAAAGTGCCATCACAGGAATACCAAGCTCAACACATTCTTCGGCAACCTGAAATAATAAATCGAGCGAGAGTCGATTAATCCCAGGCATTGAAGCAATAGGCTGAGATTGCTTATTACCTTCTAATAAAAAAACGGGATAAATTAAGTCATCTACCGTTAAGCGGTTTTCTTGCATTAATCTTCTGGACCAATCATCACGGCGCATACGACGCGGGCGATGAGCAGGAAAATGGAGCGGGTTCATTTAGTTTTCCTCAGTTTGAGAAGTTACACCAACTTCAGTGGTAGCGTCAAACAACCAATTGATAATAATTTTATCTGCTTCTATTAGCCCAATTCGTTTTGTACTAGAAAAGAGTTGCGCAGTGATTTGCGGATGTGGGTTAGTCAAATTGACCGCAGGCCCAGCTAGTTCCGCCAATCTTTTCTCTACGGCCTCTAGAGTGTGGCGACATTCGCTATTGTTTAGCTTATCGCATTTACTGAGAAGTAAATGAATCGGTTTACCGGTTGGTAAAAACCATTGAATCATTTGTTCATCTAAGTCAGTCATACCGCGGCGTGAATCAATGATTAAAATCATGCCAACGAGTTCGGGACGTTCTTGCAAATAGTCGCTGACTAAACTATTCCAGTGATAGCGGGTTTCATGATTGACGGCGGCATAGCCGTAGCCGGGCAAATCGACTATGTAAGCTAGCAAATCGTCTTTTGCAAACACGCCAAAATAATTTATATGTTGCGTGCGGCCAGGCGTTTTACTTGCAAAAGCCAAGCGCTTTTGATTGCATAAAACATTAATAGCACTCGATTTTCCGGCATTTGAGCGCCCAGCAAAGGCCACTTCCCGCAAGGGGCCCTGGGGCAGACAATGTAAATCGTTTACCGTGGTAAAGAAGCGGGATTGAAAGAGTTTAGACATGTCTGGAAGCTATTGTAAAATCACCTAAATTATTAAGATCTGAGGGATTTGGCCGGCAATAACCAGCCAAATCTTCTAAGGAATTTTTGCCAAGGTAAACATAATGCTTCATTGCTCCCAAATCTCCAAATTACCCCGCTTAAAAGAGCTCTTTTTAAGCCTATGTAGTATTTTCTTATTATCTGCTAGCGGCTCTGCAGTCAGCGCTAATGAACCCGCTAAAGCGGTACCAGCGCCCGCCGTGGCAGCAGCTCCAGCAGCTGCAGCTGCTCCAGTAGCTCCTGCTGCCATCGCAGCCAAGCCTAGCAAGGGCGATGCTACAGCAGGTGAAGCCCTTTATAACAGTGGAGATGCTAGCCGTGGCGTGGTGGCCTGCATCACCTGCCATGGCCCTAAAGGCATGAGCGCAGTCGCAACTTGGCCTAAATTAGCGGCACAACATGGAACGTATTTAACCAAGCAATTAAAAAGTTATAAAGATGGCAGCCGGGCTAATCCCATCATGATGGGCATGGCCGCCACTTTGACCGAGCAAGATATGCTCAATTTGGCAGCCTATTTAGTAAAACAGGCGCCGCCCCAAGGCGAGGCCCAAGATAAAGCAACCCTCGAGCTAGGGCAATTAATTTATCGTGGCGGTATTGCTGCAAAAGGCATTCCAGCTTGTTCAGCTTGTCATAGCCCAAATGGGGCTGGTATTCCTGCGCAATATCCCCGCTTAGGCGGCCAATGGGCCGAATATAACGCGGCACAACTGGGGTATTTCCGTGATGGTACCCGCAAAAATGTGCAAATGAATATGATCGCCGTCAAACTATCGGATCTTGAAATGAAGGCCGTTACCGATTACATGGCCGGACTCCACTAAGGTAGCGATAGACTACTTTTTTTGCGGCAAGAGGCGTTCTTTCGACAATAACTCGGTGATGGTTTCACGTTCGCGGATGATGTAGGCCTGGTTGCCGTCAACCATCACTTCAGCCGGCCTAGGTCGAGTATTGTAATTTGAGGCCATGGTAAAGCCATAGGCCCCGGTCGATAAAATGGCTAAGTAATCATTTGCTTTAATTGCCAAAGAACGATCTTTTCCAAGCCAGTCACCCGATTCACAAACTGGGCCTACGACATCATAAATTTGTGCTGCTACCCCATTTTTTTGAAGCGCCACAATGGCGTGATAAGCGCTATAAAGTGCGGGCCGCAGTAAATCATTCATCGCCGCATCGACAATACAAAAGTTTTTACTTGCACCGAGTTTGATATATTCAACCCGCGTGAGTAAGACGCCGGCATTACCGACTAGTGAACGTCCAGGTTCGAGAAGAATTTCTAGGTTAGCAAAGCCACGTTCAGCAATTCGGTCTAAAAGTGCGTTAGTAAACTCGGTGGTAGCTGGCGGGCTTTCATTGCCATAATCAATACCAAGTCCACCACCTAAATCCAGATGGCGTAACCCAATGCCCTCTTTTTTAAGTTGCGTAACTAAATCAAGCACTTTATCCAATGCATCTAGATAAGGAGCAGTAGAGGTAATTTGTGAGCCAATATGACAATCAATTCCTACTACATCAAGATGCGAAAGTAGCGCAGCCTCACGATAGGTTTTTAGAATTTCATGATAAGCAATACCAAACTTGTTATCTTTAAGACCGGTAGAAATATAGGGATGGGTTTGTGCATCGACATCGGGATTAACCCGCAGCGAAATTGGCGCACGACAAGATAATTCTGCAGCGATGCGATTAATTTGTTCGAGCTCAGCAATCGATTCGACATTTAAGCATTTCACTCCAACCGTCAGGGCCAGCCGAATTTCAGCAGCAGATTTACCGACGCCTGCAAAAACTAAGCTGGCCGGATCCGCACCAATTGCAAGTGCTCGCTCTAGTTCACCGCCACTCACCAAATCAAAGCCTGCGCCAAGCTCTTTAAAACAATTCATCACGGCAAGATTACTATTTGCTTTCACTGCAAAGAAAATTCGCGCCCGCCTTTTGCCGTCTACATTCAAGCAGGCCTGCTCATAAGCAGTAAATGCAGTGACTAAGGCTTTTTTGCTATATACATAAAGTGGCGTACCAAATTGCTCTGCTAATTGAGTTAAGGGGAGTTCTTCGATAAACCAGTGGCCATCGCGTTCAGAAAACCCCGCCAAGTTTTGTGAGGCTGGCAAAGGATCGAGATGATTAGGTTTACTCATTTGTTTTCCTCAGGTGAGGCCACCATATTATCGGCATCACTATTTGGGCTAGGCGGAGGGTACAGCTTACCCTTTGGCTCAGCTTGGGCAGGAACAGGCGGTATATTTGGCACGCTTGGCAAATAGAGAGCACCTCTTACCCCGCATCCTATGAGGGATATTATGATGCCAAAACTAAAGGCTCGAATAAGAATCGCTATCATGAATGTCTCTAAAACGAATGATTGAATATAGCATGCAGCATCAAGTAAATACCGCAGTCGCCGAACCCATTGACGATAAACAATTTCATCAGCTCGCTAGCCAGCTCTTACACTCGCTCGAGATTGCTCTTGAGGCTGCCGATGATCATTTAGATCTTGATTTAGATGTCGAGCGCCAAGGTGGCAATGTGATTAATATTCGTTTTCGTGACCGTAGCGTTATTGTGATTAATAGCCAGCCTCCCTTGCATGAAATTTGGGTAGCAGCCAAGGCCGGTGGTTTTCATTATCGTTGGGCTGGTACGTATGCATCCCCACTTTGGGTCGACTATAAAACGGGTAGGGAATTATTGAGCGATTTAACGCAATTTGTTAGCGCGCAGGCTGGCCAACCCGTTGTCTTAGGGCTGCATTAAAACTAAGCGGCGCCAGTCGCCAATAAAGTTTCTTTAACTAGAGTCTCAGGAGCAGTCTCAATAATGGCTGCGCCCAATGGGTCTAGCACCACATAGCGAATTTGACCGCCTGCAGTTTTCTTATCTAACTGCATTAATTCTAAGTAGCGCTCAAGCCCAAGCTTTGGCGCCTCAGTAGGCAGACCCATAGCCTGAATCAGCTGCTTTAGGCGTTGCACCTCGGGCGCTTGAATTTTTCCTAGGCGCATTGAGAGATCAGCAGCCATCACCATTCCACAACCAACTGCTTCACCATGTAACCATGTGCCAAATCCAAGACCAGCCTCAATTGCATGACCAAACGTATGACCAAAATTTAAGGTTGCACGAACATTACTTTCGCGTTCATCAGCAGCAACGATGGCGGCTTTAATTTCGCAAGAGCGCAGTATTGCATGCGTTAGTGCAGTGGGATCGCAGGCTAATAAGGCAGCCGTATTTTTTTCAATCCAGGCAAGAAACTGAATATCTGCCATCGCACCATGTTTAATCACTTCTGCTAGGCCCGCTGAAAGTTCGCGCGGAGGTAACGTTTGTAAGGTACTTAAATCGGCAATAACGGCAACGGGCTGATGAAAAGCGCCAATCATATTTTTACCAAGCGGATGATTAATACCCGTTTTTCCACCCACCGAGGAATCAACTTGAGCCAATAATGTTGTTGGCACTTGAATAAAGCGA
>Ga0194052_1000811_pt1 | contig 19195 bp, 17 predicted proteins | sample SepL226m_MetaG_FD_160117 | JGI IMG/M metagenome (GOLD analysis project Ga0194052, IMG submission 160117) | Anoxic zone freshwater microbial communities from boreal shield lake in IISD Experimental Lakes Area, Ontario, Canada - Sep2016-L227-6m | ecosystem: Environmental > Aquatic > Freshwater >...
TACTTATTATTATTTCAATATTATTCATAATATACTTTTAAAAAGGTGAGGTACTATACTCAGCGGAACTGTATACACAGAAACACTGTTGTTTAGGAAGACATACACATGATGACGAAGTAGCTGACGAGTTTGAGATGGGCTTAGTATATGTTGATGAGGTTACTGAAAAAATGTTTGGCTTTGACGATAAAGATGATGAGGATACAGATGGAAAAGATATATTTACAACTGCACTAGTGTCTCCTGAATTCGTGGGAATAACTTCACCATCTCCTAAAGGATTTTCTGAAAAATCTTTCCAACCAATCTCAGTACAAGTTGCTAAATAGTACCCTTGAGGTTTTGTTGAACTTGAATTTACTACTCCATAGAATACTCTCCAAACCTCTTCATTAATTACTCCCAAAGATAAATCTTGGTTACATACAGGAGCTTCAGAATAGGTTCCATTGGATTGAGCATAGTTGTCTATGGAAGTTACACCAGCTTGTTCAATTTTTACCACTGAAAAAACACCAGTAGATGTAGATGAGGTACAACTTGTTGCAGATTCTGTACATATATATATTGCATTTGCATCACTATCAAATTTAATCATGCTAGGAGTTGGATAATGTCTGTACTCATTATAGTAACTTTCAAGATGGGTTTTAATTTGCACTACAGACGAATTTTCTTTTGAAGATCTTGTTGATTTTTGAATCTGTTGAATACCAACAACGCTTAGCCCAATTAACACGCCAACAATAGCAAGTACTACAAGAATTTCTACAATTGTAAAACTATTGTTATTTCTTTTCATAGAATAAATATCTAAAATATCTAAATCAATTCGAAGCAGGAAGAGGAGTTTCTGAAAACTCCTTCCAACCATTCTCACTACAAGATGCAAGATAAAAACTTTGAGGTCTATTTAAGGAGTTCGCAGAATAGTATATCAACCAATTTTCTTCGTTTACAGATCCTCCGTTAATACATTGAGAAGATTCAGAATGTGCTCCATCTTCTGATAAATATTGTTGCATACCTCCGAAGCCTGCCTGATCTGCTTTAACATAGGAATATACATTTGAACTTGTATACGGTGCATTATTTGCTCCACACTCTGGGAATTTTGGATTACACATAAATACAACACTGTTTGTAGTATCTCCCCATAAACTTACCGGATATTGTCTAAATTCGTTATAGTACTTGGTTAGTTCAGCTTTAAGTAACAATGTCGTATTATTGATTCTAGTAACTCTCGTAGATTTTTGTGCCTGTTGTATACCAACAATACTTAAGGTAACAAGAATACCTATAATTGCCATAACTACAAGAAGCTCAATAATTGTGAATGAGTCGTTTTCTTTTCTCATAAATATACAAAGCAAAATATTGGCTTAAATTATTCAATTTCCTGCATCATTTTTAACTCCAAAATTTTTAGTCTTACCACTTTCTGTGCAAGCATATAGCCCATATTTTTGTGGTGTTGGTCCAGTAGCAGTATATCCAATCCACCATGTATCTGCTTTTCCAAAATGTGCTGATACGGGTGAAAATTCACATGTTTCAGTTGAGTATGCAGAATTCATAATTGTTGACCCAAGAGATTGCATTGGAAGAGTGGAAATTTGAGTTTCTCCATTATATATAGCAAAAGCATTTGGAGGATTATATTGATGTTGACCTACACCTGGGTTTTGCTGTTGACCTGGATTTTGTGGATCTTGACCGCCTGGTGGTATTTGTGGTTGTGGACCACCATTGCCAGGAATATCAAATACTGCATTTACCTCACCCAATAAATTTTTACTTAATAAATTTGAAGGAGAAGTAGGTGAATATGCTGCAACGTATGTTGTACCGAGTTCTTGCTGTAGTGGATATCTTTCATATTTTTGGAAATATGATTCTAGAGCTCCTTGAATATTGCTTAAATCAGTTAACCGAGATGTTTCTCTTTGTGCTTTTTGAACAGCTTGAACTCCAACAATGGATAAGGAAATCAAAACACCGATTACTGCCATAACCACTAACAGCTCTACAATTGTAAATGCTTTTTTCATAAAGATAACTATAAAATATTATATTACTTTCACTATATTTCTGTTCAAATATATCTTACTTGTCATCATAAGTAAAACAGACTAATTTATAAACACTCTTCCATTTCCTTCACCATCATTCTTGCTACCTAAATTAGTGGATAATCCGTTTTCTGTGCAACCGTATAGACCATATTCTTGAGGGTTATCAACTAAAGCTGTACTATATCCAACCCACCATGTATCTGCGGTTGCTACATGCTGATCTGAATTAATTCCATTATCTGAACAGGTTGCATACATATAGCCAACATTCATAACAGTAGGGGTAAGTGATTGGATTGGAATGGTAGCATAAACCACATTTCCATAATATAGAACAAAAACGTTAGGATCTCTAGGTACAAATCCACCTACTTGTCTTTGAGCATTTATTTCATTTAACAAACTACCATTTAGTAATTTTGGAGCAGTTGCAACATATGTATCTTTCAATTCATTTTCAGTTGGATATCTCCTATACTTTGAGTAATAGGATTCTAAAGATCCTTGAATATTTCTAAGATCATTTAATCTTTGTGTCTCCCTCTGATTTTTCTGAAGTGCTTGTATTCCAAAGACTGCGAGAGATAATAGAACTCCAATAACTGCCATAACAACAAGAAGTTCAACAATAGTAAATGCTTTGTTATTTAATCTCATTTTATTAATAGTAAAATTAGAATACTGTCATTAATTTATTGTGGATTACCAGCGGTTCCCAAATTAACAGACTTTCCATTTTCTGTACACGCATATAGTTCGTACTGTTGTGGATTGTTTTGCACTGATGTTCCGTACCCAACCCACCATGAATCAGCACTTGCATTCTCTCCTTCGTTTGCATCGCATGTAACATACATATATTCTCGAGTCATTATCGTTGGAGTTAATGATTGAATAGGAATAGATACAAATCTTGCGCCATTTGTATCTGTTTCTAATAATGAATAATTATTATTTTCAATATATATCTGTTCTCCATTAGGATATCTCCTATATTTAGAATAATATGATTCTAAAGATCCTTGAATATTTCTCAAATCACTTAGTCTTTGAGTTTCTCTTTGATTCTTTTGAAGTGCTTGTATTCCAAAGACTGCGAGAGATAATAGAACTCCAATAACTGCCATCACAACGAGAAGTTCTACAATTGTGAAAGCTTTGAAACTTTTCATTCCTGTGAAAGTAAAAAATAATATATATATTATAAATATACTATATTTGAAAGAAACAAAAAATACCCCAGAATTTCTTCCAGGGTATTAATAATCTTATTAAGATTTAACTTAGTCTACTTTACTTCCTAAGTTAGTTGATAAACCATTCTCAGTACATGCAAATAATGCATATTCTTGAGGACTATCTGTTGATACTCTGTAGAATATTGTCCATGTATCTGCTGATGTTGCTGGACAAGTAGGAGGTGTCTTATATGCACTTGTTGCAGTATAGTCTGTTGAGATTGATGGAGTTAGTGACTGTATTGGAATTGTTGCAAATGGTGTAGCTGCTCCAGTTGCAGTTATAACAAAATTAGTAGTATCTGGAGTTGGAAGTTCAGTATTTAGAGGATATCTTTTATTCTTAGAATAAAAAGATTCTAATGTTCCTTGAATATTTCTCAAGTCATTTAATCTCTGAGTCTCTCTTTGACTCTTTTGTAAAGCCTGAATACCGAAAACTGCTAAGGAGAGCAGTACTCCAATCACTGCCATCACAACGAGAAGTTCTACGATTGTGAAGGCTTTTTTGCTTGCCATACATTCTAGATAATAAATAAAATTTATGAGACTGATCACTAGTGTACTCTTTTTCGGTAGGATGTAAAAAGATTATCGAAATATAATAATATAGATAAAAAATACCCCTAAATTTCTCTAGGGGTATTAATAATCTTATTAAGATTTAACTTAGTCGTTCTTGCTTCCTAAGTTAGTTGTTGTACCATTTTCAGTACATCCAAATAATGCATACTCTTGTGGACTAGTTGTTGCAATTCTATAATTTAATACCCATGTATCTGCTGTTGCAGGAGTTGTACATGGTGCATTTGCTAGTGTACCAGAATATGCTTTACTACCATCAATTGTTGGAGTCAAAGACTGTATAGGAATTGTTGCAAATGTTGGAGCTCCATTTCCAACTCCAGTTGTAACTACAAAATTTGATGTTCCTGCTGGGATTGTAAGTTCAGTATCTAAAGGATATCTTTTGTTCTTAGAATAAAAAGATTCTAATGTACCTTGGACATTTCTCAGGTCATTTAATCTTTGAGTCTCTCTTTGATTCTTTTGTAATGCTTGTATACCGAATACTGCAAGAGATAGCAATACTCCGATAACTGCCATCACAACCAGAAGTTCAACGATTGTGAATGCTTTTTTGTTGTTCATAGCTGAACCTTATAAAAAATAAACTAAAAAAATACTTTCTTCAAATATACTCTTTTTAATGATGATGTAAAGTATATTTACTTCGGAATTTAATTACTTAAATAAATACAATTTAACAAAATATTTGTCAAATATTTATTTAACTACAGTTGCCAATTGGTAAATAGGGAGATAAATTGCAATCGCCATAAGTCCTACAAAGAAACCAACTACTAAAAGAATAACAGGTTCCATAAGTTTCGTAAGATTACTTGTAATAGCATCAAGTTCATCCTCATAATACTTTCCCATATCTGTTAGAACTTTATCTAACTTACCAGTTTGTTCTCCTGTTCCAACCATTCTAGTTAATATTTGAGGAAATACACCATCTCTTAACATTGGAGCTGCTAGTGGAAAACCTTTTTCAATTTGTGGAATCATGTTCATAACAGATTCTCTAAATATGACATTATTCATAGCTCCAGCAACAATTCTTAAACTTTCAATTATTGGGACACCACTTTGCATAAGCATGGATAAGATTCTACAAAACTCTTCAGTATTAAGAAGTGAAGTAATTTTCCCAAATACTGGAACTCTTAAAATAATTTTATCAGTTATTTTTCTACCAGATGGAGTTGCACGGTAATATCTAAATCCAATTATAAAAGCTACTACAAATATTATTATCAGGATACTTCCAATCGATCTTGTTGGATTTAAGAAATTAGAAACAGCGATCATTGCTTTAGTAATCCAAGGAACTTCAGCTTTAAATCCTTTGAAAAGTGTTTCAACAGCAGGGACCATTGTGACCATAAGAACAACCATGATCACAATAATTAAGATGAAAATAATTATTGGATAAATCATGGCACCTTTAACTTTACCAACAAAGTTTTTTCTTTGATCAAGATCTTTTGATATCTTTGCGATGATCTCAATAAGTTTTCCAGATTTTTCTCCAGCTTCAATCAAGTTAATTTGAATAGGATCAAATATTCCAGCATTTTTCTTAAATGCATTAGTAAGTGAACTACCACTTTTAACTTCTTTTAATATCCTTGATAAAATAGACTTTAAAGTTGAAGATTTAATTTGTGAAGATAAAGTTTCAAGTGCTTCTGTAATTGGAAGACCAGCGCTAACCATAGTAGAGAACTGCTTCATAAAAATGACTCTATCACTAAGCCCAATACCTCCGAAGCTAAAACTAGTAAGCTTACTTAAAGAAAATTTTTGTCCCTCTGCAACATGGACAATAATAAGGCTTTGGTTTTGAAGTATTGTTACAACATCTTGTTTAGATCCTGCTTCAAGTTCACCTGAAACTTTTTCTCCAGTTTTTGTATACGCTTCGTAGTTATATACTTTCATGTATTTACTCTTTATTAATTAACCTCATTAATTCTTCAGGTTTAGTCGTGAAATTCTGAGCATCCTCTACAGTTATCTTTCCCTCTCTAATTAAATCCACAAGTGATTTTTCCATTGTTACCATTCCAACATCTGCACTAGTTTGAATAACGTTATCTATTAAATGTTCTTTAGCTTCACGAATCATATTCGAAACAGCAGATGTACCAATAAGGATTTCAAATGCTGCGCGTCTTCCTCCTCCAATTGTTGGAATAAGTCTTTGAGACACAATAGCAGTAACCACATTTGCCAACATAATCCTAATTTGTGCTTGTTGATCTGCAGGAAATACATGAATAATTCTGTCTACAGCTTGTGAAGCACTATTAGTATGAAGTGTTGCAAACACAAGATGTCCAGTTTCGGCAACTGTAAGAGCTGCAGCAATTGTTTCAAAATCTCTCATTTCTCCAACTAACACCACATTAGGATCTTCACGAAGTGCAGAACGAAGCGCAATATCCCAAGAGTGAGTATCTTGAGAAACCTCTCTTTGTTCAACAATACTTTTTGCAATTGGATAAACATATTCAATAGGATCCTCTACAGTAAGTATATGCCTTGCATCTCTCATATTAATAATATTAAGCATAGATGCAAGTGTCGTACTCTTCCCTGATCCAGTAGGTCCAACTATTAAGACAAATCCTTGTGGAAGTTTTGTAAAATCTTCCATTGTTTTAGGAATATGTAATTCCTCAAGCGTTGGAATTTTTGTAGGAATTAATCTAAATGCTGCAGCAATTGTATTTCTCTGATTAAAAGCATTAACTCTAAATCTAGCAAACTCTCCATAACCATATGAGAAGTCTACTTCTTTATTAATTTCCAATTGTTCCTGATTCTTTGTTCCAAGAACAGGAGCAAGAAGAGATTCCATTTGCTTTGGGTTTATTGGAACACTACCTAACATGTTTAATTTTCCATCTACTCTAATATATGGAGGATATCCAACTGTCAGATGTAAGTCTGAAGCATTAAGTGCAATAACCTTATCTAGTAATTCGAATATTTTATATGGTTCATCTTTAGACTCTGGAGATTTATCATCGCTTACACCAAATTGTATTGATGTATCTACAACTTCTTTAGGTTTATCTTCTGGTGCATCTGCACTTGGTTTTCTAAATTCAACACCTTGAAGTGGACTAGCAGGTAACTCAGGCACCTCAGAAGTAACTTTATTTTCTACAGGTACGGTTTCCTTTACAACTTCAGTAGGTGAGAGAGGTGTAACAGGAATTTTAACTGGAGTAACAGATTCAGGATTAGCTCTTTCAGGTGTAGGAAGTGGATCACTACTATTACTTTCTTTATCTATTTTCTTTTTAATATCTTCAGGAGTCAGATTATTTTCAATTAATTTTGGCAACACTACAGCTGGCTCAGTTATATTTTCTGAAGATATTGGTGATGATTTTACAATTTCATCTTTAACAGGTTCATCTAAATTGGTTGATGAAGTAACGGCTTCTACCTTAGCTGGTTCAGCTTTAACCTCGGGTTTTACCTCAGGTTTAGAATCAACTTTTTCAGTTGTTACTTTGGGTTCCTCTTTAGTTGTACTTTGATCATCAGAATACAATGCTGATAAGCTGGGCAGTGCCAATTTTCAAAAGTTAATAATTAATTATTTCTTTATTTTCCTAAAATAAAAATATCAAATATGTTATATGATTACTAGTTTTGAACTCTAATAACTTCTTCAAAAGTAGTATCTCCACTTAAAACCTTCATAAATCCATCTTGAAGCATAGTGATCATTCCATCCTGACATGCTTGTTCTTGAATGGATTGAGATGACCTATGCTCAACTAACATCTTTGCAATTTTTTCATTCATTTTAAGAACTTCAAATATTCCAATACGTCCAGAATATCCAGTGCCATTACACTTTTCACAACCAACTGCTTTATATATAAAAATTTCTTCTGGTTTACCTTTAGGTGTAGTTTCAGCAGCTTTAATTGCTTCAGTACTTGGGACAACTCCTGGTGCTACTTGAGGGAAATCTCTCTTTGGGAAAGAGAACATGTCAAAACCTTGAAGTCCATCTAATACTTCATGAAATTTGGTAACAATTTCATCACTTGCTTTAACTTTTTGCCTACAATTTAAACAAAGTTTTCTAGGTAAACGTTGAGCAATGATCACATTAATAACAGACGCTAAAAGAAAAGATTCCACTCCCATATCTAGAAGTCTAGGTATTGCAGCAGATGCACTATTTGTATGCAAGGTAGCTAACACAAGTCTACCAACAAGAGCTGCCTGAACTGCTAGCTGAGCAGTTTCCTGATCACGAATCTCACCGACCATGATTACATCTGGATCTTGTCTAAGAAAAGATCTCAAACCTGTTGCAAATGTTAACCCCACATCTGGATTAACTTGCACTTGATTAACTCCATCAATTCTGATTTCAACAGGATCCTCAAGAGTAACTATATTTACTTCTTGTTTGTTAAGAATAGAGAGAGAAGATGCTAATGTAACAGTTTTACCAGAACCTGTAGGACCAGTAATTAAAATAATTCCTTGAGTGGAGTGAAGTGAATCACTATATGTTTTAAATGCTGAACCATGCATACCCGTTTTCTCAAGTGGCAAAATACCTGAAGTTTTATCCAAGATTCTAATAACTATTTTTTCACCATGAATGACTGGCATTATTGAGATACGAAGGTCAACCTTAGTTTTTCCAACTTGAATTTCAAATCTACCATCTTGAGGTATTCTATGCTCATCTATTTTAAGTTCAGAAAGAATTTTAATTCTAGATACAACCGAAGCTGCAAGCTGGTGGGGGAGAGTAACCTTCTCAGATAAAATACCATGGATTCTATATCTTACAGAGACTCTTCCTTCCTTAGGTTCAATATGAATATCTGAAGCTTTAAATTTAATCCCATACTCAAGAATCATGTTAACAATTCTAGACACTGGGGCATTTTGAATATTCATATTAAGCTCATTAAGAGAGCTTAACTCCTCTTCAAGAACAAGCCCTGAACCTTTAACAGACTCAACAGCCTGACTAACTTCAGTATCAAATTGCGCATTATATTTAGTATCAATTATTTTCTTTATTGCATCTTCTTCAGCAAAATATGGAATAACGTTTTGGGAAAGAAATGTTTGAATAAACTTAACCTTCTGAATATCAAGTGGATCTACTAAAGCAATCTTTACACCTTTAGGAGTTTCATCAAAGGCAATAACAGAGTTATTCTTTGCAGTCTCATAAGGAATTTTGTAAAGAACCTCTTTCTTTAATTCCTCTCTATTCAAATCTACAAATGGAACTCCATATGCTTCAGACTTAGCCTTGAGTAAATCTACAGGGCTAATAATTGCTTTTGAATTAATATAATCTTCTTCATTAATATTTTTAGAAAGAATTTCAAATTTTGCAGATTCGAAAAAGTCTTTTGTTATCTTACCTTGTGAAAAGAGAATATCTAATAGAGATCGTCTCTTCGCACCATTGGCAAGTGGTTCTGGCACCTCATTTTTGGGAAGTATTACACCAGATAAAGGATTGCCTAGATCAGAACTTCCTAAGTTTTTACTTTGCGGGAGTGGATCCAATACTGGATTGACGGGTTTACTTAGAATAGGGTTAGGAGTTACTACTGGATTCTTTGGCACTACAGAAACAACGGGAACTGGGGAAACTTCAGGTTTAACTTCCGGTACAGTAACCTTAACTTCAGGAACTGGTGCTTTGACTTCTGCTGGCTTTAGGATATTAATTGCAGGACCTTTGGGAAGTGAATTTATACTAACATTATCTGTTTTTATTAAAGCTGGATCAATAGGTGGTAGACCAGTCTGAATAGGCTTAACTCCTTGTATACTTGTCTGTTTGTTTTGTGCAGTGTTATCCTGTTGGGGCATTAGTATATTCTATACTATTCTAGTATTTAAAACTATATAATATATAAGTATGTACTTCAACTACTTAACAAAAAGAGACTCCGCATCAATCATTGTATATTCTCAAGATAAGAATATTTTATCTTCGACGACTTTTGAAATATTAAACGTAATCTATGAGACAAAGAATGAGGATGAGATTATTAACAATCCGGACATAGTTGAACTCTCAATGAAAGATTTAGATAAACTCTCAATTGGAATAGAAGAAATTAAAAATGTACTTCCAAAGTTTTTTTTAAAGCCTTTAAAGAGCAAGTATAAGGTGCTGGTAATATCAGATAGTGAGAAGTTAACTCCAGATGCACAAGCAGGACTTTTAAAAACAATAGAAGAACCTCAAAAGGGGAGCTTCATTATTCTCAAGACTACTAATATCAATAGTTTACTAAGTACAATTAAATCTAGATGTGACATTGTGAATCTAAATGGTAAAAGAAATGATTCTAAAACGTTTAAGGATATTTTAAATTGCAAATTAGACGAAAGATTAAAGATAGTAAAAGATTTACTTGCAATTAAGGATCCAAGAGAAAGAAGAGAAAATGTAGATAGTTTATTTAACCAGATGTTTATCGAACTTAGAGAAAACCCTACAAACATTTCCAATAAGAATAAATACTTAATACTTGAAAACATTTTTAAGTATCAAGAATACTTTAAATCAGAAGTCAACTTGCGTTTAACCCTTGAAAACCTTATGATATCATTGTTTAATATTTTGAAATACTAACTCATGAACACTAAACAAAAGGTGTTTTTTATCTACAGTATTACATCCACAATACTATGGCTTGTACTCCTCATAGTTGTTTCATTGACAGTTAACACTGATAGAACAATGAACGATTTAATCATCCTTGGAGAGAAAGTATCCTACATGCTTGGGTATGCAATTCTTACACTACTTATATATAGAACAATAATAGTATTCCTAAAAGTTAAGGTTGAAAAGCTAGCTCATTGGCACTCATTAAGAGAAAAACACGAGGATTATGAATTCGTTAGATTAATTGAATTTTTTACAGGTATAACTGCAATCCTTGCATCTAGCTTCATAGGAGCAATCCTATCCCTTGTCAGAATCGAAATAGGCGTATTTTACTCTAGCTATAAAGAGGCACTAATTCTAGCTTTAGGATCATTCCTAGCAGGAGTAGTTGCTTTTTACCTTCCAATTTTGCTAGAAAAGGAGTATATGCTTATCGCTGGCAATAGAAAAATAGAAGCCTCAAAATCAGCGAAAAACTCATGAGTAGGCTTGATAAATAAGCCTTTTTGACTTCAAGAATGAGTCAAATATGGTATAATTAAAGTTAATATAATTACACTTTGTACTTATGGCAGATATAAAAAATAACTACGATGCGTCATCAATCACAGTACTTGAAGGTCTTGAAGCGGTCAGAAAAAGACCAGCTATGTATATTGGAGATACTTCAACTACTGGGCTTCATCATCTAGTATATGAAATTGTAGATAACTCAATAGATGAGGCATTAGCGGGATTCTGTTCTAGGATAAATATTACATTGAATGATGATGGATCAGTTACTGTTCGAGATAACGGAAGAGGTATTCCAGTAGATAAACACAAGGTTACTGGCAAATCTGCTCTTGAAACTGTTATGACAGTACTTCACGCAGGAGGTAAATTTGATAGAAACTCCTACAAAGTTTCAGGTGGACTTCATGGAGTTGGTGCATCTGTAGTTAATGCACTTTCATCCAAAATGATATGTGAAGTTCATAGAGATGGACATGCTTATGAATTAAGATTTGAAAGAGGAAAAACAAAGGGTGATGTAAAAGTCATTGGTAAAGCAGATGATCACGGAACTACACAAACATTTTTTCCAGATAAAGAAATATTTTCAGATACTAACTTCAAGTTAAAAATACTCCTTACTAGGATCAGACAACATGCATATTTAACTGCGGGTTTAACATTTGTAATTACAGATAATAGATCAGAAGAGAGCAGGGCATTAGATTTAGACTCGAGTAAATTACTTCATGGTGGAAATACGTTTGTATTCCATTTTGAAGGTGGAATTAAATCATATGTAACTCATCTCAATAGAGGAGAGAAGGTAATTTGTAAACCATTCTATGTACATAAAACTGAAGAGTCTACAGATGTTGAAGTTTCCATTCAATATACAGATGACCTTGAAGAAAATGTAATGGCATTTACGAATAATATTCAAAATCCTGAAGGTGGAACACATTTACAAGGATTAAGAACTGCACTTACTAAATCCATAAATGACTATTTTGAAAAGAATGCTTCAGAAAAAGAAAAGGATGTTAAATTGACCGGGGAAGATGTTCGAGAAGGATTAACAGCAATTGTTTCAGTAAAAGTCCCAGATCCACAATTTGAAGGTCAAACAAAGATCAAACTTAATAATCCAGAAGTTGCTTCACATGTTAGAAAAGTTGTAGAAGATGGACTTAAAATGTACTTTGAGGAAAACCCTCAAGATGGAAAAAGTATTATGTCCAGAGCTGTTTTAACTTCACGAGCCCGTCAAGCTGCAAAAGCAGCTAGAGAAGCAGTTGTAAGAAAAGGTGCATTAGACGGTGGTGGACTTCCAGGAAAACTTGCAGATTGTAGCTCAAAGTTTCCAGATGAATCTGAGATATATATCGTAGAGGGAGATTCTGCAGGAGGTTCTGCAAAGCAAGGAAGAGATAGAAAAACACAAGCCATTCTTCCACTTTCAGGTAAACCTATTAACAGTGAAAAATATAGAATAGATAGAGTTTTACAAAATGAAAGATTAAAAGATTTGGTAGTAGCACTTGGTGCTGGAATAGGTGAAACATTAGATTTAAAAAAACTAAAATACCACAAAGTCATCATAATGACTGATGCTGATGTTGATGGATCACATATTCAAACACTACTACTTACTATGTTCTATAGGCATCTTAGACCAATGGTAGATAATGGGTATATATACCTTGCACAACCACCTTTATTCAAAATCGAAACTGACAAGAATGAATCTTCATGGGTACTAGATGAAAATGAAAAAGAAGCAAAAGTTGCTGAACTTACCAAAGCTGGAAAGAATATAAAAAATATACAGAGATTTAAGGGATTAGGAGAAATGAACCCTGAACAACTATGGGAAACTACTATGAATCCTAAGAATAGGGTACTTAAGAAAGTAACTGTAGTTGATGTTGAAGAAGCAAATAAGACATTTGATATGTTAATGGGAGTAGAAGTACTTCCAAGAAAGAAATTCATTCAAGCATATGCTAATGAAGCTCAGCTTGATATCTAATTAAATATAACGATTTAGAAATATAATTAGTACTATTAAAAGTCAAAAACAGAAGGCAGTATTTGATAAATACGGTTTTAGTTTAAGTGATGGAACACCTGAACCATTACTTAATTTAGCAAGTACTGGGATATTAACTGGACTTGAAGTAAAAAATATTTTCCAAGGCAAAGCTCCTTGGAATTTTAACAAAGAAGAACTTAAAACATACACGATTGAAGAGATTAAAGAAGTTGTTGAAAGATATACCAAATCTAAGTTTCCTAAAGGTCTATCTTATGATATTTATAGATCATTCTTAAGCTACGATTTTGATATTACCAAAGTAAGTAAAAAGGATATGGATATTTTGGCAAGCTACTTTAAAAGTGCAGAAGAAATGACAGCAACAATGTGGGCAGGATTTATTAACAAAGTGCAAAACGAGGTATATAACAGAGACATTAAGAAGTCAGAGGCTTTCTTAGAAAAAGCATGGAAAAACATGCAGGAATTTAAATATAAAAAAATGTAATTATAAATAATATGGAAACTACAGGTATAGGAGAAGAAATGAAAGCAAAATCTGCACTAGATGGACTGAATAGTTTTGAGAGAGGATTATTTCACAAAATATTAAAAGGGTTTGGGCTTCACAGACACCATGCTTTGGCAACAAATGAATTAAAAAAGGGAAAAGAGGTAAATCCTATTTGGGAAAGGCCAATTCATGACAGAGCAACTGCTATGGATATACCTAAAGAAGTAATTGAGGCAAGACAAATAGCATTGGAAAGAGCTCAAAGACCTGTTGTTAAAACAACAATTAAACCAATTTAAAGATTAACTAATTTATAGTAACCATGGATGACAAAAGAATAACAAACTCAACAGATACTAGTACTAACATCAGAAATGCAGATGTTGTAGGGGAGATGAAAACCAGCTACATCAACTATGCCATGAGCGTTATTGTTGCTCGTGCACTTCCAGATGTTAGAGATGGATTAAAACCTGTTCAACGTAGAATCCTATATTCTATGTATAAGCAGGGGATTATTCCTTCTAAGGGATATAAAAAGTCAGCTAGAATCGTTGGAGACGTTATTGGTAAGTATCATCCACATGGAGATGTTGCCGTATATGATACGTTAGTTCGTATGGCACAAGAGTTTAGCTACAGATATCCTCTCATAGATGGACAAGGAAACTTTGGATCTATTGATGGAGATAGTGCTGCTGCTATGAGGTATACAGAGGCAAAGCTTACAAAGTTTGCAATGAACATAATTGAGGAACTTGAATACCAAACAGTGGAATATGGTCCAAACTACGATGGTAATTACAAAGAGCCATTAGTTATGCCATCATTACTTCCAAACGTAATTTTAAATGGAGCAGAAGGTATTGCTGTAGGTATGGCAACAAAAATACCACCACATAATGCTGGAGAGGTAGTAAAAGCCTTAATAGATATGCTATCTCGTGGAAGTGGTTGGGAGCCTGAAAAGGAGTGGTTAACAAGAAATAGTAATTATGCAAAGAATATTAAGACAATTGCAGATCTTGCTACACTCGCCCCTGACAGATATCCTAAATTTGAATCCAATGTAGAACTAGATGATCTTATGAAGTTTATTCCAGGACCAGACTTCCCAACATATGGAGTAATCTATGATCAGAAAGAGATTAAGAACATGTACGCAACAGGAAGAGGAAGAGTACTCATGAGAGGTGTTGCAAAGATTGAGGAAACAAAGGGTGGAAGATTTGAAATCATAATCTCAGAGCTTCCATACCAAGTGAATAAGGCTAGACTTGTTGCAAAGATTGCTGAACTTGTTAAAGACAAAAAGGTTGAAGGTATTTCAGATATTAGAGATGAATCTAATAAACTCGGTATTAGAATAGTTATTGAAATAAAAAGAGAAGGTAAGCCAAATGTAATACTTAACAACTTATTCAAATACACTGAACTTCAAAAAGCATTTAATGCAAATATGCTTTGTCTTGTAAGAGGTGAACCAAAAGTATTGAGTTTAAAGAAGCTATTAGAACTATTCGTTGAGCATAGACAAGAAATAGTAGTAAGAAAGAATGAGTATGAGTTAGCAAAAGCACAAGAAAGAATACACATTTTAGAAGGTCTAATGATAGCTCTAGATAATCTAGATGCAGTTATTAAGCTTATTAGAGAATCTGCAGATAGTGAAGTTGCAAAACTCGGACTTATGAAGAAGTTTAAATTAAGTGAGATACAAGCAACAGCTATCCTAGATATGCAACTTAGAAAACTTGCTGCACTTGAAAGAAAGAGAATTGAAGAAGAGTATAAAGAACTTAAAAAGAAGGTAGACTTCTTAATAGCTCTTCTTTCAGATCCTCTTAAAATTATTGGCTTTATCAAGTCTGAGCTTGAAGCAGTACTCGAAAAAGTAGATGACCCAAGACGAACAAAGCTACATAAGGGTGCACTTGGAGAAGTTGCAGAAGAAGACCTAGTAGCTAAAGAAGATGTAATAATTACTGTAAGTGAACAGGGATATATTAAGAGAATGAAGCAGGATGTATATACAGTACAAAATAGGGGAGGAAAGGGGAAAATAGGGATGACTACAAAGGAAGATGATGCCGTAGCACATGTATTCACCTGCTCAACTCATGACAGTATTATGTTCTTTACTAACAAAGGAAGAGTTTTTGAAAGTAAAGTCTATGATATCCCAGAATTTGGCAGACAAGCTAAAGGCCAAGCAATTGTTAACATAGTTAATGTTGAACAAGGAGAAAGAATAACCTCAATACTTACTCACTCTAATGGTAAATTCCTAGATGAGGAAGTAATTCAAGAAGGTGAAGAAAAAACTGAGCATGAAGGTAGAGATTACAAGTTCCTATTCATGGCAACTAAGAAGGGAACTGTAAAGAAAACCTTAATTGAGGATTACCAAAACATTAGGAATAATGGATTAATTGCAATTAAGCTAGAACAAAATGATGAGCTTGTTTGGGTAAAACCAACAACAGGAAAAGATGAGATATTGATCGTAACTCAAATGGCAAAATCTATTCACTTCCATGAAGACGATGTAAGAGAAACTGGAAGGTCAACTATGGGAGTTAGAGGTATCAAATTTGCTAAAGAAAACGACCAAGTCATATCAATGGATGTAGTTAGAAATAAAGAAAATTATTTACTCACAATCACGGAACTTGGCTTTGGTAAGGCAACAAAAATTGCACAATTTGGAATTCAAGGTCGTGGAGGTAGTGGAATTTATGCTCATGAGATTAACAAGAAAACTGGAGAATTAGTCGTCGCTAGAGTGATGGATCACCCAGATCTTGAGATACTAATTATGAGTGAAAAAGGTCAATCAATTAGATTAGCGGTAAAAGATCTACCAGAAAGAAACAGACAAACAAGTGGAGTACATTTAATAAGATTTAATGATCCAGAGGATAAGGTTGCTGCAATGGCACTTATCTAGATATGTAAACATAGATGAAAAATAAAAGGGGAGTCATAAAGACTCCCCTTTATGGTATCAAAAGTTATTTTTTTGCTTCTTCTAATTCCTTAATAGTTATTCCTGCCTTAGTACATAACAATGCTTTAATTTGATCACTTGAAGCATTCTTAACTTCCGAGAGTTCATTGTAAAATTCTACGAAATCTTTATTAGTTTTGAAAATCCTTACTCTTGCATTTCTCGAATAAATCTGTGCTTCAAATAGTACTGTCCCATACTCAAAAACATGGGATGATAATCCACTCTCATCTTTTCGTACTTCAACAGTACGATACAATCTCCTTAAAGGATCTGGAGATTCCCTATCTGGATATCCAACAAATCTAAGCAACTTGTATGGGGTATTTGAATTACCATAATGCATAACTAATATATCGTTTGGTACTAATCTAGCTCCATCAAATTCTTCAGTATCTTTTAAAACATCTTTTAAAACCCTGAACTCTACATCACTTGCCTTTTCATTAAAGTGTAGAAAATCATCACCAGGAAATTGAAAAAGTGGCTCATAATTGTATTTATTGCTTATTAATATTCTAACTTCAGATATCCCCAAAGAATATAGAGCTCGGCGTCTTGCTAATACTTGCGCTTTGTATTCCGAATTTACTTTGTCACGAGCTCTTATACTTACTATTTCAGCATTATAAGTGATAGCAGAGCTAGTTGGATTGTAATCTCCAATGGATGAAAGATTATAAAAATTCGAACGCAAAAAATCGGCACGTTTCGTAATTGATTTACCATTAGGGTCAGTATAACAATACTCAATAGGATCCCCATTTAAAGTTGTGATTTTATCAATTCTACAAATAAACGCTTTTAGTCCAGAGATATCGTAATTTGGATCTTCGTCATTACGAAGTGAAAGCTTAGAAAATTCACTAGCTTTAATTACATAATCACCATCATAAAAAGTAGTTAGCCTCCCGTAATTTTCCGAAGTCACAATAATAGCTAGTAAGGATGTTTCAAGCATCCTTTCCTCTGGTCTGGGAGTTATAATAAGATTTTTAAGAGTAGTATCTATTGCAGTAGCTTCAGCTTCCATAAGTGGAGTAACCATATGATTGATATTAAGAATTAAATATTTGTTAATAGTAATCCTAACTTTATAAATTGGAGCGATTATAGCACAAATTACTATTTACGCATTATTTATCCTGAAAAACATATTTAACATTGCCAGAGTAAGAGACAGGGAAATATTAACTAACTTTACAGACATGTTAATAAATATACTCTAATACTAAATTATAAAATATAGATTTTAACTAATAGCATGTTAGTAAGGTAAACTTCATTAAATATGTTTTTAAAATTGATTAAGAGAGTGACAAAAAGATTATACTCAGTACTTTTAATTTTCTTACAAGTAATTTTAGGAGTGCATTTTATGTATGAAGGTGATTTCTACCTATCTAGTTTAAATTAGTAAACAAATTATATTACTTTTGAATAGTCTGGTTAGTAAAAGTAGTTTAATTTATTATAAGAAAAAATAAAACGATATTAGGATTAAAAAGCAGATTATATTTTAATAGACATTTTTCAATTAAAATTGGTTGAAATATCATTCTTAATCGTAAATTATATTTTTTTATTCAAATAGATGAGATAAGTTACCTTAAATAAGTTAAGCTTGCTTATAACTCATTTAAACTCGATTCACTAGAAAGTGCTGTGCCAGAAGGATTGTCAGTCCCCCCTAGCTCTCTAACAACTTTTTCAGCCAGTTTATCTGAAGAATGTAAGTACTTAGTTGTAGTAGTTAGAGATTCATGGCCTAGTAGTGTTTGTAGTGCCACAACATTAGCGCCTTTTTCTGCTAGAAAAGTTGCAAATCCATGCCTTAGACTATGTGCTGATGTTCTTACATTGATACCTAGAAGTCTTCTATATTGAACTATCTTCATTTGGAAGTAGTTATTAGATACTCGTATATTCAAAGGCTCTTTTAAGACCTTTCTAGTGCCTGTTTTAGGTATGAACAATGCAGGTAGTTCCGAATTTCTTATTTCCAAGTATTTCTCAATATGTTCTTTACATCTAGGTAGTATGTATATATATCTTTGCTTCTTTCCCTTACCACTTATATATATCTTGTCATTGACAATGAACTTACCTGAAGCCTTATCCATATATCCAATCTGATCCATGTTGAGACTACAAGCCTCAGATATTCTCATACCAGTTGAGAATAACAGTTCTAAGAATAATCTGTTACGGCACTTAATAAATTCATCCTTTTCGAATATCGTTGGATACTCAACTAATCTGAAGATATCTGCCTCATCTGCAAGTAAAGAAACTTTCTTTTCTTTCTTAACAAAGTCTATTTTATCAGGTGGTAATGGGCTTTCCAGATCATTGATAACTAAGAACCTTAGATATGACCTTATAGCTGATAACATTCTATTCACGGATTTGCTTGATAAACCTGGCTTTGAGTTAGATATTGTATGAACTCTTATCGTCCCATTAACTTCATCTTCAAAAAGCTTCAAATGCCCAGGCCCCATAAGGATTGCCTTAAAGTTATTGATAGTAAGTCGATTTATTGTCATAAAATC
>Ga0194052_1000815_pt1 | contig 19127 bp, 20 predicted proteins | sample SepL226m_MetaG_FD_160117 | JGI IMG/M metagenome (GOLD analysis project Ga0194052, IMG submission 160117) | Anoxic zone freshwater microbial communities from boreal shield lake in IISD Experimental Lakes Area, Ontario, Canada - Sep2016-L227-6m | ecosystem: Environmental > Aquatic > Freshwater >...
GGCTTTAACTGCAGGTACTGCGGCCTTAGCTTTTACTGCTGGTACTGCGGCTTTAGCTTTAACTGCCGGTACTGCGGCTTTGGCTTTAACTGCTGGTACTGCTGCTTTAGCTTTTACTGCAGGTACTGCTGCTTTAGCTTTTACTGCAGGTACTGCGGCTTTAGCTTTTACTGCAGGTGCTGCAGTTTTAGCTTTAACTGTTGCTACAGCTGCTTTAGCTTTAACTGGAGCCGGAGTTGTAACTTTCGTTCCTGCGGATGCAGAAATCATGGCTGCGAAAGCCATTGCTACGATAATTGTGACAAACTTCATTTTTTTTCCTCTTTTTTAACATGTTTTATTAACGTATGTTAACTTGGTTAATTATACCACATGAGAAATATTAATAAACTTATTTTTCTTACATTTTATATCTAATTAAAAAAATCCCCTCAAAAAAAATTGAGGGGATTACAGTACTATATTTTATGGTTTTTTAGGCGTTACAGGTGCTGTCTTCACAACTGCAGTTTTTGCTTTTCCTTTTGCAGTGCCTTTAACCTTCCCTTTAACTTTTCCTTTTTTAGCGGATTTCATTTTGCATTTTGATGCATCTTTACCTACGCATTTGCCATCTTTCATTTGACATTTCATCTTGCCATCGCCCATGCCCATACCCTTCATATCACATTTCATCGGAGGTTTTGCTTCAGTTTTGGCGACAGCTTTGACGGCAGGTTTGACTGTTGTAACAGTTTTTTTTGCTTCAACTTTTTTGGTCTTTGCTGCAGGTGCTGCAACAGTAGTCTTTTTTACAGCAGGTGTTTCAGTTGTTACTGCGGATGCAGAAATCATGGCTACGAAAGCCATTGCCGCGATAATAGAGGTAAATCTCATTTTTTTCCCTTTAATTTTTAGTCAGATACGCTTTTGCCATGTCGATTGTCGCCGACTGCATCAGCGCTGCTCTGCATGCATCTAAATACGTTCCCCATTGCTTTTTAGTTTCATTATCAGCATCCGCAGGCGGAATACTTAATAAACTGGATTCATCCATCAGCATTGAACGTACTTTTTGTGAATTCAGTAATTTATAAGATGGAAGTCCTATAATGGCGGCTACTTTTAATTCCTGCGGAACCGATGTACTTTGGGTTTCGGTAGCATAATCCCATATATCGCGGCCGATTAAGTTACTCTGTCTTTTTATCAAAGCATTAAACGCTGCTATGCGTACTGAAACCGGATAATCTTTTGAACGTTCCACAGCAAGAAGTGTCTGTTCAACATCATTAGCCGGCAAGGCATCTATACCGTCAATAGCGGCTAATTGTTCATCTTCCCCACCGAGTAATGCGTCACGAATAGCTTTTTCTGATTCTGCTTTTCTTTGCTGACCGATGATTGATAATATAGCCGGGTAATAACCAGGTGTTTTTGCTGCTAATATCTCTTTAACATCATTCCATTTTGAAAAATCGCCGATTGAATAAAGCATAACACTGGCAAATACCCGGGTCGCCGGGTCTGGGAAGTTTACCTGCGGTCCAAACTTTGATTTAACTTTTGCAACTTCACCCATTTTATCCAAAGCACGTGCCGCGTGAATGCTTACATCAATATTCTTTATATCAATAAGCGATGGCAATTCTGGAACTGTGCGAAGATCGCCAATAATTCCTAAAGTATCTAAAGCGGCTGTAACTACACGAGAATCTTTATTATATAATGCCAATCGTAACGAGTTTACCGCTAATTTATCGTTCAAATCACCTAAAATTTTAATTGCAGACGCGTAATCTTCTGTAGATAATTCTTTACCTTCATCAGCGATAACGCCTCTCATCAAGAGAGTTGCCTCACCATCGCCGCATCTTACCATCGCTGCCAGTGCGGAGAATTTGCCTTTTGAATATCGTTCGACTAAATATGAGCGCTCAATTTGCTGTAGAATAAATAAAGATTCTTCATCCCAGAAACGTGTCCACAGACTGTATTCTTTTTCTGCCTTCAACCATTCATCTTTTTTCGCCAAATCAGCTATTTCATCTAAAGTTAAAACATTTGCTTTGGTATCATTAAAGATAGTAACATCATCGCTTCCAGTTATAGTGCCATCACCAGTGACGGTTGCGCCGCCATCTGTAACGGTAGGATTTTTTGGATTTTTATTATCTACATCAACTGTAACTTCAACATTGCCATTATCAACTTCAACTACCGGCATTTCTGTTGCATCTGCTGCAACCACACGAATAGTTAAACAAGAAAATATGGCCGTCAGACCTAAAACGAATAGTCCGGCGCGTATGAAATTCATCTTTTAAGTTCCTTAATAGATTTGAACGGGAATAAAATATGAGTATATTTTGAGGCTATTTTATTGTCAGGCAAGGCGCGTTTTTTATACTTTATCAGGATAGATAAACGTAAAAAACGCAACGATGTATGGCGATAAAAGAGTCCAAAAGATGCCATCTGTTATTACCGATTAAGTCTAAAGTATTACCGCTTGTAAATATACCATAATACCCCCTCCTTTGTGGAGAGGGTATTTTAATTTATTTTAGAAAGAAATCATTTGTGACAGTACAAATGGTGATTTACCAGCATACGAAACATTAAATCCGGCAATCCCTAAACCACCGGAGAATCCCATATTGGTATTATATCCAGCACGTAAAGCGATGCTCAATGGCAAACGAACCTCTGCACCGGCAGACATCTGGGTCTTGCCAAACTTATGAAATACATCGTTAAAGTCAACGGATGCTGTAAGCATGGATTTGCTGAAGGTTGCACCTGCACCATAAGTTCGCGGAGCAAAGTTTCCTGTTCCGATAAAATTACTCTTGGGAGCCAATGCATTATTGCCAACAACACCAATTGTTAACCCGTCGATTATTGATGATTTATATAATAAACCCAGGTCTGCGCCAATCGATGATTTTTTAATATAGTTACTACCACTCATTTCAGCGGCTAAGCCTGCTGAACCGGCAACACTGGCTGAATTTACTACATAATGCGAGTAATAAATAGTAGTCGGTTTTACACGAGCACCCAAACTGAATGTCCCGATATCCATTTTTACCGGTAATTTAACTCCAACAGCAACTTCCGGGATAGTGGTGATGCCAATTCCATAAATGTCGGCTTGTGCGCCAACTGGCGGTAAACCACCCAATGAACCACCTTTAACCCAGGTTTGAAAAGCTGCGTTTGGTTCAATTTTTGCGGTTACTGATGCATTTGCCCGAACAGTAGATAACGGTAAACCTAAACCTAAACCAGCGTTAATGTCTAAACGAGAAGGACCGTCGCCAAAATCTTTAGCCAATTTAAAAGCTTCAGATGCGCTGATTTTTGTAGAACCCATCAATTTTAATGCTTCACTGAAATTTATTCCTTCAGTACGCATATCAAGGTTTGGCGATTGAACAGTAAAGCGTATTCCTGTTTCTGATAGGGTTGCCGGATTTACCACTTGCGATGTCGTTGTGTCAATAGTTGCAATGCCTACACCAGCCATCGCTGCAGAACGAGCATCTGCGCCAACATAAATGTCAGCATGCGCCGATAAAGTACAGATGACAATAACGGCAATTAAAACAAATTTTTTCATGACACCTTCCTCTACGATTTTTGATTTTATGTAGTTTACATGATAGTTTACTAAAAAGTCAAAAAAGTTAAAAAAACAGTTTTCAGTTTTCAGTTTTCAGTTTTCAGTTTTCAGTTTTCAGTGTTTTGTTTTCAATATTTATTTTCACTCTTCAAAAGCCTATCTCTTATATACTTTCAAGTCACAACAAAACTTTCATATTACTGACAATTGTCAATTGTCAATTGTCAATCGCCTTGCACTTTGCGTATCGCTTTCCTTGCTATCTGTACAAACTGCTTTATCCGTTCCGGGTGGCATTCGACAGTTTCAACATCTTTCAGGGTTATATCGCAAATTGTGCCTTTGCAGGCGGTCAGGTCGGTTATCAACTTATTATAAATCTTATCAGGATCAAATCCGCAGCATATCGTTTGCGACGGGTTTGGACGATATGATACTACGTAATCGCGGCCAATTTGTTCGGCGCATTTTGCGACGTTTGCGGCAGGGGCGACTGCTATCCGGCGCAGATTGGGTATCTTTCGCAATATATCGATCTTTTCCGTCAAATCTTCGCAACAGCCATAAGACACTAAACCGAACTTCTCCATTATCGGCATTTGGTATTGCAGCATAAACTCATCATGCATTGTTGGCGAAACCAAAGTATATTCCTGCGCTGGCATGAAACACCACAAATCTTTTCGTGATACTGGCGATGTGTCTGCTGACGGGTCGGGCAGTTCTTCCGCATAAGTCATCGCCTGGTTATAGCCGGATGCCAACCGCCAATCTCCAGCCGCTTCCGCTTCATCATGGCTTTTCAATATTCCGTCGCTCATGAACTTTAACAATCTGTGCAGCCATTCTGGTTCATCTATCATGTCCCACATTATCTGTTCCAGTCCGCGCAGCCTGGCGATATCAGTGGCAATATCGCCATGCCAATTGAACCAAGCAGGCCGCCTGTCAACGGTAACAGGCAATATCCCGTCTGCTATTTCTGATATAATTTCATAACGTTTTGCAGTTTCAATTTCATCTATTACATGACGAGGAACCACTAACTTTTCAATATCATCCAGCTTTTTCAATGGTGCATCCCATACGTATGAGCCGCCATCTACTTTGCTGCTATATTGCACCGGCAACCCCCAAATATCGTTGTTTAGCAAAATATGCGAGGCATTCACCGTGAAAAATGGGTCAAACGCGTAGTCGTCACCCACTTGTGAACGGTAAAGCATTTCAACAAGCCAATACTCGAATTGCCGCAAAACAGGGTCTTCACATTTTAACCGAGGGAAATCAGGGTCTTCATGAAATGGGATGGCGCGGATGTAGATGGGGATTTCTGTCTCTTTCAAACTATTATGCATTCGCCATAACGTGCGGATTCTCTTCTGCTCATCGCTCAAAGCAACTTCCGCATACCGTTGCGCCAATTCGCGCAAATATTCTTTTTCTGATGGATTAATTATAATAGCCCACCTTTAATATGCAAAACACGATAGGACAGACACTCTCATGGCTTCGCCACTCGGTGTCAGTCCCTGATTTATACTCAAAATTCAATTTGAAACAATGAACAATTAGGTTGTGCAAGCCTGATCAATTTTTAATTTTTAATTATTAATTTTTAATCGCCGCCTAATATCTTTTGCTGGTATGAATATCGTACAGCATCACCTTGCTGCAGAATTGCCGCGATGCCGTTTACCACGCAACTCATCGGGTCGTCTACTATTTTGGTCGGCATGCCGGTGACATGTTTTATCAAATGATCCATACCGCGCAGCAATGCTCCGCCGCCGGTGAGTATTATTCCATGTTCAACCAGGTCGGCAGAAAGTTCCGGTGGGGTTTCTTCCAGGGATTTTTTCACCGCATTTACGATATTCATTACTGTTTCGCCAATTGCTTCTCGTATTTCGCCGCTTTTCACCGTAGTTTGCGCCGGCATTCCGCTGGGCAGGTCGCGTCCGCGCGCCAAACATTCAGTTTCGCGGTGCATTGGCCATACCGAGCCGATGGATATTTTTATCATTTCGGCAGTCTGTTCGCCAATCTGCATATTATGCTCGCGGCGCAGGTGGGCAATTATCGCTTCGTTAATCTCGTTTCCTGCCACTCTCACACCTTGCGAGACTACCACGTCTCCCAGGGCAATCACCGCTATCTTCGTCGCGCCGGCGCCAATATCCACCACCATATTGCCTGTAACTTCATTTATCATCAACCCCGCGCCAATGGCAGCCGCCAGTGATTCTTCCATCACCCATGCTTCCCGCGCCCCTGCTGCTCTGGCAGCGTCATGAACTGCCCGGCATTCAACCTCGGTAACATTCGACGGTACCCCAATTAACATATTCGGGTGGACAAACGGTCGGCGGCGATATAATTTATGCATGAACTGCGTCAGCATTTGCTCCGCCGCGTCGATATCAGCGATTACGCCATTCACCAGCGGACTAACAGTCTTCAACCCTTCCGGCGTCCGACCCACCATCCGCTTGGCTTCCTCGCCTATCGCACGCACCGCGCCACCCGCTGTCTCAATGGCGATGACAGAAGGCTCGCGCAGCACAATTCCACGCCCACGCAGGTGAATTAATGTATTTGCAGTGCCCAGGTCGATAGCCAACTCAGGCGTCCACGGCTGTAAAAATCGCATAAAATTCATATTAATAACAATGCCGTGTTATTTTACCAAAAATAGGGTGAAATACATACCCTTGTGAATGGTTTTATAAGTAAGGGTCGGTGATGGTAAATATGATGTGTTGAATTCTATATATCTTTTTATTTATAGAAATTGGTTTGCGTAAGAATTGTAAAAATGTATAGTCACCGTGTGGAAAGGGATGCAAGTCCGGCGGATTTTCGACAATCCATCATTTTAACCACTCGCCAATAAGCAGATTGGCGTTCACGGGGAAGATAATCTTGATGTAAATCGAGCCGGACTTGCGTCCCTTTCCACACGGTGACTGACTATTAATAACCTCTTTTATTAGATGTTTAAAATACTATTCAGATCCTTATTCCAATATCCCCTCTTTCTTGAGTTTTCTTAAGATATTTATGATTACAATAAAAATCACTAAAGACAATAATTGTGTTAATCCTTGCCTAACACCAGACACAGCAGATGTATATGCAGATTTATATAAAGTCAAATTTCCAAATATTAATGCAATTAGACCTTTGTATAAAAAATAAATTGAGGTAGCTGCTTTTAAAACAATATATGCGATAATTACATTAATTGTAACTTCTGCTGCGCAAGGTTTTCGTTTCCACAATACTATCCCAGAATAAATCAGAAATATTTCAATGGTATTTATCAGAAATCATGTTACAAAACGAAAATTAATGTTGTCGAAATGAAATAAATCAGTTAAGCGACCATTAATTAAAATTAAGATAGTGCTATACAAAAAGCTAAATACACCACTTGCACTGACAATCAAATATAGAGCTATCAATAAAATTAAATTATCAAAATACGTTCTATCTTTCTTGATGAAATCCATTAAATTAGTCATTTTGAACTCCATTTTCACTGCTATTAATTAATGAATCATCTTTTTTAATCTTTTGAAGAATTTGATATATTATAAAATTGAAAAACAAATTTATTAATAGCATTAAAAAAATCTCTGAAAAAACTATGTATCTCTGAAAGGATAATATAACTCCAATTATTTTAACTGATATTGCTGCAATTAATACGAATACAGTTATATTTACCGCATAATATTTGCGTTTCAACAAAACAATTCCAGAATAAACCATAACTATGCCAAGTAAATCTGCCAAGCATTTTATAAACATTGGCGCAGTATCTAATTTCGTACCTTCCATAATATCAAACATGCCACCATTAGTTGGAAGTAAAAATTTTTGAGGCAAATAATAATTGTAAATAGTGTTTTGGAATACAACTGGTAAATCTATACACCTTAATATACCCCATGTTATAAACATCACAGATATCAGCAATATCAAATTATCCAGAATAATATTGTTGTGGTCGTTTTTCTCAATTTCTTGTGTCATGTTTCTTATTCCTATTTAACGACAAACTAATTTTATGGGTGAATATTACCATATTACCTTTAATTTTGGTATATGAAAAATCTTTTCATTTTCCCCCACCCCATTGACAACATATAGCGTTTTCTGGTAATAATAACACCATGATTAGTGTATTTGCGATTGTCAGGCGCAGAGTGTGGGGACGCAAGTTAAGGTGTCGCCGTTCTTTTTGCCGCGTTGATAACGCGTGTATGCAAAGCAGCCAGAATATATAAAGCCCGTGTGTCGCCATGACATGCGGGTTTTTTGTTACGGGGGTAGTGATGACGGACGAAGTATTGGTGTTGAACCACAATTATCAGCCATTGAATGTGACAAGCAAGCGGCGGGCGGTGACGATGGTGTATCTCGGCAAGGCACACCCGGTTGACGACGGCAATTTGAACCGTCCCAGTGTAGTACGCCTGAATCATTTCATCAGACGCCCCATGCAGGTTGTCCGTCCTACCCGAAAAGGCGTCTTTACCCGCGACGGATACAAATGCGCCTATTGCGGCACATCGCACCTGCCATTAACGATAGATCACGTCACCCCGCGGGCAAAAGGCGGGCAAAACGAATGGGAAAATCTGGTATGCTGCTGCACAAAATGCAATAATTTGAAGGGTGACCGAACCCCCGAAGATGTGGGGTTATCGCTGCTGGTAAAACCGCGAAGGCCAAAATGCCTGCCATATATAAGCTACCACAAGTTCGTATCTGCCTTAAACAACCCGGACTGGAACGACTTTCTGGCACCATACGCGCCGGTTAATTAATTAATAATTAAAAATTAAAAATTAATAATTAAAAATTACGAATCTCAATAAGAAGTAATCCTTTAATCGAATAATCCAAAAATCGTGGTTCAGACAAAAGAATTGCGTAATTCTCAATTATTTCGTTATCACACACCTGAACCCTACGCCTTGACCGGCATAGTTTGGCTCGAATGAGTAACGGGCGGCGCAGCGGAAACGAGAAGGCAGATTGTAGCGGAATGAACCACCGCGCAATACTTTTGCTGTTCCATTTTCAGGGCCAGCCGGGTTTTTATCTGTACCAATATCATAAAAAGCAGCATCGTACCAGTCATAGCACCATTCCATCACATTGCCTGCCATGTGCCTTACACCATAAACGCTTTCATCGTCGGTCAGGTCGTATTCATCTGCAGGACTGGTTCTATCATCAGTCAGCGAAACACATCTGGTAAGACTGAAACTATTGCCCCACGGGAATATCTTGCCATCGGTACCGCGTGCCGCTTTTTCCCATTGTGCTTCTGTTGGCAATTTCCCACCGGCCCAGGCGGCGTAATCGACGGCATCCTGCCAGGTTACGTTCACCATTGGTTTATTATCCTGCAACCCCCAATCCGGCGATTTGGGCATTTTCCGGTTTGTTTCAGTACAAAACTGCTGGTATTGCTTCACAGTAACTTCATCACGATATATTTCATATTCATTTAATGTTACGCTTTTTTGCGGCAATTCGTCGGCCGGAAATCCCCTTGCCTCTGTCGGCTTGGTCCCGCGAAGAAAAGCACCAGCAGGTATAGTGATCAAATGCGCATTATCTTTTGCATTTATTCGAACTTGCACCGGTGATTGTCCAACGGCAAGAAATGCGATTCCCTGGGAAAGGCGCGCCGGCAGAACCGCGTCGCTGTATGCTTTTGGTTTTGATTGCGGCGGGAGATTAATCATGGAAGATTTTAATAATGATTTAACATCATTTATTGCGATGGCATATTTGTTGTTTATCGCAAAAGCAATAACTTCGCCATAGTTATCAACGACTGGTGTGCCGACCGGCAATTCATCAGTGAAAGCTATCTCCATCATCATGAAGTCGGCTTTATTCAACTGCCATCCGACAACTTTGCCGGTAACAGTAATCGACGCTGATTTCATCTCGGCGGGTTTGAAAATTACAGCACGGCAAACAGAACCTATCAACACATTATTGGAATTGCCTGTTTTTAAAGGAGTTGTCTTGCAATCCGCACGCAAAACAGCTATTTTACTCTGTTCATCTTTGCTGACTACGGTAAACTCATATTCACTCCCGCCATATTGCACGGCGGTATTCTCACCACCATTTAATATAGGAGCAATAAAAATTCCGTCAAAATTTATTGCGGTAGCAACTGTTTGTGCAAACGCATTTTGAACAAAAGTAAGTATCACTATTAATATTAATACATATAATTTCATAGTAAATTTATCCTGTCTGACTTATTTACGGTATTATCATATCTAATTGTATCATAATATTTAAAATTGGATAAGATAATTATAAAAAATATCCACTATTGATAGAATTTTCTATCGGTATAAGGTATTATTTACCCGTGAATAACAATAATAAACCAGAAATTGCAACATATATTATGCGCGGAGCTGCAGGATGTAAATTAGCAGTCGAGTTAAATGCAGTAACTGTAGTCGTAGATGCCTTACGTGCCAGCGCAACAATCGCCGCATTATTTGCCGCCGGAGCGAGCGAAATGTTAGTTGTTGCAGATGAAATGGATGCGCGTGAAGCGGTAAAATATTATCCAGACGCATTACTTATCGGTGAAAGAGGCGGATTGAAACTGCCGGGATTCGATGTAGGCAACAGCCCGGAAGAAGTTGCTGCTTATGGTGATTTCAGTGGTAAGACTATCATTTTCACTTCCAGCAATGGTGCCCAAAGACTGACCGCCTGCCGTGGAGCAAGCGCAATCGCTATCGGTTCTGTCGCAAATCTCTGTTCCATCTCAAATTGGGCAAAAGACGAATCAGAGCGTCTTCAAAAACCTGTGGTATTAATATCCGCTGGAAAATTTCCTGACGAAAATTTTATCTCACCGGAAGATGACGCATCTTGCGCATGTATTGCCGGAGAAATATCCTTGCCTATACATGCCGACATGAGCAGGGAATATGAATTGATGTGCGAAGATATAAAAATAAATGGTCTGAATCAAATTTTTCGCACGTCAAAACACGCGCTTCGACTGATGGAAATAGGATATGGACCAGATGTCACTTTCTGCGCACAAAAAGACAGCTATTCTTCTATTCCAATGGTAATTGGCGACGCAGAGATTGCCGGTAAAATTATTGGCGTAAAGCTTATAAATTATATTAGACATGTCCGGAAATAAATAATGGCATCTTTTGGACTCTTTTTCCGCCATACTGCGTTGTTTATTTTACGTTTATCAATCCAGATAAAGTGTAAAATAAAAGCTTTGTATGACGAAAAAATAGCCTCAAAATCTACTCATTCCTTATTTCCGGACAGGTCTATTTCAAAGGAAGCATAATATGATACGGTTATTAACTCGCGCTGACGATGCCGGATTATGCCAGTCAGTTAACCTGGCAGTAGAAAAAGCATACACCACCGGAATCATCCGCAACACATCATTAATGGTTAACTGTGCAAACTTCAAAGATGCGGTGGAATTGCTGCATCCATACACCCCGGGATTATGCATAGGGTTGCATGCGGTAATAAATTGCGAATGGGAATACCCGCGTTGGGGTTCCGTTGACCAGACTGATAAAGTACCTTCAATGCTGTTGGAAGACGGCACATTCCCACTATTTCCCAATGACCAGTTTGATGCCCATGCGAAAATAGATGAAATAATGTATGAAATCAAATCACAGTTGGATATTATGCGCGCAACCGGAATAGAAATATCATACATTGACCAGCACTGTGTATTTGGCTGGTTATATGAATATGAAATAGATAAACACATAGCAGAACTGGCAAAAAATGAAGGACTGGTAAATGATACATCGGCATTGAAAGGATTACCCAATGTTGATGGCGAATTTGCCACACCAGGCGATAAACTTATCGCAAGACTGAAAGCCGCCGGGGATGGCACTTATAAAATGGTTACCCATCTTGGACTTAATAATGACGATATGAATAAGATAAGATTTAAAAATGGTCAAGCGGGTAAAATAGCAGCAGAACGTGCAGAGGAAACAGCATTAGTTACTGATGAAAAAGTAGTACAATATTGCAGGGAAAGTAACATTGAATTAATTAAATATACTGATTTAACCTCTATAGAATTGGGTTTAACGGTATAAATTGGCATATTCCATTAATTTTGAGTATAATTGTCCTCGATGAGGCTTTAAATTAGTGGAATGGTCACCACTGGAGATAATTCGGAGGCCTTAAAAAGTGACTTTCAGGGGGACACCCTCCACTGAATTGGTAGTAGTTACAGATCGCGAGCGGACTGAGCCGGTCGCGGTCTTTATTGACCATATCACCCGAATGGGATATGGTATCCACATCATACCACGCGCACATTATCAATTCTTCAATCGCGTATCAAACCCGCAAGTTGTATTTGTTGACGCAGGCTCGCGCGAGTTCCGCCTGAATACCAACCTGGTGAATGCGGTAAAAGCCGCCTGGGAATATGTCCCTGTAATTATAATTGCCCGTCCAGAAGAAATGCCCCGAGTAAGTTTTGGACCCAGCATGCACGACTTTTTAATATTGCCGGTAAACCCAGTTGAATTGGAAGCGCGCATAAGATTCGCTCTGTGGAAAACCCAGGGATCGCGGATGCCGAAAGATATCCTGAATATCGAAAATTTGCGAATGAATCTGGCGACATATGAAGTATGGGTAGACAGCGAAAGCGTTGACATGACTTACAAAGAGTTCGAGCTTCTGAAATTCCTCGCTACCCACCGCAGGCGCGTTTTTTCTCGCGAAGAACTGTTGGAACAAGTATGGGGTGATGATTACTTTGGCGGTACCCGAACGGTAGACGTGCATATTCGGCGTTTGCGCGCAAAGTTGGGCCCGGTACATGGCGAGCTAATCACTACGGTACGCAATGTAGGTTATCGATTCGGTTAATTCAACCCGCGTTTTCCGGCGGGGTGAACTTCTTTTCCTGTGATTCAAGCAATGCAAGCTGCGAATACAAAGCAGCACGCACCTCTGCCAGCATGGCGCATTGTTTTTGTTTCAACGCTGCTAATTCTGTTCGTTCACGCTGAAGCTCTATTTCAATTTCCCGCCGCTGTAATTCAGCATCTTTTCGTGCTGACATTCGTGTTTCATCAGCAGTTTTTTCTGCCAGAATTAATGCTGACTTTATAAAATCTTCCTGGCGGCGATTATTTTCAACCTGCTTTTGCAACTCATCTATAACAGCCTGCTGGCGTATCTTTTCTTCAATCGCATGAAACAGCGCATCGGAGCAAATCTGCATAAAATCATCAACTTCCTGAACATTATATCCGCTGAGTGATTTTTTAAATTCTTTATTTACAATATCATTAGGTGTTAATTCTGACATTTTCTGTCTCCATTTTTTCTATTATTTATGGAATTAATGGTACTATGAATTTCTTCAATAACGCATAAGCAAGATAAAACGTAAAGAAAGCTGCTATCGCCGAAAAATCCATTGCCACTCCCTTTTTAATCATCAAAGGTGGAAATAATTTTCTAAAACGCATATAAACAGGATCTGTCAGGTTGAATACGAGCTTGCCAATTTCTGTCCAGCGTAAAGAAGGTATCCAGGACATAACAGAACTGAAGATAGCCAGCACCATTACTGCGTAAATAGCAAAATCCAAGATTTGACTGACAATTAATCTCATCCCAATTCCTTTGCCCGGTTTGTCGCCGCCCGGACAGCGGATATTGCCGCAGACCTGAATCCATTCTCTTCTAAAGCTGCTACCGCTTCAATGGTTGTGCCGCCAGGTGAACAGACAGCATCTTTAACTACCGCAGGATGTTCACCGGAATCCAATATTAATTTCGCTGTGCCATAAACAGTTTGCGCCGCAAATTCCAAAGCAATCTGCCGTGGTAATCCCATCAGCACACCACCATCAGCCAGAGCTTCAATAAGGATAGCAACATAAGCCGGACCGCTTCCGCTGAGTCCGGTAATCGCATTCAACTTGTCTTCAGGTAATTCCGCAGTCATGCCTAAAGGGGCAAGTAAAGTATTAACGAAAGTTTTATCTTCGGGAGTAATAGATGCAGAGAATGACATCGCTATCGCGCCAGCACCTACCAAGCACGGAGTATTCGGCATTGTACGCACAAGTTTGATGTTTTTGTTATCAAGCGCAAGTACAATTCGCTGCATCTTAATTCCAGCGGCAATGCTGATAATTATGCATTTTTCCGATAAAGACTTCATAATCTGCTGGCATACTGAGTCAATATATTGCGGTTTAACTGCAAGAATAACAGCATTGGCTGATTTTACAGCAGATACGTTATCGGTGGTGAAAATTATGCCCAATTCTTCTGCCAGTTTCGTTCCGCGAACTTTATCGACATCGGTCATAGTGAGATTCTGCGGTTTAATCAACCCGGCTCTCAATATCCCTGACGCCATTGCCTCGCCCATTTTGCCGGAGCCTATAATTGCCAGCTTAAAATCAGTGCTTAATGTCATTTTCATCACCCCATATTCGACAAGAATTACCACGGCAATAATTACAAAATGCCGTGGCTGATATATCCGACTTGTCAGGAACTTACTGCTTAGGCATCCAGTATGTGTCCTGGCTGACTGCAGCATTTGTTTTGGTATTTACTGCAGAAAACATGCCAAGATCATCACTTGCTGCCGTGTCATTGTTTTGCATCTTGTTATCAACTTTAATACCCTTTGGCGCGGCAATGTAAACTCTGCCGTGCACCGGGCATAACTCGCCATCTAATGCAAAAACAACTCCACTTACGAAATCGATGAACTTCTGGGCTTCGGCATCATGCAGTGCTGATAAATCGAGCACTACTGATTTTCCACTCTTCAGGTCACGACCGACTTCGCGACATTCATCATGGGTGCGTGGATGACGTACCATGGTGACTGTTTCCGGCTTAACAGGATTTAAAGTCATTGGAGTGCGAATCGGACCACTGGTTTTAATGGCCGCCGCATTGGACTGTTGTGTAGATGATGCAGTTTCATTAACTTCTTTCTTTTCCACTACACCCTCTTCTTCTTCCGGACCATCGGAAAAAAACTCGAAAATTTTGCTGAAAGCATTTGCTGCCACGTGTGCTTCCTCCCCTTGCTTTGATGTGTGCTGTAAATGTTGCTAAAATGATTACTGTGACGTTTTATTTCTCGCGCCAAATATTCGACTGCCTACTCTTACAATGGTAGACCCCTCTTTAATGGCAACGTGAAAATCATGGCTCATGCCCATCGAAAGCTGAGACAGGCTATGAGAATAAATATTTAATTTTTCAAGGTTATCCCGGATATTTCGCAGAGCGATAAACTCACTGCGCGCCGCATCCGGATTTTCTTCAAAACGGCCGATAATCATCAAACCGTTGAATTCCATATTATGCAATTTCTGCGCTTCTTTAAAGAATCCTTCCACATCTTCTGGAAAAATCCCACTTTTTGATATTTCTTTCGAAATATTTATTTGCGCCAGAACTTTTGCCTTTATCCCCATCTCACCGGCAATTCTATCTATCCTTTTTGCCAGTTCAAGAGAATCGACCGTCTGGATTATATCAAATAATCTTAACGCAATCTTCACTTTATTAGATTGCAAATGACCTATAAAATGCCGCTCTATTGATGCCACTCCCGGACAATCGGGAAATTGCAACTCGCTGAACTTATTTTCTGCTTCCTGGATATAATTCTCGCCAATTGCGGCTATTCCACCGTTCACAGCGTTAATGATATCCGCCGCCGGCATAACTTTCGTCACCGCAACCAGTTTTATTGAATCAACATCACGGTTGCTAATCTCTGCCGCTGATTTTATCTCATCCATAATCTCCCGAATATTTTCCGCTATTTCTTGTTCACGCGTTATCATGACAATATTATAGCAAATTATCGGGGTGGTTTGTTAACCACCCCGATATTTTTTCTTATGGTTTCGTCAACTCTACTTCACTCGGAATCGATGCTATTGAATTGAACGCATGGTTATAAGTATAAGTTGTTGGACCTACAGTAAGATTTCCATTTAATGTGTAAGAAGGTAAACCTGTAACTAAATCAAATGTATATTTCCCATTTGCGTCAGTAACTCCCCATACATCTCCACCACCTTGAGCCCACAAACCAATATTTGCACCTACTGCAGGTGTCTTTACCAGTCCATTCATATAATAGAAAGATACTTCTTTCGATATTGTTTGCTGTAAAGTTATTGTTGCTGTCCCATCAGTTCCGACAATATCCAACGCGTAAACAGTACCTCCCAGGTTACCAAATGTTGCTTTTACCAAATTAGTGCCAGCAGGTACAGTGTCAAACTTAAAAGTACCATTAGCACCTGTTACGCCACGGCCTTCCCATGCAGGAGCAGAGGTTTTCTTGGCAACTACAGATGCACCGGCAACTAACGCAGTACCATTTTTAACGGTAACTGTTAATGATATCGGACTGGCAATAGGACGATCAAGATTATACGCTGAGAAGTGAGTTACTGTTGCCCGATAAACAACAGGTGGTCCGGGGATACGGTTTGCTTTAGCCTCCCATTTCCACTTGCCAGTCGATTCATCAAGCGACCACAAATCAATATCAGCAGTACCCGGGTCAGCAGCACCTATACCGACAGGAATATCAATAGTTGCTGTTTTAGGATTTCCTAAATTATCCTTTCCCAAATTATATTTAATGTTTCCTGTCGCATCTGTAATATCAACAGAAATAAATCCAAAACTTTCAATCGGCTTATCAGGTTGTCCGGTTTGTGTGCCAATGAATAAACCAGGGAAATTATCAATGAAATTATTATCATTGGGCATGCTTGTGGTCACTTCTATTTTAGCCGCATCAACAGTATTATTGCTACTGTCAACAATACTTCCTGCTGGCAATGTAATTGCTGTTCCACGAGCATCAGTTGCTGAAGTTTGTGTTGTTTTCATAGCCGTCAGGTTTTTCTCATACCCAATCGCATTCAGTGAGAAATCAACTTCAGCTGATCCACCTTCATTAACACCGCAAATATCAAAAACTTCAATAAAACCAGTTTTTACAGCTTTAATCTTAATATTGCTTCCAGGAGCAACAGACAAAGAGAACTTGCCATTTACGTCGGTAGTTGCAATAGCAGTACCTGCACTGACAGTAACTCCAGAAAGCGCATTTGATGTTGCACTATCTTTCACTACACCGCGAACAATGGCAGATTTACTCCCGTTGTCGCTGCACCCAACCATAATCAGCAACGCGATTAACGCGAATGCGATGGTCAAACTTTTTATAAACTTCATAATAACTCTCCTTAATCGGGGTGGCTTATTAACCACCCCGAATATTTACTTTTACTGTTTCAATATCTCAACTTCAGCAGGAATATCAGCGAACTTACTATAATTTTTCGTAACATAATAATTTGTAGCTCCAACAGTTAAACTTGCATTAAGGTTGAAAAAACCTGCGCTTGATGATAAGAACGCAGTTATTTTTCCATCTGCGTCTGTCAATCCATTGAAGCTTGACTGTCCCATACCACCGTTTCCTTCAGAAAATATGTTTACATTTGCGCCGGCAGCTTTCACTTTAGTTGTTCCATCCATATAGTAGAACGACATAGTTTTTGAAACATACTGCTGCAGGCTTATAGTTAAAAATCCTTCACCACCAACGATATCATAAGCGTAGGCGATACCTTTGAGATTGCCAAAGGTTGCAATAATATTATTTGTTCCAGGCGGTACTGAGTCAAATCTATATTTGCCATCTGCACCGGTTGTTCCGCGTCCTTCCCACATTGGAGCAGTTGAAGTTTTAGCTACAATAGATGCACCTGAAACAACTGCATCGCCATTTTTTACAGTGACAGTCAATGGCATAGCTGATTGTATCGGACGATCTAAATTATAAGTTGAAAAGTGACTTACATTCGCACGATAATACACTGTAGCGAAAGTTGCATCACGTGTTGCCATTCCTTCATAGACCCACTTACCAGTATCTTCATTTAGCGACCATAATTCGATAGTAGCTGTACCTGGGTCAGCAGCACCAGTACCAACTGGAATCGCTATAGCAGCAGTTGTTCCGGTAGCCAATTTACAATCTTTACCACCACTTGTTATATCAACTGTGATGAATCCAAAACTTTCAATGGCATTATCGATACCGTTTTTATTACCAATAAACAAACCAGGGAAATTATCAACATAATTTGCATCATTAGCTATGCCGGTTGTTATTTCTATTTTCGCTGAATCTACAGCAACAGAAGTATCCTTATCTAAAATAGTTCCCGCAGTTAATTTTACCTCAGTACCCCGCGGATCAAGAGCTGTTTTGTCATTAGCAATCATTCCGCTAAAAGTAGTTTCGAATCCGACAGCCTTTAATGAGAAGTCAACTTCGGCAGTACCCCCATTAGTGACACCGCAAACGTCGATAACATCAACATATCCAGCCTTAATAGCTTTAATTTTAATGTTGCTGCCAGGAGCAACTGCTAAAGAAAACTGACCATTTATGTCAGTAGTAGAAGTTACAGAACCAGCACTGACAGTAACACCTGGGAGTGCTTTAGAGGTTGCACTGTCTTTTACAACACCACGGACTAATGTAGTTGAACTACCGCCGCCACTGCTGCAACCGACCATAATCAGCATCGCGATTAACGCGAATGCCATGGTCAAATTTTTTAGAAACTTCATAATTTTTCTCCTTTCAAAGCATTAAGATTTTTTAAACTATTTGTATTATATTACCAGTAATCTAATTTGTCGATAATAAAAATGCTTATTTAGAGAAATAATTTCCAAAAATCAATAAAAAAACTATATTCCATGGAATTAAATGGTTTGATAAATATTTATAATGAAGTTATTTAATCGGAAATAATTTTATCTAAACTACTTTTCAGATAAAATAGTCAGCATTTCTGCTGTTGACATCTTGCCTTCGGTGGCAATTTTAATCATCTTATCCGCAATTTCCATCCCGCCATTGCTAAAAATCCCTTGTATTTCCGCCTCGCGCGGATTTTCTGTTGTTAATGTTACTCCGCGCATTTCTGACTTTAACAGGTTCAGTTTCTTTTTCGCATTGCTGGTTGAAACCATTTGTTCATTTGCCCATGGAGTTCCTGGTTTGGGGATGAAGATTGAGCACCCGGCAGAAAGCCGCATTCCAGTTTCTTTCATAATTCTTTGCGTCAGTTTTGTAATGTCGCGAATATCATCGTCTGTCTCACCCGGCAAACCGATGATGAAATACATCTTTACCGAGTTTATCCCCGCTTGTTTTGCCCGCAGACAAGCGCTGGTTAACGCATCATCAGTTACCACTTTACCGGCTTTACGACGCAAAGTTTCATTGCCGGCTTCTGGCGCAAGAGTTATACTGCGAGTTCCGCCACGTACCAATAATGCTAATAAGTCTGTTGATAAAGCATCAGCGCGCATGGATGCCGGCGATGGAGATAAACCC
>Ga0194052_1000817_pt1 | contig 19103 bp, 21 predicted proteins | sample SepL226m_MetaG_FD_160117 | JGI IMG/M metagenome (GOLD analysis project Ga0194052, IMG submission 160117) | Anoxic zone freshwater microbial communities from boreal shield lake in IISD Experimental Lakes Area, Ontario, Canada - Sep2016-L227-6m | ecosystem: Environmental > Aquatic > Freshwater >...
AGTGCGGTATAATGCACTTGTCCCGAAACTTTTCCAAAATGAATTCAGATTCTGCCCGCATTCATTCCCCAGACCCCTTTCTGCGGGCAGAATCTGGAGAGAGAACCCCGCCGAATTCAAGAAAAGAGAATCAGCCGAAGTTTTGCGGAATCCGTGTCCCCAGAATATTGTTTCCGCAAAACTGAGTCCATTTTCTAAACGGCTCATTTAGGAGTATCTGAGCCGTTCGGCTCATCATTCTTCTGGAAAAAAGTTCGAGCAAATGATAGAATAAGTGCACAACAATGATTTGGGTAAATAACCCTTATTTTTATTGCTTAAAAGGACTTGAACCCCGTCGCTCGCGAGCGATGGGGTTGACTTTTATATTTGAATATGCTATACTATAGTCATGTTTAATACAAATAATAAAAACTTAATATCTTTTAGTTTTGGAATATTAGCAGTAATTACATTAACTATTTTTACAGCGCCCACTAAGGCAAGTGCTAATTGTACATATTATGTAGAACATGGTTCAGAATTTGCCAATTGCACATATGATTCTATGAATCCAGGAGCAAGTGCAGCCGTAAATAATATAAACACTTATCAAAATACATACAATACAATTAATCCTGTACCATCGATCTCTTCTGTTACTCCAAATGGCACACAATTAAATTCCAATACCATGATTACTGTATATGGATATGGTTTTGTGCAAGGTTCAGTAGTTAGATGGAATGGCGCCGACCGTACGACTTCTTATATTGATTCTTCTACTCTACGAGCACAACTTAACTATTCTGATTTAAGCTATGGGGGAAATTATTTAATTACTGTATCAAACCCTGCCCCTGGTGGAGGATTATCTAATGCAGTTTCATTTACTGTAAACAATAATGTCGCAAGTACTACAATAAAAAACTCAAATACTACTTCAAAAACAAACACTGCAACTACTACAAAAAATACTACCTCAAATAATACAACAACAAACCAAGGAACAACAGCAGTCAACCAAGCAAGCGACCAAGCTGCCGGAGCATTGTTCGGATCAAATGCATTCTTACCTTCTAGTTTATTGCAATGGTTTTTCTTTATCATCCTAATTCTTCTCGCAGTCGTACTTTGGAGAAAACTTTATGTCAATGATGAAGAAAGAAGTAATACTCACTTAAAACACGCATAAAAATAACATTATAATTATTCAAAAAGTCAACCATATGGTTGACTTTTTGCTTTATATATGCTATACTTTTAATGTAAAAAGTACTTTGAAAAATGAATTTATTGATTTGTTTATTTTGAAGACCAGTCCCCTTTTGCTGGCCAACAGAATAAGCAAATCAATAAATAAATAAATCTAAAAACAAAAATCGGCCGTAGGAGGGCCATGGGAAATGAGCACACTAATATTTGGATTAATCGGATTAACAATTGGAGCTTTAATTTTAATAATTAAAGAATCAATCTACATGCCTGGGCCAAGAAAAATTCAGGCAATAATGAAATTCGACAAACTCTATGACATTATAGAGAATATTGAAGGAAAAAAAATTTACAAAGGTGAAAACCTCGCGAATGGAACTGAAAAATGGGACTTAATTGATGGAGACGACGAAAGACTACTTGGGAATATCCACTTTTTTTTATGGCCATTCTGTAAACTTTACACGTACCCTTTAACTTACACCAAAGAAAAAAATATTGGTGAGGAAGAAGAAGGAGACCTTGTTATTTGGAAGGATGATAAAACTAAAATGAGTATAATCTCACGCACGGGAATTTCGGATCACTTAGAATACCGAGTAGGTTATCCAACAATAAATTCAAACTTAGAAACCGAGGAATTAGCCCACATTAATACTTACACTAATAATATACTAGAGGTAAGGAATGCGGCAAAAGCATTCTTTGGTATTAAAAATTCACCTGAAATAGTTAAGGAAACATTACACGGTGGTTTACGTGGATTAGTGTCAAAAAAGAAATTACATGACCTTAATGAATACTCATCAGAGGAAAGAGGTAAGTTCAATACAGAAATGCAGGGACATTCGAATTTAGAAACACCGGACCAAACGAGCTTGCCGAGTATTGGTATGTATCTTTTTAAGTCTATTTTTAAAGACTTTAATCCCGCAGACAGTGTTGCAGAAAAATTAATGGAATCTTTTACGGCCGTCACTATTGCAGAAGAAACAGGAAAAGCAAAAGTCGTAGCTGCCCAAAAAGATGTAGAGGTGGCTACCGAAAAAGCAAAAGCCTATGAAATAGAGCAAGCACCCATCCTTAAATGGAAAAAGAAAAACCTGATAGATACTGGGCTTGCTCGCACAGATGCTGCTGGCAATATCATCGAATTATTACCAGATGCCAACACTAGAGTTGGAGCAGAGGCAATGAAAGAGTGGGCTAAGCTTACCGGCACACTCGTTATCGATAGTGGTACTGTTAATAAAATTTTCTCAATTCCAACACCAAACAAAAAGGAGGAAAACTAATGGAACAATTAATAAAATTTCTAGCGCTAATATGCTGTATTGCTCTTCCTTTAATATCATTACATTTTTACAGGAAAAGCAAAAACAAAAAAACATCAAAAATACAAACGACGACTGTTTCCACTACAAATACAAAAAAAAGTGGAAAAAGTTTTGGGTCAGTTGTCTCCAGTGTATTCTGGTGGATCATACTGATTGCGGTGGCTATAGGGCTTTTTGCTTGGGCATATGGAACAGTTGTTTCGCTCTTTAATCCTAAGGAAAAGTCTACCGAGAATCATGCCTCCTCTGCCCAAACAAATAACGGACAAGAAGGATTGGTCTTAATGTTTGATGGCTACACACCATGTAACCCACCAATTAACTACAAGTTCGAACTCGATACTCAAGGAGATCCAATTAATATGGATTTTCCGGGAGTATCAAATCCCATACACTATTCTGGCAAAGGTACGATCGACGTACCCCAAAGAACTAGTGGAAACGTTACGATAACTTCCGCAAACCCTGGCAAAGAAGCGAGGGTAAGAATATGGAAAGTCGTAAGACTATAATGACAAGAGCAAATGTAACAAACATTTGCTCTTTTTTTTACCCAAAAACAAAAAACTCTCACATTTGTGAGAGTTTTTTGAAATTTTTACTTTAGTTTGCTACTGGTAAATTAACTGTCCCATTTTCAGGATCTATTTGAGATTTTGGAACCCCAATTGTATTCAATATAATACTAAGAAGGGCCCAAACACTCATCATAATAGTTATACCAACAATTCCCCAAATCATATGCATTTTACCAGTTGTCTTTTTCTCTTCATTCTCTTGGTTTGAAATAAATTCAACAATACCATAAAGAAAAAAAAGTAAAGCTAAGGCAAAAAGAAATAATATAATTGGATTAATGATATGTTGATTAACTTTCATAATAAACTGATCAACATTTTCACTGGCATAAGCTATGTTTGTAGAAAATAAATCCATTTCGTTAAAAAATTAACAACCAGGAGTTCCAGTAACACAAGGTACTTCAAAACCAGCTCTATTGTTGTTTAATCCAAAAGTAGTTGTTACTATTCTTACCAATCCCCACATACCGACAATAACAACTAACCCGATGATGCCGTAAATAATCTTATCCTTTCCCTTTTTCTTTTGTTCCTCATCAGCACCTATCATGTAAGAGATTACTCCCCATACGAAAAATACTACACCTAAAACAATTAAAATTGGAATAAGTGTATTTAAAATTGTAGCAATTCTACAAATAATACCAGAAAGTGTTCCAATTTCTGGGTTTGCACAACCGACCTGTCCAGCAGTAACCTGAGCAAATCCTAAAACAGGAACAAGTAAACCTAAACTCGATAAAACAATTAATCTTTTTTTCATAATTCTTATAAAAAACTAATAATTAAACACGACCTAATAATTAATAATAACTTAAATAATTATACCATATAATAATTAAAGCAACATCTATCTTGATTTAACCTGTGGAATAAAATTTTCTATACCAAAGGTGTTTCTTAATATTCCGACTAAACCCCAAATGGAAACCATGACAACAAGAGCAATAATTCCCCAGATCATAAAATCTCTCCCTTTCGCTCTTTTTGATTCTTCATTGCTATTTATAACATATTGTATGACGCCCCAGACGAAGCTAGCTACAGCTAAAACAAAGAGTAAGGGAATTACTGATGAGCCGATTAAACAAGTCGCATAACTCAAAATATCACCTATTTTTTTAGCACCTACGCCTTGATAAACAGCAAAACAATTACCAGAAACACTACTCTGACTAGGACTCAAAACATTCGCAGGGTTTACAAAAGTCATTGTTTGACTTAGGTTAAATGTTTCTACTACAATCTTTACCAAACCCCACATACCGACAATAACAACTAAACCGATGATACCGTAAATAATCTTATCCTTTCCTTTTTTTTTGGCTTCTTCTTCGTCCTTAATCATGTACTGTACAACACCCCACACAAAGTATACTATTCCCAAAGCAACCATAACTGGAATAATCCTATTTAGAATTTCACTAAACTTACAAATAATATCTCCAATATTATTTATCTTAGCACTGCATGCATTGGTTATTGTCGTAGTTTGAGCAAAAGATAAAAACGGAAAAGAAACTATTGATAAAACTATGGCTATAAATATTTTTTTTAGTTTTTTCATTTAATATTTTTAAATTTATAATGTAAGCACTGTATCTTTAATAAGTAAAGCAATAGCCCATGAGCCCAACAAAATTGCTGCCCCAATCAAGGTATACAACAATGCATCTTTTGCTTTTCCAATTTTTTCTGAATTTCCTCTGGCTGCCACAAAAAGAAAACCACAATAAATAATAGCTAAAGCAATAATTGGTAATCCAATTTTTATTACGCCTACTAATACAGACTGGATGAGGTCAGTTAAGCTAGTAGCGCTTATTGGATTAATAATTGTAGTTGCCTTAGGATCAACTGGAGCATCTCCCTTTACTTCAGCAAAAGTTAAAACTGGCAACAGAACAATGCTTAATAATGAACCAAATAGAGCTATTTTTTTTACATTTTTCATAATAATATTTTTTTTCATATATTAATTATACACCAAACTAAAGCCCAAACCAATTTATCGTTGTATTATGACCCACTATTGATAATATCGTACTTACAATTAACCATGCAGCAGCAGCGATTACAAGCCCAATAGCAACATTAATAAAAACGTTCTTGGCCTTTGTTCTTTTTTCAGAAGCTCCAGCTGAAACAACTAACATAAATCCAGCATAAGCAAACATAATAGCGGCAATTGGTAAAACCATATACTTGAAAATAAAATCTATTACTTTATTTATCATTACAAGTAAATCACTAAAGCCACAACCATCAGGCCCACATTTTGCGACTAATCCATCGGCATTATTTGAAAGATCAGTCTTTGTTGAAGAACAAACACCTCCAGTATCAATACCCGTTTCATCTTGATTTTTAATACCATCACTACATGTGGCACCTCCTCCGGAACCATTAATACTAAAATTACTAGTACTTTCAACATCAACATTTGAAAGTGTTTTAAGAATTATTTTTCCAGTAGTAGCGCCATCAGGAACATTGACTACAATTGTCGCTTCCCCATTATTAAGTGTAAAATTTGTTGTTTCAGTCTCATTAAAAAGTATCTTAGTTACTGAGCCAAAACTCTGACCTGTAATTGTAACCATATCACCAATTTTTCCAGCCATAGGAGTGATGTTGTCTATTTTTACATTAGAAGAATTATCTTCCACAGTTACCTCTACAAGATAACTATTATGAGAACCAGCATCTCCTATTAATGTATAAACTACTGGATTAGAAAAATCTTGAGGCATAAGAGATGCCGGAGTTACCGTAGCACCACTAGTAACTTCAATCGTTGGCACTAAAGCGGTCACGTCAGTTCCAGCTGGAACTGATACATAAATTGTATGATTATTGATTGATCCTGACTCAGCAGGATTTAAACTATTAAAATCAAAAGAAGTAATAACATATGACTTAGTGGTAAAATCAATAGTTGCCAAAACATTTGCTGGAGTACTTAAATAAACTACCTTGGCTGTATACATTCCTCCTTCTGTTAAAGCAAAAAAATTACTTGAAGCTACGCCTGCAAAACTTGCTTGTGCCCCAGATGAAGAAAAATGATATAAGGGTGTTGTAGCACTAGTCGGATTGTTATCAACAGTAATAATAACTGGTGCTTGAGAAGTAAGCCCAGTTGCATTAAGAGTTACAGACGTTGAAGTAAGAGTTGATACATTACTTGTTGGACTTGTGTTCGCAATACTAAGTGCAACAGTGGCCAAAGACACTTTTGGCAAAATAAGAAAAGCCAGGAAGAATACTATTGAAAATATGTTAAGTATTTTTTTCATAAAATTATTTAATTAATAAAATATTAAGTTTCGCATCTGAATCTTTAATTGCGTCTAAGGTGGTCATATTATTAGAAAGAACATTTTCTATCATATTTCTAAAAATATTATCTGTGTCTGAAGTAGATGGATCGAGCCAACTTGTGGCAAATAATGCTGAAGAATAAAATATTGGAGTATAAGAATCTATTTGTTTAACTGCTAATAAATCACGTCTTGCGGGAACTGCTCCTACTGCTTTTGCATAACTACTAGCAAAATTACTTGTTGCCATAAGACTCGTAGCGGTAAAAGCAGTATTGAAATTCTTTGAGAAAGAAGATATCGCAATACCTGTGACATGAGAATAAGTTGATTTAACTGTTGAACCTTTTATTTGAGGAATAGGTGCCACTGAAAAATTTTCATTTGGGTTTTTATTTACTAAAGTATTAAGTTCACTTGCAAAACCAAAATAAAAAGCCAAATCCTCAGCACTAAATGCATCTTGAGAATTTTTTAAAGACCGATTCCAAGAATAAACATCTTTTAAAGGATCAGAAAAATCAGTATAAAATTTTAAAGTAGGACTCAAGTCTCCCTTAATATTGTCAGCCTGTAATGCTGAAGAAAAAGATCCATTTTTTTCTACTACAATGGAGTTTCCAAGTTGCATAAAAAGAGTAGTTAAAATATCTTTTGCATTTAAAATATTTGAAAATTGCCCCAAGGCTACTGTACTTTTTATTATTTTATTTGAATTATCTTTTTTTGTTAAAGTTGGCACTAATCCTTGAAATTCATCCCAAGTAGCTGGAGGATATACAATATTATTTGCATCGAGAATACTTCGATTGTAATACATGACAAGTGGATCTATTACCATCGGGAAAGCAATTAAACCATCACTTGTCAAAAAGACCTCTCCTGCTCTTGCAAAATTATTTTTAAATGAAGCTAAAGGATAACTAGTATATGGAATTTTATAAATTTTATTACTGTATTTATAAGCTAATTTATCTGTCACAAAAAACATATCAGGTCCAGTGCCTGTTGCCAATGCCTCCAATAAATCACGATCAAATGTTTCAGGAAATTTTTGAACATATTTTACGATAAAAGTAGGATTTGCTTTATTAAAATCATCCAACGCTTGAGAAATTGCTTGAGAACTATCAGTACCCCACAATACTACGGTTCCAAGAGAACCATCGCTGGTCGTATCATTACCAAATTTTATTACTCCAGCAAAAACTAAAACTCCTAAAATACCCGCTGCAATAAAAACTACGATTAATATTATTTGAAAATTTCCTTTCATATATTTTTATTTTACGAAATCATGCCGCGCAACTGTCTATTAAAGCGTGGCGCTATTTATTAATATCATACCATAATGATGTTCCCCGGCTTCAATTTCCCGCTCTTGTATAAATCCTTTTTTGTTAAATAATTCTATAGCTCTTTCTTTTGATATAATTCTCTCTTTTTTAGGACCAACAAAAGAAGAATCGGACCAATCTACCAACAAAACTCTTCCATCTTTTTTTAAAATTCTTTTTATTTCTAAAATAAATTTCTCTTTATCTTCAACTTGAAATAAAATGTTTGAAACAATTGCGACATCGATAACTCCATCTTTTATTTTAGTACCGCCAATTTTTTCTACATTACCCCAAAAACATTCTATATTGTGCAAATGAGCCTCTTTTGCTTTATCTTTAATGGTAATTACATAATCTTTAATTACTTCTACTGCATAAACTTTTCCATTTGGAACCAAAGCTCCAGCAGCAATAGAATAAAAACCAGTCCCTGCTCCTAGGTCTGCGACAATCATATCTTCTCTTAATCCAAGTTGTTTTAAATTTTTTATAGGATCAGAAAACATGGTTTAATTATAACACTAAATATACATTACACACATGCAAGAGACGCGATTCCATCACCTGCGCGAAGACGCATGATCGTCACTCCTTGAGTCTGTCGGCCCAGAGATGGAATATCTTTCAAAGCAGTACGAATTACTTGTCCTTTTTTTGACATTGCAATTAATTCTTCTTCTTCACCAGTCAAGACTTTGGCTACGATTAACTTTCCAGTCTTTGGAGTTACTTTTGCAGTTTTAATTCCTGAACCACCTCTCTTCTGAACTTTATATTCTTTCAAAACTGTTTTTTTACCAAAACCATTAGCGCTCATGGTCAAGAAAAATCCATCTTTTTTATCTTTCTTAATTACATCAACTGCAATAACTTCATCAGCTTTGCCAATTTTTACTCCACGAACTCCTCCTGCAGTACGTCCCATCTCTCTTATGTCGCCTTCTTTAAATCGAATAGACTGTCCTCCAGCTGTTGCAACCATTACTTCATCTCCTTTATCAGTAAGTAAGGCTGAGATCAATTCATCACCCTTGTCCAATCGAATAGAAATAATTCCACTTCGACGAACATCCTTAAAGCTCTCTCCAGCCATTTTTTTAGCAGTACCATTTTTAGTTACTAACATTAATGAAATCGGTGTTTTTTTCATTTCTTTCGGCATTGGTAAAATGGAAGTTACTTTTTCATCTCCACCAAGCGACAAGAAATTCATAATTGATTTTCCTTTAGTTGCACGACGCCCCTCAGGTATATCATACATTTTCATCTGATATGCTTTTCCTAAATTGGTAAAGAATAATAAATCACTATGAGTTGAACCGGAAACAAGTTTCGTGACAAAGTCTTCTTCTTTTGTTTCAAGATCGACTACTCCGACTCCACCTCTTTTCTGAGCACGATACTCAGTTGGATCAGTTCGCTTAACATAACCACCAGCCGTAAAGACGAGCATCGTTTCTTCTTCTGGAATTAAATCTTCATCATTAATTTCTTTTACTCCCCCTTTAACAATTTTTGTCCTGCGTTCATCTGCATACTTTTCACTTACTTCAGCCAATTCAGTGGAAATTATTTTTAACATTCTTTTTGGGCTTGCCAAAATCTCCTTTATTTCCTTGATAAAATCCTGTTTTTCCTTTAATTCATTTTCAACATTTTTCCTTTCAAGTCCTGCCAACTTCTGCAATTTCATTTCCAAAATTGCTGTCGCTTGTAAATCAGAAAACTTAAATTCTTTCATCAAATTGACTTTTGCCGTGGCAGTATCTTTTGATCCACGAATTACAGTAATGACTCGATCAATTTTATCTAAAGCTTTTTTGAGACCCAATAAAATATGTTCTCTCTCTTCTGCTTTTCTTAATTCATATTGTGATCTCCTCTTAACAACATCTTTTCTATGTGCAATAAATTCTAACAAAATTGATTTTAAAGAAAGTGTTTGTGGCACTCCATCAACGAGCGCTACCATATTGAAATTAAAATTTTGTTCTAACTGACTATTTTTATAAATATAATTTAAAACTTTTTCTGGGTGTGCTCCATTCTTAAGATCAATAACAATTCGAATATCCCGAGCAGATTCATCTCGCAAACCCTTGATACCTTCTAATTTTTTTTCTTGCACGAGCTGTGCAATAGACATTATCAAGTTTGCTTTATTTACTCGGAAAGGAATTGAGGTAATAATAATCTGAAACATTCCTCCTTTTGTTTCAATTATTTCTGCTTCTCCACGACAAACAACACCCCCTCTCCCTGTAGAGTAAGCGTGTAGCATATCTTTATAACCATAAGCAATACCTCCAATAGGAAAATCGGGACCTTTCACAAACTGCATTAAATCTTCAGTACTAGCATCTTCATTTTCTATTAAACACTGTGTAGCATCTAATACTTCTTTCAAATTATGGGAAGGAATATTTGTCGCCATACCAACAGCAATACCAAGTGTTCCGTTTAATAGAAGTGTCGGCACCATCGAAGGTAATACAGTAGGTTCATTTCTTGTTTGGTCATAGTTCGGACGAAAAATAACTGTCTCTTTTTCCAAGTCTTGCAAAAGAATTGAAGAAATTTTTGACATTTTTGCTTCAGTATAACGCATTGCCGCAGCAGAGTCTCCGTCTATCGAACCAAAGTTTCCTTGACCCAATACTAAAGGATAGCGATAAGAAAATTCTTGAGCCATACCAACCATAGTGTCATAAACAGCCACATCTCCATGTGGATGATATTTTCCTAAAACATCTCCCACAATAGCAGCTGATTTTCGAAAACGAGCAGATGCAGTAAGCCCCATTTCATTCATGCCAAATAAAATTCTTCGGTGTACAGGCTTTAAACCATCCCTTACATCCGGTAAGGCGCGTTGTGTGATAACTGACATAGCATAAGCGAGATATGACTCCTTCATCTCTCCTACGATGCCAACTGGTATTATTCCGTCTTTTCGAATTGGGACTTCTTCAATTACTTCGTTTTTCTTTGCCATAAATTATTGATTTTGGGTATCAGTTGTGTTTGTACCTTTAATGCTATTAAATCCTCCGACTAAATTATCTTTCAAAACCGAAAAAGGTTTTAAGTCTTGTTTAATTTTTACTTTTGTATCTGGATTTGAAATACTTTTTCCTAAAGAAAGAGTCCAAAGTGCTACTAAAAAAAGAGCTAGGATAAATGTAGTAATATGTAAAATATGTCTTCTCTCTTCTTCACTACGATTTTTTAATTTGTGAATTATTTTCTTCATAATATTTCTTCGCTTTTTGCGAAAATTATATTGCTTTTAATACTACTACCTCACTTTCTTTACCATCTAAATCTTTTCTCTTTAAAGTAAGCTTATCGACAACCTCTGCTTTTTCTTCTCCTAACTCTTTCAAAAATGCCTTCAAAGAAGTTTCATCATAGTCCATTGGAATAATCATTTTTGGCTCAAGTGAAGACGCAAGCTTGGCTGAATCTTTAACATCAAGGGAACCATTCTCTTTAGCATTTTTACCATCAACTGGAATAAAAAGAATATCAGGCTCTTCTATTGCCTCACGTGCTTCTTTATTCAACTCAATAGAAGAAAGAGCGCCAAGGAACACAATATCAATACCATCAACTGTAAGACAATAAATACTATTAATATAATTTTTACCAGCAATATTAGCAGAAGACATTACTCCTTTCACAAAAATTTCTTTTACTTCATAGTCCCCAGGTCCTGAAATAATAAATGGTACTCTATCCCCATGTGAAATCTGATCTACGCCATTGTAATCTTGGTGATTAGTAGTAATGAGGCCTATGTCTGCTCCAAATTTAGCAGAAATTCCTGTCTTAGAATTTTTACTAACAGGGTTAAAAGCAATAGCCATATCACCTTGAGTAATCTTAAAAAATTGTTTTCCGAAATATGTGATTATCATTACTTATATTATACCAAATTTAGAAATAAAAAACATCTATTATTTATAATAATATTGAATTTTAATGCTTGTTATTTTTTCAAATGTGTGGTAATTTGAAGATAATTAAATTTGTTATTCACATTTTAAAAAAGGAGGTCGAAGTGAAAAAAGTGTTTTTAATTAGCAGTTCTCGATATCAAGGCGGCAAATTCTGGGGACATTGTCTTCGTGGTTTAAAAGATTTTTTGGGACCAGCGGTCAAAGAAAAGAAGAAAATTGTGTTTATTCCATACGCAAAAGCAGACGGAGACTATGATAGTTATACAAAAATGGTTTCCGAACCATTTGCCGAACTGGGATACGATCTGGTGGATATAAATTCATATCCTGCCAGGGACTGTTTTTCTGATCCTACCGTGGTTGCTATTTGTATTGGAGGTGGAAATACGTGGGCATTAACATACTGGCTCCATGAACACGATCTCCTTCTTCGTATCATGGGTAAAGTATATTCCGGCGAATGGAAGTACGTAAGTGCAAGCGCTGGGACTGTCGTTGCCTGTCAAAGCATGATGACAACAAACGACATGGCCCCGGTTATTCCGAAAAGTGACAAAACACTGGATCTGGTTCCTTTCCAGATCAATCCTCACTTTGTGCCAGGTTCACTCATGCCAGGCCACATGGGAGAAACACGTGAAGAAAGAATATCACAGGTTCTCACGTGGAATCCCGACTGGACTGTTGTTGGCTTGCCTGAAGGATGCTGGATTGATGGCGAAGGAGATAATTATATTCTGTGCGGAACGGGCCAAGCCGTGATTTTCCGCAAAGACGGAAACAATTCGATCTGGCTGCCGGGCGAATCATTTGACCCCGTTGGTATGCTGTAGAATTTTGATTATCGTATTAAGGAGTTTGCTTTCTCAAGCAAACTCCTTTTTTTATTTCCTTGCAATTTTTGGGAATTGTAGTAGTATTCTAAATGTTAGTTTATATATTAAAAGCTTGGATTTAGGGTAACCCTGACAATGCCTCACGGCCTCGTTAGAACCTAAGCCTTATGTCCGCTTTACGCGGATATTTTATTTTCAGCCAGAGGCTGATTCGCCCTTGTTGGAAAAAATTATTATTATGAAAAAAATAGAAACTGAAAAAGAGGAAAATGTTAATTTAGTTTTGAAGTCAATCACCGACCGAAGTCTTTCAAGACCAGCCCTAGAATCTCTAGTCGAAGGACCAGTCATTTTAGTCAGAAAATCATCTGTTTTCGTTGATCTTGCCCCTTTTGGTACAGGTATTATCTATGGTAAAGAATTTATCAATGCCAAAGATATTATTAAGAAAATTGCTATTGGTGACCTTATTAAGGCCAAAGTTGTCGAAGCAGAAAATGAAGATGGTTATGTAGAATTATCTCTACGTGAAGCCAAACAAGCCTTAATTTGGAACGAAGCTGAAAAAGCTATTAAAGCAAAGACCGTAATGGACTTGGAAATTAAAGAAGCCAATAAAGGAGGTTTGATCCTAGACTGGCAAGGAATTCAAGGATTTCTTCCAGCATCTCAACTTAAGTCTGATCACTACCCTCGGGTAGAAGATAGTGATAAAGATAAAATCTTAAAAGAATTAAAAAAATTAGTTGGACAGAAAATTTCTGTTACTATTATTTCAACTCTACCCAAAGAAGGTAAATTAATTTTCTCCGAAAAAGACAATAACCCAGAAGAGAAAAAAGAAATTCTAAGTAAATATAATGTTGGGGATGATATGACTTGTACTATTGCCGGTATCGTCGACTTTGGAATGTTCTTGAAATTAGAAGATGGCCTAGAAGGACTTGTACACATTTCAGAACTTGATTGGGGTCTCGTAGAAGATCCTCGCTCAATGTTTAAGATTGGAGATGAAGTTCGGGCTAAAATAATCGAAATCAAAGATGGTAAAATATCCTTATCAATAAAGGCTCTAAAGGAAAATCCTTGGAAAGAATTTGAGGGAAAATTGAAAAAAGGAGATATCATCGAAGGTGTCGTTATTAAATACAACAAGCATGGTGCACTCGTATCTATCAAAGAAGGAGTCGCTGGCCTTGTACACAATTCAACCTTCACTTCTGAATCAAAACTTCGTGAAAAATTGGAACTTGGAAAGAAATACAATTTCCAAATTACTCTCTTTGAACCAAAGTCTCATAAGATGACTTTGATCCACCTAGAATAATTTTTGTTCAAAGTTCGACTTTAAACAAAATAATAAAAAAAGCCCCAGCCATACGGCCGGGGCTTTTTTTATTATTTAAATTTAAGAATTAACTATATCAGTAATCACTTCTTCAGGTCCGATATCTTCCATTATAGACTTTACTTGTTTTGCATAATTTTTAACGACTGATGGTGGATTGTAAGCTTTAAGAATTTGATCAGTTGTTTTATTATCATAATGCTTAGCAGTAGTTTCCATATTTCCACCTAAGTGTTTAGCCACAGTTTCAATAGCATCATCAAAGCTCTTAAACCCTATTCTACATGAACCCCAACCAAATGGGTTATTCTGAGCTTTTGGGTTTTTACACAAACTCCTACCACCGGTAGTTTCCCGAGCAGCAATAGCTGGCAATAATCTATAGTCCAAGTCATTTTTTTGTGCTTCTATTGCCATTTTCATACCGGTTCCTTCAAGTGGCATGTTATGCTCTTTAAAATAGGCATCGATAGCATCAGCTTGGATCTTTAAGTTTTGAGCTTCTTGGTCTACTACTTGGTTAAGAGCAAATAAACCAGAAGTCTCGATATTTAATTTTTGTGATAGCACTGCTTGTGGGGTCAAAACAACATTTACACTGTCCTTTGGGAGAATTCCCTGGGGCATTCCTATTGTCATGACGGGTAGTAAAACAAAAGATTCCACAAACCGTATCAATTTTTTATTTTCCATATTTGGCGGTTTTGCTCCGCAAACTCAAGATCAGTAAGCTACAACTTTTTTGAATTACCCTTATTTATAAAGCTATATACTCTTAATTAAGGATATGTCTATATACTATCATATAGTGAACTAAAAGTCAATAGTTATGATACACTTTTTATATATGTCAAATACGAAATACGTTGAAAAATAAGGATATTTTACATGTACCTCCTTGACAAATAAGGCTAAAATATGGGTAATTTGATGTTTGTGGATAAGAAAAAACAACAAAAAAATAAAGATATAAAATTTTTGAGCTGGTCTGGCCGGGGTGTGGGGCCCCGGAGGATCGAGGACCCGAGAAAATTTTGATATCTTTGTTTTTTTGATATATAAATAAAACAGAAAGAGCTAATTTTAAGCCGGTACGGATTTTTTGAAGCTTAAAAAATCCTGAAATTGGCTCGTCGACACTCGCCAAACCCCTTTTAAAATTACTCTTTCTGTTTTATTAAGAAAACTTAAATAACTTATCAGCTACCTTGTAGGCTTCCCCTGCTCCCATAGTCACAAAAATGTCATCTTTACCAAAGGTCTGACCTTTCAAATATTCTTCAGCAAGTTCAAAATCAGTAAAGGCTATCGCCTTCTCCCCATTCTTACATACAGCCTCCGCTAACAAACCACTTGAGATTGATTCATCCTTCACCTCCCGAGCAAAATAAATTGGTAAAAGGACAATCTTATCAGCTCCTACAAAACATTTAGTAAAATCAGCAAATAAAGCCTTAGTCCTACTATAGAGATGTGGCTGAAATACAATAGTAATCTTCTTGTTTCCTATTGGGTACAATTCCCTCAAACCTTCAATACTAGCCCTGACTTCAGTCGGATGATGGGCATAGTCATCATAGATAATAGTACCATCAGAAGTTTTCCCCCTCTTTTCCAATCTACGCCAAGTACCAGAAAATTCTGCTAAAGATTTTTGAGCCAAAGTAAGATCAATGTTCAATAAATCTGCTACAGCTAAAGCCAAGGCTGCATTTTTACGATTATGCTCTCCTGGCACCAAAAGCTTCGGTACTTTTTCTAAATACGTTGAATAGTCAGAAATTTTATTTTCGCTCTGAGATAAATATTGATCAAAAGCTTTTTTAATGTCATCCAAATCTTTATAGCAGTCTAAGTGGTCTGCCTCCATGTTAGTAATAGCCCCAATGTATGGATGAAGCTCTAGCATATGCCTATTGTACTCATCTGCCTCAACAACTAAGTACTCACTTCCTCCAGATTTAAAATTTGAATTAAATTTTTTGACGAACGAGCCCACAATTACCGTCGGGTCTAGTCCAGCATCAATTAAAATATCAGCAACCATGGCTGTCGTCGTAGTTTTGCCATGGGTTCCTGAAATTGCTATCACTTTATAATCTTGTGCAAAAACCCCTAAAGCCTCTGCGTAACTCAGAACTGGCTTTCCAGTTTTTTGGGCACTTTCCAAAATTTCAGGACCACGATTTAGCCATGCATCAGAATAAACATATAAATCTACCTCATCTATTGCTCCGGCGTGCACATCTCCCTTCATGTAAACTTTAATTCCAAGCTCTCGAAGAGAGTCTAATGTTTTACCTTCATCGTCATTTACTCCAGAAACCTCCATTCCTCGAGAATGAACGAGTTTGGCCAAAGCGGATATCCCAATCCCCCCGATTCCGATAAAATATACTTTTCTTGCACTGAGTATTCTCGAAGTGTTAATTTTTGATAAATCTATGTCCATAAAATTATAATTTACCCATTTGTACAATTTCTAATAATTCTTTATGTAATATTCCATTTGAAACAATACAACCAATACCATTTTTGTCATATCTACGTTCTTCTCCATTTAAATCTGTTACCTTTCCTCCAGCTTCTTCGGTAATAATTTTTAATGCCGCTACGTCATGTCCGTATTTACAGTAAAATACACCTCCAGCAAACTTACCATTAGCTACTTGAATTGCACCATAAATGAAAGAGGGAAATTTCATTACTCTTGATTTTTTATCGGTTAATATTTTATGAACAGGAAGGTTTGAAAAATTAACATCTCTTCCAGAGCCACCAGTAAGTAAATACTGATTTAAAAAAATATCACTTTTTGAAACTTGTATTTTCTTACCATTTCTAAATGCTCCACTGCCTTTATACGCAAAATACATATTTTTCATAATAGGATCATTTATCAATCCTAATATTGGCTGGCCGCTTGATTGATCAACAAGGGCAATAGAGAAAACAAACATTGGTAAACCACAAGAAAAAGCCATTGTTCCATCTATTGGGTCACAAACCCAAATGTATTTAGAGTTTTCTTTTATTTCACTTTTCTCTTCTCCATAAATACTATGTTCTGGATAAATTTCATTTATTCTTTTTATAACTAAATCATTAATTTCCGTGTCCGCTATAGTCAATGGAGTATTGTCTTTTTTCCAAGTAGTTTCAGTCTCAAAGCTAAAATACTTCAAAGCTATGTCTTCAGCTTCTTTGGCTATTTTTTTCGCAAATTCTAAATATTCTTCCATAAATTTATTTATCTAAAAGTGTTTTTATTTTGTCTATTAAAACAGATCTTGCCTCACCACTAAATTGATGATTGCCATCAATTTCAAAAATTTTAATTCTGTCATCTAATCCTTCAGTTTTTGTATGCCCAAGAATTTCATCTTGCCTAGCATTTATTATAACCAAATCAGTATTAAAAGATAGCTCATTGTAAATAGGGATAGGATTAGTATTTTTTCTTTCCACCCAAAATTCAGCAGGCACTAATGTAAGGCTACCATCCATACGAACTAATTTCGAAACACCTAATAAATTTATCTCTGTGCCTTGACGATCTTTAAACATATTTATTGTATTTTCGATGTCCGCATCTAAAGAAGGAGCAACAAAAATTGTCTTTCGGATTCCTTTAGGTTTAGCTAAGCCCACGACTAAACACCCTTGTGAATGTCCAACAATATCTATATCTGCGTCTTTATTTCGGAAACGTGCTTTTTCAATAACATCGTTCAACATCCTAGCTTGCTCTGACAATAAACGCACAGTTAAAATATTTTTTTCTTCATCAATATCATTGTAATCAAAAAGAATAGACTCTACCTCTGGAAATCCTATTGCAATGTCAGTCAGAAGTCCTCGATCGTCTTTCCGAGTTCCAAAACCATGTGAAAAAATTATAATATGTTTTTTTTCATAAAATTATTTCACTTTTTTAATTATCTCTAAAATTTCTGGGAATGTTTCTACAAAAAAATGTCCTCGGTTCTCAAATACATTGAATTTTACATTTGGAAGATTTTCTTTTACCATCTCAGAATTTTCGAAAGAAACAAGAGGATCATCTTTTGATGCCCAAAGATAAATTTCATCACACATTTCAGAAATTTTATTTATTTTTTTAATATCAAATTCAAAAGTATTCAATTTTTCTAATGTTAACCCATCATTAAAAACTGCTGGTACAACTAAGTGAAGTTGCAAAATCTTTTTCGGAAAATTATTTTCAGATAAGTATTTTAATAAAAAAGTTGCACCAAGCGAAGACCCTATTAAAATTAAATCTTCATTTTTAATAAAATCAAAATGTCTTTCAAACCATATCTTCCAAGCTTTATAATCTGCATCTTGTTTTGAAGGCATAACGGGAGACAAAAAATCATACTCATCTTTTAAAACTTCAATGATCCAATCACGCCAAGATTTCTTTTGTTTATATGGATCTAATGAAACAGTACTAATATATTCATAAAAATCAGCCTTATTGGCAAAAGTTTCTCCTCCTCTTATAAAAACAATTTGTTTTTTCATAAATTTATTTATACCCTAAAAAATCTATCAATACTTCTATGAAATTTGCATACTCATCTGGTTTTTCTTTATATGCTTCTAATAATTCTTTTACTGAAAGCCATTTCACTTGATCGACTTCTTCTTGCTGAAGGACAAAATTATAATTTGATGGAATTTGCCCTAAAAATAATTTTGTAAATTTTTTACCATTTTTAAGATTTCTAAAAAATTTCTTTGATTCAACTAATTTTATTCCCTTTACGCCGATTTCTTCTTCGAGTTCCTTGTAAGCATTGCTTTCATACGTCTCTCCCTCCTCAACTGTGCCAGATGCAGCAGGGCCCCATATTCCAGGACTATTTTTTCTATTCATGCTTCTTTTTTGTAGTAGAATATTTCCATTCTCATCAGTAATCCAAATAGCAGTAATGCGATAAATATCGTCACTAGTTATTTCTTCCCTTTCTTTATGGCCTATTATATTATCTTCCTCATCAACTATTGGTATTTTCATAAACTTACTCCTTCCACTTAATTTCTATTTCTATCTTCTCTTCTTCTTTGTTCTTTTCGTACTCAACCTCGATTTCTGATTCTTTAGGAATATAAACTTTTTTGCCTTTTATTTGCATTCTAAAATTCTTATCCTTAACTAAGGAATCTACTAACC
>Ga0194052_1000820_pt1 | contig 19086 bp, 20 predicted proteins | sample SepL226m_MetaG_FD_160117 | JGI IMG/M metagenome (GOLD analysis project Ga0194052, IMG submission 160117) | Anoxic zone freshwater microbial communities from boreal shield lake in IISD Experimental Lakes Area, Ontario, Canada - Sep2016-L227-6m | ecosystem: Environmental > Aquatic > Freshwater >...
GTTTCGGCTTTGAACCCGAGATCACTGCCAAAGTTGCCAAAATGGATATTCGTATTTATGAAGTGGCCATTTCCTATTCAGGAAGAACGTACGCGGAGGGTAAAAAAATCGGATGGAGAGACGGTCTGAGTGCCATTCGCTGCATCTTGAAATACCACTTTCAGAGCCAGTCGTAGGATTCTTGGAATGAAAGAATTCACTCTGGAGCCAAACAGTGCCGCCACAACGGAGGAATTCGAGTTTTCCGCCCTGCGTGAAGCCCGCTACTACCCCCTAGCCATTGTCAGGGAATTTATGCCTTATCTTTCAGGGCATGTCCTTGAGGTGGGTGCTGGGATCGGCCAGATGTCCAAACTTTTTGTGGAGGCCGTGGGAGGCAATAATTTTACTGCAGTCGAACCAGATGCGAAATTTGCCAAACAGTTTCGGGAGGAGTGCCCAGGAATCCGTTTGGTTGAGGGAACCGTCTCCAATCTGCCGGGAGGAACTTCTTGCAGCACCATCGTGAGCGTCAATGTGATTGAGCACATTGAAGATCATGTCGAGGAACTGGCGCGTTACCATGCCCTGCTTTCTCCCAAAAAAGGCAATCTATGCATTCTTGCTCCAGCACGCCCGGAGATCTACTCTCCTCTGGACAAAGATTTCGGACATTTCAGGAGATACACGAGGCGCACAATGAAGGAAGCCCTGACGGAGGCCGGGTTTGCTCCAGAAAAAATCTTCTACTTCAACTTTCCGGGGTATTTCGCCTGGTTGTTAAACTTCAAATTGATGCAAAGCAGGAGTTTTAACCCAACAATGGTTCGATTCTATGACCGATTCATCTTTAGATACGCCCACTGCTTGGAGAGTGAATGGTGCCGCCCTTGCATCGGTCAGAGCATCGTGGCTATTGCACGGGCGCGTTAAATTCCTCACGCTCTTTCATCTCAGTTTTTAGGATGTCACCTTACTCACTCTGTATCCTTGTGTCGGCTTGGTTGGTATGTACGGGATGGATTCTCTCCATGTGCCATCAACTCTGTGGGGCGGGGTATCTGGTGTCGTTGGCCTTACTCACCGGAACCCTGACGCTTTGGAAACGCCTTGGTTCTAATGCAGTCGCGAAGAGGAAATGGTTTCCCTTCCGAGTTTTGTGGCGGCGTTTTCGGAGGCCACTTCCGTTAGTCTACTGCCTCTGTCTGTTGATTGCCTGTATCGGGGGATCATTGCACGCTCCCAATAATTACGATGCCCTCTGTTACCGGCTTCCCAGAGTGCTCCACTGGTGGAGTGAGAATCAGTGGCACTGGATCGGTGGAGCTAATGACAGGATGGATTTTAGCGCCGTCGGATTCGAGTGGCTTATGGCTCCGCTCATCATCTTGTTTAAAAGTGACCGACTCCTCTTCCTTATCAATCTTATCCCCTATGGCTTGCTTCCCGGACTGATCTACTCCGCTTTTACTCAGCTTGGAGTTTCAAAACGGGTTGCCTGGTGCTGGATGTGGATCCTTCCGACGGCCTACTGCTTTGCCCTGCAGGCTGGCAGCATTGGCAACGACAGCTTTGCCACCGTCTACTTCCTAAGTGCCATTGTCTTTGCACGATGGGCAAGGCGGAGAAACTCTTTTGCGTATGCGGCCCTTGCGCTTATTTCTGCCGCCCTTATCAGCGGTGCCAAGGCAACCAATTTACCTCTCCTGTTGCCATTGGCGTTGGTCATGGTTCCGTTGTTCGGTCTACTCATCAGTCGGCCTATTGGCATGATTCTGATCTTGGCTTTTGCCATCACAGTTTCTTTTCTACCGATAGCTGTTTTCACCACTATCCATACAGGAGATTGGAGTGGAGATCCCAAGAACAGACATCAGGTAAAGCTCAATGATCCCATTGCAGGCGTGATCGGAAATTCGATCCAAATTGGCGTCGGTGCCATCGCTCCCCCCATTCTCCCATCGGCCAAGATATGGAATGCACAGACCTTGAGTTGGTTGAGGCAGGAGCCTCTACGATCCATTCGCAATCACTTTCCCAGACTTGATCTGAGTCTTGGAGAACTCCCCATGGAGGAAGCTGCCGGACTGGGGCTTGGGATTACGCTCCTGCTACTCCTTTCTCTTGGGGCCATTTTGCTCAGAGGAAAGTGGGGGGTGGAGTCGGGGATCGGTTTTCTCTTCGGAGCGCTCTGCTGGGTTGCCCTTGGAGGCTACATGGCTAAACTTGGATCGGAGAGTTCGGCACGTCTGATCGCGGCCTACTATCCCGGATTGTTACTTCCCGTACTCGTTCTTCAAGGACAACGCGACTTGGTGAGAACAACTTGGTGGTGCATACTGGCTCTGTTTGCTCAGTTGGCCGTTCTCCCAGCACTGATCTTGAGTCCTGCTCGTCCCATTTTTCCGGTGGATGCCCTCATCGGATTTTCCAAGCAGTTACATCTTAATCCCGCTTTTACCGAGCGGATCCGATCGGTCTACAGCGTTTACGCCAAACGCAACGATCAGTTGGGCATCATCAGGCAGCATATACCAATAGGATCAAAGAAGATTGGATTTGCTGGAGGTGGAAATGAATCTGAGTATTCTCTCTGGAGACCATTTGGGGAGCGCAAAGTGATCGACGTCAGCTCTGTTTCAAATACGATCCCCGCGGTGATGAAGGGGCTGGATTGTATCGTGGGGTCAGATGTGGGGATCAAGGAGCGTTACAACCTGAGCGCTAAGGCATTAGCACATTCCAAGGGAATAAAAATTGGATGGGAGGAGAAAGTTGCCATTTTTGCCGGAAAAGATCCTGATACATGGTATGTGATTGAGCCTTCAGCAAATAAATAACGAGACTCCCTAGTTAAAGAAATCCATGGCCACATCACTGAGAAACATCACCAACCAGCAGATTCTGGAGTTCCTCGTGATGCTGGGTGGGTGTTTATTTGCTATGTATGCGGGCAATTATATTGCCGAGGAGAATTATTTCCCGATTGCCGCCGTCCTTGGGATGCTTGCCGCAGGAACATTCTTTTTCAAGATGGGTACGGAGATGTATCTCATGATACCTGTATGCTGGGGATTGACCGGTAGCATCAGCCTGCTACCTCTACCATTCAATGTACGCCAGTTAATGATTCTTATGGCGACCGTCCTGTTTGTGGCAGGATATATCTTCAAGGTTGGTAAACGATACAAGTACACTTACGAAATCATCGACTTCTGGATCTGGATCAATCTCTTCTATCTCTTCACTGCGTTTTTACGAAACCCCGTTGGCTTTGCTGCCATTGGCTTAGGTGGACGAGTGGGTGGCAAGCCTTACGTCGATGTGCTTCTCGGTGTCGCTGCTTACCTGATCCTCTCTCGCTTCAGGATGCCGCCAAGTTTTGCCAAACGACTTCCAATGATCATGGTATGGGTGGCAGCATTTACGACATTTGCAGGAGGAATTGGCCTGTTTTTTCCCGGTGTCGGAAATATTCTTGGAAAGTTTTACTCGGACTTTTTATCATATGACTTCTCGGGGATGAGTGATCCTACCAGCATTAAGGCTGGAGATACTCGATTTGGATTCTTGGGGGGGCTTGGAATGACGATTCCTCTGTACATTGCCTCTAGAGTCAATCCCGTAAAGTTGATCCTTCCTGCCAATCTAGGTTGGATGCTCCTCTATGTCGCCAGCATCATCATGGTGCTTCTCAGCGGATTTCGATCCGGAGTCATCGAAGTGCTGCTCATTACGATCGTGGGTGCCATGCTTCGTGAAAAAATGGGTGGCGGGGTAAAGATCATCCTCGCTGTCTGTTGCGTGGCGTTGGCTGGAGTTCTCACAAGCTATACATCTATTAAACTTCCCTTCACATTTCAGCGCTCTCTCTGCTTCCTGCCGGGGAATTGGGATGCGGAGGCCAAGCTGGATGCAAAAGATAGCTCAGAATGGCGTTTCGAAATGTGGCGAATCGTGCTGACGAGCGATAAATATATCCAGAGCAAAATCTTCGGTGATGGATTTGGCTTTTCCCGTGAGGAATATGAGCGGTGCCTTAATGCCATGATGAGTGGGACGCAGGCCTATCAGGGAGCGGATGCAGCACAGGAGGCCTTCATGATTGATGGTGATTTTCATAGTGGGCCTGTCGGCAGTATCCGGTTTGTTGGGGTGGTGGGGTTGATTCTTTTTATTCCCTTGCTGATTATGCAAGGCGTTTACTTCTACAGGTTGATCAACGAAGCCCGGGGATCACCGTACGAACTCCTCTCCTACTATCTAGGTATCAGTGCTATCATCCTGCCGATATTTTTTATTTTCATTGTCGGTGACTATCGGAAGGATCTGGTGAATATCCTTTTCAATGTGGGTATGATCAAAATGATCGGATTATCTTTACGCGACTGGAACGCATCCCAGCAATCCGACAAAACTTTTGGTTCCGAATTGCCGGTTGCTCTGAGCGTCTGAATTTTCTCTTCTCATGGATCACACTAAGCTCACGATAGAGGCCGGAAAAACCGAAGGACATTACTGGCGGGATCTGTGGCACTTCCGCGAGCTCTTCTATGTGCTCGCGTGGCGTGATATTTCGGTCCGCTATAAGCAGACAGTCATCGGAGTCTTATGGGCACTCATCCGCCCATTCCTAACCATGATTATTTTCACGATCGTATTTGGTCGGTTGGCCAAACTGCCTAGTGACGGCACAGTGCCCTATCCCCTATTGGTCTTTGCAGGAATGCTCCCCTGGACATTTTTCTCAACGGCGCTGAGTGAGGCCTCGATGAGCCTCATCGGCAACGCCAATCTGATCAGCAAGGTATATTTCCCTCGCATTATCGTTCCAACCGCGTCGGTCATTACATCCTTCGTCGATTTCATGATCAGTTTTCTGATTCTGATAGGAATGATGGTTTGGTATCAATTCCTCCCTGATTGGCATATCCTCCTGCTTCCCATCTTTATTCTTCTGGCAGTAATGGCAAGTCTCGGACCGGGCCTTTGGATCACCGCGTTGAATGTCAAGTACCGTGACTTTCGCTATATCATCCCATTTTTAGTTCAATTCGGACTCTATATCTCCCCTGTTGGGTTCAGTTCTAATGTCGTTCCTGAGAAGTGGCGATTGCTTTATTCGTTGAACCCGATGGTGGGTGTCATCGATGGGTTCCGTTGGTGCTTGCTTGGCGGGGAGAGCCCTCTTGATCCCAAGGGCTTTATTTTGAGTCTCGTAGTGGTCATTTTCTTTTTCTACTTCGGTGTCTCCCAATTCAGGAAAATGGAGAAGAGCTTTGCCGATCTCATTTAAAAATCACTGAAGAGCTACCCATATGTCCGAGCCTGTCATCAAAGTCTCAAACCTCTCCAAGTCGTACATGCTTGGTCACCAGAGTTCCGGTAAGAAATATACGGCACTGCGGGATGTGATTGCCCGCCGTGCGCATAATCTACTCAGGACCACTCGCGATCTTGTGGCAGGAAAACAGATCATCCAAGGAGATGATCTTGAGGAATTCTGGGCACTGAACGATGTCTCCTTTGAGGTGAATCAGGGAGATGTCCTCGGGATCATCGGGCGTAATGGAGCGGGAAAGAGCACTCTTCTTAAAGTCCTGAGTCGCATCACGGAACCTACGACCGGAAAAATCGAGATCATTGGACGGGTCGCGTCGCTTTTGGAAGTGGGAAGCGGTTTTCATCCCGAACTGACCGGCCGCGAAAATGTTTTTCTTAACGGGGCGATCCTTGGCATGTCCCGTGTAGAGATAAAACGAAAGTTTGATGAGATTGTGGAATTTGCCGAAGTGGAGAAGTTTCTCGATACCCCAGTGAAGCGGTATTCCAGCGGCATGTATATGAGACTGGCCTTTGCGGTCGCTGCTCACTTGGAACCTGAGATACTCATCGTGGACGAGGTGCTTGCGGTGGGTGATGCAGCATTTCAGAAGAAATGCCTCGGGAAGATGCAGGATGTTGTCAAGGGTGGCAAAACCGTCCTGTTTGTGAGTCACAGCATGGAGGCAATCGCCCGTCTCTGCACTCAGTGCCTCTATTTATCCGGTGGTAAAAAAGTTCTGCAAGGGGAAACGAACCATGTCATCGACGCATACTCTGCTCGTGGACTCCAAGGGGATCGAGAGATTGACTTAGCTCCTTTCAAGAGGAGATTCGATAGTTTGCCTTATGGGCGCTTTCTTAAACTCAGTATGCCTGAAAGAGAGGATGACAGTGCGTGGTGCTACTCCTACGGGGAGCCGATAAAGTTCAACCTCCTATTCAATATAACCAAAACTGTCATCAACCCAGAGATCGGCTTCGCTATATTTTCCATAGGAGGAACAGAGCTAATTTCCTCAACAACTTATCAGGACACGCCCCTTCCTGAGATCGATCCTGGAACTTATCTGGCTCATGTGGAGATAGCAAAGTGCTGCCTTAATCCTGGTGTCTATTCGTTGAGTATTGGAATGGCGACCGAAGGCAGAAGTATTGATCATATAGCGGAGGTCTGCCAAATTGAGATCATGCCATCAGAGCAATCAATCAAAAAAGGATTATATAAAATACATGCTCCGATGACCCCCTTCACAGCATTTTCAATTTCAAAAATATAATAATTCATGAACGAATGCACTAAATCAAAACGCTATTGGGGAGAGCTGGAGATGAGGGCCATCTCGGGGGTTGGCATTGATATCGGTTGTGGGCCTGATCCGGTGACACCAACTGCAAGAGGATTCGACATAAATGACGGCGACGCTAATGTTATCACACAATTCGTCCATGAGAGATTTGATTTTGTATTTTCCTCGCATTGCCTGGAACACATGCATGATCCATTTGCTGCGCTCAATGAATGGTGGCAACTCGTGAAGCCAGGAGGATATTTATTTATACTGGTACCGGACGAAGATCTGTATGAGCAGGGGGTCTTCCCCAGTAGATTCAATAGTGATCACAAAGCAACTTTTACATTATCTAAAGCTCAAAGTTGGTCACCCCGGAGTGTCAATGTTCTTGATCTGGCTAAAAGCCTCAATGGAGGCAAAATCATCAGCTTACAATTGCAGGATAGGGGATATGACCGATCAATCATGAGTTTTGGCTCTAAAAAGACAAATCCTTTGGTGAAAATCTATGCAAAAATCTATAGATTATTTGGCCGATTCATGACCTCCGAAACAAAAGAGGGACTGCGTCGTTATATTGCAACATATTATCCGATCGATCAAACATCTGCATCATTCGATGCGCAGGCTCAGATACAATTGATTGTACAAAAAATTAGTTAGCAAACTTAGTCTCTTGCAAAGAGGAATCATCCATTTTCTACGGGGAATCTATTTAAAAATTCGAACGCAGGATCTTTTGCTGTTCTCAGTTTTACTGATTTGGAAATCGGGTCTCAGAAGAAAAAAAGTAATTGTTGTCCGCCGCATGGTGGCGATTGGAGACATCATTTGCACACTCCCTCTCTGTGAACATCTCAGGAAAGAAAATCCTGATAAGCTGATAGTTTTCATGACAGGACACTCTGTTCACCGCCTCGTAAAAATGAGCACTAGCTGTGACTTGGTGTACGGAGCGTGCGGTGGAGATTTTACAGTTCCAGTCGGATTTTTGGGGCTTGTGGAAAAAGTCTATCATCCAAGTACTTCCGATGAACTCGGTCTGAACGGAGCAAAGAAGCATCTGATCGATGATCTGGCTGCATCCTGCGGAGTAACCTTGGAGATACGGCAACCATGGCTTTATCCAAGCAAAAAGGATCTCTCATCGGCTCAAACCAGATACGGACTTCACAAAAGGGATGGCCGTGACGAACTTTTGATTTGCATCAACACTGGCCCGACTTGGCCTGTGAGAAATTGGTCCGACGAGAAATGGCAGCAACTGGTGGACAAGATCCACCATCATTACAAAGCAGAAGTTGTGGAGATCGGATATCACACTCCGGAATCAAAGCCGTTACATGGGGTGCGCTCTCTGATCGGAATCGGATCTGTGACGGACATGGTCTCGATGATCTCGCTTTGCGATCTGGTCGTCACCATCGACTCCGGGCCGATCCACATTGCTGGAGCGGTCGGGACCCCTGTCATCGGACTCTTCGGCGCCGTGAACCCCGCCTTTCGATTGCCTCCAGAAGGTAATGCTCTCGGTCTCACTTCAGATATCCCTTGCCTCTACTGTCATCACGAATCTCCAGTCGGGCATTGGCGTTCAGGATGTCCTTATGACATTCGGTGCATGGAGGAACTGAGCGTGGAACAGGTTACGCGGGCCGTCCAAGGGATGATCGATAGTACATCGCCATCGTATTTCGCCGCATGATGCATCAATGAGCCCGAGCGTTTCCATCGTGATTTGCTGCTACAATAGTGCGACCAGATTGCCTGAGACTCTGGCTCACCTTGCTCGGCAAGAATTCGACAACGAAATCGAATGGGAAATTCTTGTCGTCGATAATGCATCCACCGATGGCACTGCTGAAGTGGCAATGCGTACGTGCCCGATAGGAATTCGTGATAGATTAAGAATTGTGAGTGAAGCACAAGTCGGAAGGTATTATGCGCTTACAACCGGTTTCAAGAATGCCCATTACGATATCGTTAGCTTCGTAGATGACGACAATTGGGTAAATCCTAGATTCATCGATAGCGTCAGTAAGATCTTCTCTAAAGAGCCGTTGATCGGAATAGCAGGAGGGCCTTCTAAACCCGTCTTCGAATCATCCCCGCCGGAGTGGTTTGAGGAGATTTGTGAATTTTATGCACTTGGGGATCAGCAGCCAAAAGAGGGTGATATCACCGATAACAGCGGTCACCTTCTCTGGGGAGCCGGATCTAGCGTGAGACGCTCAGCCTTGCATGAGCTTTTCGACAAGGGCTTCATTTTTAATCTGACGACAACAACACGACTTGAAACCAAGCGACTAGGTGGCGAAGACACAGAGCTTTGTTTTGCAATAAGGGCCTTGGGATGGAGGCTGTGGTATGATAGCCGTCTTGGGATTAAGCATTTTATTCCTAAAAGCAGATTAACGTGGAGCTATGCGCATGGTCTTTTTAGTGGATCCGGCAGCTCGGCAGCGTATCTGGAAATGTATCTGATTGCATTCAGTAGATGGCCTTTCGACTCCAAAAATAGGATAAAAAATTCATGGGTTTATCAGTTTGCCAAATCGGCAAAAAATCTCTTCGTTTCTTTTATAACCTCCCCCCTCCAGTCCCTCTCCTGCCGCGAAGGCTCTATCCCCGCATTGCATTTTAAGCGTCATCTCGAAAAAACCAGAACCCTGCTTTCTCTTTTAGGGCAATACAAGAAGAAGATCCAGCACATCAGAAATGCAAGGTGGAACAAGGTTGGCTAACCTAACTCCTGCCTCCCTATTATTAATAATCAAAATGACATCGACTGGGAAAAAATATCCGAAGTTGCTCGTTGCAGCTTCTTTCCGTGGAAATACGGGCGCAGGAGGCTACCCCATGATTGAGCAACTGCTGCGAGGATGGCCGAGAGATCGGATCATCTGGTGGTATCCCGGTAAGGCCGAGAAACTCAAGGAGGGAATGTGCTGCGAGTCCTTCGGACCCGGTGAGATTCCAAAATGGATGACCCCCCATAGACGATTCAATGAAATCAAGTGCAGATTTTTCGAATTATTCTACCTTCCCCGTGCCGTCAGGAATCTCCGCAAGGTGATAAGAACAGAGAAACCAGATGTCGTTTGGATGGCCCCCTATGGATTCGCTACTCCAATTTTTCGCAAGGTCCTTAATAAGCAGATCAAGCAGAAATTGCATGTGAGCATTCACGACATGGCTGATACTGACGGTCTGGTGAAAAAATGCGGTCGGGAGAGGGCAGATAGCTTCCAAAGTCAACTGGAAGAAATATATGCCATGTCAGATAGTCGTGATTGTGTCACTGCGGAGATGTCTCAAGACTTGGAACGCTGCACAGGCAAAAAGGCCGATCTGATCATCAAATATGGGGCTGAACCGGAACAAATCAGAGCACTTCGCGAGAAATCGGCCAATCCTCCATCAGAGACTCCCTCGGTCATCCGGATCGGCTACGCGGGGACGGTCATCGCCGAGGAAACCTTTGCCCTCTTTATCAGGGCATTGCGGTCGATCGGTGACCGATTGCAGTGCCCCGTTGAGGTCCATCTGTTCAGCCCGTTTTCCTACAAAAATAAAAGCTGGTTCGATGCGAGTCTCATTAGGGAAAGGGGCTTTCTTTCGGGGGATGAGTTCACCAGAGAGTATGCACGCTCTCACTGGGGCCTCTCCATCATGCATCTGGAGGATTCTGATCCGCGCTACAATGGATACTCGATTCCCTGCAAATCGACCAGGACTCTGGCGGATGGAATCCCTCTGATCTGTCTGGCTAATAAGAACTCCACCCTTTACAAGATGGCTTCCACTCACTCCTTGGGATTTGTCAGCGATTCCAGGGATGAAAAGTTCATCGGTAGTGAACTTCTCAAGCTGTTCAATGAAGAGGGTAGTCTCTCAAAAGAGTATGTAAAAATGGCAGTTTTGCTGGAAACCGAGTGCAATGCCGCAAGAAATCGCGCCGCGCTTTTCGATCTTCTTGGTGTCCAGAATCAGAGTGAATGAGAAATAATCACAATGCAGAAATTTCATCATGTCTGATTTGAACGAGAAGAGCGCTTTTTCAGGACTCAAGCGGAAGTTGCGTGTTTACTCGTGCACACCCGTGAGTTTCATCGGGGATGAATCTTATTTTTCCCGTGAATCGGGAATGTATAGTAGAGGTCTGACGAAACTTGGAATTGAATCGCGAGCAGTGATGGCTAATCCCGCTTATGCAGTTGATTTTCCAGAACTGTTGCGGACGGATTATACCAATCTGATATCACCCGATTGGTGGAAGAGCCTAAATCTGGACGGAGTGATTCTTTACTCCTGGGCGGCTCCGCGTTTTAACGGTGTTGCCGCTGCCCTTCGTCACGCTGGAATTCCCTTCCTTGTTCAAATGGACACTTGCGGTCTCGTTTCAAGAGAGTCCAACCCGGTCGAATGGTTTTGGAATTCATGGGAGAGATCTCTGCACGAAAAGAGCTGGCTCGAGGGGAAGGCACTCGCTGTGCTCAAGCACGGTGTGGATGGGATCTGTTCCATCATACCAAGACAGCGGGCATTTCACTATACTCAGGCAACAGTAGTCACGGTACCAACTCCCCTCGGCACCTTATGGGTTAGAAATGAAGCGCTCATGCTTGGATCTGCGGCTGTTGCCGGTAAGATCCACTATCTCCCGCATCCTCAGGATGAACGATTTGCATATTCCGGCGTAAAAAAAGAGCAGCTTGTTGTCTCCATAGGCCGATGGGGAGTGGAATCGTGGCCGCAGAAAAACCCCCGAGCCCTGATTGAAGCATACAGGCTTTTTCTACGGAGAAAACCTGCATGGAGGGGAATTATAATCGGCGCCGGGGCAGCCGAACTTCTCAGGAGGCTTGGAGTGGAGCCAGTCGAGAGGCTCTCCTTCGTTGAACAGGTGAACCACGAAGAACTGACCGATTATCTAAATTTGGCTAGCGTGGCATTCTGGTCGTCGCGTTGGGAAGGGCAGCAGGGAACAGGAGCGCAGGCCTTGTGCTGCGGTTGTTCGGTGGTAAGCCATGGGAGTCCCCTCATGAGTTGTTTCCATCATTATGTCAGCAGATCGAGCGGTAGGCTTGCCATGCGGAACCATGCGGAAGCCCTAGCCGATGCGTTGGAATTGGAATCCGAATCATGGGACAATGGATCGAGAGATCCCATGAAGATATCCTCGGCATGGATTCCTGAGTTTCATGCCACAAGTGTTGCGCGAAGAGCTCTTCATCTTTTGGGTCTGAGGGACGATGAGAAATGAACATTCCTTGAAACTTTGCAAACACTCAGAATTGGACTTCCAATGTATTGAATCAAAGAAATGATCCATCATAGCGCCGATTTTTATTCGACAGTTCCAAACATCTAAAAGTTCCATGAACATTTTATCAGAAATTAAAGATTTTCTTCATAACGCGTGGTATCAGCAGATGAGAACATCGTTGCGAGAAAAAATTAAGGACCGCTACGGTATGAGCGAAGATGTAGGAGTACGGCAGGTGATTGAATATTTGGATAATCATCCGGAATCACCTCTGCCTTTGGGAATGAATCCGCCCTATGAATGGACAAAGGACTATCGCGAAGAGGATGTTGAGGTGCTGCGGGATGAAGTGAGGGATTTGCACTATGTGATCTATCGGGGCCACAAGGTCTATTTTCCAAGGAAGGAATCCGTAGCGGAAATACGGCAGGCGGTGCGGATCGGATTGATGGAGCAGGACAAGAGGTCGCCTCATAGTTATGTGTCGGGGGAGTTTGACATTGAGCAGGGTGATACCGCCGTGTTTATCGGGGCCTCCGACGGGATGTTCTGCCTGAGTCGGTTGGAACGGCTCTCCAAGGCGTACCTGTTCGAGCCCGCATCCCATTGGCATGAACCGTTAAGGGCGACCTTTGAGCCTTGGGGTGACAGGGTGGAAATCGTTCCCCTGGCCGTGGCCGAGATCAGCGGAGATGGGCAGATCAGCCTCGATGACTTTTTTAAAGGGAAGATACCCCCGAATTTCATCCAGGTGGATGTGGATGGCGTGGATTGGGAAGTCCTCCAAGGGGCGCACGCGATCATTGGTAAGGCAAAGAAGCTACGCCTTGCGTTGTGCACTTATCACAAGCGGCTTGATTTTCCAAGATTCGCCAATTTCTTGAAGCCACTGGGCTATACCATTGATCATTCACCCGGTTATTTTCTGATCGGTGTTCGGATGCCCTATTTGAGGTATGGAGTTCTATACGCGAGTAAATTGAGATAGATCTGAGGTGTAATATTAAGGTGTGAAAATAGGGTTAGTCAGTCCGTTTCAGCCGCATGATCTTGCCGATCTGCTGGACGAGAGTTCGCGGCACTTGCTCTCAGAGATCAAGGGGATTACGGCCACACCGGTCACACCTATGGCCCGTGAATGGCTCCGGATGGGGCACGAACTTGCCGTCTTTGCTCTCGATCCTTCCGTGAAGCATCCTTATCTCCTCAAAGGAGAACGATTGATGATTCATGTTCTCCCCAAACGAAGGAGTCGGGAATGTCTGTTCGATTGTTACAGAGAGGAAATTCGCCTGGTCCGGGATGCTGTGGCCTCGGAATCACCCGATGTCCTGAGTGCCCAATGGAGCTATGATCATGCCCTCGCGGCCTTGGCGTGCGGTTTGCCTACTGCTGTGACCTGCCACGACACCCCGCTGCGCTATGCCTGGATTGCCAAGCATTGGCACATGACCTACCACCTTTTTGTAGCTTGGAAGGTGATACGAAGAGCCGATTGCCTAATTTGTGTCTCTCCCTACACGGCGGAGCATATCCGAAGGTACTTCAGTCCTCGGGCACCCGTCGAGGTGATTCCCAATGGGCTGTATCGGCAGGTTTTCCAGCGAGGGGCTCGGCGTCTGGAAAGTGCTTCCCCTCTCCACCAACCCTATACGATTTGCAGCGTCGGGGGATGGGGTGGTTTAAAAAACATGTCAACCTTGCTACGGGCGTTCGCCCGTTTGCCCGAGCGGAAGGGAGGGAGTAGGCTTGTGCTTTTTGGTCCCGGCATGGAGGCCGGTGGTGAGGCTGAGCATTGGGCCCAAAGGAGGAATTTGCTCACGAATGTGGAGTTCAGGGGGAGTGTTCCCCGGGAGCAGATCCTCGACTTCCTGGAGATTGAGGCGGATCTGATGGTGCATCCATCACTCATCGAAACCCACGGCATGGTGCTGATCGAAGCCATGGCCTGTGGTGTGCCTGTGGTCGGAGGAAGAAAGAGTGGCGCTGTGGCATGGACACTCGATGAAGGTCGATCCGGTTTTCTCTGTGATGTGAAAAATTCAAGAAAATTGGCCGATTCAATCATTAAGGCAATGAAGCAACCTGATGATAATCAAGCCCTTGCTGAACGGGCGTGGCGATCCGTGCATAAGCGCTTTAGGCTGGAGGAAGTGGCAAAGGCAAACGAAGATATCATCACGAGATTATATCAAGAAATAATTTGATATAATCACACAAAAAATGAAAATACAAAAATTAGTTACTAGGCCGGAGTATTTATATCGGCCAAGCCAAGTACTACATCGTCTAAAACAAATATTTAATCCGCCAAAAAATGAGGAGATGATCGTGCCACTTTCTTGGGGGGGAAGTATAAAAGTTAATCCCTACGAGACAATAGGTGCTGGCATTTATTGGTACGGTGTCTTTGATCTGATAGTAGCCGAAGTGATTTCTCGTCTATTGGATAAAGACGAAACATGTGTAGATATAGGTGCAAATATTGGTCAGTTTAGTTTGCTTATGGCTAATATAGTTGGTGTTAATGGGAGTGTATTATCTTTTGAGCCTCACCCAGTTTTATATACAAAGCTTAATCAAAATTTAAAAGAATATACAAAAAAGGGAATAGCCCATGTATACGATATTGCGATTGGTGAAGAAACTGGAGAAGGATTTTTGATTGAAGCAGATGGATTTTCCGAAAATCAAGGTACTAGTAGAGTTGATTTTAAAAATAGCGAAGGCAATATAAAACATAAAATCAGCATAAAAAAACTAGATAGTATTATATTAAATAATAAAATAAATGTATTAAAAATGGATGTAGAGGGTTTTGAAGAATTCGTTTTAAAAGGGGCCATTAAGTTGTTGGAAAGTAGATCAATACGAGATATAATCTATGAAGATCTGGACTATCAAAAGTCAAGCGTTACTAAAATACTAAAGCAATTTGGATATACGATATTCTCACTTCATACGAGTATATTCAAACCAAGGATTCTTCCCCTTAAGGGTGAAGTTGTTTTTAAGATTGGGCAGGAAGGAGAAAATTTTTTAGCAACTCTCGAGCCTGCTCGTGCCATAAAAAGAATGCAAACTTGGGGATATAAATCCCTTAGAAAAATTAACTAATTATCATGTATTTATTGTTTGTGTTAGTCGGCTAGCAATGAAAAATCCGCTCACTGTCATCTCCCCTTACACGCATCTGGCCGGACATTATTGGGCCTACACGGTGGATATGACCAAGGCATTTATGGCCGCAGGCAGGGAGGTGAAAGCCTACGCAGCGTTGCCTCCCCGCAATACGCGGGATCTGCCTTTGCTAGAATGGACGGTTTGTGCGCCTTGGGTAACCGTGCTTCAATCCTTGGAGAAGCGAAACCGCGGTTGGGGGAGTAAGAGCGACGCGCTGCTTAGAAATCTGGAGTTTTATTTGTGTCTCCGGAATGCAGTAAAAGACGGCGGAGATGGTTCGATTTTTTGCGTTGAGTCGCGTCACCAGTTGTTGCTGAAGGCGGTTATGAAGACCAACAGGCGCTTCTCCACGCTCTGCGTGGGTGCTCCCGACCAGGTGACGCTCACGAGGCGGGCAGATTTGTACCGTAGGGCCTTCGCTACGGGACGGCTTGAATTCATCGTGGAGACGGAGGCCGTGAGACAGGCTTGGGAACCGCTTGCCGGGGAACATGCAGTGCATATCCCCGCAGCGCTTACTGAGAGAACAGACCCAATCCTTGATAAGGCAGAGGCGAGAATGCGACTGGGTCTTCCCCGGGAGGCATTCATTCCGCTGTTTTTTGGAACACACCGCGAGGGGAAGGATTACCGAACGGCGATCGAGGCGGCAAAACTGTCAAAGTCGCAGCCCACGCTTCTGTTCGCAGGTCCACTGATCTCGGGGAATGATCCAGAGGCATTGCTCCTAGAACTCGGTTACGATCATGCCGTGTCCTGGAAGCGCTACTACCCGGACGATGCTGTAGCGCTTCTCTTTGACGCCTGTGACGCTGTCATGCTGCCGTATGAACGGGGCTACACCAAGGGGTCTGGGGTTCTCCTCCAAGCATGTAAATATGGGAAACCAGTGATTGCATCGGACACCGGGCATCTGGCTGAGTTTGTCAGCAGGCACAGCACTGGGTTGTTATATAAGCCGGGTAATACAGAGAGTCTGGCAAGTGTCTATGACAGAATGGCCGAAGGACAACAGATTGGCGCTGCAAGCATGAAACTAAATATCCAGAGGACTGTGCTGGAGTATAATTGGAAGAAGCTTGTGGAACGCTATTTGGAAATATTTGATGGTGAAGGCTCCCAATCAATAAAACATGGACTTTTGCCAAGCTAACTCAGCGTAGAACTTATTCTACAATGCCTTATATCCAATGAGTCACTGATCTTCCCGGCAATATCTTTAATACCCATGCTCTTCTCCATCATCACCCCCGCGTTTCGACAGCTTGATTGGCTGAGGCTTTGCATCGCCTCGGTGGCGGATCAGAAGGCGAGAGGGGAAGGGTTCAGAAGTCAGGTGGTCAGAGGATGAAGGGGAGAGGAAAAAAGCTTAAAAGCTGGCATTTAGAAAAGCTGAAAAGAGGGATTGGGAGGGCGGAGAATATTGACGAAAACAGTAAATATGGGAATATGGCTACATGAAGACAACTTTGGAATTGCCTGATGATCTCCTGAGGAAGGTCAAAGCAAGTGCCGCCTCTTCAGGACGGACAATGAAGCTTTATCTGATCGAAGCGATTCAAGAAAAATTGGCTTCTCAGGAAGCAATGTCATCGAAGCCATGGTTGGCTCACTTCGGTGTGCTTGCTCATCTCGGGGGAGAGAGGCAGATGATCGAGTCCAGAGTCCACGAGGAATTTGAAACCGTGGATTCTAACCAGTGGAAGTAATCCTCGATACGAACGCTCTCTCGGCACTACTGGATGGAGATAAAGAACTCCGTCCCGTCCTAAACAGAATGTCTCAGGTTTTGCTTTCCCCGATAGTCTTGGGAGAGTACCACTTCGGAATACAAGCATCCCGGCACCGGCAGGAATATGAGGCGGAGTTGGTTTTGCTTGAAAGGAGCCTCCATGTGTTGATGTTGGATTCCAGAACGGCTGCGACCTATGCGGAAGTCAGAAATGAGTTGAAGTCCAAGGGAACTCCCATTCCGTGGCACGATGTCTGGATCGCGGCACAGGCTAGGCAATATTCGGTTCAGATTCTTTCAAGAGATACTCATTTTGATTTCGTTGAGGGTGTGAAACGAGTGAGTTGGTGAGAGTGAGGAGTGTGGGGGGCTGGAGAACTAGGGAAACGCTGATTTAATCGCAACTGCCTCTATGCGATTTAATCAGCGCTTGCCTAGAGTCGGGCGTCGAGAGACTTTACCCCAGCGTAGTTAAGGATCCTCTCATCAGCTGTGAGCAGGGTGCATTCATTGACGATGGCCGTGGCTACTATCTGACGATCTGCTGGGTCGCGATGGAATGTGCCGGGTAGTTGGTAAGACTTCATTGCTATCTCATGGGTGATGTTGTGGCTTTTCAACAGAAGATCGTTGGTTGACCGGTTAACCCACTCTGCAAGTGAGCAGTGGATTTGTAGATCTCCTCCTTCGATCAGGCGCGCGATCTCGAGTGTGGAGACTGCAGAAATCCATCGCTCGGTTTTTGGATGCTGAAGTATCTCTATCGAGGATGAGCCGAGTCTCTGACTGCCTTCGAAAGCCCAGATCCAGACATGAGTATCCAAGAGGACGATCACTTGCTCATCTCCCACTCATTGCCAAAATCCATGCTGACCAGGAAATCATCGGATGCACGACGAGCCGTCAGGGTTCGTCCTGTGCCGAGCTTGACTTCTTTATCGATCTGGATGCCGTGAAGAGCCATTTCAAGGGTGACAAGCACCTCCTTGTTGAGGCTGCGATGGTGATGTTGAGCCCTTTGCTTGAGGGTACGATGGAGTTGTTCAGGAATGTCTTTGAGGGTAATAGAAACCATAATGGAACCACTATGGTTCTACTAGTGCTGCATGTCAAGGCGAGCGGTGGCTCGGCAAGCGTTGCGGGTCAGGGCGGGGGATAGGATCAGGATTCAGAAGTCAGGATTCAGAGGTCAGAGGTTGATGGAGGAAGAGGTTGAGGAAGGCAGAGGGCAGAGGGCGGAGGTCAGAGGTCAGAGGTCAGAGGTCAGAGGTCAGAGGTCAGAGGTCAGAGGTCAGAGGCGTGGTGCGAAGGTAGGAATGTAAAAGAGGTGGAAAGTTGAACCAAGCCTGTGGGAACTGGCGCGGTAGAGCACGATGAAATCGTAGCCGGCAGGTAGCCATAGCTTTGCGAACTCCGAGTGCCGGGAGGCACGGAGTAGCCTGCGTAGCAGTCCGTAGGACGAAGGACTCGGGAGAGGCTGAGGCAAAGAAAAGTGACTTCAAATCAGAGGTCAGAAGGCAAGCAATCCCATCCCTTTCCCAAGTGCCCTTGATCTTCTGAGCATCGGACTGTATACTTCAACTTGATGAAAGATTGGAGCAATTGCACGGAAGTGGAACACCGGAATGACCGCGTGAGCGGAGTCTGGATATTTCGTGGAACTCGTGTTCCTGTTACCTCTCTCTTTGAGAACCTTGAGGATGGTGCCACCGTGGATGAATATCTTGAGTGGTTCCCTGGGGTGAAACGTCATCAGGTGGAAGCAGTGCTCGAATTTGCTTCCGCCAGTTTGGCTGCTCCTGTGGCAGCATGAGAATACTCTTTGATCAAGGAACTCCAGTTCCCCTTCGGAGGCGTCTCCACCCGCATCCGGTAGATACCGCTGCGGAACTTGGGTGGTCTCAACTCTCAAACGGAGAACTCATTGCCGCTGCGGAGCGTGAAGGATATGATCTTCTGATCACCACGGATAAGAATCTTAGATATCAGCAGAATCTGACCAATCGAAATATAACGATCATTGTGCTCTCAACAACATCTTGGCCTAGGATTCAAAGTTCCCATGAGAAGGTTTTATCCGCCTTTGATTCATTGCAAAAATCCAGTTATATCGAGATTGAATTTTAGTCTTAGAGGCCCTGCTTGGGAAGGGGTAGGGAAACTTGACGGATGAGGGCGGACACAGAGGTTGAGGGGAAAAGGCGCGTTGGGAACGCGGCTTTGATGCCCTCGCTCCCGCGAGTGGCACCCCTGAGGGGCTGCCTTATGCAGTCTATCCCGTCCATCCCCATGGACTGGTACTGTCA
>Ga0194052_1000823_pt1 | contig 19051 bp, 21 predicted proteins | sample SepL226m_MetaG_FD_160117 | JGI IMG/M metagenome (GOLD analysis project Ga0194052, IMG submission 160117) | Anoxic zone freshwater microbial communities from boreal shield lake in IISD Experimental Lakes Area, Ontario, Canada - Sep2016-L227-6m | ecosystem: Environmental > Aquatic > Freshwater >...
CCCATCAACGGCTGCAGCGAGGGGCTGGTTGGCAGCCACACCGTTTGTATCGCCGATCAGGTAGATCTGCGACACGCCGCTGGCCGGGTTCATGTGGGAGTAGAGGTTGGGGAACTTGATCGTCGCTGAGCCGCTGGCGCTGCCTGCTGAGAGCGACGCAACGCTGCGTCCGATCAGCTGCTGGTTTGGCCCAAGCCGATAGACGGAGGCGAGCCCACCAGGAAAGAGCGTGGTCCACTGGCGGACGAGTGCATTGCGGCGAGCAATCACGCTGGCAGACGGCGCGCTAACTCGGTGCCCGGCAATTCCGTTGCGCACCGAGACGATTGAGTTCGGCTGGCGCTCGTCGAGCGGCACGCCATCAAACTTGTAACGCTGCCCGGTTTTGGTGACCTTGGCGACCGTCGGCGCAATGTCGATCGAGCGAGTCGGACTCAGGTTAACCACGCCTTTCTGCTGGCCTGGGTACTTAACGAAAAGCGGTGTGTTCGCGAGCTCGGGGAGGTTCTGCTGCGTTACTGGGCGGCGCGAGCCGCCGGCGCGGAAGCTGACGCCGTGGTCCGCCGTGACGATGAAGAGCGACCGCTGCCAAATCCCTGCTCGTTTCATCCGGCCAATCACGCTGGCGATCACCTTGTCGGTGAATTCGGTCTGGATGATGAAGCGCTGGAGGGCTACATCAGTCTGGTACTGGTTCGTTGTCCAGATCTGATGGTCAAGCCCTGGCGCATCGGTGCCATTAGGGAAGTACTGGTCGCCGGTTGGACCAAAGCGCCAAGGGACGTGTGGCATCAGCAGGTGCATCACGTAGAGCGGCGGCTTCCCTGCCCCTGAGATCGAGTTCTGCAGCTGCGCGACTTGGCGAAGACCGTTGTTGTTTGCGGCCGCACCCGGGACTTCGGCAATCGCCGGCGTGCCATCAAAGCGGGCGTGGGGGTTCGCGTTCTTTCGGTCCTTGCGGTCAACCTGAGCCGATGTGGCCGGTGAGAAGTCGCCGTAAGTAGCGTCAACTGATGGCAGCTGGTCGGCGAGCGACTGCGGTAGCACGGTGCGGCCTGTGACGACAGAGAGGTCGCTGAACAGAGCGCTCAGGCGGGTCTGTGCGTCACCGACCGCTCGCGGCGCGCAGAGCGCCGGCGGGCATACGTGGGTGATCGCTTCGACGTTGGTGATGCGGTGGCTGGCCGCAAGCATCGTGTAGATGTTCTTGCGGTACAGGTCGTTGATCTGCGAGTAGGAGAGTTCGCGCAGATTGTCGGGCGGCGCCTTACCGGTCAATATCGCCGGGACAGCGGAGAAGGTTGAGTCGCTAACGGTTGTGTCGTTCTTGTACCAAGTTGAACCCGCCGCAAGCTTGGCGAAGTTCGGGAAACGCGCCGCGTTAATTGAGGTGTCTTTGTTGAGTAGCGCTGCCAGGGGAAACTCATCGAAGATGACCAGCACGACGGGCGTTGAGTTGCCTGACTGCCCGGCGGCGCCTGATGCACCGGAGCCTTCGCTGCTAGGCATGATCACGTCGGTAACCGGCGAGGCAAAGATAAACAGTGCTAGGAAGATGAACGATGCAGGCGTGATGATTGTCAGGAAGCTGCGAACTGCTGGCGTCTTCCAGAAGCCCCAGCCGACGAGCGCGCCGATCGCCAACGAAATTACAAAAGCCAGCGGCGCGGCTGTTATCGCGCCTTTGACAAATTGAAGCGCCAGCAAGGCCGCCAGTAAGGCTACGAACACGAGGTGGACGATCCGCGCCGCGCGCGCAGATACAGCGCCAACGATGAGCTCCACGATCGTAAGCACTAGCGGCGGCACGAAGGTAAGGCCGATCGCGAAGATCAGGATGTCGCCGGGCGTGTTGCCGCGCGCGACGAAGAAGGCTTCGTCGGTTCCGAGTACGTCAAACAGCGGGCGGACTAGGCCCAGCGACCAAAGCGCTGCGAGTTGGAGGCCAAGAACCCACCAGGAGGGCCACTTGTTGGCTTCGGTGGGCTCGGCGGTCTCCGCGGCCGCGCCTTCGCTACTCAAGTCAGGACTGCGGCGTGTCGTGGTCGGCTGGCTTGTCAGCCGTGGCCGTGGCCACTGTCGAAGCCTCTTCATCGTCGCCGCGGCCAAAGAAGCCCTTGATGCGCTTCCAATACATCTTGAGTGCGACGCCAGCGGCAGCGAAGCCGCCGACCAGAATCTGCGCGATCATCGAGCCGCTACCAGCGTCGAGATAAGCAAGGGTTGTGTGGATGCTGGTCATGATCTAAGTCTCCAAGCGTCGGGCGCGCGGGCATCTGACCCTGCGCCGGTAAGAACTCTGCTTATTAGGTTACCCACTCGTTAACGAGAATCCTTCACCGGGGCTCGCAGGAGTATCCAAACGAGCGTCGCCGCGAAGGCCATCTCGCCGAAAGTGAGAGCGGTAGCAAGGTTCGTTGCGCCGAAAAGAAGCGCAAACAACGTGCCGAGTACCAGTGCGACAAACATTGCCGCCAGCTGGCCAATTTGCGAGCCAATCATGCGGCGGCGTTAATCCCGTTGCGCTCGGCAACGAGCCGGACGATGTCGCCGATGATCGAAGTGATCTCAAAATCCTTCGGCGTATAGACGCCCGCCACTCCAGCAGCCTTCAGCTCGGGCAGGTCGGCGTCAGGGATGATGCCGCCGACAACCACTGGCGCGTCAACGCCAAGCTTGGCCATGTCGTTGATCACGGCTGGGATCAGCTCACGGTGTGAGCCGGAGAGGATCGAAAGGCCAACAACATCGACGTCTTCCTGCATCGCGCTGGTGGCGATCTGCTCGGGGCTGAGGCGGATCCCTTCGTAGACGACCTCCATCCCTGCGTCGCGAGCACGGACGGCGATCTGCTCGGCACCGTTGGAGTGGCCGTCGAGGCCAGGCTTACCAACCAGAATCTTGATTCGGCGGCCAAGCGCGTCGCTAACGCGGTCAACCTCACCGCGCAGCTCGGTGAGCGACTCGTCGCTGCTGCCGCTGGCGCCTCCGCTGACGCCGGTCGGCGCGCGGTATTCGCCAAAGCTGCTGCGAAGCGCCGCGGCCCATTCGCCGGTTGTCACTCCAGCCTTCGCAGCAGCGATCGTCGCTGGCATGATGTTTTCGCTCGCGTCAGCGGCAACGCGCGTTAGCTCTGCGATGGCGGCCTCGGCGGCGCTGGCGTCACGCTGCGCTCGCCAAGCGCGGACGGCCTCTGCCTGTTCGGCCTCCAGCGCCGGGTCAACAGTCAAGATTCCGCCGTCGCTACCAGCCATCAGCGGCGATTCTTCGGTCTCCGTGAAGCTGTTAAGGCCAACGACGGTCTGTTCGCCGCTTTCAATCCGCCGCATCCGCTGACGGTGGCTGTCAACGAGTGCGCCCTTCATGTACTCGACCGCATCAACGGCGCCGCCTTGGCTTGCGACGACCTCGATCTCGGCGCGGGCGCCGGTGAGCAGCTCAGCGACCAGTCCGTCCATCACCACCGAGCCTTCAAAGATGTCGGGGTACTCGAGCAAGTCCGTCTCGTACGCCATCAGCTGCTGGATTCGCAGCGACCACTGCTGGTCCCACGGCCGCGGCAGGCCGAGCGCCTCGTTCCATGCCGGTAGCTGGATCGCGCGGGCGCGGGCGTCGCGGCCAAGTGTGACGGAGAGCATCTCGAGCACGATTCGCGGCACGTTGTTCTCAGGCTGCGATTCAGTCAGTCCGAGCGAGTTGACCTGCACGCCGTAGCGCAGCCGCAGCTTGCGCTCGTCGGTGACGCCGTAGCGTTCGCGGCCGATCTCGTCCCAGAGAATCGTCATCGCGCGCAGCTTGGCGTGCTCCTCAATGAAGCGCATGCCGGCGTTGACGAAGAACGAGATTCGGCCAAAGACGTCGCCCATCCGCTCAGGCGCGACGCGCTCAGAGGCGGCGTCAAGCACGGCGATGGCGTTACTCATCGCGAAGGCGATCTCCTGAACCGGCGTGGCGCCGGCCTCCTGCAGGTGGTAGCTGCAGATGTTGATTGGGTTCCACTGTGGAACGTGCTCGACGGTGTAGGCGATCATGTCGGCGATCAGTCGCATCGACGGCGCCGGTGGGAAGGCGTAGGTGCCACGGGCAAGGAACTCTTTGATGATGTCGTTCTGCGTTGTGCCGGTCAGCTCTGCCTGTGAGGCGCCCTGCTCCTCAGCGACCGCGATGTAGAGCGCCAGCAGCCAGGCGGCGGTGGCGTTGATCGTCATCGAGGTGTTCATCTTCGCCAGCGGAATACCCGAGAGCAGCGCCTCCATGTCACCGCGGTGGGCCACGGGAACGCCGACTTTGCCGACCTCGCCGCGGGCGATCGGGTCATCGGGGTCGTAGCCGGTCTGTGTTGGCAGGTCGAAAGCAATCGACAGGCCGGTCTGACCCTTCTCAAGGTTGGAGCGGTAAAGCTCGTTTGATTTCTCTGCTGTGGAGTGACCCGCATAGGTGCGGATCATCCACGGGCGATCTGGTTCTGGTAGGCGTGGGTCCATTGCCCGATTGTATGCTGCGGAGCCGTGTCCGAGCTTGACGTGATCGATCTGCAACATCTGGGCCGCGAGCAGTCGATCTGTTGTTACCGCCAGGGCGACGTGATCATTGATCCCGGGCCAGAGGTCAGTAGCCAGCGGGTTATCGATGCTCTTGGGGGAGAGGCGCCGAGGGCGATCCTGCTCACGCACATCCACCTTGACCATGCTGCTGCGACCGGCGCGCTGGTCGAACTTTGGCCGGAGACAGAGGTTTGGGTACACGAACGCGGCGCGCCGCATGTGATTGATCCTGAGCGGCTGATCGCCAGCGCAACGCGGATCTACGGCGACGACATGGAGCGGCTCTGGGGCACGATTTTGCCGGTGCCGCAGGAGCGCGTTCGGGTACTCAGCGGCGGTGAGCAGATCGGCGATTGGCGCGCGCTCTACACACCCGGCCACTCGGGCAACCACATCGCCTACCTGCATGAGCCCAGCGGCACGCTCTTCAGCGGCGACGTAGCTGGTGTGCGCCGGCTTGGCGGCCCGGTACTCGCGCCAACTCCGCCGCCGGAGATTGACCTTGCTGGCTGGGAACGGTCGATCGAGCTGATTGAGAGCGTCGAGCCTGAGCGACTAGCGGTAACCCACTTTGGCGTTCACGACGACGTAGGCGAACAGCTAGACGCATTGCGCGAAGATCTTGCGCGGGCGCCCGCATGGGCGTTGGAGGCGCCCGACGCTGAGGCCTACGCGGCCCTGCAGCGCGAGTGGCTCGTTGGCGCGGCCAGCGAGGAGGTAGCAGCCGGCTACTTTGCCGTGATGCGCTCCGAGGACGGGTACGCCGGACTGAAGCGAGCACTACTGCAGCGCGAAGAGTAGGCAGCAGCTAGGCTTTTTAGCGATGTCGCAAACAGTTGAACTCCCGCGCACACAAGGCCCTGGCTCCGGAATCGGCGGCCAGTGGCGCGTGATCGTCCGCAACGACAACCACAACACCTTTGACGGCGTGGCAGGCGCGCTCGCGCGAACGCTGCCGGGCGTAACGCTCGAAGGCGGCTACTCGCTCGCCGACGAGATTCACAACCGCGGCCTTTCAATCGTCTGGAGCGGGCACCAAGAAGCGGCCGAGCTTTACTGGGAACAGCTGCGCGACGCTGGCCTTACGATGGCCCCGCTCGAGCAGGGCTAACGTCGTTAGTTAGCTCCCGGCCGCAACTTCTATAACTGCGTCATCGTTGGGCTCTGGCATTGGGCCGTTCCCGTTTGGCTCACCGCCATTGTGCGGTGGCTGAGGGCTGATGCGCCCCTCGCCGACAAGGTCGTTCCACGCGTAGAAGACCGGCACCTGGTACCAGCCCGAGGCAATTGCGCGAAACTCGATCATCTCTGGGCCTGACCACCAGCGCTCGAAGTCGAGCTTGTCTTCGAACTGGGCGATCTGCGTGAACTTGTAGCGGTCGTCGCGGCTGCGGTGAACGGCCCAAGCGGTTGCGCCGTAGCGGAGTGCGGTCGGGGCAACGTCGCGGAGCGCGCTTTCCAATGCGTCGCCGCGAAAGCCATTTGCGTACCAGGGAATATCTACAACGCTTGTCATTAGGCGCCTACCTCTGCTCGAATTGCCGGCGGCTCGGCTGGGGTTTCGCCGCTACGACCAAGATTCTCCTCCTCGGCCCCGACGAGAACAGCGATCTTGCCAGCATGCTTGTTCTCGTGCATCAGCTGGTGGGCGTTGGCGACGTCTTCAAAGCCCATCGTCTTCCAAAGCACAGGCTTGATCAGGCCATCATCGATCAGCTGGTTGGCTTTCGTGCATTCCCAAGCATTGGCGAAGTGGGAGCCAAGAATCTCCTTCTGACGCATCCACAGGTAGCGGACGTCGAAGTCGAGATTGAAGCCCGAGGTGGCGCCGCAGATTACGACCTTGCCGAACGGCTTGACGGTGAAGACGGAGGTAGGGAATGTCGCCATACCAACGTGCTCAAAGACGATGTCGGGCGCGTCGCCGAGGATTTCCTTGACGCGCTTGGCAAATGCGCGACTTACGGCGAAGCGCTCCTTCTCTTCTTCCGGCGTCTCGTTGCCGGTGCGCATCATTCCCGCGAACTCGCGGCGGTCGATGTAATCGGTTGCGCCAAGCTGCTTGATCAGCTCGCCCTTGCCGTCGGATGAGACAACGCCAACGCTCTGGCCGCCTGCAGCCTTAACGAGCTGCGTGGCGAATACGCCAAGGCCGCCGGCCGCGCCCCAGATAAGCACGCGATGGCCCGACTGGAGCTTCGCGCGGTCGAGCAGCATGCGGTACGCGGTGAAGTATGTGAGGCCGTAGCTGGCTGCTTCTTCCCATGACAGCGCAGCTGGCTTCGGCAGCAGCTGCTGTGCCTGAACCTTGGTGAACTGAGCGAACGAGCCCCAAGTTGTTTCGTAGCCCCAGATCTTCTGCGAAGGGGCAGCAAGCGGGTCGAGGCCGTGAACCTCAACGTCCTCGTAGGAGGCCTGGTTGCAATGCACTACGACCTCGTCGCCGGGCTTCCAGCGCGTAACGCCGGCGCCGACCTTCCAGACGATCCCAGAGGCGTCAGATCCACCGATGTGATGGCCGAACTCAGGGTGATCGCCGGACTTGAAGACGGAGACAGGCTTGCCGAGCGCAGCCCAGACGTTGTTGAAGTTGACGCCGGCTGACATCACGCGAACCACTACCTCGAAGGCAGCAGGTTCTGGTGTGTCGACTTCTTCGAGCTGGAAGGCGTCAATCGGCTCGCCTTCGCGCTCCTCACGGATGACCCAGGCGGTCATCGTCTTGGGCAGCTCGCCCGGTTCGGTACTTACATCGGTGATTGCGGAGAGGTCAACGGTCATGGCGCCAATAATACGGCTCGCGCGGCGAATCTGACTTCCCGAGCTGAGTAGTCCGAGGTGGCGCCGATACTTAGCCGCGGTGGAGAGCGAGTCAGATACGAACAGTGAGCGCATGAAGGCCTATGACCTCAGTCGCACAATCTCGCTGAGCGACGGGATCTTCGCCTTCGCGCTGACGCTCCTTGTGCTCAGCATTAGCGTCCCGCAGGTCTCCCAAGTCGGTTCCAGCGGTGAGCTTTGGACGGCGCTCAAGTCACGCGAGGGTGAGCTGATGTCGTACCTGATCAGCTTCGCCGTGATCGGCAGTTTTTGGATCCGCCATCACAAGTTCTGCGGCACGCTGAAGGCGGTTGACGGCCCGTTTCTTGCGATCAACCTGGTTTACCTCGCGACGGTCGCCTTTATCCCTTACCCGACCCAGCTGTTAGGCGATTTCCAGGATTCGACGGCCTTCGCCGTTTATGCATCAGCGATCTCGATCTCGATCATTGCTTCGGTTGTACTCGCGGAGCACTCGACGCGGGCAGGGCTGCTGACCAGCGAGCCGAGCGCCGCCGAGCGCAAAGCCGATCGCATTGACGGGATCTCCGTGATCTTGGGATTCGTTATTTCGATCCCGCTCGTGCTGCTTACCGGCGATCTTTGGCTCGGCTATCTCTGCTGGATCATCGGCCCGAACTTCCACTATTTGCTGCCGGGCGGCGGTTCAGGGAAGCATTAAATCGTTCTGCCCGGATGGCCGCTGACCGCTGACGTTGAGCAGCGAGGCCGGAATCGAGTCGTCTTGAACGGAGAGCGTGTAGGTACCGTCGGTTAGGTCGGCCTTCATCAGAGCAGTGTCGTTGGGTGCGATCGTCGCGCTCTGACTGTCGAGGCGAAGGTCTGAAGTTCCCGAAGGTGAATTGGAGCCAAAGGTGATGCGCTGGTCGATCCCGGTCAGGTTGCTCACAATAAGCGTCACCGGGCCACCGCCGATCTGGTTTGGCGAGATCGAAATCTTCTTCGGCATGAGCGATGCGTTCAGCTGGATCGGGACGGGCGGCCGCAGCTCATTAGCTGTCCGCTCTTTAGTACCGCAGCCAGCGACTAGGAGAGCGGCCAGCGGGATCAGAAGGAGGGGCGTTTTGCGCATCGGCTTAGGCATGGCGATCAAATCGGCGCGGGTGGGCGCCGCTGAAGCGAACTCTAACCGACGGTTAAAGGCCGACGCTGCTGCGCTCGTCGGCGGCTTCGTCGGCCAGCTCGAAGAGATCTGCCTGCAGACGCTTCCACGCTTCTGTCTCGGCTCGCTCGTAGGCGCTGCCGTCTAGGTCGCGGAGGTCGTCCCGGTAGTTCTCCCACGCAGCCTGTACGCGCGGGTCGAGTGTGGTCTTTGGTTGCGGAGCGGTCGTAGTCACAGCAGTCATCCTCCTCCAGCTTGATGATCGCGTGACTGTACCCCTCGGTTCGGAGGGTTTCGCCGGATCGCGATCATTACTCGCTCTTAGCGCCAAAAATCTCGGCTTCGACGGCTCCAGTTCCGACCTTGACGGTCGTTCCGTCGTCGGCTTCGCGACGAACTAGTGCAAGACCGATCAATCCTTCTTCGGGAGATAGGGCGATGCTCGTGAGCGTTCCAACCTCGCGCTCGTCGGTGCTTAGCACCGCGCCAGGGTCGGCTTCGCCGCTCAGCTTCAACATGCACAGCCGCCTGTTCGGCCGGCCGCGGTAGTGGAGCCGCGCGATCGTCTCTTGCCCGACGTAACAGCCCTTCGTGAAGCTGACGGCGCGCTCGTTGAGTCCACCCTCTTGCGGGATCACGCTCTCGTCGAGGTCGACTCCGTAGCGCGGGCGACCGCTCTCGATTCGGGCCAGCTCGGCGAGCGGTTCGCCCGCCTCGGTCGCGCCCGCGGCAAGCAGCTCGGCCCGCACCGCGTCACTGGAGTCGGCAGAGCAGAGAACGTCAACGCCGGAGTTCGTTGCGATAAGCAGGACAGGAAGGCCAGCGATCTGGGCGGCAACGTTGTCGTCTTCGTTTACGCCGAGCGCGTCGGCGCCGGTCGCGCTCCGAGCCTGCGGCCCGAGGAGCGAAAATAGGCTCGTGGCAAGCGTGCGCTTATGCAGTTCGGCCTCATACCCGACTAGGCCGTGGCGGATCACGTCGAAAATCGGCTGCAGCGCGCAGCGCTCCATATCGAGCAGCAGCTCATCGCCGCTGTCGAGCACGCGCAGGTCGCCGAGCATTCGGCCCTTGGCGGTGCAGCAGACGGCGAAGCAGCCGCTCCCCGCGGTGAGCTCTGCAATCTCGTTCGTTACGACTGCATTGAGCGCTGCCTTCGAGTCCGGGCCGCTGAGCGCGAGCCGGCCTCGCTCAGAGCGGTCAACGAGTGCTACGCCGGTGCGCAGCGCGGTGATCTCTGTTTCGCTCGGGGATAGGAGAGGCATTGGGGCCTCAAGGATAGGAGCAGCCGGGCGAACGGGCGAGAGTTAGTCGGCTTGATAACAAAAGTTAGGCATGCCATACTTTGCCAATGGGAAGGACAATCGAGCGGCACACCCCGGCGGTGGAGGATTACGCAAAGGCGATCTACACGCTGCAGGAACGAGCCGATGGACCGGTAAGTACGACGGCGCTGGCAGAGCGGCTAGGCGTAAGCGTCGCCTCCGCCTCGGGGATGGTGAAGCGGCTCGGTGAGATCGGCTTGGCCGACCACGAGCGCTACAAGGGCGTCGAGCTAACCGAGACCGGACGAGCGGTTGCGCTAGAGGTAATTCGTCACCATCGCTTGCTTGAGCTCCTGCTAGCCGAGCTCGGTGTTCCGTGGGACCGAGTCCACGATGAGGCGGAAGTGCTCGAACATCACATCTCGGAGGAGCTTGAGGCGCTGATCGCCGCGCGGCTCGGCGACCCGACCCATGACCCTCACGGAGATCCGATCCCTGCCGTTGACCTCAGCGTTGAAGAAGGCACGACAAGATCACTGGACGAACTGGCGCCAGGCGACGGCGGGCTGTTCGTGCGTGTATCGGACTCCGATCCCGCGATGCTTCGCTACCTCAGCGACCTTGGCTTGGCGCCGGGCGAGCGCCTCGAATTGATTGGGCGTGAGCCGTTTGAAGGCCCATTGGTCGTTCGCTTCAGTGGCTCAGAGCACCCACTTGGGGTGGCGCTGGCAAGGGCGATGAGGATTGAGGTCGATCGGTGACCGCACCGCTGCGCGAAGATCTCGGTGCCGACGCAATCCCGCGCGGGGTAGACGCTGAGAGCGCCGTTCGGCCCGAGCTAAGTGACTTAGAGAGGCTTCGAGGCCGCGGCCGGTGGCAGACCCTGTTAGCGATGCTTGGGCCGGCTTTCGTGGCCTGTATCGCATACATCGATCCCGGCAACTTCGCCACCAACATCAGCGCCGGCTCAACCTTCGGTTACCTCCTTGTTTGGGTGCTCGTGAGCGCCAATCTGATGGCAATGCTGATCCAAAACCTCTCGGCGAAGATCGGTATCGCGACGGGTCACAACCTGCCCGAACTGTGCCGCCAATACTTCCGCGCGCCGGTGGTGCGGGGGCTCTGGCTGCAGGCCGAGGTAGTCGCGATGGCCACCGACCTCGCCGAGTTCGTCGGGGCTGCGCTCGCGCTCAATCTGCTCTTTGGCGTGCCGCTCTTCGCGGCCGGCTTGATTACCGCGCTCGCCTCGTTTGCGGTTCTCTCACTGCAGCAGCGCGGTTACCGCCGCTTCGAGGTGGCGATTGCCTTCTTCCTGCTGATCATCCTGCTCGGCTTCCTCTACAACAGTCTCAAAATCGGCTTCGACCCGGGCGCAGCGGCGGCTGGGCTGGTTCCATCGTTTGATGGGTCTAAAAGCGTTCTGCTTGCTGCGGCGATCCTCGGCGCGACCGTGATGCCGCATGTGATCTATCTCCATTCGGCTTTGACGCAAGGCCGGATCAAGCCGCGCGACGACGATGAGCGCCGCCAGCTGCTGCGCTTCCAGAGGATCGACGTCACGGTCGCGATGGGCGTTGCGGGAGTTGTAAACCTGCTGATGCTCGTAGTCGCTGCCTCGCTGTTCTTTGATAGTTCGCTGAGCGGCACGGCAACAATCGAAGGCGCTTACAACGGATTCGATCAGCTGGTCGGCGGCGACGCGGCCCTTGCGTTCGCGCTCGCTCTGCTGGCCTCCGGCTTTGCCAGTTCGAGTGTCGGGACTTACGCGGGGCAGGTTGTAATGCAGGGGTTCATCGGCCGCACGATTCCCTTGGCGCTTCGCCGGACGATCACGATGGCGCCAGCTTTGGTGATTCTGGCGATCGGAGTGAACCCAACGGACGCGCTGGTGATCAGCCAGGTTGTGCTCTCGTTTGGAATCCCGTTTGCGCTTGTGCCGCTGGTGTTGCTTACGCGGCGCAAAGACGTGATGGGAGCGCTCGTAAATCGGACGGTGACGACTGTGGCTGCGGCGCTGGTAGCGCTGCTGATAATCGCTCTCAACCTCTTTCTGCTCGTGGAGATTGTGATCGCGTAGCGCTTTCGCAGCTAGTCGGGGTAACCTGCAATGCGTAATGGCACTCGCCGCGTCCTTCCAAGAGGTTCTCGACTCGCTTCCCGACGATTGGTCGGACCTGGACCTCGACCTCAGAATCTTTGACGAGTCGCGTTACGTTGAGGCAGCAACCTTCCTAGTCGTCTGCAACGCCCAGCCTTATTCGCACAACGACTGGCACTGGAAGCTGCTTTGCGCTCACCGGTTTGGCCACGCCGCGGCGCCGCAGGCGGTTCATCGCTCGCTGCTGTTCCTTGACGAGGCCGGGATTGACGGTGAGTTCGTGGTTCGCAGCGTTCGCTCTGGGCGCGCGCCGGTCTTCGACGCCTGGGGTCGCCCTGAGAGCGTGCGTGAGGACTTCCGCCGCATCCACAACCAGTAGCGATGGCAACAGTAATAGCGGCGGTTCCCGACCTGCTCTTCGGTTCAAAGCTGCACTCATCGCTCGTCGGGGCCGGATTCGAATGCGAATTGATCGCCGACACGGCGACGGCGCGAGCCGCTGCCGCCGGGGCTGAGCTGATGATCGTCGACCTAACCGATGACGACTTCGGTGGCATCGAGCTAATCGAGGAGATGGCTGGCGCCGGTGAGCTTGCGGGGGTCAAGACGCTCGGTTTTTACAGCCACGTTGAGCCCGAGGTGAAGGCCCGAGCGGTCGCTGCCGGCTTTGACCTTGTTGTGCCGCGGTCGCGAATTAACCGCGAAGGGGCCGACCTCGTTGGCAAGCTGCTGGCGAGCAGCTAATGAACCCGAGTGAAGAGCTCGGGTCCGGTGAAGATCTTGCGCAGGGAAGGCCGCTTGGTGACGATTCCAACCCGCTTTTCCCAGCTCGCCCAGCCCTCTAGCCTGCCGAAGTCGAGCATCCCGAACTTCTCCTGCAGGTAAGTAAACGACGGTATTACAGCCTTTAGGTCGCGCAGCGCTGCAGCCGGGTTGGTGCCCGGCGCCCCGCGGACGAGCGCATCCACGCCGCGCTGCGGGTTCGCGATCACGGCGTCGTAGCCCGAGACGAGCGAGACCATTGCGGCGTCGACCATCCCTGGGTGGCTGTCGATAACCGCGTGAGTCGTTACGAGAATCAGCTCCGGGTATTTAGGGCCTCCGTACTTGTCGACCCGAAACGTGTGCGCCGTTGGCTGCTGAGCGCTGAGCGCCAGCCCTTCGACGTTCCAGAAACCGGTAGCGCCTGCGACGCGACCAGTGCGGATTGAATCGACCGCTCGATACCCGACCTGTACCTGCTGCACGCGGCTCGGGTCGCCACCGTCAGCGCTGACGATCGAGCTGAGCACGGCGCCATCGCTAGGCAGGCCAGTGACCCCAACCTTTCGCCCCTGCAGATCACGCGGCCGAGTAATCGATGGCGCAGCCAGCACGCTCGCGAGCGGGCGCTGAACTATTGCGAGCACGCCAACTAGCTGACCCGGATGGCGCTCGCTCTCGATAGCTAGGTCGTGGATGTCGAGCAAAGCGAACTGGGTGGTTCCACGCCGAAGTTGGTTTAGCCCGTCGCTCGATGAGGTTGGCGCTTTGATTGTGAAGTCGACGCCGGCAGCCCGATCGAGGCCGCTTTGATGGGTCAGGTAGATACCTGAGTGGACGGCGTTGGGCACGAAGTCGAGGATTAGTCGCGCCGGTTCAGGCGGTGGTTGGAGGCGGCCCGAGCCGCAGGCTGTCAGTCCGACAGTTACGAGAGCCACCAGTGCGGCGGCCGTACGCGCGTAAGAACGATTCACGCTGACGAGCCTAGAGCCCTTAGCGCTGAGGCGCCGCGTAGACTGAGCTTTCGATGCGTCGCCGAGTTACCTTCTCCCGTAATTTCACGCTCTCGCTTTCGCGCAGTTGCCAATGCTTCTGCAAGTATTGCGCCTTCAAGACGCACCAGCCGCACCTACACACGCCCGACGAAGTCGATCGCTTCATCGAACAGGCGGTTAGGCGTAACGCCAAGGAGCTGTTGATTCTCACTGGGGAGCGGCCGGAAGCGGTGGACGGAGTCTCAGCCCAGCTCGAGGAGCTTGGGCATGAGGATTTCACCGCCTACGTTGTCTGGGCCTGTGAGCGGGCTCTGCAGCGAGGGCTGCTTCCACACACCAACATCGGCGTAGTGCCGCGAGAGGATCTCGAGCGACTGCGCACGGTCACCGCGTCACAAGGCTTGATGCTCGAATCGACGCGTGATGATCTGATCGCCCATCAGGGATCGCCGACGAAATCGCCAGCGCGGCGGCTTGAGATGATCGAGTGGGCCGGCGAGCTGAAGATTCCATTCACGAGCGGCATCTTGGTCGGGATTGGCGAGTCGCATGAGGACCGGATCGCGGCTCTCGACGCTCTAGCTGAGGTCAATGAACGCCACGGTCACATCCAAGAGGTGATCATCCAGAACTTCGTCCCGCACGACTCCTACTACGGGCAGGATGTCGGCGAGCTCGCTGACGCCGCAGCCACCCGCTTCTGGGAGAGCGGAATCGGTGAACCAAGCGGAGCGCAGCTGCCTCAGTGGGCGACAGGGGTTTCGATCGAGCAGCTCGAACAGCTGATCGGTTATGCGCGCGAGAACCTCCCTGGGGTTGGGGTACAGATTCCACCCAATCTCTCTGAACACTGGCCGCGGCTCGTCGCCGCAGGCGCTACCGACCTCGGCGGCCTCTCCGCCAACGGCGATCACATCTCGCCCGAGCAGCCTTTCCCATCGCCGCATCAGGTTCGCGCGCGGCTGCTCGAAGATGGTGTGGCGCTAACTGAACGGCTCTGCGTCTATTCGAGCTACATCGGCCAGGAGTGGACCGCTCCCGCTGTGCTCGACACGATTAGGTCGAAGTATTGGAGCTTTATTCCGCGCGGCGCATCAGGGCGTGGCGAGGCGCCGTTCGCAATCACTGGCGACCTAGCCGGCGCGGCGATCGAGAAGGGCCGTGCTGGCGATCCTTTGAGCGCGCAGGAGCTGACGACGCTCTTTGCTGAGGGGCGCGCCGAAGTGATCGAGCAGATTCGGATCGCCGCCGACGAGCTCCGCGCGGAGGTTGCGGGCGAGCCGGTCAGTTTCGTCGTCAATCGCAACATCAACATCTCAAACGTCTGCACCGTTGGCTGCGCATTCTGTGGTTTTGGCCAGAGCCGTCGCTCGCCGGAGGCTTACAACTTGGATGAGGCAGAGTTCGTCCGGCGTGTGGACGAAGCGGTCCAGTTCGGTGCCAGCGAGCTTTGCATCCAGTCTGGAATCCACCCGGACTGGCAGCTTGAGGACTATCTCAGTTGGCTGCGGCTCGCGAAAGCCACGGCGCCTCAGCTCCACCTACACGCCTACAGCCCAATGGAGATTGCCCACATGTGCGACATCTCCGGGCTTCCTCCCGCCGAGGTGTTTGCTCAGCTCGCCGATGCTGGCCTTGGCTCCACGCCAGGTACGGCGGCCGAGGTTTTGGACGACGGGGTGCGCCAGCGGATTAGCCCAAACAAGCTGCCGGTCGCGCGCTGGGTCGAGATCATTGAGGCCAGCCACCAAGCTGGGCTGAGATCAACCAGCACGGTGATGTTCGGTCACATCGAAGAGCCTTGGGAGTTGGCCGAACACATGCGAGTAATCCGTGAGCTGCAAGAGCGCACCGGCGGGATCACAGAGTTCGTTCCGCTCTCGTTCATTCCGTTTCACACGCTGCTCGGCCGCACCCATGGGATAGAAGAGATTGGCCGCGAAGAGAATTTGAAGCACACCGCGATCTTCAGGCTGGCGCTCGGCAAGACGGTCGCGAACGTGCAAGCGAGCTGGGTCAAGATGGGGCTAGAGACGGCGACCGAAGCGCTGCGCTGGGGAGTTAACGATCTCGGTGGCACGCTGATGGAAGAGAACATAAGCCGCTTGGCGGGCAGCTACCACGGCGTGCGCTTGGAGCCGAGCGACCTCGTCGCCGCCGCGCACCGCGCTGGTCGTTCAGCCTTCGAACGTGACACTCTCTACGGCGTGAGAACGCAATACCCAATCGGAAGAACAATCGAGGCGGTTCCAGCATGAGCGCACTTGCAGATGACCAGCAAGCAATCACTCCAGAAGGACTAAAGGCCTTGGAGGCCGAGCTTGCCGAACTCGAGGGCCCAAAGCGGGCTGAGCTTTCAAAACGAATCCAGGCGGCGCGCGAAGAGGGCGACCTGAAGGAGAACGCCGAATACCACATCGCTAAGGATGACCAAGCGATGATGGAGACGAAGATCTTGCGCCTGCGCGAGCGCCTGCGCAGCGCCGTCGTGGTTGAAGCAGACGGCGACGCGACCGTGGTCGCTTTTGGAATGCCGGTGACTGTGACCGATCTGGAGTCCGGCAAGCAGCAGACCTTCACGATCGTCGGGCCGACAGAGGCCAAGCCAGCCGAGGGCAAGCTTTCGAGCGAGTCGCCGGTCGCTCAGGCCCTACTCGGTGCGGCTCCGAAGGATGAGGTTGCAGTGGAGACGCCCGGCGGCGCGCGGCGCTGGCGTGTTGACTCGCTTGGTGGCTAAAGGAAGCGATCTTCGCTCGCGGGCCTCAGTAGCGCCTGAGCGCCTGGGCCATCGTCAGCACTGATCAGTCGGCCGAGTCCGCGGACGATCACTGCAGGACAGGCTCCGTCTTTCGTCCGCGCGAGGTCGGCTGCAGCGGCGGCTTGATCGGCTACCGCGATCAGCGTCGCGCTCAGCGCGCGGCCTTCACGGTCGGTTCCGCCGCGCCAATCGTCGAGCGGGCGCAAACCGGCGAGCCCGATCGCCACATCAACCTGCCCGAGCCGCCAAGCGCGACCAAAGGAATCGGTGATCATCACGGCCGGATGGCCCGGGAGTGCGGCACGCAGGGCGCGGGCGCTTGCATCCGGGTCGCGGGGGAGTAGTACGAGGCGACTGTCTCCGCCGGAGTTTGATCCGTCAACGCCGGCGTTGGCGCAGATGAAGCCGTGGTGCGTACGGCAGACCAAGAGCTCACCAACGTCGCGAATTACCTCGGCGCTCTGTTGAAGGATTACTTCGACCTGGCGGGGGTCACGGCCCTGCCGCTCAGCTAGCTCGATCGCACGTGGCGACGGTTTCACGTCGGCAAGCTCGACGACCGAACCCTCGGCCTTGGAGATCACCTTGTGGGCCACCACTAGAAGATCGTCACTGGCGAGCCGCTGATCTGCTGCGGCGGCAATTAGCGCTGCGAGATCATCTCCGGCGTTGATCTCAGGGAGCCCTTCAACGGCGAGCAGCTCGATCCGGCTCACCGCGCGCCGAGCCGCCCGATCACCGCTCGCGTGAATGGGGCCACGCTTGGCTCTGCGCCCTCGAGCGCCGCGGTCAGCGCTTCGAGGTCGTCAGCGGTGTCGACGTCGAGGCCCAGCCCGAAGCTCGATTCGACGCGGGCCTGCACGCCGGCATCGGTGGCGAGCTGCTGGTGGCGCTCGCAGCTGCCCTCGCCGAATGCGGGGCTGATCACGTCGGCTGGGGTAAGGATTAGCGCGTTGGTGCCGCTGCCGTGGCGGTCGGGGACGATCACAACCTCAGTGTCATCGGCGAGCGACTTGATCAGCGAATCAATCTCCGCGGGGTCGAGCGCCGGCACATCACCGGCGATCAGCAAGGTGTGAAAGGCGCCATCCGCGACCGCCCAATCAATTCCGCGTTGAGCCGCATCGCTATGGCCTTCATTCGGGTCGTCGGTAACTACCTGAGCACCCGCGCCGCGCGCCAGCGCCTCTGCGCCCGGCTCGCTGGTTACGACAACGATGTCGTCAACAAGGCTGCAGCGGCGCAGTGCCGCGAGCACGTCACTGAGCATCCCAGTGGCTAGTGCCAGTCGCTGCGCCGACGAGAGCCCGCCGTTGGCAAGCCGCACCTTGGCGGATGGGAATCGCTTGACCGGCAGCACGGCGACGAGGCTCATAATCAGAGGGATAGCGCTTCTGCGGCTGCCAGTGCGTTGCGGGCAACAATCCGGCGCGACTCTGGCGAGTCCATCAGCGTTGAAGCGACAGTCACTTTAAGCCCGCCAAGAGCGACCGGCTCATCGGTCATCAGGCCATCGATTAAGCCGTCATAAGCAGCCGCGATTCCAGCCGCATCGAGGCTCAGGCCAGCGTGCTCCATGAACGCTGCTGTCGGCCCTTTTAGTACCGCGCCCCCGACGATCGGCGAGACCGCGAGCAGCGGCGCGGGCGCATCAAGCAGGGCGTCGTAGAGGCCCGGCAGCTCGAGGATCGGCCCGATTGAGATCACTGGGTTGGACGGGCCGATGATGATCGTGCGCGCGCTGGCAATCGCCTCGAGTACCTCCGCAGTCGGCCTTGCCTCTTCAATTCCGATGAGCCGAACGCCATCGACCGGGCCGTTTCCTTGCTCGGAGATCAGGAACTGTTGGAGGCCATGCCAGCTGCCGCGAGCCTCAACTTGGGTGTGGACCGTCTGGTTGGTCATCGGGAGCACGCGCGCCTCGACGCCGATTGCGTTGGTCAGGAGGGCCATCGCTCGCGTTGGCGTGCTGCCTCGTTCCAGAAGGCGCCTTCGTTCTGCACACCAGGCGATGTCGCGGTCGCCGAGGTTGAACCAGACGCTGCTGCCGTGCCGGCGCAGCGCGTCCATCGCGTGAAAGCTGTCGCCTTTGATGCCCCAGCCGCGCGAGTCGATCAGGTCGGCGAGCGTGAAGCTGATCAGGTCTGGATCGGGCGAGACCGGGACGCCGTAAATCTCTATGTCGTCGCCGGTGTTGGCGATCACTACGAGGTCCTCGCCGACGAGATCGACCAGGCCGCGCGCCAGCTTGGCGCCGCCGGTGCCGCCAGCCAAGACGACTACCGGGCCGCGCGTCACAGGCCAGTAATGCGGATGCCGGCGTGCGCTTTGTTGCGAATGTTGATGCCGATCATCAGCGCCGTCAGCGATTCGGTGATGCGCGAGTTCTCGAGTCGGCCAGCATCAACTGCGCGTAGGCCGCGAATTGTTTCGATCAGCTCCGACGCGATTGCCTTCTGTTCCTTCTCGTCGCCGCAGACGAGCACGTCCTCGTCGAACTTGTGATCGGGGTCGGCAAGCATCGCTGCGCTAACGGTGTGCAGGGCGCTGATGATCTGCACGCCTTCGGGGAGAAGTGAGGCGGCCTGCTGCGCGGCCGAGCCTTGCCAGACGCCAAGCATCTGCGTTGGCTTGCCACCGACTTGCGCGGCAAGCGGCACGCTGGCGTCGATCACCAGCTGCCCTACCG
>Ga0194052_1000825_pt1 | contig 19006 bp, 17 predicted proteins | sample SepL226m_MetaG_FD_160117 | JGI IMG/M metagenome (GOLD analysis project Ga0194052, IMG submission 160117) | Anoxic zone freshwater microbial communities from boreal shield lake in IISD Experimental Lakes Area, Ontario, Canada - Sep2016-L227-6m | ecosystem: Environmental > Aquatic > Freshwater >...
ATCTCGGACAGCCAGCGCAAGCGGGCCGACGAGATGTTCATCAAGATGGGCGGCCTCGACAAGCTCAACGTCATGCCCCGGACTGCCATGAAGGACGGCCAGCCGACGGCGCTGCAGCAGGCCAACCTGGGCCTCCGCGACGCGGACGCCCTCGGCGGCGAGGCCCTGAAGGCCGATGCCATCCAGGGGGTCAGCCGCCAGAAGGGCGCCCGGGCCCGCATCGTCTCGGCCTTCGCCGACCAGGACCGGTCGGTCAGCGGCATCGGTGGCGACTACATCCCGGCCAACGGCTACGGCCTGGCCGAGGGTCGCGGCTTCTCAATGTCGGAAGTGGAAGGCGGCGCGCCCGTGGTCATCCTCGGCACCGAGGCCGCCGCCACCTTCTTCCCGAAGGGTGATGCCCTCGGCCAGTCCCTGCGCATCGGCGACATCCCTGTCACGGTCATCGGCACCTTCCAGGAGCGGGTGTTCCACTTCCGCGAAGGGGGCGGCAACCAGTTCTGGTGGCGCAACCGCATCATCGCCGTGCCCGCCAACCTGGTGCAGCGCCGCATGAACGGGGACGCCTACCGCCGGGTGGACCGCGTCACCTTCCGCATCCCCGACATGACCGCCATGAGCGGCTTCGCCCAGCAGCTGAAGAGCCTCGTATCCGCCAACCACCGACTCCAGGACGACTTCCGCCTGGACGACGTGGCCGCCCGCATGCGCCGCCGCCAGAGCCAGGGCAGCGTCTACGACATCGTCTTCCTGCTGTCCGGCGTGCTGGCCCTGGTGGGCGGCGGCATCGTCAACGTCAACATCCAGATGGCCAGCCTCAAGGAGCGGGTCCGGGAGGTGGGCGTGAAGATGGCCATCGGCGCCTCCGGCCGGGAGATCTTCAAGAGCTTCATGACCGAGGCCCTGCTCATCACGGCCCTGGGCGGGGCTGCGGGCCTGGTGCTTGGCGTAGGCTTCTCCTGGGGCATCACGCGCAGCATCGGCGTGCCGCTCCACATGACCCCCGCCAGCTTCTTCTGGGCCTATGGCATGGCCGGCGCCTTCGGGTTCCTGTTCGCCCTCTATCCGGCCTGGAAGGCCAGCAGGCTGTCCCCCATGGAGGCCCTTCGCTATGAGTGAGGGCACCGTCCGCCTCCCCCCCGCAGCCCGCGGCTTCAGCCTGGGCATGTTCTGGGAAGTGATCCGCACCGGCCTCGTGGAACTCTGGGCCCACAAGCTGCGCAGCCTCCTGACCCTCACCCTGCTCATGCTCGGCGTCTTCGCCCTGGTGGTCATGACCTCAGTGCTGGACGGCCTCATGGACAAGATCAGCACGGGCTTCGCCGGCATGAGCTGGGACGGCACCGTCCGCATCGCCCCCAAGACCCCCGAGACCGGCGAGGACCGCAAGCGCTTCGCCATGAGTCCCGGGCTCCGCTACGAGGACCTCAGCCGCCTGAACGCCCCCAACCCCAAGGTCCTGGCCTTCCTGCCCCGAGCCCAGAAGGGCGTGACCGTGCGGACCGCGGCAGGCCCTGAGCGCATCTACGTCGTGGGGGTGAGCCCTGACTACGCCCAGTGGATGAACCGCCCCATCGGCCTCGGCCGGGGCCTCACCGAGGACGACCAGCGCCGCCGCTCCACCGTGGCCGTGGTGGGCGCCAGCCTGGCGGCCAAGCTCTTCGGCGGCGCGGATCCCGTGGGCCGCGACCTGGTGGTGGACGGTGTGCCCTTCCGCCTGGTGGGCGTGCAGGAACCGGGCCAGATCTTCAACGACGAGAACTACTACGACGCCAACGGGATCCTTATTCCCCTGGAGACCTACATGGACCGCATGGACCCGAGCCACAAGCTGGCCCAGGTCACGGTCAAGCTGCGCAACCCCCAGGAGGCCGGGGAGATCTCGGCCATGCTGCTAGGCCGGGTGCGCCAGGCCCACCACGGCATCGAGGATGCGGAAGTGATGGACCTGGACGCCGAGGCCGCCAAGGGCTATCGGAACTTCCTGGAGCAGATGCACGGCTGGAAGGTCGTGCTCCTGAGCCTGGCCGGCACGGTGCTGCTGGTGGGCGGCGTGGGGGTACTGTCGGTGATGCTCATCAGCTTCAGCGACCGCCGCTTCGAGATCGGCCTCCGGAAGGCGCTGGGGGCCTCGGATGAGGAGATCTTCATCCAGTTCCTGCTCGAGGCGCTGGTGCTGGCGGCCCTGGGGGCGCTCCTCGGGACCCTGTCTGGTGCCCTGCTCTGCCAGGCCCTCTCCTCCAACTTCCCCTACGGCCTGGTGGTCAACCCCATCGGCCTGATCACGGCCTGGATCGTGGCCCTGACCCTCGCCCTGCTGTTCGGGCTCTACCCCGCCTTCCGCGCCATGCGGCTCAGCCCCATGGAGGCGATGCGCTAGGCTGTTTCCATGGCCGATCCCATCTCCATCACTGCCTCCGTCCGGGTACCCGGCGAGGCCATCCGCTTCAAGGCGGTCCGCGCCGGCGGCGCCGGGGGCCAGAACGTCAACAAGGTGTCCTCCAAGGTGGAGCTGCGCATCGACCTCACGGCCATCGAGGGTCTCCCTGAGGACGCCCTGCTGCGGCTGCGTGCGGCCCAGCGCAACCGGCTCGACGCCGAGGGCCTGTGGATGGTGGTCAGCGACCGCACCCGGGACCAGCTCAAGAACCTCGAGGACGCCCGGGAGAAGGTCGCCGAGGCCATCCGGGCCGCCCTGGTGCGCCCCATTCCCCGGCGGGCCACCCGCCCTACCCGGGCCTCCAAGGAGCGGCGCCTGGATGCCAAGAAGAAGGCCTCCGACCTGAAGCGCCGCCGGAGTGGGCCGCTGGACTAACGGAAAAAGCTTTTTTAGCCACCGATGAACACCGATTAAAAGCTGATAAAGAAAGAGCTAGTTAGGCAATTGCTTTCGCTTTTATCATGCATTTATCGGTGTTCATCGGTGTTCATCGGTGGTTAATTTGTCCTTTGCTTGAAAAACGACCGGACGGCGATTCCGCAGGGGTTCGAGCTGTATGGAATGACTCTTTTTTTGTATCATTGTCTGTTTTTTCTTTCCGAAGACCCTACCCGAATGTCCGGTGCGCTATTCTTTACCCTTTCCGAGGAGGCTCCATGTCTGAACAACAGTCCTACGCGAACCACCGCCGCTTCGATCCCCTGATGCACTTCATCGTGCTACCTGTGCTGCTGATCAGCTGGTTCACCAGCGTCTGGCACGTGATCAAGTATCCGAGCCTCCACGCCGCCTGGGCCATGGTGCTCTGCCTGATCCTGCTGCTCCTCGCGCTGGTGACGCGGGGTTCCGCCCTCAAGGTGCAGGACCGCCTGATCCGCCTGGAGGAGACCCTCCGCATGCAGCGCCTGCTGTCCGGCGACCTCCAGGGCCGCATCGCCGAGCTGACGCCCAAGCAGTTCGTGGGTCTGCGCTTCGCTGCCGATGCCGAGCTCGCCGACCGCGTCCGAGAAGCCCTCGACCAGAAGCTCGACGGCGAAGCCATCAAGAAGCGCATCCAGACCTGGCGCCCAGACAACTTCCGGGTCTGAGGGCTGGTAGGCCCTAACCACGAAGACCACGAAGGAAGACAAGGCATTCCGTCTTCTTCGTGGTCTTCCCGTCTTCTCGGTATCGGCTACGCCAATACGCGAGACAAATTGAAATCTCGTGGTAAATCCGTCTTCACAAGAAAATATGAACCACAAAGAACACAAAGGGCACAAAGAAGGGGCTTTCTATCCCGCCCCTGCTTATCTTTGTGACCTTTGTGTTCTTTGTGGTTAAACCGTCTATTCCTGAAAACCAGACTCACGAAGGAAGAGACTATCTGCGGTCGTCTTTGTGGTCTTTGTGGCTAGGCAGTTTTCGGTCGGCTCAGTCCCTGACCCAGTGGCAGGTGTAGCCGCCGGGGTGCTTGATCAGATAGTCCTGGTGGTAGTCCTCGGCGCGCCACCAGGGGCCGGCAGCGGTGAGCTCGGTGACCAGGGGGCGCTTCCACTTGCCGCTGGCATCCACCTCGGCCCTCACCTTCTCGGCAGCCTGTCGCTGGGCCTCGGAGTGGAAGAAGATCGCGCTGCGGTAGGAGCTGCCCGTGTCATTGCCCTGGCGGTTGAGGGTGGTGGGGTCGTGCATTCGGAAGAAGAAGCGCAGCAGGGCCTCATAGGTGGTCTTCGAGGGATCGAAGCGGATCTGCACCGCCTCCGCGTGGCCCTCGTGGTGCTCGTAGGTGGCCTTGGCCACGGCACCACCGGTGTAGCCCACCTCGGTGCCCAGCACACCCGGCTGCTTGCGCAGCAGGTCCTCCATGCCCCAGAAGCAGCCACCAGCAAGGGTGGCCAGCTCTTCCTTCGCGGGCGCGGCAGCCTTGCCGAAGAGGGGTAGGAAGCTGCCCAGGCCCTCTTTCTCCAGGTCGGCCACGGGTACGAAGCGCAGGGCGGCACTGTTGATGCAGTAGCGGAGGCCGCCGCGGTCCGCGGGGCCGTCCTCGAAGACGTGGCCCAGGTGGCTGTCCATGGCACGGGAGCGCACCTCTGTCCGGATCATGCCCAGGGTGATGTCCCGCTTCTCGACCACGTCCTGCCCCTCCAGGGGCTTGGTGAAGCTGGGCCAGCCGCAGCCCGAGTCGAACTTGTCCTTCGAGCTGAACAGGGGCTTCCCGCTCACAACATCGACGTACATGCCCTCCCGGTGCTCGTTCCAGAACTCATTGCGGAAGGGCGGCTCAGTGCCCGCCTCCTGGGTCACGTGGTACTGCATGGGCGTGAGCTTCTGCTTCAGCTCAGCACCGGATGGCTTCGGGGTGTCGGTCACCTTGGAGTCCTCGCGAGGGGGGGGAGCCGCCACGGGGGCGCTCCGGGGGGTTGAGACGGCAAATCCAAAGCCCGCCAGGGCTCCGGCCAGGACAAGGACGCCCAGGATGGTGCGTGGTCTCATGCAGAGCCTCCTGAATGGGTGTTGGATGCAGCGAATCGTCCGGCAGGTACAGCGAAGGGTCTAGGGTGCTTTGAGCCGCCAGCTACTGCCCGCATAACTGCCGGAAAAATCCAGGAACGAACATCCTGTTCTGGGCATCCTAGGAGAAAGCCAGTCCAAACACCTTCTTCCACCCGCCGGAACCGCATTGGAGGATCCATGCCACCGGGAAACGTCCTGTCCAAGCCCCCCGTCAAAGTCATCGAGAAGACCACAGCCGAGGCCTGCCTCGCCATCGCCCGCCGCATCCAGCAGGCCCACCAGCTCTCCGGGGACGACTCCGGTTCCGAGGCAGTCCGCCAGGTGGCCGAGTCCATCCGTCGGGAGCTGCTCCACAGCTGAGCCCGGCTTCCGGGACTGACTTCAGGCCCCGATGGGAGGATCGGGCTTCCAGTCCGACTCGCCGTTGGCCATGTCCACCTCGGCGATGTGGTGGGCAAACCACTCGGCGAAGAACAGGGTCACGTCGGCGGATACCAAGCCACCATTGTGATGCTTGGACTGAAGTTCCAGAAGCTTGGCATTGAGGGCGCGGTGCTCCTCCAGATGGACTTGGAGCTGCCGGTTGTGCGACTCAGTGAGGAACCGCTCCTCGGTCGTGAAGTGTTCCTGCGTCTGGTCGGCCAGCATCTCCAGGTAGCCCCTCACCCGCGGCGACGCGTTGTCCACCTTGACCGCGTCGGCAAGGGTGTTCACGGTCCTGAAGAGGGCCTCATGCTGGATATCGATGATCTCGATACCGGTCAGAAAGCGGGAATTCCAGCTTGCAATGGCCACGGACCAACTCCTGGGGGCAAGGAGAGGATACCCCACCCCCTGATCTGGAGAATCAGGACCAAACCAACCCGTGACGGAAGTCCCGGCGAGCCTGACAGGACGTCACCAACATGCCAGGACCGTCCATGTCCTGGAGCGCGATTGGAGGGTCGTCGCCAGCTTCAGCGGCGACAACCAGGACACCTCCGGCGGCCGCGCGGCGACTGGCCGAGAACGTCCAGCCCGGCGAGTTGGGTGTCGACAGTCTCATCCTGCCAACCGCCCGGAGCCGGGAGGTGATCCTCCCCATGGCCGAGGCCAACTCCCTCCCCCTCCGGGCATTGAGGATGCTAGAGTCATTAGATAAGCGAAATAACGTAGGGTCCTCATGAGTGAGAAACGTACCAGCCCCCGGATGCCCATGAGCCAGGTGGTGCATTACGAGACGCCCTCGGCGGGGAGCCGCACCTCGGCCCTGACCACCACCCAAGGCCTGGCCCGCAACATCAGCGAAGGGGGCATGAGCCTCCAGACCACCACGCCGCTGCGCCGTGGCGAGGTCCTGCGGCTCCACGTTCCCCTGCCGGGTGGACCGACCAGTGTTCCCGTTTCCTCCGAAGTGCTCTGGACCAAGGAAGCAGAAGGCGGCTTCTCCAGCGGCCTCCAGTTCCTAGCCTGATGGCATACCACTCAGGGAAGCCCTGGAACCGACGCGCGGTCATCCTCCGAGCGGAAGGCAAAGCAGGCCATGGTGGCCCCCTTCCTGGTCCGGCAGCAGGGGTGCTGCGTGCTAGGTTTCAGTACGTATGACTACTTACCTCAACTCACGGGGCGGTCCCCGAACGCCCATGAACCAGACGATGCGCTTCGAGCGCATCGCAGCGGGGGGCGATGCCGCAGTCGAGGACGCCACCCAGGGCCATTGCCACGACATCAGTGAAGGCGGCCTGAACATCGTGACTGCCGTGGCACTGCGGGTGGGGGAAGTGTTGCAGCTCCACCTCCCTCTGCCGGGGGGAGTGTCCAGCCTGCCAGTTACCGCCGAAGTCCGCTGGACGCAAAAGATTGATGGCGGCTTCTCCAGCGGCCTCCAGTTCCTGGCCTGAGGGCCTACCGGTCCGCAAAAGCCTGCAGCCGGCGTGCAGCTTCCTTCAGCATTTCGTCGGTCTTGCAGAAGGCGAAGCGCACCATGCGTGGCGGGTTGGGGTCCGTGGTGAAACTCGACAGGGGCACCGTGGCCACGCCGGCCTCTTTGACCAGGCGGGCGGCGAAGGCGGTGTCGGCCTCGGAGGCCAGAGCGGAGTAGTCCGCCAGCACGTAGTAGGCGCCCTGGGGCGGCTGGAGCAGGAATCCCGCCCGACTGAGCGCCCCGCAGAGCAGGTCACGGCGGTGGCGGTAGGCCTCGGCCATGTCGGTGTAGTAGGCCCGGGGCAGCGTCTCCATGGCCACGGCGACGGCCTCCTGCAGGGGCGCGGGGGCGCCCACGGTGAGGAAGTCATGGACTTTGCGGATGGCGGCGGTCAGCTGCGCCGGGGCCAGGATGGTGCCGATGCGCCAGCCGGTGATGGCATAGGTCTTCGAGGCGCCGGAGATCGTCACCGTGCGCTCGGCCATGCCCGGCAGCGTGGCCAGGGGGATGTGCTGGCCCTCGTAGACGATGTGCTCGTAGATCTCGTCGGTGATGGCGGTGGCGCCGTGCCGCTGGCAGAGGGCGGCGATACCCGCCAGCTCATCGGCGCTGAAGACCTTCCCGGTGGGGTTGTTGGGCGTGTTCAGGATGATGGCCCGCGTCTTCGGCCCGAAGGCGCGGGCCAGCCGGTCCAGGTCCAGGGGCTGGCCCACGGGCAGCGGCACCGTGATGGGTCGCGCGCCGCAGAGCACCGCGTCGGGGCCGTAGTTCTCATACCAGGGTTCGAAGACAATCACTTCCTCGCCGGGATCCACCAGGGCCAGCAGCACCGCCGCCATGGCCTCCGTGGCCCCGCAGGTGATGGTGATCTCGGTCTCGGGATCCACGGCCAGGCCATAGAAGCCCTGCATCTTGCACGCCAGGGCCTCGCGGAGCCGCTTGGCCCCCCAGGTGATGGCGTACTGGTTCACGTCCGCCCGGATGGCGGCGATGGCGGCCTCCTTCAGGACCTCCGGGGCGGGGAAGTTGGGGAAGCCCTGGGCCAGATTGATGGCGCCATGCTCGTTCGCGAGCCGCGTCATCCCACGGATGACCGACTCAGTGAAGCCGTGCGTACGCGCTGCCGTGTGCATGAGCCTCCAGGTCAGGGACCGTCCCAGGGAACAAAGGACCACTAGACCACAAAGCTGCCAGTCAGGCCCGGACCGAATTCAGGCAGGGCTCAGTAGTCCAAGGCCGCCCCCGCATTCAAGGCGGCGCTTACCCAGGCGTCCAGGAGCTTCTGGGAGGGGTCGTCCATATTCAGGAAGGGGATGCCGATGCCGACCATCTCCGGGGGTTCGGCGCTGGGTCGGAACCCCTGCACATAGCACACCGCCGCGAGGATGGGGGTCTTGGTCAACTCGGAGTGCTGAAACAGGAGGTTCTCCAGCATGGCTCCCCACTCAAAGAGCCCGGCCTCTCGTTTCTCGATCAGGGCAAAGCAGCCCCCCCACGCTGATATTGGTGATCCTTACCTCCCCGAAGGCCTGTCCCCTCAGGGTGAAGGAGATGCCGAAGTTTGGCCCAAGGATGATGCGGCGAGCATCCCTTTGGTTAATTTGTTCGGCATTCGCTCAGGCTCCTACGACTCACAGCCCATGTGAGAACTCACCTCACCCCAATGCTTTCGAGATGTTTTTGGAGTTCCCTCAACCCGAAGGGCTTTGAGAGCAAGGTGACGCCCGGATGAGCCGAGACCAGGTCTTGTGCAGTCTGGTCAACTCTTCCCGTAGCAAGTAGGACGGGCAACGCTGGGCGCAACATACGCAGACGGGGCAGCGTTCCGATGCCGCCCAGCCCCGGCATGTTCATGTCCAGGATGACAAGATCCGCCTCAAGCCCTCCTTCGAGCATGGCCAGAGCCTCCTCGCCACTCAGGGCAGTGTTCACCGTCGTGTGGCCCAGGACTTCCAGGATCATCTGGACGGAACTCTGGATCAGGTCATCGTCGTCCACCAGCAGCACCTTTATGGCTCCGGGAGAGGCCTGCATGGCCTCGGAAACCTCAAGTGCTGCGTCCTGGACGGGGGCTTCCTGCTCGCAGGCGGGGAAGCGCATCATCACGCGAGTGCCCTTGCCTAGCTCACTCTCAATCGACATCTGTCCCCGGTGTGCTTTCACGGTGCTGAAGACCATGGAGAGGCCCAGCCCCGTGCCTTGGCCAGTCTCCTTGGTGGTATAGAAGGGCTCCATGGCCTTCTCCAAGACCTCCTTGGACATTCCCGTCCCGTTGTCTTCTACCACCACCTCGATCCAGTCATTGTCAACGTTGCGGGTGTGCAGGGTGAGGGTGCCATTCTCCGGCATGGCATCCACGGCGTTCACGCAGAGGTTCATGAAGGCGTGGGTCAAGGCGCTGGCGTCGCCCAGGATAGGCCGCAGGTTCGCCTCCAGAGCAATCTCCAGGCGAACTTTCGCAAGGGTGGTACGCTCCAGAAGGGCGACCTCCTCCTTGAGAATTGCATTCATATCGAGTCGGCCATTCTCAACTGGGCTTTGACGGGCGAAGCTCAGTAGGCTCTTGACCGTCTTGCCGCCACGCTCTGTGGCCTTGCAGATGGTGCCGAGGGCCTGGTGAAGGGGGCTGCCGTAGGGCTGGGTGCCGATGTGGGCCGAGGCCAGGCCGAGGATGGCACCCAGAACATTGTTCATATCGTGAGCAACACCGCCCGCCAAGGTGCCCAGGCTTTCCATTTTTTGGGACTGCTGCAACTGGGCTTGGAGTTCAGCCCTCGCTTGTTCAGCATTGCGGCGATCTGAAACATCTTCGTGCATTAGGACAAAACATTCAGGTCGACCACTCGCCCCATTGATGGGAAATCCGAGGGCTCGAACCCAGACTGGAGAATCTGGGAATTCCGGGAACAGGTCGTGAACGTTGTAGGAAGTCTCTGGGAAGAAGACAACCTCACCGGCCCGGATTCTGTCAAACAAAGGACTCAGTCCCTGCGAAGCCAGGGTGGGATCGGAGAACATGCAATAGCCAGCCGGAGGGATGGAGCCAAAGAGCTTTAAAAATGCCGGGTTGGTTCTAGTCGTCCGCCCCTCGCTGTCCAGGATTTGGATGGACATCGGGTTGTTGTCAATAACAGCCGAAAGGGCTGTTGATTGAGCTACCAAGTCATCTTTCGTCTTCTTCTGCTCAGTGATGTCAGTATTTATTCCAATCATCCGTATTGGCTTCCCATCGGGGTCACGACTAACCACCATGCCTCGACCCTGAATCCATCGCCAACTGCCGTCCTTGCATAACATTCGAAACTCGATGGTTGCGTGGCCGGGCCTGCCTTCCATGTAGGGCTGCAACGTTGCAAATACCTCAGACGCGTCATCAGGATGGATGCGCTTGCTCCATTCGTCTGACCCTGTGCCGATATCGGTATCGGTATACCCAAGCATTTCCTTGTAGCGCGGTGAGAAGTAGGCCACACCTGTTTGGACATTCCAGTCCCACAGGCCGTCACCAGACCCTTCGATTGCAAATTTCCAGCGCTCTTCGCTCTCAAGTAGCGCCTCCTCTGCCTGCTTGCGCTCTGTGATGTCCCGGCAAAGGGAAATTATTCGCAGCGAATCTCCTTCACCATCCAGGGTCGCATTGATTTCCAGGGGAGTGATTCGACCACTCCCATCGACGTAATCGATCTCCAAGTTCCTGATAAATCCAACCTTCAGGCAACGCGCCACGGCCTCGGCATTTTTCTGCCTTTCGTAATCAGCAGTCCACTCCAGGACGCTCCTACCTAGAATTTCGCTGAGTTCGCTCCGCCCAGTGAAGCGAAGATATTCCTGATTTGCGTCCAGGACTGTGCCTTTGGCATCGAGGATCAAGTAACCCGTTCCCGTGGTCTCAACGAGGGCACGATACTTTTTCTCGTTGTCACGAAGCGCATCCTCCCCTCTTTTGCGCTCGGTGATGTCACGCGCACTTCCGATCACGCCGATCACCCTACCCTCGGCGTCTCGGTAGGGAGCTTTACTGGATTGGTAAATTCGGTAGCCCTTCGGACCAGGGACAACTTCCTCCACAACCTCACCTTTGTTGCTCTCCATGATGCGCTGGTCAATGGCCATCAAGGCCGAAGCCACTGGGTCGTCATAGATTTCGGCATCGGTCTTCCCGAGCACTTGGTCCGGGGTCTTACCAACATCCTGATACATGGCCGAATTCGAGAATAGGTAATGGCCCTCTCGCCCCTTCAGAAAAATCGGGTCGGGAATGGCTTCCGTGATGGCTGTGAGCAGTGCCTCGCTCTCCCTCAAGGCACTGACGAGGTTGGCTATAGGCAGGCCCATCAACACATTGGCGAAGAGGAAGACCTGCAGGAACAAAATCTCCGCGCGGAGGTCAAGAGCATGTCCGACATGAGAAGTCACGGAAGATATAGAGATGAGACCGCAGGCTGCTGCTATGAAGATCGCCAGCGCCGCTCCTAAAAAGCCGAAACGGAAGGCGGCCAACAGGAGTAGTGGGCTTATGAGAAAGATCCATGAAATGTAGCCCCCCTGGATGCACGAAACAGTGGCAACGGGGATAATGAGCAGGATGATCAGGGCTTCCCAGCGCCGCGCTGATTGGAGTAGCCCGGTGAACTCAGGCCAGGCCATCCCAGCGAACACGGGCACGATGATCAGCAGTCCCAACGCATCAGCTGCAAACCATGTCCTAAACACGGCCAAGAATGGAAGTCCCTGGTGCAAGTGCAGGACTAAGGCGGCGAGGGCAGCAGAGGTCGTTGGGGCAAGCACTCCTGCGATGAAAAGGAACTTGATCAGCGATTTCAGGCAAGTCAGGTCTGCCTGTTCCCCGGGTTCCCAGAGGCGGAACAACCAACCGGCCAGGAGGATCTCAACGGAGTTGCAGAGACCGAGAACGATCGCCATCCAACCGGCATCCCCCATCACCAAATTGGCGGCGAGATTCCCAGCAAGACCGCACACGAGCCAACCCGCCCACCTCTTCGGCGAAGTCCTCAACACGACCAGCAACACTACAGCATTGGCCAGCCAGATGGAGGCGATACGCCCGGTTTCCCTGGTCAATGCAATCCCGATCACGGCAGCCACAAATACAACAACCGTGATCCAGATGAAAAGGGCCGCTCTTTTCCAGAGATGAACAAACCAGAGCCGACTCATGGGAGTCCTCACTTAAAGCAGGCACTGTTTAGGGAATTGCAGGGACATCCTGCGCACCGGTGTAGAGAATATTCCATATCCAGTTCCCAAACGTGAACAGCAAGCCTGGCATCGGCACGACGCCAGGCAACCCGAAGCGGACCAGATTTCGCTGGAAGGGAGATGGGTGGGAGTCAGAAGGCCTCGACATCGCAGGCAATCGCCATTCATTGAGCAATCAAGCGGAGGCCTCGAGGGCGTCGCTTGACCTGAAGGTATAAAAAAGCCCAGCCTGGTAAACAAAACAAACCACGGTTGTTATCGGCCACAAGTCCCCGAATGGTGAGATTGGGTTCTGACCTTCGTTGAATGCATGGAAACCGCGTAGCGACAACTCGCTAAAATTCAATACAAGCCTAAGTATATAAACAATTGTAGCTACTTTCATGTATCGCCCAACTTCACGGCGGCTGTGGGGGGGGGCGACATGGACGGAACCCAGGTGCGGGCTTCAAGAGGGTTGGCCCTGACCGGTGTGGGGGGCATCGCCTTGCTGGGCAATCTGCTGGAGCGGCACGCAAATTTCCGAACATCCTTCGCGACTGCCTTCACCAAGCGCCGTGACGGCATCCCCTGGGGCGATGTGCTGCTGGCCTATGTCGCCTCCCTGGCGACCGGCCAGAGCGACTTTGAAGCCAGCCGTCCCTGACACGGTAAAACCTGGATGGGCAAGGCGATGCGCATCTCAGCCGTGGCCTCGCCGGAAACCGTGGGGCAGCACCTCGACAACCTGGCGGATGGGTACAGCCATGAGGCCCTGGCACTCGCCGGTCAGGCCAGCCTAGATCTCCTCGCCAGGGGCAAGGTTCCCTTCACCAGATGCTCCTCGACGCCTGTGCCGCTGGATGTGGATATGACCCCGCAGATGAATGGGAAGACCCGGTAGGAAGGCGGGTCGCGCACCTACATGCCCGAAGTGGATGGATTCTCCAATTGAGGCGACGCGACGATGGCCGCCCACCGGCTACTGCAGGATGTGGTAAAGGTGAGGTAACAACAAAAACAGCCACCAACGAGGGTGGCCGTAAGTCTTGCAATCACTGGAGCCAACTACAGGATTCGAACCTGCGACCTGCTGATTACGAATCAGCTGCTCTACCAGCTGAGCTAAGTTGGCGCTGGCTATCCAGTTTGCCCGGAGGGGCGGCTGATGGCAACTACTGGCCGAAGCCCACGGGCAGCTTGAGGGCGAGACTCTTGACGAGGAAGGCCCATTGGTCGGCGCGCTCGGCGATCTGCTTGGCGGTGGGCTTGCCGGCGCCGTGGCCCGCGTTGGTCTCGATGCGGGTGAGGACGGGCGCGGGACCGGCCTGGGCGGCCTGCAGGGTGGCGATGAACTTGTGGCTGTGGGCGGGCACCACGCGGTCGTCATGGTCGCCGGTGGTGACCAGGGTGGGAGGGTACTTGGTGCCGGGCTTCAGGGTGTGCAGGGGGCTGTAGGTCATGAGGTAATTGAACCCGTCCGCATCATCGGAGCAGTCGTAGTCGCTCTTCCACATCCAGCCGATGGTGAACTTGTGGTAGCGCAGCATGTCCATGACGCCCACGGCGGGCAGGGCCGCGCCGAAGAGCTCGGGCCGCTGGGCCATGCAAGCGCCCACCAGCAGGCCGCCGTTGGAGCCGCCGTGGATGGCCAGCTTCGGCGTGGAGGTGTACTTCTGCGAGATGAGCCACTCGGCAGCGGCGATGAAGTCATCGAAGACGTTCTGCTTGGTCTTCAGGCGACCGGCCTCGTACCAGGCCCGGCCGTACTCACTGCCGCCCCGCAGGCCGGCGTAGGCATAGACGCCGCCCATCTCCAGCCAGGCCAGGTTGGCAGGGCTGTAGCCCGGGTTGGCGGGGATGTTGAAACCACCGTAGCCGTAGAGCAGCGTGGGGTTGGTGCCGTCGAGCTTGAGGCCCTTCTTGTGGGCCAGGAACATCGGGATGCGGGTCCCGTCCTTGCTGGGGTAGAAGACCCGGGACACCTCGAAGGCGGCGGGATCGAAGGCCAGCTTGGGCTGGCGGAAGACCTCGCTCTTCCCGGTGGCGAAGTCGTAGTGGTAGAGGGTGGTGGGGAGGTTGAAGCTGGTGAAGCCGTAGAAGGCCTCGGTGTGATTCCGACGGCCGCCGAAGCCCGCCAGCGAGCCCACGCCCGGCAGGGCGATCTCCCGCTCGAGCTTGCCCTGCAGGTCGTAGAGCCGCACGGTGTTCAGCGCGTCGATGCGCCAGGTGGCGGCGAAACGGTTGGCCACCAGGTGCACGCCGCCCAGCACATCGCGGCCCGGCCCTTCGGCCAGAATGGTCTTCCAGGCCGCAGGCTCGGGATGGGCCTTCTGGATGGCCACCAGCCGGCTGCGGGGGGCACCCTGGTCCGTCATGACATAGAAGGTGTCGCCATCGCTGCCGACGATGCGGTAGGTGGCGTCGAACTTGTCGAGGAAGGGCTCCACCTTGGCCCCGGGCTTGGTCAGGTCCTTGAGGAAGACCCGGCTGCGGCGGTCCGTGCCCTGGTTCTGGTAGACCACCAGCCAGCGGCCGTCATCCGTAGGCCCGGCGCCGAAGCCCCAGTCCGGCTGATCCGGCCGCTCATAGATCACCTCATCCTTGTCCACGGCGGTGCCGAGGCGGTGAAAGAAGAGCTGTTGGTTCTTGAAGACGCCCGTGAGGGCGCTGCGATCCTTGGGCAGGGGATAGCGGGTGTAGTAGAAGCCGCTGCCGTCCAGGGCCCAGCCGCCCACGCCGTTGCGGCCCATGGGCAGCTCATCCGCCAGGTCCTGGCCGGTCTCGACGTTGCGCACCTTCCAGATGTTCAGGTCGGCGCCGCCCTTGGAGAGGGAATAGGCCATGTAGCGGCCGTCTTCCGTGAACACGGTGTTGCCCAGGGACACGGTGCCGTCGGTGCTCAGCGTGTTGGGATCCAGCAGCACCCTGCCCTTCTGCTTGAGGTCGGTGGTCACGTAGAGGACGCCCTGGTTCTGCAGGCCGGTGTTGTGGGTGTAGACGTAGGCCTTCCCGTGACGGCTGGGGGCGCCGAACTTCTCGTAGTTCCACAGGCGCGTGAGGCGGCCCTCGATGGCCTTCCGCTCGGGAATCTGCCCAAGGTAGGCCTCGGTGACCTTGTTCTGGGCCTCCACCCAGGCAGCGGTCTCCGCGCTGCGGTCATCCTCCAGCCAGCGGTAGGGATCGGCCACCTGGGTGCCGTGGTAGTTGTCCACCACGTCGGCCTTGCGGGTAGTCGGGTAGACCAGCGGCGTCTGGGCCGGCAGGGCCAGCGTGGCGCAGGCCAGCAGACAGACGAGGGAGGAGCGATGGGTCATGGAGGGTCTCCAGAAAGGCTTGGGATAAGTATACCTCGTCTTACAAGGCTATTCAGAGTCCCTTCATGCCCAGGCTCTGCACCAGGAAGGCCAGGACGTCCGCGCGCTCGGCGATGGCCTTGGCCGTGGGCTTGCCCGCGCCGTGGCCCGCGCTGGTCTCGATGCGGGTGAGCACCGGGGCCGGACCGGCCTGGCTGGCTTGGAGGGTGGCGGTGAACTTGTGGCTGTGGGCGGGCACCACGCGGTCGTCGTGGTCGCCGGTGGTGACGAGGGTGGGCGGATACTTGGTGCCGGGCTTGAGGGTGTGCAGGGGCGAGTAGGTCATGAGCGTGGCGAAGCCCTCCTTCGTCTCGCTGCTGCCGTAGTCGCTCTTCCAGCCCCAGCCCAGGGTGAACTTGTGGAAGCGCAGCATATCCATGACGCCCACCTCGGGCACCGCCGCGCCGAAGAGCTCGGGCCGCTGGGTCAGGCAGGCCCCCACCAGAAGGCCGCCGTTGGAGCCGCCGTTGATGGCCAGCTTCGGGGTGGAGGTGAGCTTGTGGGCGATGAGCCACTCCGCCGCGGCGATGAAGTCGTCGAACACGTTCTGCTTCTTCTCCTTGCGGCCGGCGTCGTACCAGGCCAGCCCGTACTCGCCGCCGCCCCGCAGGTTGGGCATGGCGAAGACGCCGCCCCGCTCCAGCCAGACCATGCGCGACACGGAGAAGACCGGGGTCAGTGAGACGTTGAAGCCGCCGTAGCCATAGAGCAGCGTGGGGTTCTGGCCGTCCAGCTTCAGGCCCTTGCGGTGCACCAGGAACATGGGGATCTTCGTGCCGTCCCTGCTGGGGTAGAAGACCTGCTTCACCTCGAAGTCCGCCGGCTGGAAGGCCACCTTGGGCTCCCGGAAGACGGTGCTCTGGCGCGTCTTGAGGTCCAGCCGATAGACGGTGCCGGGATAGGTGAAGCTGCCGAAGGTGTAGAAGGTCTCGCGGTCCTCACGGCGGCCACCAAAGCCGCCCACGGTGCCGAGGGACGGCAGGACCAGCTCCCCCTGCTTCCGGCCGGCGAGGCTGTGGAAGGTGACGGCGGAGTGGGCGTCGCGCATCCAGGTGGCGACGAAGCGTCCGCCCACCAGGGACACGGCCTCCAGCACGTCCCCGCCCTTGGCCTGGGGGATGAGGCTGGTCCAGGCGGAGGGCTCGGCGTGGCCCCGCTGAATGGCCACGAGCCGGTTGCGCGGCGCGGCCTGGTTGGTGAGCACGAAGAACCGGTCGCCCTCGCTGTCCACCACGGTGTAGCTCGCATCCATGCGGTCCAGGAAGGGCTCCACGGGCGCGCCGAGGCGGGTCAGGTCCTTGAGGAACACGCTGGACTCGGGGTTGGTGCCCTTGCTGCCGTAAATGACCAACCAGCGGCCGTCCTCGGTGACGGAGCCGCCCAGATACCACTCGGGCTGGTCCGGCCGCTGGTAGACGAGCACATCGTCCGCCTGGGCCGTGCCCAGCTTGTGGAAGCAGAGCAGGTGGTTCTGGTTCACACCGGTGAGGGCCCCGCCGGTCTTGGGCGCCTCGTAGCGGCTGTAGAAGAAGCCGGTGCCGTCCTTCAGCCAGGAGGCGCCGCTGGCCTTCGACCAGCGGACCTCGTCCGCCAGATCCTTGCCCGTGGCCACGTCCCGCACCTTCCAGGTCTGCCAGTCGGATCCGGCCTCGGCCACGGCGTAGGCCATGAGCCGGCCATTCAGGGTGACGCTCAGGCCGCTGAGGGCCACGGTGCCGTCCTTGCTGAGCGTGTTGGGATCCAGCAGCACCCGGCCCCGGACCGAGGCTTCCTCAGTGACGAAGAGGACCGCCTGGTTCTGCAGGCCTGTGTTGTGGAAGTAGAAGTAGCGGTCACCCCGCTTGAAGGGGGCGCTGAACTTCTCGAAGTCCCAGAGGCGCGTCATGCGCTCCCGCAGCTGCTGGCGAGCGGGGATGGCCTCCAGGTAGGCGCTGGTGACCTTGTTCTGAGCCTCAACCCAGGCCTTGGTCTCCGCCGAGTTGTCATCCTCCAGCCAGCGGTAGGGGTCCGCGACCCGAGTGCCGAAGAAGTCATCAACCACCTCCCCCTTGCGGGTAGGCGGATAGGTCAGGGGTCCGTGGGCGGTGAGCAGAGTGCCGGCGAGGGCGATGGCCATGGTGAGGGTCCTCATAAGCAGCGATCTCCAGGAAGCGGTCATTCTCCCACCGTACCGCGGTGGAATCCCAGCCGTGCAAGCCGGGGGCCATGGTGGTAGGCTCGGCCAGTCCTGGAGGTTTCTTTGGTCCCGCCATCCAGCAAGAAGGTGTTCGTCCTTGACACGAATGTCCTGTTGCATGATCCAAACTCGATCCTCCACTTCCAGGAACACGATGTGGTGCTGCCCATCGTGGTCATTGAGGAGATTGATCACTTCAAGAAGGACCAGACCGAGGTGGGCCGCAACGCCCGCGCCGTGTCGCGCCTGCTGGACCGACTGCGCACCAGCGGCACCCTCAGCCGGGGCGTGCCCCTGGAGGGCGGAGGCACCCTGAAGGTGGACGTGGCCGCGCACAACCTGGACCTGGGCATCCTCTCCGCAGACAAGCACAAGGCTGACAACCAGATCCTGGCCTGCGTCCGGGAGCTGTTGCACACCTCCAAGAACAAAGTGGTCCTCGTGACCAAGGACACGAACCTGCGCATCAAGGCGGATGCCATCGGCGTGGACGCTGAGGACTACACCACCGACATGGTGGAGATGGACGAGCTCTACACCGGCCACAAGAGCTGGGAGGTGGACTCGGTCCAGGTGGACCAGCTCTACGACGGTGGCCTCAAGCCGGACCCCGAGCTGTCCCTCTACCCCAACCAGTTCCTGACCCTGGTGGACAAGGCCAACCCCAACCACACAGCCCTGGCCCGCTTCCAGACCGCCGAAGGCCTCCTGCGCCCCCTGAAGCGCGTGGAGTCCTACCCCTGGGGCATCAAGCCCCGCAACCGGGAGCAGCAGTTCGCCCTGGAGCTGCTGCTGGACCCCGCTGTCCAGATCGTCACCCTGCTGGGCAAGGCCGGCACTGGCAAGACCCTGCTGGCCATCGCCGCGGGCCTGCAGCAGGTGGTGGATGACGAGGCCTACGACAAGATCCTGGTGAGCCGACCGGTCATGCCCATGGGCCGAGACCTGGGCTACCTGCCTGGTGACATCAGCGAGAAGCTGCGGCCCTACATGCAGCCCATCTACGACAACCTCGAGTTCATCGTGGCCGCCAACACCGAGGCCCGGCGCCGCAGCACCATGACCGCGGGCCAGCTGGAGGAGGCGGGCTACCTCAGCGTCGAGCCCCTCACCTATATCCGGGGCCGCAGCATCCCCAAGCAGTACCTGGTGGTGGACGAGGCCCAGAACCTCACGCCCCACGAGGTGAAGACGATCCTTACCCGGGCCGGCGAAGGCACCAAGGTGATCTTCACGGGCGATCCGCACCAGATCGACAACCCTTACGTGGACGCCAGTACCAACGGCCTTAGCTTCCTGGCAGAACACTTCAAGCACCTCGACATCTCCGGCCACGTCACCCTCCAGAAGGGTGAGCGCAGCAAGCTGGCCGAGCTGGCGAGCAACCTCCTCTAGGAACTATCGATGGTCGACTCTTCCTGGGACAACAGCGGCCAGGG
>Ga0194052_1000828_pt1 | contig 18981 bp, 18 predicted proteins | sample SepL226m_MetaG_FD_160117 | JGI IMG/M metagenome (GOLD analysis project Ga0194052, IMG submission 160117) | Anoxic zone freshwater microbial communities from boreal shield lake in IISD Experimental Lakes Area, Ontario, Canada - Sep2016-L227-6m | ecosystem: Environmental > Aquatic > Freshwater >...
TGACCTTTTCGATGATGTTGGGCTTTTCGACGATCTTCTCGACGATGCGGTCGACGGGCTTGTCGATGACCTTTTCGATGATGTTGGGCTTTTCGACGATCTTCTCGACGATGCGGTCGACGGGCTTGTCGATGACCTTTTCGATGATGTTGGGCTTTTCGACGATCTTCTCGACGATGCGGTCGACGGGCTTCTCGACGATCTTCTCGACGATGTTCTCGACGACCACCTCGACGATCTTCTCGACCGTCTTGACCACGGGCTTCTCCACCGTGATCTCGACGATCCTCTCGACCGGCTTCTCCACCGTCTTGTAGACGATCTTCTCGACCGGTACCTCGATCACCTTCTCGACGATGTTGACCACCGGCTGTTCGATCAGCCGCTGGACGGTGACCGGCTTGTCCACCACCTTGTCGTGGATGTCGACGATGAGTCGCTCGACCAGTCGCTGAACCTGGGTGGGCCGCTCCTGAACGTTGTCGACGATGGAGACCACCAGCTTCTCCACCAGCCGCTGAACGTCGATCGGCTTGTCGGTGATCTTGTCGACGATGTTGACCACCGGGCGTTCGACCAGTCGCTGTACCGAAACAGGCTTGTCGACGACCGAGTCGGTGACCGTAACGGTCGGGCGCTCCAGGGTGCGGTTGACCTTGACGGCCTTGTCGACGACCTCGTCGACAATCGTGACCACCGGTCGCTCCAGGAGCCGGTTGACCTTGACGGCCTTGTCGACCACCTGGTCGACCACCGTGACGACCGGGCGCTCGACCAGGCGCGACACCTGCGCCGGCTTGTCGACGACCTTGTCGACGGTGTCGACGACAAGACGCTCGATCACCCGCTCGAGGGTGACCGGCTTGTCGACGACCTTCTCGACGGGACGCTCGACGAGTCGCTGGACGGTATAGGGCTTATCGACGACGTTGTCGACGATGTTCAGGCGTTGGTTGGGGATCTTGTCGGCCACGGGTTCCCTTTCACAGTCGAGCGCCCATGCACCGTGGCGCCACTGAGCGCCGAAACAGGCAGGTCGTCTCGGATTTTTCCGGTTAGAGGCATGAGATTAGTCACGAGAATCTTTGCCGTAGGTGGTTTTGGCAAAACTTTTCCTGAGTAAAAGTCGGGCCCTGATCAGACTTCTCAAAACCAATCTTAAGCTCTCATAATCCCGCTCCAGCAGGCGTGAGCTCCAGCGCCTGGCGTACCGCCTGAGTGTAACAAGCTGATCATTGCGAGAATCGCTGTTCGGCGTCGATTTCACCGGTTGCGAGGACAACCGTGCGTCGCGGACGGGGGCCGTTGGCGTGGTAAGCCTTGTGGTGATGTCCGAGAGTCTCTTCGACCTGCCCGAGGATGCCGCACACGCCGGTGCCGCCGGCGCGCCGCTGGCCGTTCGGATGCGGCCGGCATCGTTGGACGAGGTGGTCGGACAGGGCCACCTGCTGGGCACCGGATCACCACTGCGCCGGATGGTTGAGGGATCGGGTGCGGCCTCGGTGATCCTTTACGGCCCGCCGGGGACCGGAAAGACCACCCTCGCCTCGCTGATCTCGCACGCCACCGGCCGCCGATTCGAGGCGCTCTCGGCGCTGAGCGCCGGTGTCAAAGAGGTCAGGGCCGTCATCGACGAGGCCCGCCGTGCCGCGGTGCACGGCCGGCAGACCGTCCTGTTCATCGACGAGGTGCACCGGTTCTCCAAGACGCAGCAGGACGCACTGCTGGCCGCCGTGGAGAACCGGGTGGTGCTGCTGGTCGCGGCCACCACGGAGAACCCGTCGTTCTCGGTGGTGGCGCCCCTGCTGTCGCGGTCGCTCATCCTCGCCCTGCAACCGCTGGGATCCGATGACATCAGGGAGGTCGTGCGCCGGGCGGTGCGGGATCCGCGCGGACTCAACGGTGTGGTGGCGATCGACGACGACGCGGTGGAACTGCTGGTGCAACTGTCCGCCGGTGACGCCCGGCGCGCGCTCACCGCACTCGAGGTCGCCGCGGAGACCGCGACCGGTGTCGGGGAGGCGATCAGTGTCGAGACGATCGAGCAGTCCCTGGACCGCGCTGCGGTCCGCTACGACCGCGACGGCGATCAGCACTACGACGTCGTGAGCGCCTTCATCAAATCGGTTCGCGGTTCAGATGCCGACGCCGCACTTCACTATCTGGCGCGCATGCTCACCGCGGGGGAGGACCCGCGGTTCATCGCCCGCCGGCTCATGATTCTCGCCAGCGAGGACATCGGCCTGGCCGATCCGACCGCCTTGACGACCGCGGTGGCCGCCGCACAGACCGTCGCCCTGATCGGTATGCCCGAGGCGCAGCTGACCCTCGCTCACGCCACCGTGCATCTGGCCACCGCGCCCAAATCCAATGCGGTCACCACCGCGCTGGATGCCGCGATGTCCGACATCCGGGCCGGCAAGGCCGGCCTCGTGCCCGCCCCACTGCGCGACGGTCATTACTCGGGAGCCGAACGGCTGGGCCATGCGCGGGGCTACCGATACCCGCACGACGATCCCGACGGGGTTGTCGCGCAGCAATACCCGCCCGATGAGATCGTCGGCACCGACTACTACCGCCCGACCCGCCACGGCGCGGAGCGCGATATCGCCGGCCGTCTGGAGAGGTTGCGCGCGATCATCCGGCGAAAGCGCCCGTAGGCCGGACTTCGCCGACCTCGGTTCGGCTGAGCGTCCTGGGCAGCCCGGTAATGTAAGGCGGTCACGAACCCCCTCCGGCGGCCACAGACACCACACCTAAGGACACCCCACACACCGTGCAGACCCACGAGATCAGGAAGCGGTTCACCGACCACTTCGTCGCGGCCGGACACACCGAGGTCCCCAGCGCCTCGGTGATTCTGGAGGACCCCAACCTGCTGTTCGTCAACGCCGGCATGGTTCAGTTCGTCCCGTTCTTCCTCGGTCAGCGCACCCCGCCGTACGACACCGCCGTCAGCATCCAGAAGTGCATCCGCACCCCCGACATCGACGAGGTCGGCATCACCACCCGGCACAACACCTTCTTCCAGATGGCGGGGAACTTCTCCTTCGGCGACTACTTCAAGCGCGGTGCCATTGAACTCGCGTGGAGCCTGCTGACCAAGCCGGTGGCCGAGGGCGGCTACGGCTTCGACCCGCAGCGACTCTGGGCGACGGTGTACTACGACGACGACGAGGCCGTGCGGATCTGGCAGGAGGTGGCCGGCCTGCCCCCCGAGCGCATCCAGCGCCGAGGGATGGCTGACAACTACTGGTCGATGGGAATCCCGGGACCGTGCGGCCCGTGCTCGGAGATCTACTACGACCGCGGACCCGAGTACGGCATCGAGGGCGGTCCCGAAGTCGATGAGAATCGCTACATCGAGATCTGGAACCTCGTCTTCATGCAGAACGAACGCGGTGAGGGCGTCGGCAAGGACGACTTCGAGATACTCGGTCCGCTACCCCGGCAGAACATCGACACCGGCATGGGCGTGGAACGCATCGCCTGTCTTCTCCAGGGCGTCGACAACGTCTACGAGACCGACCTGCTGCGGCCGGTGATCGATGCGGTGGCCTCGCGTGCACCGCGTGGCTACGGACAGGGCAATGCTGTCGACGACGTGCGCTACCGCGTCATCGCCGATCACTCCCGTACCGCCGCGATCATCATCGCCGACGGCGTGACGCCGTCGAACGAGGGCCGCGGATATGTTCTGCGCCGGCTGCTGCGCCGGATCATCCGGGCGGCGAAACTGCTGGGCATCGAGGGTCCGATCGTCGGCGAACTCATGGCCTGCGTGCGCGACGCGATGGGTCCGTCCTATCCCGAACTCGTGACCGATTTCGACCGCATCAACCGGATCGCAGTCGCCGAGGAGACCGCCTTCACCCGCACGCTCGCCGCCGGATCGAAACTGTTCGAGGAAGCGGCGACGACGACGAAGGCCGCCGGGCGCAACCAGCTCCCCGGGGCCGAAGCATTCACCCTGCACGACACCTACGGATTCCCGATCGAACTGACCCTCGAGATGGCGGCCGAAGCCGGTCTGACCGTCGATGAACTTGGCTTCCGCGAACTGATGGCCGAGCAACGACGCCGCGCCAAGACCGACGCCGCAGCCCGCAAGCACGCCCACGCCGATCTGTCGGCCTTCCGTGAGCTGGTTGACGCGGGACCGACCGAGTTCACCGGTTTCGACGAATTAAGCTCGCAGGCAAGGATTCTCGGCATCTTCGTCGACGGCAAACGGGTTCCGGTGGTGGCACACCACCCACGCGTACACTCTGAGACCGCGGCGCCCGAAAGGGTCGAGATCGTGCTCGACCGCACGCCGTTGTACGCCGAGTCCGGTGGGCAGATCGCCGACATCGGCCGGCTCACCGGAACCGGCGGGAGCGAGACCGCCAGGGCTGCGGTCACCGATGTGCAGAAGATCGCCAAGACGCTGTTCGTGCACCGGGTCAACGTCGAGTCGGGGGAGTTCGTCGAGGGTGACACGATCGTCGCCGCCGTGGACCCGACGTGGCGCCACGGTGCCACCCAGGGACACTCCGGGACCCACATGGTGCATGCCGCACTACGGCAGGTGCTCGGCCCCAACGCCGTTCAGGCGGGCTCGCTGAACCGCCCCGGTTATCTGCGCTTCGACTTCAACTCCCAGAGCGCGCTTACCGAGTCCCAGCGAAACCAGGTCGAACAGGTCGCCAATGAGGCGGTGCAGGCCGACTATCCGGTCAACACCTTCCTCACCGCCCTGGAGAAGGCCAAATCGATGGGCGCGATGGCCATGTTCGGTGAGCAATACCCCGACGAGGTGCGGGTGGTCGATATCGGCGGACCGTTCTCCCTGGAACTGTGCGGCGGAACCCACGTCCGCAACTCCGCACAGATCGGCCCGATCACCATCCTCGGCGAGTCCTCGGTGGGCTCCGGCGTGCGCCGCGTAGAGGCCTACGTCGGGCTGGATTCCTACCGGCATCTGGCCAAGGAGCGCGCGCTGATGGCCGCTCTGGCCTCGTCGCTGAAGGTGCCCAGCGACGAGGTCCCCGGCCGGGTGGACACTCTGGTGGAGAAGCTGAAGTCCGCGGAGAAGGAACTCCAGCGGCTGCGGGTGGCCGGCGCACGTGCCGCGGCGTCGGACGCCGCAGCGGCGGCCCGGCAGGTGGGCAAGGTCCGGCTGGTGGCGCAGCGAATGCCCGACGGAATGACCGCGGGCGATCTGCGGTCCCTGGTCGGCGACGTGCGGGGCAGGCTCGGGTCGGAGCCGGGCGTGGTGGTGCTCATCGCCGAGGCCGAGGGCTCGGTTCCCTTCGTGGTGGCGGCCAACCAGGCTGCCCAGGACGCCGGCGTGCGTGCCAACGACATCATCGGCGCGGTGGCCGGCGCGGTCGGTGGCCGCGGCGGCGGCAAGGCTGACCTGGCGCAGGGATCGGGTGGCAATCCGGCCGGGATCGACGCCGCCCTGGCGGCGGTCCGCGCCGAGCTGGCCCGCGGCTGACCGGCGATGCCCGGCGATGCTGCGACCGGCGACCGCTTGCCCGACCGGCCCGGTCCTGATGATCCCGGCCGCGGCCGCCGCCTGGGTGTGGACGTCGGCACCGTGCGGATCGGGGTTGCCGTGAGCGACCCCGACGCCGTACTGGCTACTCCGGTGGAGACCGTGCGGCGCGACCGCGGCGGGCGCCATCTGCGCCGACTGGCAGAACTGGTCGCCGAACTGCAGGTCGTCGAGGTGGTCGTTGGCCTGCCTCGAACTCTGCGCGACCGGGGCAGTGTGTCGGCAAAGGACGCGGCGGCACTCGCCGATACGCTGGCCGGGCGGATCCGGCCGGTCCCGGTGCGACTCGCCGACGAGCGATTGACTACCGTCAGCGCAGCGCGCTCTCTGCGGGAAGCGGGGGTGCGTGCAAAGGACCAGCGGGGGAAGATCGACCAGGCCGCCGCCGTAGCGATCCTGCAGGGCTGGCTCGACCAACGCCGCGGTGCGGCGCCGGACCGGTGAGAGAGTGACGGGATGACTGACGAAGAGCTGGGTCGCGCGGCACCCGAAGCCGTCGGCGCCCGACCCGGCGAGCGGCGTTCCCGCAGAGGGCGTCGCAGGATGGTCGCCCTGATCGGTGTGCTGGCATTGGCGGCCCTGGCGATCGTGCTCGGCCCCAAGGTCAAGAACATGATCAAGCCGCCCACCGACTACTCGGGTGAGGGCAAACAGGACGTCGTCGTGCAGGTGCACGAGGGCGACTCGGGCACCGTCATCGCCCAGACGCTCAAGGATCAGGGCGTCATCGCCAACGCCGACGTCTTCCTCTCGGCGGCGGACGGCAACTCCGACTTCGCCGCGATTCAGCCGGGCTTCTACAAGCTGCGCACCAGCATCCCGTCGGCGACGGCCGTGCAGAAACTCACCGACCCGGCCAGCCGGATCGGCAAACTGGTCATCCCCGAAGGCCGCCAGCTCGACGACATCGCCGCGGTCGGCAGCGGCAAGGTCACCGAAGGCATCTTCACGCTCATCGCCGACGCCAGCTGTGTTGAACTCAACGGCGAGAAGAAGTGCCTGTCCGCCAAGGAACTGAAGGCCGCCGCCTCCGAGGGTCCGCTGTCGTCGTTGAACGTGCCGGAGTGGGCGGCCAAGGGTGCCGCCGTGATGGGGCAGAGCCATCGGCGCCTCGAGGGCCTGATCGCCCCGGGTACCTGGAACATCGATCCGGCCGCGACGCCCAAGCAGGTGCTGGCCACCCTCGTCGCCGAGAGCAACGACCATTACCTCAAGGGCGGACTGCTCGACACGGCGAAGGCCCTGAATCTGTCGCCCTATGAGGTGCTCATCGTCGGCTCGCTGGTTCAGAAGGAGGCCCAACCGGCTGACTTCGCGAAGGTGGCGCGCGTCATCTACAACCGGCTCAACAGCGAGTACGACCGTCTTGAGTTCGACTCGACGGTGAACTACCCCCTGGACCGTCAGGAGGTGGCCACCACCGACAAGGACCGGCACACCGAGACGCCATGGAACACCTACGCCAAGGCGGGGCTTCCGGCGACCCCGATCTGCTCCCCGGGCGACGACGCCCTGGCCGCCGCCGAGCGCCCCGATGAGGGCGACTGGCTGTACTTCGTGACGATCAACCAGGACGGTACGACGCTGTTCACCAACGACTATCAGGAGCACCTGGCCAATATCGAGAAGGCGCAGAGCAGCGGCATCCTCAACTCCGGACGGTGACGGGGTGAGCGGACGCAGGGCCGCCGTCCTCGGCTCGCCGGTCATCCACTCACGTTCCCCGCAGTTGCACCTGGCCGCTTACCGGGCGTTGGGCCTGGACGACTGGACCTACGATCGCATCGAATGCACTGCCGACGAATTGCCCTCCCTGGTAAAGGGTTTGGGTCCGGAATGGGTCGGTCTTTCGGTGACCATGCCGGGAAAGTTCGCCGCACTCGAGATGGCCGACGAACGCACTGAGCGCGCCACCCTGGTCGGCTCGGCCAACACCCTGGTGCGCACCGCCGGTGGCTGGCGTGCCGATAACACCGACATCGACGGCGTCGCCGGCGCGTTGGGGCATCGCCGCCTACAGCGAGCCGTTGTACTGGGCGCGGGCGGAACGGCCCCCGCCGCGGTGGCCGCGCTGGCCATGCAGGGCGCAGCTGAGATCGTCGTCGTCGCGCGCAGTGTGGAGAAGGCGCAACGGCTCGTCGCTCTGGGGACCGCGGTGGGCGCTGCCGCCACGCTGGTCGACTTCACCGACCCCGCGCTTCCGTCGACGGTCGCCGACGCCGACGTGCTGGTGAGCACGATTCCCGCCGACGCGGCCGCCGGGCACCTAAGCACCTTCGCGCGGGCGCGGGTGCTGCTCGACGCCATCTATGAGCCCTGGCCCACGCCGCTGGCAGCCGCTGTCGGCGCGGCCGGCGGCGAGGTGATCAGCGGTCTGCAGATGTTGTTGCATCAGGCCTACAGTCAGGTTGAACAATTCACAGGCCGGCCCGCTCCGCGAGCGGCGATGGCGGCCGCGCTGGGTTAACGTCCGGTCATGCTCGCCACGGTGCTTCTGTCGGCGTGGGGCGCGGCGCTGTGTGTCAGCGACGTCCGCCGTCTTCGGCTCCCCAACGTGCTCACCCTGGGGGGCGCCGCCGGCGTCCTCGCCGCGGCCGCGGCCGGCGGCCATGTGCTCGCCGCGGTATGCGGGGGCGTCGCCTTGGGTGCGGTCTATCTGACGGTCTATCTTGCGGCGCCGGGTCAGCTGGGTGGGGGCGACGTCAAGCTCGCCCTCGGGCTCGGTGCGCTGACCGGTGCGCTGGGTCTTGAGGCCTGGGTGCTCGCCGCCGTGGCCGCACCGGTGCTCACCGCCGCGGCGGGCCTGGCCGGCGCGGCCCGCGGGCGGCGCGGCCCGATCCCGCACGGCGCGGCGATGGTGCTGGCGAGTCTGAGCGCCGCAGCCCTCGCGGTGTTCTAGACGCTGCGCGGTGTTCTAGACGCTGCGCGGCAGATTGGGTCCCCGTGCCCCCACATGGGAAGATGGGGACGTGTTGCGATGGACAACCGCAGGTGAATCCCACGGCCGCGCCCTGGTGGCGCTGGTCGAGGGCATGGTGGCCGGGGTCGAGGTGACCTCGACCGACGTCGCCGGCCATCTGGCCCGCCGTCGCCTCGGCTACGGTCGCGGCGCGCGGATGAAGTTCGAGCAGGACGCCGTGACCCTGCTGGCCGGCGTCAGGCACGGCCGCACCCTGGGCGGTCCGATCGCCATCGAGATCGGCAACACCGAATGGCCGAAGTGGGAGACGGTGATGGCGGCCGATCCGGTGGATCCCGCTGTGGTCGCCGAGGACGCCGACGCACGCAGCGCGCCGTTGACCCGCCCGCGGCCGGGCCACGCCGACTACGCCGGAATGCTGAAATACGGATTCGACGACGCCCGTCCGGTGCTGGAACGCGCCAGTGCCCGCGAGACTGCGGCCCGGGTCGCCGCGGGAGCCGTCGCCCGCGCTTTCCTGAGCCAGGCCCTCGGCGTCGAGGTGGTCTCGCACGTGATCTCCATCGGCGCCTCGGATACCTACGACGGCCCGCCCCCGCAACCCGCTGATCTCGACGCGATTGACGAGAGCCCCGTGCGCGCGTTCGGTTCCGACGCCGAGAAGGCGATGATCGCCGAGATCGAGGCGGCCAAGAAGGACGGCGACACCCTCGGTGGCGTCGTCGAGGTCGTCGCCCACGGACTGCCCATCGGGCTGGGATCCTTCACCAGCGGTGACAACCGTCTCGACAGTCAACTCGCCGCCGCAGTGATGGGCATCCAGGCGATCAAAGGTGTGGAGATCGGCGACGGCTTCGCGACGGCACGCCGGCGGGGCAGCCAGGCGCACGACGAGATGTACCCCGGCTCGGATGGGATCACCCGTTCCACCAACCGCGCCGGCGGTCTCGAGGGCGGCATGACCAACGGCCAGCCACTGCGGGTGCGGGCGGCGATGAAGCCGATCTCGACCGTGCCGCGGGCGCTGGCCACGGTCGACATGGCCACCGGTGCAGAGGCGACTGCGATCCATCAACGATCCGATGTCTGCGCCGTCCCGGCCGCGGCCGTCGTGGTCGAGGCGATGGTCGCGCTGGTACTCGCCCGCGCCGCGCTGGAGAAGTTCGGCGGCGATTCGCTCACTGAGACCCGACGCAACGTCGAGGGATACCTGCTCGCGGTCGCGCAGCAGCAGGCCTTCGAGGCGCGCGACTCGGTTCGGTTGTCGGGGTAGGGCTTACGATGGCGCCGAAAGCCGTGCTGATCGGGCTGCCCGGCTCGGGGAAATCCACCATCGGGCGCCGGCTGGCCAAAGCCATGGGATGTCAACTGCTCGACACCGACGCTGCAATCGAGCAGCGGACCGGGCGCACCATCGCCGAGATCTTCGCCACCGATGGTGAACAGGAGTTCCGCCGCATCGAGGAGACGGTGATCCGCGAGGCGCTGGAGACCCACGACGGCATCCTGTCGCTGGGTGGCGGCGCGGTGACCACCGACGGCGTGCGAGCCGCTCTGGCCGGCCACACCGTCGTGTACCTGGAGATCAGCGCCGCCGAGGGTGTGCGCCGCACTAGTGGAAGCACCGTGCGTCCGCTGCTGGCCGGACCGGACCGGGCCGAGAAGTACCGCGAGTTGGTGAGTGCGCGTGTCCCGCTCTACCGCCGGGTTGCCACCATCCGGGTGAACACCAACCGCCGCAACCCCGGGGCCGTGGTGCGCCACATCGTGACGTGTCTGCAGAGCCCGCCGCCCGATGCCGACAAGTCCCCGTCGCGCCGTCGCCGTCCGTCGTGGCGTCGTTCGGCTAACTCGGCGTCGTCGGCGCCGACACCACCGACACCGCCGACCGCCGAGACCCCGGAGGCCGCTGCGCCCGCTGCGCCCGCGGCGCCGGTGACCGTCACACCCGCGACGCTGGCCGCGCGGCGGGCGAGAGTCCGCAAGTGAGCGCTCAAATGTCCACGGGCTCAGTCCATTCCGATCCGGTGACGATCGAGGTGGCCGTCGACCCGCCCTATCCGGTGATCCTCGGAACCGGATTGCTCGGCGAGTTGGGTGAGACACTCCACGACCGGCACAAGGTGGCGATCCTGCACCAACCGGTGCTCGCGCAGACCGCAGAGGGAATCCGTGAGCACCTGGCGAGCGCCGGCATCGACGCTCATCGCGTCGAACTGCCCGACGCCGAGGCCGGCAAGGATCTGCCGGTGGTCGCCTTCGCCTGGGACGTGCTCGGCCGCATCGGCCTCGGCCGCAAGGATGCGATCGTCAGCCTGGGCGGGGGAGCCGCCACCGACGTTGCCGGTTTCATCGCCGCGACGTGGCTGCGCGGCGTCGACATCGTCCATGTGCCCACGACACTGCTTGCCATGGTCGACGCCGCCATCGGTGGCAAGACCGGCATCAACACCGACGCCGGTAAGAACCTCGTCGGCGCGTTCCACCAACCGGCCGCGGTTCTGGTGGACTTCGCGATGCTCGCCACGCTGCCCGCCAACGAACTCGTCGCCGGAATGGCCGAGGTGGTCAAGGCGGGCTTCATCGCCGATCCGGTGATCCTCGACCTGATCGAGGCGGACCCGGCCGCAGCGGTGGATCCGCACGGCGCGGTTCTTCCGGAGTTGATCCGGCGCTCCATCGCCGTGAAAGCCGCCGTCGTGGCCGCCGATGAGAAAGAGTCCGCGCTGCGCGAGATCCTCAACTACGGCCACACCCTCGGCCACGCCATCGAGCGCCGCGAGCGCTACCGGTGGCGTCACGGGGCTGCGGTCTCCGTCGGCCTGGTCTTCGCCGCCGAACTCGCCCGCCTGGCCGGCCGGCTCGACGACGCGACGGTGCAGCGGCACCGCGACGTGTTGACCGCACTCGGACTGCCGGTGAGCTACGACGCCGACGCTCTACCGCAACTCATGCAGTACATGGCGGGCGACAAGAAGAATCGCGCCGGGGTGCTGCGCTTCGTCGTTCTCGACGGCCTGGCCAAGCCCGGACGGCTGGAGGGCCCGGACCCGGGTCTGCTGGCCGCGGCCTACGCGGAGGTGGGAAAGTGAACGTGCTCGTCCTCAACGGCCCGAATCTGGGACGGCTCGGCCGACGTGAACCCGATGTCTACGGCACGACCAGCTACGACGGCCTGGTGGGCATGATCAACGACGAGGCCGCGCGGCTGGGATTGACCGTGTCGGTTCGGCAGAGCGACAGCGAGGGGGAGTTGCTCACCTGGCTGCACGGCGCTGCGGACGCCGGCGACGCGGTCATCCTCAACGCCGGTGCCTTGACGCACACATCCATCGCGCTGCGAGACGCCTGTGCCGCGCTGCGCGCACCACTCGTCGAGGTGCACATCTCGAATGTCTTCGCACGCGAAGACTTCCGGCATCACTCGTATCTGAGTGCGGTGGCCACCGGCGTCATCGTCGGGCTCGGTGTGCAGGGCTACCTGCTGGCGCTGCGGTACCTCGCCGACGCCGCGGCGCGGTGAGCCAGGACTATTTCCGGTCGTCGGTGATGTCGTCGATCTCGGCGTTGATCCGCTCGGTCTCGTCCTCGATCTGCCGGGCGATCTGTTCGGTTGCGCCCTCGCTCTCCTCGCGCTCGGCCAGGGCGACCTGTGAGGGGTGCTCCTCGGGATAGTCGACGGTCGCGGCAGCCCCGGCACCAGACGCCGCCGGGACAGGCCCGGTGCGCACGGCGTCGAACACATCCGAGCCGTCCTCGGCGCGGCGGCGCGGCTCGTCGACACGGCTGCGGTCCACCTGCCAGCGGCCCAGGGCGACGCCCGCCGTCGCCGGCAGGAACACAAGCAGGGCGGTGAACGCCGCGAAGGCGGTCACCTCGGGCACCAGTCCCTCGGCGTAGACGTTGCGGTAGACGAGGGAGATCAGCCAGACCACGACGCCGCCGAGCACTCCGGCGACCAGTCCCGCCAGCAGCCAGCGCATCGCCAGATCGCGGCGCCGGTCCGGGTCGGGGCTTTCGTGGGCGTCGGCGCGCCCGTCGAGCAGGCCCCAGGCGAAGGCCGCGATCCCGAACAGCACCAGAAGCAGCGTGCTGATGATGCCCGCCCTGGTCGGGTTGAGATTGATCAGCGTTCCCTGCACCAGTCGGAGCAGCACCATTCCGGCGGCGAATGCGAGTCCGCGCGGCAACCAGTTCGTCATGGGGATTCACAGTAGCGAGTAGCGTCGGCGACCGTGACACATTCCCAGCGCCGGGACCGGCTGGCCGGATTTCTGGCCGCCGAGGATCTGGATGCGATGCTGGTCAGCGATCTGGTCAACGTGCGGTACCTGTCCGGATTCACCGGGTCGAACGCGGCGCTGCTGGTGTTCGCGCCCGGATCCGGCGACGGCGCCCCGGCCGTGCTGGCCACCGACGCGCGCTACCGCACCCAGGCCGCCCGGCAGGCCGCCGACCTCGAGGTGATCATCGAACGGGCCTGTGGCCGGCATCTGGTCCGGCACGCCGTGGCCCGCGGCGCCCGGCGGATCGGCTTCGAGTCTCACGTGCTCACCGTCGACGCGTTCGCCGCGCTGCGCGCTGATCTGCGGCATGCGGAAGCCGACGAGGGCAACGGCGCCGAACTGGTGCGTGCCTCCGGAGCGGTGGAGCGGCTGCGTGAAGTCAAGGACGCCGGGGAACTGGCACTGTTGCGTCTGGCGTGCGAAGCCGCCGATGCGGCCCTGGCCGATCTGGTCGAACGCGGTGGGGTGCGCGCCGGACGCACCGAGCGCGCGGTCGCCCGCGACCTTGAGTCTCTGATGCTCGACCACGGCGCCGACGCACGCGCATTCGAGACGATCGTCGCGGCCGGCCCCAACTCGGCCGTGCCACACCACCGGCCCACCGACGCGGTCCTCACCGATGGGGACCTGGTGAAGATCGACTTCGGTGCGCTGGTCGCCGGATACCACTCGGACATGACGCGCACCTTCGTGCTCGGATCGGCATCGGTGTGGCAGCGGGAGATCTACGAACTGGTAGCCGCGGCCCAACTCGCCGGCCGGGAGGCGCTTGTCTGCGGCGCCGAACTGGCCGGTGTCGATGCCGCGGCCCGGTCGGTGATCGCCCAGGCCGGCTACGGCGAGCACTTCGGACACGGACTCGGCCACGGGGTGGGGTTGCAGATCCATGAGGCCCCGGGGATCGGCGCGGCCGCGACGGGAAACCTGCGCGCCGGGGCGGTGGTGACCGTCGAACCCGGGGTGTACCTGCCCGACCGTGGAGGTGTCCGTATCGAGGACACCCTCGTCGTCGGAGAACGGGGTGCTGAGGCGCTGACCCGCTTCCCCAGGGAGCTCACCGTTCTGGCGTGAACGCCCGACGGCGGGTGCGAAAATCCGACCATGTACGCCTTTCTTCGGCGCCGCGGCAAACTCATCACCCTGATCGTCGGATTTCTGTTCTCCACGGTCGGCGCACTGTGGGCGCTGCTCGTGACGGACCGCCTCGACGGGCAGATCCAGCGACTCGGCGAGGAGAAGGCGACCATCACCCGCCAGGTCACTGCACTCAACCGGTACGCATCGGAGTACTTCATCGCCAATCAGCAGGGCGATTTGATCTACATGCTCAAGGTGCAGCCTGATGTGAACCGTGAACTGGCTGCCAACATCTACCTGGGCAACCTCAGCGATCGGCGCACGCCGGTGAACAACATGATCGCCGAACTCGGCCTGGAACAACAACTCGACGCCGAGGGCGTCTACGCCGCCTATAAGAAAGCCTTCGACGACCTGCTCGCCAGTCCCGACAGCGAGGAGAAATGGTTGGACGTCAAGATCTTCGAGAAGAAAACGATCACGCAGGGCCAGAACCGCGCCCGGGAGTTGGTGGAGACCAGCAACGCCATCGACACCGAACTTCGATCTCATCAGCGGACACAATCGCTCAATCACGTTCTTGCTGTGGTCATCGCGATCTTCGGCAGTGCGGTGCTGGTGGCCGCCAACGCGATCACCGAGGTCGGACCGCCCGCCCCCGGGTCAGCCGATGCCACGACACCGGCCGGGTAAGCTGCCGCAGACCAGCAAACCGGAGGAGAACGACCGACCGTGGCGACCACTGCCGACTTCAAGAACGGCCTCGTGCTCAACATCGATGGCCAGCTGTGGACCATCACTGAGTTCCAGCATGTCAAGCCCGGGAAGGGTCCGGCGTTCGTGCGCACCAAGCTCAAGAACGTGCTGTCCGGCAAGGTCGTGGACAAGACCTATAACGCCGGGGTGAAGGTGGAGACCGCGACGGTCGATCGCCGCGACGCCACCTACCTCTACCGCGACGGCAACGACTTCGTGTTCATGGACTCCGAGGACTACGAGCAGCATCCGCTGCCCGAGTCGCTGGTGGGTGACGCCGCTAGATTCCTGCTCGAGAGCATGCCGGTGCAGATCGCATTCAACGAGGGCGCGCCGCTGTACCTCGAGCTGCCGGTGACGGTGGAGGTCGTCGTCGCATCCACCGAGCCGGGGCTCCAGGGTGACCGCTCCAACGCGGGCACCAAACCGGCCACACTGGAGACCGGGGCGGAGATCCAGGTGCCGTTGTTCATCAACACCGGGGACAAGCTGAAGGTGGACACCCGAGATGGCAGCTACGTGAGTCGCGTCAACTGACCGATGGCTGACAGGAAACCGGCGCAGGGACGGCACCAGGCCCGCAAGCGCGCGGTGGACCTGCTCTTCGAAGCCGAGGCGCGGGGCATCACGCCGGCTGAAGTCGCCGAGAGTCGCTCGACGCTGGCGCAGTCCGACTCAGACGTGAGCCCGCTGAACCCCTACACCGAAACGGTCGCCCGCGGAGTCACCGCGAACGCCGCGCACATCGACGAACTGATCGCCACCCATCTTCAGGGCTGGACGCTGGAGCGGCTGCCGGCGGTGGACCGGGCGATCCTTCGTGTCGCGGTCTGGGAACTGCTGCACGCCGCCGATGTGCCCGAACCCGTGGCGGTCGACGAGGCGGTGGAGTTGGCCAAGGAACTCTCGACCGACGAGTCGCCCGGCTTCGTCAACGGCGTGCTCGGTCAGTTGATGCTGGTGACTCCGCAGATCCGGGCCGCTGCCGCCGCCGTGCGCGGCGCGTCGGACTAGACGGCGTCGAGCGCCCCGTAGGTTCGGCGGACGAATCGCGGTTGTGCCGACTGCAATGCGGCCAGTGCGGTGTTGCCCGCGACCGCCGCGGCCGCAGCGGTGAGATCCGGATAGTTCTGGATCAGGTAGATGAGGATCAGATCGTTGGCCGGATCGGCCTGCCACCACGTCCCGTATGCACCGGGCCAACCGAAGGTGCCCACTCCGCCCGGGCCGAACAGTTGTCCCGAACGCGACGGATCGGTGACCACCGACAGGTTCAGCCCGAAGCCGCGACCGATCCAGAACGGTGCCCCCAGGAAAGGCTGCCGTTTCTGCTCCTCGGTGAGCCGATCGGCGCGCATCGCCGCGACCGAGTCCTCGCTGAGTACGCGAACGCCGTCCACCTCACCGCCCGCGAGAAGCATCCGTGCGAATCTCAGGTAGTCGTCCGCCGTGGACACCAGACTGGCGCCGCCCTGGCAGAACCGCGGTTCCTTGACGGGGATGGGGCCCAGCGCGTCGCTGCGCAGTTCGGACTCCTCGCTGAGCCGGTACATGGTGGCCGCACGTGCCCGCTTATCGGGTGAGATCCAGAACCCGGTGTCGGTCATACCCAGCGGTTCGAAGATCCGCTCGGCGAGTACCGCGTGCAGCGGCTTGTCCTCGATGCGGGACAGTGCGATGCCGAGCACCTCGGTGGCGTGGCTGTAGGTCAACCGCTCACCGGGCTGATGCACGAGCGGCAACCGCGCCACCTCGGAAAGCCAGCTGTCCTGATCCTGGCGCAGCGAAACCCCGGCGTAGGCGCGTGCGATGGGGCCGACCACGGAGAACGAGTAGGCCAGGCCGCTGCGGTGGGTCATCAGATCGTCGATGGTGATCGGCCGCACCGCGGCCACCGTGTTGTCCAACGGCCCCGTCGGGTCGGCCAGCACCCGCATGTCGGCCAACTCCGGCAGCCAGCGGCTCACCGGGTCGGACAGGGCGAGCTTGCCCTCCTCGACCAGCGCCATCGCCGCGGCGACGGTGACCGGCTTGGTCATCGAGGCGATCCGGAAGATGGTGTCCCTGCTCATCGGCAACCCGGTCTCGACGTCGCGGAAGCCGACCTCGTTGACCTGCAGCACCTCGCCGCGATGCCAGACCAGTGTCACAGCGCCGGACAGCAGGCCGGCCTCAACCGCCTGGGCGACCGAGGAACGGTTGTCGGCGAGACTCACCGGCGAGAGTCTACGCAGAACGGCCTTCGGGGCAGTGTTAGAGTTCGCACCAATCGACATCCTTTAACGATCCGTCCCGAGAGGCGGAGAAGGAGGTCTGGTCACTGGTGGCTGCCACCGACCGGGAATTGATGTCCGCAGCGGACGTCGGGCGGACTGTTTCCCGCATCGCCCACCAGATCATCGAAAAGACCGCTCTGGACGGTGACGATGCGCCCCGGGTGGTCCTGCTCGGCATCCCCACCCGGGGGGTCACGCTGGCCAACCGGCTTGCCGCGAGGATTCACGAGTACGCCGGCGTCAGCGTCGGCTCCGGCGGCCTGGACATCACCCTCTACCGCGATGATCTCGACATCAAGCCGCCCCGCGCTCTGGAGGAGACGTCCATCCCGGCCGGCGGCATCGACGACGCGCTCGTCATCCTCATCGACGACGTGCTCTACACCGGACGCTCGGTCCGCTCGGCGCTCGACGCGCTGCGCGACCTCGGCCGGCCCAAGGCGGTGCAGCTCGCCGTCCTCGTCGATCGCGGACACCGCGAGCTGCCCCTGCGTGCGGACTACGTCGGCAAGAACGTCCCGACGTCGCGAAACGAGAACGTCAAGGTGCGACTGACCGAGGACGACGGCGTCGAAGGCATCTGGATCGCACCGGACGGAGGGCCCGTCAGATGACAACACGGCATCTTCTCTGCGCTGCGGACCTTTCCCGTGACGAGGCCACCGCGATCCTCGACGACGCCGACAAGTTCCGATCGGCATTGCTCGGCCGCGACGTCAAGAAGCTGCCAACCCTGCGCGGGCGCACGATCATCACGATGTTCTACGAGAACTCGACCCGCACCCGGGTGTCCTTCGAGGTGGCCGGCAAGTGGATGAGCGCCGACGTGATCAACGTGAGTTCCTCGGGATCCTCGGTGGCCAAGGGCGAGTCGCTGCGCGACACCGCGCTGACCCTGCGCGCCGCCGGAGCCGACGCGCTGATCATCCGGCACCCGGCGTCGGGTGCGGCACAGCAACTCGCGGAGTGGACACGGGAGTCCGACGGGGGAGGGCCCTGCGTGATCAACGCCGGGGACGGCACCCACGAACATCCGACCCAGGCTCTGCTGGATGCGCTGACCATCCGGCAGCGTCTCGGCGGTATCGAGGGCCGTCGCGTGGTGATCGTCGGCGATGTCCTGCACAGCCGGGTGGCGCGGTCGAACGTCGCCCTGCTGAACACCCTCGGCGCCGAAGTGGTGCTGGTGGCCCCGCCCACCCTGCTGCCGGTCGGGGTGGCCGACTGGGGCGGCGCGGTGGTGTCGCACGACCTCGACTCCGAGTTGCCCGCCGCCGACGCGGTGATGATGCTGCGCGTCCAGGCCGAGCGCATGAACGGCGGGTTCTTTCCCTCGGAGCGCGAATACTCGATCCGCTACGGACTCTCCGATCGCCGACAGGCTCTGCTGCCCGAGCACGCGGTGGTGCTGCATCCCGGTCCGATGCTGCGCGGCATGGAGATCTCCTTCGCCGTCCCGGACTCGTCTCAATCGGCGGTCCTGCAGCAGGTCTCCAACGGTGTACACGTTCGGATGGCGGTGCTTTTCCATCTACTCGTGGGCACTGATGAGGCGGTGAGCGTATGACGGTCCTGATCAAAGGTGTGCGGCTCTACGGTGAGGGTGATCCGGTGGACGTCCTGGTCGCCGACGGTCAGATCGCCGAGATCGGCCCGGATATGAAGGCCGCCAAGGGCACCGAGGTGATCGACGCCGCCGGGCAGATCCTGCTGCCCGGCCTGGTGGACCTGCACACCCATCTGCGGGAGCCGGGCCGCGAATACGCCGAGGACATCGAGACCGGTTCCGCGGCGGCCGCCCTCGGCGGCTTCACCGCGGTGTTCGCGATGGCCAACACCGATCCGGTCGCCGACAGCCCGGTGGTCACCGATCACGTCTGGCGGCGCGGTCAGCAGATCGGCCTCGTCGACGTGCATCCGGTCGGCGCGGTCACGGTCGGACTCGCCGGCAGGCAACTCACCGAGATGGGACTGATGGCCGACGGCCTGGCGGCGGTGCGGCTGTTCTCCGACGACGGCGTGTGTGTGGCAGACCCGCTGGTGATGCGGCGCGCCCTGGAATACGCGGCCGGACTGGGCGTACTGATCGCCCAGCATGCCGAGGAACCGCGGCTCACCGCCGCC
>Ga0194052_1000829_pt1 | contig 18968 bp, 16 predicted proteins | sample SepL226m_MetaG_FD_160117 | JGI IMG/M metagenome (GOLD analysis project Ga0194052, IMG submission 160117) | Anoxic zone freshwater microbial communities from boreal shield lake in IISD Experimental Lakes Area, Ontario, Canada - Sep2016-L227-6m | ecosystem: Environmental > Aquatic > Freshwater >...
GGTCCGATGGTCCCGCGAACCCAGCCCCCCGTGGCGGGTTCGGCGTCTGCACCCCTGTCCTCCGGGCCCCGCCCCGAGGCCGGCGCGCGACCCATCGTGCAGCGGCCAGGCCAGACCCCGGGCAATGTCCAGCGGTCCGGCATGCCTCAGAAAGAAAAGGCCGTCCTCCAGATGGCCACCAACACGGGCCGTGGGGAAGTCCGCCACGAGCCTCTGCCCCCGACCAACCCTACGCGACGCCCCTACATTCCGCCCGCCATCACGGAGATGCGGACGGACCAGGGCTACTCCCGCATCAAGATGTCGGACACCCCGGCCCCGGCCCCCCGAGTCCAGGAACCTGCTCGCTACATCCAGCTGCCCCAGGCCCGTCCTGTGGGAGGCGTGCGGCCCCAGGGACCTGGCGGACGCCCCGGCGGTCCCAGCAGCGGCCCCAGCCGTCCCGGCATGGGCCCCAGCCGTCCTGGCATGGGCCCTAGTCGTCCCGGCATGGGTCCCAACCGAGGCCCTGGCGGCGCCAGCCGTGGTCCTGGCGGGCCTCGTCCCGGCGGCCCCGGCCGCGGGCCCTCGCTGCCCGCCGCAGGTCCCATTGATCCCAACAGCCAGAAGGGCCCCGGTCGCGGCGCCCATCAGGGTGGCAAGAAGAAGAAGGGCGGCTACGTCCGGAGCAAGGAAGAGGAACTCGACCTCAAGCTTCGCCAGCCCCGCTCCCGCGCCCAGCAGGTCGCCGGCGAATACATCGAGGACGAGATCGGCATCGTCATGCTGTCCGAAGGCGTGACCGTGAAGGAGCTCGCCGAGAAGTGCAGCCGCCCCGCCAAGGATGTCGTGGCCAAGCTCCTCCACCGGGGCATCTTCGCCACCATCAACCAGCCCCTCGACACCGAGATGGCCAAGGAGATCGCCCGGGAGTTCGGGTTCCTGGCCGACATCGTCACCTTCGAAGAGGATGTCCAGATCATGGCCGATGAGGCCGGTGAGGTGCAGGGCGAGAAACTGCCCCGCCCCCCCGTCGTCACCATCATGGGCCACGTGGATCACGGCAAGACCTCCCTCCTGGATGCCATCCGCAAGACCAAGGTGGCCGCTGGGGAAGCGGGCGGCATCACCCAGCATGTAGGCGCCTACCACGTCGACGTGAAGGATCCCAACACAGGCCTGATGCGCCAGGTGGTCTTCCTCGACACCCCCGGCCACGAGGCGTTCACGAAGATGCGCGCCCGCGGCGCCAAGGTCACGGACATCGCCGTCCTGGTGGTGGCCGCGGACGATGGCGTCATGCCCCAGACCGTGGAGTCCATCAACCACGCCAAGGCTGCGGACGTCCCCCTGGTGATTGCCATCAACAAGATCGACAAGCCCGGCGCCAACCCGGACAAGGTCCAGCAGGGCCTCCTCCAGTACAGCGTCCAGACCGAGACCTACGGCGGCGACGTACCCGCGGTCCTGGTGAGCGCCAAGACCAAGCAGGGCCTCGACGAGCTCCTGGAGACGCTGCTCCTGGTGGCTGACATGAAGGAACTCAAGGCCGTCTATGACTGTCCCGCGGCCGGGTCCATCATCGAAGGCCGTCTCGATCGCGGCCGCGGCCCTGTGGCCACGGTCCTGGTGCAGCGCGGCACCCTGCGGGCCGGCGACATCTTCGTGGCCGGTGCCACCATGGGCCGCGTGCGGGCCATGTTCGACGACCTGGGCCGCAAGGTTACGGAAGCCGGTCCGTCCAGCGCCGTGCAGATCCTCGGCTTCGAGGAAGTGCCCTCCGCCGGCGACAACTACCAGGTGGTCGAGGACGAGCCCAAAGCCCGGACCATCGTCACCTTCCGGCAGGAGAAGGCCAAGCAGGCCGCGCAGCAGAAGCAGCGCGCCACCCTCGAGACCCTCTTCAGCACCCTCAAGGATGGTCAGGTCAAGGAGCTGCCCCTCATCATCAAGGCTGACACCCAGGGTTCTGTCGAATCCCTTGTGGGCCAGCTGGAGCGGCTTAGCACGGAGAAGGTCCGCGTGCGCATCATCCACAGCGCGGCTGGCACTGTCACCGAGAACGATGTCCTCCTCGCGGAGGCCTCCAAGGCCACCATCATCGGCTTCCATACCAAGGCCGAGAAGAAGACCATGGAGCTGGCGCGTGAGGAAGGCGTTGATCTGCGCTTCCACGACATCATCTACAAGGTGACCGAGGAGATCGAGCAGGCCATGGTCGGCCTCCTGGATGCTACCGACAAGGAGACCATCCACGGCCAGGCAGAGGTTCGGCAGCTCTTCAAGATCGGCCGCGTCGTCATCGCCGGCTCCTTCGTCACCGAGGGCAAGGTCCAGAAGAGCTACAAGGTCCGCGTGAAGCGCGGTGAGGAAACGCTCTTCGAGGGCGCCCTCAAGAGCCTCAAGCGCTTCAAGGAGGATGTCTCCGAGGTGAAGAACGGCCTCGACTGCGGCATCGCCATCGAGGGCTACGACGAACTCAAGGAAGGCGACTTGCTGGAGTTCTACAGCCGCGAGAAGGTCATCGCCACCAGCCTCAGCTGACGCGACGTGCCGTTCCCACCCCGAAAAGGACCCGCTCGCGGGTCCTTTTCATTGAATTTCATAATTTACCTTATGGTTCTTAAATATTGCACACAGGAATGTAATCTATTTATGTGATCCTGGTCATCGCCGTGGCTCCCCAGACTGGTGCCACCCCGGCTTGCAGGATCCGTCATGGTCACACCTACCTTCTCGCTCAGCACCCCGACGGGGAGCCCGGCTTCCTCGGATCCCGTGGGGCTGCTGCGCCTGGACCACCTCCAGCTGACCGGCCCCCTCGAGCGGCTGGAGACCCTCTACCGGCGGTTGGGCTTCGCTCGGATCGCAAGCGGGTCCGAAGCCTGGGGCCGCATGGCCCACCTACGGCAGCAACGCATGGACGTGCTGCTCTTCGAGGCGGACCCCAAGCACCCCGCCGGCCGCTACTTCGAGCAGCATGGCGAGGGTGTCTGTGCCCTCAGCTTCACCGTGGCCGACCTTGACCGCGCCCTCACACACGCCCACGCCGCGGGGGCCGTCATTCGGCTGGAGCCCCAGACCCACACCACGGGCGGGGGCAGTCTCCGCTTCGCCGCGATCCAGGGCCTGGGCGATGTCTGGAACTACCTCGTGGAGCGACAGGGGGAATTCAGCAGCTTCTGGCCGGGCCTCAAGCCGGATCCCTCCCCGGCCCTCTGCGACCCCGGCCTGGTCCGGGTCGACCATCTCACCAACAACGTAGGGCCGGGGGAGATGGACGCGCTCGTGAGTTTCTACGAGCGCGTCTTCGGCTTCTCAGTCACCCGCGAGTTCCACATCCGCGGCGCCCTGGGCACGGGCCTCGACTCCAAGGTCGTGCAGAGCGCCAACCACCAGATGATCATCCCCATCAACCAGCCCGCCGACCTCAAGAGCCAGGTGCAGGAATACGTCCAGCGCCATCGGGGCCAGGGTGTCCAGCACATCGCGCTGTCGACGAATGACATCTTCGGCACCCTGCGCACGCTGCAGGCTCAGGGTCTGCGGTTCCTGCGGGTGCCCGAGGCCTACTACGAGCTGCTGCCCGGCCGCGTGACCCGGGACGGCTACACCGTGCGCGAGGAGCTCGCCACTGCCAGGGAGCTCGGGGTTCAGATCGATGGTGATGCCAGCGGCTACCTGCTCCAGATCTTCAGCGAGGACCAGCTCGGACCCCTTTTCTTCGAGATCATTCAGCGGCGAGGCAACCTCGGTTTCGGTGAGGGAAACTTCCAGGCCCTCTATGACTCCATTGAACTGGACCAGCTGCGCCGAGGCGTTCTATGAACTTCTGGCATGAGTGTCTGCGCCTAGTTCCAACCCCCGCTTGGTCCGAGGGAGTGGGTCCGGAGGCTTGCACAAGAGCAGGAGGTCATATATGATTTCCTCATCTAGCAACCTTAAAAGCAACGCTGTATCCCTATTCCCACACCGGGCAAGTAGGACACCACTTCACAAGGAGGGGCACCAGCCATGAGCAGTGAGATGTATGAACTGATGCGGAACAATCCCAAGTTCCAGACGCTGGTGAAGCGCCGGGGACGCTTCGCCTGGACCATGTCTGCCATCACCCTGGTGATGTTCTATGGCTTCGTGCTGGTGGTGGCGTTCAAGCCCGCCCTGCTCGGCCGCCCCATCTCCGAAGGCTCCATGCTGACCGTCGGCGTCGTCGTCGAGTTCTTCATGTTCGTCTTCTTCTGGATCCTGACAGCGGTCTACGTGGTCCGGGCCAATGGCGAGTTCGACTCGCTGACCCAGGAAATCATCAAGGAAGCCCAGAAGGAGGGCCAGTGATGAGCCGTCTGAACCGCATCGTCACGACCCTGGGCATGTTCGCCCTGTCCACCCTGGCCTTCGCCGGCCCGGCCCTGGATGGCATCCAGGCCAAGTCGCCCACCAACTGGCACGCCATCGGGATGTTCTGCATCTTCGTCGCGCTGACCATGGGCATCACCTACTGGGCCTCGGGCCGCACCAAGTCCACGGCTGACTTCTACACGGCCGGCGGCGGCATCACCGGCTTCCAGAACGGTCTCGCCATCGCCGGCGATTACATGTCGGCGGCAACCCTGCTCGGCCTCAGCGCCATGGTCTACACCCAGGGCTACGACGGCTACATCTACATGCTGGCCTTCTTTGCCGGCTGGCCCGTCATCCTCTTCCTCATGGCCGAGCGCCTGCGGAACATGGGCAAGTTCACCTTCTCCGACATCACCGCCTATCGCCTCGACCAGGGCAAGGTGCGCACCATGGCGGCGATCTCCTCGCTGACCGTGGTCTGCTTCTACCTGCTAGCCCAGATGGTCGGCGCCGGCCAGCTCATCAAGCTGCTGTTCGGCCTCGACTACAACATCGCCATCTTCGCGGTCGGCCTGCTGATGATGGTCTATGTCATCTTCGGCGGCATGGTGGCCACCACCTGGGTGCAGATCATCAAGGCCTGCATGCTGCTCCTCGGCGGCACCCTGGTCATGGTGCTGGCCATGAGCAAGTTCGGCTTCTCCTACCACAACCTGCTCGAGCAGGCCACGAAGGTACACAAGCTCGGCCCCAAGCTGATGTATCCCGGCAGCCTCCTTGCCGACCCCGTGACCGCCATCTCCCTGGGCCTGGGCCTCATGTTCGGCACCGCCGGCCTGCCCCACATCCTGATGCGGTTCTTCACCGTCACCAACGCCAAGGAAGCCCGCAAGTCCGTGCTCTACGCCACGGGCTTCGTGTCCTACTTCTTCAATGTGATCTTCCTGATGGGTTTGTGCGCGATGATCATCGTCGGCAAGAACCCCGACTTCTTCACCGACGGACAGGTGGGCATCGTGGGTCCTGCCGCCAAGCTCATCGGTGGCGGCAACATGGTCGCCATGCACCTGGCCAAGGCTGTGGGTGGCAACATGCTGCTGGGCTTTCTGGCCGCGGTCGCCTTCGCCACCATCCTGGCGGTGGTGTCTGGTCTGGCACTGGCTGGGGCCTCGGCCATCAGCCATGACCTCTATGCCCGCGTCATCATGAAGGGCAAGGCCTCGGAAGCCACGGAGATCAAGGTCTCCCGGGTGGCCACCATCTGCCTCGGCTTCGTGGCCATCGTCCTCGGCATCCTGTTCGAGAAGCAGAACATCGCCTTCATGGTCGGCCTCGCCTTCGGCGTGGCGGCTGCGGCCAACTTCCCCGTGCTCATCCTCTCCATGTTCTGGAAAGGCCTGACCACCCGGGGTGCCCTCTGGGGCGGCTACGGCGGCCTCATCTCTTCCGTGCTCTTTGTGCTCTTCTCCAAGTCGGTCTGGGTGGACGTGATCCACATGTCCAAGCCACTCTTTCCCTACACCCAGCCCGCCCTCTTCGCCATGCCCATCGCCTTCGGCCTGGCCTACATCTTCTCCAAGCTGGACGGCAGCGACCGCGCCAAGGCCGAGATCGAGGCCTTCGAAGACCAGTATGTCCGTGGCCAGACCGGCTTCGGCGCCTCCGGCGCCACCACCAAGCATTGAGCTGCGGCGCCGTCAGGCGCCCCGGCAACATAAGAAAAGGGCCGGGGCTCCTCCCCGGCCCTTTTCTTATCTAGAAGGACTGGTGACCGTCGGAGGCCGTGAGGTTTGCGAGTTGGCGATCGGGATGCCCGGCGCGGCAGAGGCCCGCCTGGTCCTGGATGCCCGCCTGGGCCAGGAAGGGCAGGAGGCGCTGGAGCAGCTGTGCCGTGACGTAGGCATCCCCGATGGCCGAGTGCGCGGCCTCCACGTGGATCTCGAAGGCCCGGGCGAGGTCGAAGAGACTGGGGGCGGTGGCCTCGAGGGAAAAGGCGGGATGCTCGGCAGCCCGACGCCGGAGCCAGCCGTAGAGCGCCAGGGTATCTACGGCCCGGTTGCGGATCGGGGTCATCGCCAGGCGGCGGGCATCCCGGTTCAGGAAGGCAAGATCGAGGGCAATGCAGTGCCCCACCAAGACCGTGCCCTCCAGGTAGTCCAGGAAGGGCTGCAGGACCTCGTCAATGGGGGGCATCCCCTCCAGCTGCGACGGCGTGATGCGGTGGACCACGACGGTGCGGCCGTCCAGGACCGCCCCCGGCTTCACCAGGGCCTGAAACGTGTCTCCGACCCTGATCAGCCCGCCCCGCATGCGCAGGGCCCCGATGGAGACGAGGTCATCCCGCCGCTCGTCCAGGCCTGTCAGCTCCGTGTCCAGGACAGTGAACGGGATCTCCTCAAGCGGACGCTTCGCTTCGGCGGATCGCCGTCCCACCAGCCTCTTCCACCACTCCGTGAAGCCCATGGTCCCGCCTCAGAAGATGAACGCTTTGTAGCGCTCCAAGACCTGATCCTGGACCTTGAGGATGAGGCGGAACGTGTTCTTCAGCGACTGCCGCTCGAGACTGCTGAGGACGTCCAGGCGGATGAAGTTGTCGATGGGCTTCCCAGCTTCCATGAGGCGGTACTGGTGGTGGATCCGCATCAGGGTGACGAACTCAAAGGCCTGCTCCAGCTCATCGACCAGCTCTGAGATGAGGGTGGTGCCGCCGCGCAGCGTCTCGAGGCGCTCGATGGTGGCCGTGGCCCGGACCCCCTTCTCCATGGCGAAGAGCCGGGCGATATCCACCAGGGGCGCCACACCCTTGATTTTCAGGTTCAGGCCGTCCTTGTGCTCGCCGCTGCGCTCCACGGCCACGGTCCCGAAGAAGCCGAGCGGCGGCCGGTTGCGCACGAGCATGTTGGCCATGAACCCCATGAAGGCCGGATACTCCGAGACCAGCGCGGCCATGTGCTCCCGCAGCTCCCAGGCCAGGGACTCGTCCCCGTAGAGCGGCCTGAAATCAAAGAAGATGAGCGACTTCAGCACAGCCTCCGGGGTGGGATCGGAGATCCAGCCCGTGAAGTAGTGTTTCCAAGCCGAGAGCGGCTGCCGCCACTCGGGATTGCTGGCCATGTAGTTGGCAGGACAGGCCTCGAAGCCGCAGCGGACCAGGCCCTGGCGCATGAACACGGTGAAGCGGCGGAAGTAGTCCTCCACCTTGGGCTGCAGCTCTTCCGGCACATCGGCATGGATCAGGGCATTGTCCTGGTCCGTGCGGAAGGTCTGTTCCTTCCGCCCCTCGCTGCCCAGCGAAAGCCAGCAGTAGGGGATCGGCGGCGGGCCGAACTCCTCCTCGGCCAGGTCCAGCAGCCGCCGGACCACGCGGTCATTGAGCTCCGAGATGATGCGAACGATGTTGGTGGCTCGGGCCCCTTCCCGCAGCAGGCCGCCGATGATGGTGAGCGCCCGCTGGGCCACCGGGATCAGCCCCTCGAGGCTGGTCTGCCGCTCGATGTCCTCGGAGAAGGCCAGGGGACTGCGGCCCTGCAGCACCATGAAGTCGTGGTTGGTCACCACCCCCCGGAGCGCGCCCTCCCGGGTCACCGCCACGTGGTGGATGTTGCCCTGCAGCATCTTGAGGACCACCTCGAAGCAGGGATCCTTCTCGTCCACTGTGACCACGGGATGGCTCATCACATAGGACACCGGCAGGTCGATGGACCAGCCCTGGGCGACGATCTTGGAGCGGAGGTCGGAGTCCGTGAGGATGCCGATGGGAGTGCCACTCGGGCCGATCACAAGCGCCGCGCTCTGGCGGTCCTCCGCCATGCGCCGCGCGGTCTGGCGCACGGTGGACTCGGGGCCGACCACGGTGGTGACCTTGCGGCAGATCTCTCCTACTTGGGCTGTGAATAACAGGTGATCGCTGCTGCCAAGGAACAGGCTCTTGCCCTGCATCTCGCGGGAGGTCATGTCCACATACTTCGTGAGGTGGAACTGCAGCAGGTACTCGGCGATGGCGGGGTGGGTGAGTACCAGCTCGTTCAGGCGCTCCTTGGGCAGCAGGTAGCAGATGGTGTCCTGCAGCGCGATGGCCGTGGTCTTCTGCTGGCCGCCCATGAGGGACACCAGACCGAAGGACTCGCCCCGCTCCCGGTAGTCGACCACCACCTCTTCGGACCCGCCCTTGGGCCGCAGCGTGATCTTGACCACGCCCTTCTGGATGATGTGGAGGTTGTCCCCGGAGGGACCCTCCTGCTGGAGGATCACCGCCCCCTTGGGATGGAACACCAGGGTCAGGCTCTGCGCCAGCTCCCGCAGCGCGGGTCCCTCCAGGAACTGATAGGGGGGAATCTGGGACAGGAACCGGACCGCCTCTTCGATCAGCATCGCCCCACCCAGAACAACAGGGGGAGAGCCCCCCTGGATCCACCTTTTGTCTGGCTAAACATACCACCTGCGGGCGCTTCCGCTCAGGCCTACCCCTTCTTCTGGAAATGCTTCAGGAGGGCTTCGACGTAGGCCTGGAGGCTGGCCTTCCGGGCCGCAGCCTCGCTGCGTTCCCCTTCCGGCAGGGGCCGCAGGTGGGGACCCAAATCCAGATAGGCATGGCGCCTGCTGGCGACCACCGACTCCAGGGGCGGCGGGTTGCGCTCCAGCACCTCCCAGGTGGCGTCGAAAGCCCAGGGGAGGTAGCCCAGCTTCTTCAGGAGGGCCTGGTTGTTCGCGTAGTGGGCAGGCCCGTAGGCCACCCCGCCGATCAGGCCCAGGCCAGCGCCGATCGGCATGGCAGCAAGACCTGCCATTCCCCCGTAGGCCGGGATCAGCGCCCCGTAGAGGGTGCCGGTGCCCGCGGTGGCTGCCCAGGTGGCCCCAAGCCCAAGCTTCTCGTAGGGATTCTTGTGCCCCGCCAGGGTCAGGCGAAACACCCGAAGGGAGCCCGTGGGTTCGGCCGGCGGGTCCACGGGCACACCCAGCCCTGCGGCCAACTGCGTGGCCACCGCCTTTTCCTCCTCGGGCGTGGCGCCGTCGACCTTCATGACCAGCTCCACTCGCTGGACCGGTCGCTCCCGCAGGGCGGCCTCCGGGCGCTTGCAGGCGGCAAGGAGCAGCGGCAGGAGCAGCGCCGCCAGACCAAGCGAGCATCGGCTGATCCCACGCAAGGGTCCCCCCTGGGCTGATTCTAGCATCCGGCTTCCGAGCGTCCCCGGGTGCGCTAAACTGGACCCATGCGCCCTTCCCTGTCCCGCCAGCGCGGCTTCACCCTGATCGAACTGGTCGTGATCATGACCATCCTGGCCCTGCTCGCCACGGTGGGCTTGGTGGGCTACCGCCACAAGCTGCTGACGGCCCGGGAGGCTGTCCTCAAGGAAAACCTCTTCCAGATGAACCACTCTCTGGAACAGCACCGGGCGGATCGCGGCAAGTATCCCACCAGCCTCGGCCCCCTCAAAGAGTTCGGCTACCTGCGAGAGATCCCGGAGGATCCCATGACCCGCTCCCGGGACACCTGGCAGACCGAGCTGGAACCGCCGGATCCAGACAATCCTGATTCAGAGATGGGCGTCTATCGGGTTCGCAGCGGCTCCACGGACAAGGGCACGAATGGCATTCCCTACAACGAGTGGTAGAGGCGACTCCCTGCCTTCCCCCACCACTCCGCCTGAGGCCCGCACCATGAGCCCATCGATCCTCCGCCGCCTCGACCAGCTGTCTATGCTGCTGCTCGTGCTCTGGGCCGGCGCGGCCCTGGGCTTCGGGATCTTCAGCGCGCCCGTCCTCTTCCGGGAGCTGTCCAGCCGGGACGTGGCCGGTCGCATCGCGGGCCTGATCATCGCTCGCCTGGATTGGGCAGCCTGGGCCGCCTTCGGCCTGGCGAGCCTCAGCTGGGGCGGCCGCTGGGTGGCCGAGGTGAAAGATGACCTCGTCGGCCCCATCCGGCTCTGGAGCGCCGCCCTGACCGTGGCCCTCCTCATGTGCCTGGCCAGCACCTTCATCCTGACCCCCAAGATCCAGGTCATCCGGACCCGCATCAACGCCCCCATCGAGACCCTGGCCCCGGATCACGCCGACCGCGTGGCCTACAACAAGGCTCATGGGCTCAGCCGCAAACTATTCTTCCTGCGGATCCTGCTGGCCATGGGCATGGCGGCCACCGTGGGCCTCCTGCCCCGGAAGAACCCCGAGCCGACCCCAGAAGCCTTGGCCTAGACTTCCGTCGCGACCTTCTCCGGCAGCTCCCATCCCTCGAGCTCCCGGGGCCGGGGTGGCCCCGGAATCAGCTCCCGCAGCCAGGTCTTGATCTCCTCGAGGCCGGTGCCCTCGGTGGCGCAGGTCTGCACCGCGCCGGGGTGGCGCTTCTTCAGGTCCAGCCTCTGGGGCCGGTGCAGGCGGTCCACCTGGTTGAGCACCAGCAGCCTCGACTGGGCCTCAACACCTTCGGCCTCACAACCGATCTCCCGGAGGGTGGCTCCCACAATCTTGAGGTGCTCCTCCAGGTCCGGATGGGCGGCGTCAGCCACCACCAGCAGGGCGTCCGCCGTGCGGACCTCGCCCAGGGTGCTGCGGAAGGCCGCCACGAGCTGGTGGGGCAGCTTCCGGATGAAGCCCACGGTGTCGGCCACCAGGCAGTGCCGGGGCTCCTGGCTGCCCTTGCCCGTCTCCGGATCGAAGTCCTGGCCCAGGAAGGCCTTGCGGGTGGTGGTGTCCAGGGTGGCGAAGAGCAGGTCCCGGGGCTCCCCCTCGCCGGTGAGGGCCTTCAGCAGGCTGGTCTTGCCCGCGTTGGTGTAGCCCACCAGGGCCACCCGGGGCAGGCCCTGGGGGCGGCCCTGCCGCTGGGTCTGGCGGACCCGCTCTAGGTGGGTCAGCTCCCGCTTGAGCTGGCTGATGCGGGTGCGGACCATGCGCCTATCCACTTCGATCTGGGTCTCGCCAGGTCCGCCGCGCAGACCCACGCCACCACCCTGCCGCTCCAAGTGGGTCCAGGCGCCCTTGAGCCGGGGCAGCTCGTACTCGCAGCGGGCCAGTTCTACCTGGGCCTTGGCCTCCCGGGTCTGGGCGCGCTGCTCGAAGATAGCGAGGATCAGTCCCGTGCGGTCCATGCATACGAGGCCCGTGAGCTTCTCGATGGCATTCACCTGGCTGCCACTCAGCTCGTCGTTGCAGATCAGGTAGCCCACCTCGTGCTGCCGGGCCTCCTCGGCCAGGGCTTCCAGCTGACCGGGACCATAGAAGGTCTTGGGGGCAATCAGCGCCCGCCGCAGGCTCCGCCGGGCCTGCACCTCAAAGCCACAGCTGCGGGCCAGCTCGGCCAGCTCCAGCAGGTGGTCCTGGATGCGATCCTCCCGGTCCCCCTGACCCTGGCGGGCGATGAGCAGACAGCGGAGGGGGGTTTGATCCATACGCCAAAGCTGCCCGGCCTGCGGACAATAATCAAGCCCCTGTCCCCTGGGACGATGGGTTGAAAGAGGCGCTGTGCCAAGCTGGCGCCACTTGCAAAGAAAAGTCCCCATTCGCCCCAGGGAGCCGTGCCTTCATGGCCATGTTCGGAATGAAGAAAACCAAGCCGTCGGAGGGATCCGAGCTGGTGCTGGCCTACCTGGAAGACGCGCAGCGGGTCCGGGCGACCCTGCTGCTGGTGGATCACCGGGGCCGGGAGGTGCCCGCCACCTTCGTCTCGGTGATGGAGGACAAGGTCATCGTCGCGCCCCAGAGCGCCCTGACCGTCGACAAGGGGGGCGAGATCAACCTGCTCTTCATCCAAGAAGGGCTCCGCTTCAAGGCCCCGACCCGGCTGCTCGAAACCAAACCGGGCTCGGCCACTCTGGAGGTGCCCTCCTCCATCGCCCTGGCCGAGCGCCGGAAAAGACCCCGGGCCCGGCTCAATCCCCGGGAAGGGGCCACCGTCACGGTGCTGACGGGACTCTTCGACGGCGTGGGGATGAACGGCACCATCGAGAACATCTCGGAGACCGGCCTCTGCGTTCGCGTGGACCGCGCCATGGACGTGAAGACCCAGCGGAAGATGCACATGGGCGCCAACATGCTGCAGGTGGGCCAGCCCCTGATGCTCATCAAGATGGTCAAGCTCCCCAAGTGCCCCACGCTGGAATTGGGCGGCACCGTGGCCTATCTGGACGCCAGCCAGGGCCTGCTGCTGGGCATCGCCTTCGAGCCGGGCAAGGAGGGGATGCTGGGCTCCGTCCGCAGCCTGGTGGCCAGCCGCGCCGGCGCCATCCCCACCTCGGTGCCCCCCAAGGCCCGCCGCCAGTCCGAGGCGGCCCGGGAGGAGGAAGAGGAAAAGTACACCCCCAAGCCCACGGCCAAGAAGGAGGCGGAACCGGAAGCCAAGACCGAGGCCGAGCCTGCGGCTGCGGTGGTTGTCCTCGCCCCGCCCGAACCTCCACCCGTCCCGACTCCCGTCGCCACTCCTGAGCCTGCGCCTGCGCCGGAATCACTCCCCGTGGACGACCGTTCCCAGGCCCTGCTGCGGGTCAAGAAGCGGGCCCGCGGACTGCTCCTGGCCATGCCCGCCGGGGCCGAGCGCGAGGCGCTGGCCACCTTCCTCAGTGGCGACGGCTATGGCCGTGTGCTCTGCGCCGACACGCTGACCGAGCTGCTCGAGCATGTAGGCCGACCCGGCCTCCACCTGATCCTGGTGGACGGCGGCGTGGCCGAGCTCCAGAGCCTGGCCCTGGCGTCCTTCCTGCGCAGCAGCCTCGACGACGCCATGCCCAAGGTGGTGCTGGCCGAGGACTCGGTGGACGCCGACCTGGTGATTGGAGCCCAGGAAGTCGGCGTGGCCCAGATCCTCGTGAAGCCCTACGACCTGGACCTGGAGTTCCGCCGCATGCTCGAAGGGCACCTCGGCATCGGCTAGTAAGGCTAATCTGGTGCCATGCCGCGCTTCGAGAGCATCATCGCTGACCGCTACCTGAAGACCCACCGCAAGGGGGCCTTCGTGCGGACCATGGTGCGCTTCGCCCGCGGCGGCACGGCACTGGGCGTCTTCGCCATGGTGGTGGCCCTGGCGGTCATGAACGGCTTCCGCGAGGAGATCCAGGCCACGCTCTACAGCGCCACGGCCCACTTCACGGTCTTCAACCTGGCCGGAGACATCCCCGACACCGAAGCCGCCCTGCGGACCATCCGCGCTGTCCCTGGGGTGCAGGCCGCCTCCCCCATCCGCCTGGAGAAGGGCCTGCTGCGTCGTCCCAACAGCGAGATGCCCCCGGAGACCGTGGTGGTGAAGGCCGTGGAGCCCGCCACCGCCCACGGCACCTCCAGCATCTTCGACACCATGCAGCCTGCCCCCATCGAGCAGCTCAAGGAGGGCGAGATCATCCTGGGCAAGGAGCTGGCCCAGCGCCTCGGCCTGCGGGTGGGCGACACCGTGGCCCTGGCGGTCTTCCGCCTGGAGCTGGGCCTGGGCGGCCAGCAGCCCAAGGTGGCGGCCTTTCGCGTGGCAGGGACGTTCTACAGCCGCAGCTCCGAATACGACAAGTCCTGGGCTTTCATCCACCTGAACGACGCCATGCGCATGGCCCGCTCCGAAGGCCGGGCCGAGATGATCGAGGTGCGCAGCCGCAGCATCGACGCCATCGCCGAGGTGAAGCCCCGCCTGCTGAAGGCCCTCGGACCGGCCTACCACGCCGCGGACCTGCGGGACTCCAACCGGTCCCTCTTCGCAGCCCTCACCGTGGAGAAGTGGCTCTTCGCCGCCATCCTCAGCCTCATCATCCTGGTGGCCGCCTTCAACATCGTGGCCTCCCTGGTGCTGCTGGTCACCGAGAAGCGCCGGGACCTGGGCGTGCTGCTGGCCCTCGGGGCCACCCCGATGCAGATCCAGCGGCTCTTCGAGCTGCAGGGCCTGCGCATCGGCGCCGTGGGCACCGCCTGGGGCCTGGGCACCAGCGTGCCCCTCTGCCTGGTCCTCGACCACTTCCGCCTGTTGAAGCTGCCCGCCGCCGTCTACGACTTCATCACCTACATGCCCTTCCGGCTCAAGGTGCTGGACATCGTGCTGGTGGCCGCCCTTCCCCTGCTGGTGTCCTGGCTGGCAGCCCGCTACCCCGCCAAGAAAGCCGCTGCCCTGGACCCTGTCGATGCGCTGAGGGCTGAATGATCGGACACCCACTCACGGTCACCGACCTGCACAAGACCTACCCGGGCAACGCCCATCCAGTCTTCGACGGCTTCAGCCTGGACGTGGAGGCCGGCAGCCTCTGCGCCATCGTCGGCGTCTCCGGCGTGGGCAAGACCACGCTGCTGAACTGCGTCGCGGGCCTGGACCACTGGGAGGGGGGCCGCATCACCGTGGGCGACGAGCCCGTGCCCGCGGGCGCCGAGGCCCGGGCCCTCTACCGCCGCCGCCGCGTGGGCCTGGCCTTCCAGCAGCCCCACCTGCTGCCCGAGTTCACGGTCCGCGAGAACCTGCGCATGCCCTTCCTCATCGATGGCAACCCCACCCCCGAGGGCGAGGCCTGGATCAGCCAGCTGCTCAGCACCGTGGGCCTCGGCAGCCTGGGAGAGCGGTTCCCGAGCCAGCTGTCCGGCGGTGAGGCCGCCCGGGCGGGCCTGGCCCGGGCCCTGGTCCGCAAGCCCGCCCTGTGGCTGCTGGACGAACCCACGGGCAACCTGGACCCCGCCACAGCCGAGGAAGTCTTCGGGTTCCTCACCAGCCTCCACGCCGAGCTGCGCCCCACCACCCTCCTGGTCACCCACAACCCCGGCCTCGCCGAGCGGTGCATGAGGACAGTGAGGCTGGGGTAGGCTTCGCCTGTGGATGGCCCTTAACCATTCGCAATTCGCGAATCGCAAATCGCAAATTGCGAAATTAATCCAACCGATCCGCGGGAACCCCCCTGGCCCGCCGGTCCTCCAGGACCTCCGCCAGGATCACCGCCGCCGCTGCGGCGTCCAGCATCGCCTTGCGCTTCTCGGGCTTCACGCCGCGCTCGCGGAGGAGGCGCTCGGCCTCGGCGCTGCTGAGGTGTTCGTTCACCAGGCGCAGGGGCAGGCCGGTGCGCTGGGCCAGGGCCTCGCCGAAGGCCCGGGCGGCGGGGGCGGTCTCGCTCTCAGCGCCATCCTTGTGGCGGGGCAGGCCCACGGCCAGGATCTGCACACCCTCCTCGCGGCAGAGGCGCGCCAGGCGCTCCAGGGTTCGCTCACCTTCCTGGGGCCAGACCTCGAAGGGCGATGAGAGGATCTCCAGCTCGTCTGAGAAGGCGAGGCCTATCTTCTTGGTGCCGTGGTCGATGCTGAGCCAGCGCATGGCACTAGTGTGCCCCAGGCTTTTCTGACGCCGCATCCCAAATGGCATCTGCCCCGAACGGGTGTAGTCTTCCCTCAGCCATCCAGGATGGCGGGGAGCATGACCATGGTGTGGGACTACATCATCATCGGCTCGGGTTTCGGCGGCAGCGTCAGCGCCCTGCGGCTCACAGAGAAGGGCTACAAGGTCCTGGTCCTGGAGAAGGGGCGCCGCCTGCGCACGGGCGACTTCCCCAAGACCAACTGGAACCTCAAGCGCTTCTTCTGGGCGCCTCAGGTGGGCTGCCGGGGCATCTTCAAGATGACCTTCCTGCCCCATGTGACGGCCCTCTCCGGCGTAGGTGTGGGCGGCGGCTCCCTGGTCTACGCCAACACCCTGCCCATCCCCAAGGATCCCTTCTTCCATTCCCCCTCCTGGAGCAGCCTGGCGGACTGGAAGGCCGAGCTAGCCACCCACTACCAGACCGCCCTCCGCATGTTGGGGGCCACCCGCAATCCCAGCCTCACCTATCCCGACGAGGTCCTGCGGGAAGTCGGCAAGCAGCTCGGCCGAGACGACACCTTCGAGCACACCAACGTGGCCGTCTACTTCGGCAAGAAGGGGGAGACCGTGCCAGACCCCTTCTTCGGCGGGGAAGGCCCCGAGCGCACGGGCTGCGAGCTCTGCGGCGGCTGCATGGTGGGCTGCAACCACGGCGCCAAGAACACCCTGGACAAGAACTACCTCCACCTGGCGGAGAGGCGGGGCCTGGAGATCGAGGCCGATACGGAGGTCACCTGGGTGCGACCCCTCCCAGAGGGCGGCTACGAGCTGGAGGCCCGACAGGGCACTTGGGCCCTCCCGGCCCTCAATGCCCGCAGGACCTACCGGGCCGCCAAGGTGATCTTCGCCGGGGGCGTGACGGGCACCGTGCCTCTGTTGCTGCGGCTCAAGGAAAGTGCCGACGGCTTGCCCCGCCTTTCTGATCGCCTGGGGGACTTCGTGCGCACCAACAGCGAGGTTCTCATCGGCGTGGTGACTTCCCGCCGGGACAAGGACCTCGCCAGCGGCATCGCCATCGGGTCCATCCTCCACACGGACGAGCACAGCCATCTGGAGCCCGTGCGCTACTCCGCAGGCTCCGGCGTCTTCCGCACCCTCATGCTGCCCAATGCCCCGGGGGATACCCTCCTCCAGCGCATCCTCAGCTCCCTGCGCCTGGTGGCTCGCCACCCCATCCAGACGGTGCGGGCCTACCTGGTGCCGGACTGGGCCAAGTACACGATGATCCTGCTCTACATGCGCACCGTGGATGGCCACATCCGCATGCGCCTGGGCCGCAGCCCCTTCACGGCCTTCTTCCGCGGAGCCATCACCACCAAGGGCGACGGCCCCCCGGCCAAGGCCTGGGCACCCGAGGCCACGGACCTGGCCCGGCGGGTGGCCCACGAGATCGGGGGCTACCCCACCAGCCTCCTCACCGAGACCCTCCTGGGCATCCCTACCACGGCCCATATCCTCGGGGGCGCCCCCATGGGCGACTCCCCGGAGACTGGCGCCATCGACCACCAGCATCGCCTCTTCGGCTACGAGGGCCTCTACGTCATCGACGGGGCGGCCATCTCCGCCAACATCGGCGTAAACCCCTCGCTCACCATCACCGCCCTGGCCGAGCGAGCCATGTCCCTCATCCCGCCCAAGGGGGAGGTCGCTGCGGCCTCATGATCCGCGAGCTATCTTTCGCCACCAAGCTGGGCCGCCTGCGCCTGGGCTGGCGCGCCGAGGGCATCTGCCTGCTGCGCTTCGCCGAGACCCCGGGGCAAGGCGAGGCCGTGATGGCGCCCGCCTGGGTGCAGGAGGCCTTGCGTCGGCTCCTGGCCCACCTGAGCGGCCAGCCTCAGGACCTGCGCGACCTGCCGGTGGACCTGACGGGCCTCACGCCCTTCCAGCGCCGCGTGGCGGAGGTGCTGCGCGCCACCCGCCCCGGGCAGACTCTGAGCTACGGCGACGTGGCCCTGCTGGCGGGTCGGCCGGGCGCGGCCCGGGCTGTGGGCCAGGCCGTGAAGGCCAATCCCGTCCTGATCCTCGTGCCCTGCCACCGCGTGGTGGCCGCGAAGGGCCCCGGTGGCTGGAGCGCCTTCGGCACGCCAGAACGGAAGGCGCGGCTGCTGGCGCTGGAATCCCCTAAAGGCGGTTGATGTCCGGCGTCTCGAGGATGGCCTTCGGCGCCCCCACCAGCGCCGCCTGAACCATCGCCTTGCCGAGTTGCTCTGTGGTGGTGAAGCTGCCCGGTGAGAGTGCCTTCAGGAGCGGCCAGAAGGGCCCCAGAAGGGCGTAGAGCAGCCGGTAAAGGGCCGTCCGGGAAGTGATGCCATGGAGGGGCCGGATGGCGCCCGGGCGGAACACATGGACAGCCTTGAAGGGCAGCCGAAGCAGGGCGTTCTCGATGCGGCCTTTCACTCGGGCCCACATGACCCGGCCCTGCTCGGAGCTGTCGGCGCCGGCCCCGGAGATGTAGCAGAAGCTCATGGCCGGGTTCAGGCGGACCAGGGTCTGGGCCACGGCCAGCGTGAGGTCGTAGGTCATGCGCTGGTAGGCCGCCTCGGTGAGCCCCGCCGAGGTGACGCCAAGGCAGAAGCAGCAGGCGTCCAGGCCCGTCAGCTCGCCCTCGATGGCCGAGTAGTCGAAGAAGTCTAGGTGGATCAGCTCCCGCAGCTTGGGGGCGGACTGTCCACAGGGCCCGCGGCCGATCACGAGGACCTCTGACACCCGGGGATCGAGCAGGCACTCCCGCAGGACCCCCTGCCCGATCATGCCGGTCGCGCCGAAGAGCAGCACCTTCATCTGGAACCTCCCCAGTCCATACTGGACTCGATGATGCGCCCTTTCCCCGATGACCTGCTGGGCCTCCCGCACCGCCGGGACGTGCCCTTCGCCCGGCTCACCACCCTGGGCGTGGGCGGCCTCTGCTGCTGGCTCTTCGAGCCCACCACCGAGGCCGAGGCCCAGACCTTCGTACGGGCCTGCGTCCGCGAGGGCCTGCCCTGGCGGGTGCTGGGTGGCGGCTCGAACCTGGTGGTGCTGGGCGACGTGGAGACCCCGGTCCTGCGCCTGGCGCTCCCCAAGACGGCGCACTGCGAGGGCGCGAAGCTGACGGCCCCCGCCAGCCACGGTCACATCGCCCTGGCGGAGGCTGCCGCCCAGGCGGGCCTGTCAGGCCTGGAGTTCGCCAGCGGGATCCCTGGCTCCCTGGGCGGCGCCATCCGCATGAACGCCGGGGCCTATGGTCGCGAGTGGGTGGACGTGCTGACCCGCTTCCGCTTCCTCACCCCCGAGGGCGAGCTGGTGGAGCGCACCCCCGCACCCGGCGACTTCCGCTACCGCGGGAGCTTCCTCACGGCCGGCCACGTGGTGC
>Ga0194052_1000830_pt1 | contig 18947 bp, 16 predicted proteins | sample SepL226m_MetaG_FD_160117 | JGI IMG/M metagenome (GOLD analysis project Ga0194052, IMG submission 160117) | Anoxic zone freshwater microbial communities from boreal shield lake in IISD Experimental Lakes Area, Ontario, Canada - Sep2016-L227-6m | ecosystem: Environmental > Aquatic > Freshwater >...
CGCCAGACCACACCAGTCCCACGATGTGCATCAACTGCCCCGCACCGTAGATGACGGGCTGCCAGGCAGCTGCGCGGGATTGCGGCGCCGCGAAGCCGAGCTGTGGCAACAGACGATAGACCATGCCGATCATGGCCAGCGTGACGCCGACGATGCAGCCATGGTAGTGCGCGGGAATGCGCACGTTGCTGCCGCTGATCATGAAACCGATCATGCCGCCTGCGCAGAACAGCAGCAGCGAGGCAATCAGGCTCGAACGCAATGGACGCGCCGTCAGCGTCAGGCGCGGCAAGGGCCAGATCGACCAGATCACCGCGAGCCCTATCGGACCAATCACGAGGCCGCCGCCGTAGCGCATCAACAGGGTCTGCAGGCGGTGATGCTCGACCGAAGTGACATCGTAGGCGAGGTAAATGATCGGTGTCAGGAAGACCGCGATCAGGGCGATCCCGAACAACAGGGTTACGACCCGTGGCGACAGGCGCAGATTGCTGCCGAGCGACGAAGCCAGCCAGATCCAGCCGATCAGCATCAGCAGGGTGTAGGCGAATTGCAAAGCGTGACCACCGCCCCAGAACAGCAACTCATAGTAGGCCCGTGGGTCGATGGCGCGTGGCAGCGCGACCCAGGACCAGACGAAGGCGAACACCGCGATGGCAGTGGCCACCATGGCCGCGTTGAGGCCGAATCGAAGCGCACCATGACCGCTGATGTGTACGCCAACGGGTGCTGCCGCTAGCATCGATCGCAGGCACAGCAAGGCGATTCCGACGCCGAACAGCGTCAGGCCGGTCAGAAAGACGCCGCCGTCGAGCACCGGAACGTAATTGGCCATCACCGGTGTTGCACTTTGCACAAAGGGCGCAACGCACATCGTCAGCGTACCAAGCGCCGCCAACAAGAACGATAGCCAGGCAAGCGGCTGCCAGCGTGTCGTTCCGCTCAGGGTCCAGAGTGCGCCGCCAAAGGCCAGAAACCAGACCAGCACGGACAGGTCAACGTGCACCACCAGCGCCACGCGAAAGAAGTCCGCCACCGGAAACAGCGTCTGCAGCTGCGGCGTGCGCGACAGTACCAACAGAATCGAGAACAGCCCGGATGCCAGCAGCGCGCCCAGGCCCAGCGCCAGCCAGGCCATGGCCAGCGTCTTGCGCAGGTCCTGCGGTACCGCCAGGTCGAACTGAAAGCCAGTGGCAGGAGGAGTCTCGATCATTTGGTATGGATTCCTTCACGGTGATGTGCATCAGGACCGGTCGAATGCAGCACGCGACTGCGCAATCTTGTGACAGCCGCGCCAGCGTAAAGCATGTCGCGACCCGACCATGCCAATTCAATTCGGTGAACCGGTGCCGATTTACGCAGGCGCGGCTCGCGTTGGCCCAGCAGTCGCTCATTGACCCAGCGATCGCCAAGCCGGAATTCGCAATCGGATTCCCGGCAACCCGCGATCAGCACGCCGGACGCGCCCAAGTGCATCGCATATTCGAGAAATGAGGGCGGCAGCATGGCGGCGCACTCGAGCGTCAGCACGGCGGTGGCGGCATCGGCCAGGGCGTCGAAGTCTGATGCCTGGCGGCAGCCAAACACAACAATTTTTTTGGCGCCATTCAGCGCGCTCAACTTGCGCTGCAGTTCACGGCGCAGCGCCGCAATCGGGGTCTGCGGCATCTCGATGCCCGAGACAATCGCATCGCCACGCCGAAACGGTGTTGCGGAGGGGCACGCACCAACGCAAATACCACACGCCGCGCACAGCGCGCTGTCGACCTGTGCCTGTGCCGGGTGTCGGCTGGCATCAGTGCGCGCGACCATGGTCACAGCGCCAAACGGGCAATCGGCTACGCAGCGCGTACAGCCGTTGCAATTGGCCGGATCAACCCGGGCCGCGACGCGCGGTCGGTCGTCGCGCGCGGGCAACAAGGGCAGGAGCGCCAACCCCAGCGTCAGCACAGCGGCGAGCAACCACGTGATCTGCGCGGACAACAGGTCCACCAACGGATGCAAGAACTGAAAGAACCAGTCAATCGAAAGACGCTGCAGGACATAGCCGGTGTTGGCTTGCCCGAGGCTCAGCACCGGGACCACCAGCGCCAGCAGGGCCAGCATCGCCAGGCTGGCCCGTGTCAGCGACCGTGGTGGCCAGATGCGGACCCTGGAGACGCGCTGGACGTGAACCCACATTGCGGCCAGCACCAACAGCGGCATGCCGATGTGAACGAACATGATCAGGGAAAAGAAACGGTCGTTCAGCGTGTCGGCAGTGAGAAAGTTTCGCGCCAGCAACTCGCCGCTCAACGGCAGCGCCTGCAGCCACTCGGCTGTGGCAGTGACGCTGAAGATTGCGCGTTCGTCCCACAACAGCCACAAGCCGGTGATGCCGGCAATCCAGAGCAGCCATAACAGCGGGATGCCGGTCAGCCAGGAAAACCAGCGCACGCCACGAAAATGCCCGCGCAGAACTTCTCGCGCCAGATGCAGCAGTGTCAGCAGCATGCAGGCGTCGGCACCGTAGCGATGCAGGCCGCGCAGCAGGCGACCGAGTCCGCTCGGATCGTTTTGCAGACGCAGCCCCGATTGATAGGCGCCGCTGACGCTGGTGTCATAGAGTGCATAGGCGACCATGCCGCTAAGCACAACCAGCACCAGGCAGAGAAACGCCAGCGCCCCCAGATGGCGCCAGGGATTGTGCGCCGCCTTGAAAGCGCGGTCGAATGTTCCAGTCGCCAACTCGTCGGCAGTTCGCAATAGTCGGGTGACTGTCGTCATCGCAGAAGCTCAACTGTGCGTAAAGACGAAGCCGCCACTGCCCGTCAGAAAATCGATGATCAGCACCTGGCCAGGTGTCAGGTTGACGTTGACGCTGCGCGAATAATTGATGACGCCGTCGGGTCCGTCGGCCAGGCGTGCGCTGAATTGATGTGCGCCGGCTGGAATAGCCAGGCGTCGATAGACGGTGGCGGCGCCGTCCATGCGCAGGCCCAGCGGCGCGGTGTTGACCCGGTACAGCGGTTTGCCATCCATGTCGAGTTCGACCAGGACTGCAGCGCGCTCCCGCGGGCAGTCCATCTTGTTGCGCATATTGGGTTCGACCTTGGCCAGTTCCTGCGCGCTGCGCTCGCGGCAGGCGAACTTGAGTTGACCAGAATGGCTGAACGACAGCTTGAGCACCGCCTCTTGATCGCCCAACTGCCGGTACAGCGGGAAACTGGAAAAGTAGCCCACAACCGCGGCGAACGCAGCGTAGGCCAGTGCCTGCAGCAGATAGCGCAGCGGCGCGGGAAGGGGGCTAGACATGGGAGCCTCCGAGCTTGATCAGATCAGCTTCCTGGCCCTGCAATGGTCTTTGCGGCGCGAGGTGGAAGGCGTCCGAAAAGCAGTCATCGCTGGCCAGGCCACGCTGCGCGAAGGCGGGCTGAGCGGCCTGGACCATCGGCACCGAGCCGCAGGCATAGACCTGATGGGTCGAGAGATCCGGAAAATCGGCAAGTATGGCTTCGTGAACCAGCCCGGTGCGCCCGCTCCACCGGTCATCCGCCTGCGCAGCGGAGAGCACCGGAACAAACTTGAAATTCGCATGCGCCAGCGCCCACTGCTCAGCCAGCGCGCCCAGATACAGGTCGGCGCGCCGGCGCACGCCCCAGTACAGCACCATGTCGCGCTTCAGGCCGCAGTGGAATGCATGCTCAAGCATGCTCTTGACGGGTGCAAAGCCGGTTGAACCGGCAACAAAAAGAATCGGCTTCTCACTGTCCTCGCGCAGGGTGAACGCGCCCAGCGGCCCCTCGATCCGCAAGGAATCGCCCACGCGCAGTGTCGTGAAAACGCCCGGCGTAAAGCGCCCGCCCTCGACACGTCGCACGTGCATTTCAATGTCGGTCGCGGCGTGCGGTGCGCTGGCGAATGAAAAGCTGCGCCGGGCACCGTCGCCCAGTACCACGTTGATGTACTGGCCGGCATGAAACGCCAGGGCCGCACCGCCATCGATTTGCAGGTCAAGGCGCATGACGTCGCTCGTCAACAACTCCAGCCGTGTGACGCGCGCCAGATGCTGCCTGATTGGCGCCGCGCGCGCACCCGGCAGTGGCAGGTATTCGATCTCGATCTCGGTCAGCGGTTCGGCGCAGCACAGCAGCGTCTGACCACTCGCACGCTCAGACGCACTGAGTGCGGACTCCAGGTGCGGCAGCAATTTCACCTCGCCATGACGCAGCGTGCACTTGCAGAGGCCACAGGCGCCATTGCGGCAATCGAAGGGCATCGGCAGGCCCTCGCGCAGGCCCGCGTCGAGCAGTGTTTCACCGACACGCACGGTGACGATGCGATCATCCGGATGCACCGCCATGCTCCAGGACTTGACACCGCGCAGGCGACGCGGCGGCAGCCAGGGAAGCGCCAGCAGCAACGCAGTTGCGCCGCCCACCAGCAGCCAGGTGTTGGCCGCACCCCAGTGCCCGATCAGCGCGTAGGTGGGCAGATAAAACCAGTCGAATTCCAGACGCGCCACCACCGTCCCCATATCGGCGCCAGCCTGGCTGAGCGCCGGTTTGATCAGGGACAGCAAGCTCAGGCAGGCCAGCAGGCCCAACATCAGGCCACGCGGTGGATTGGTCTTGGCCGCCGGGACGCGCTGGGTATGCACCCAGAGCAAGGCCATCACGTTCAACGGCAGGCCGATATGGACAAACGAGAGAAGAGAGAACAGCCGGTCACTGACGTTTGCATTGGTGATGAAATTGCGCGTCATGGAGCCACCGATCACTGGCAACACATCAAACCACTCGGTCGTCGCCGTAACAACGAATTGGGCCAGTCGGTCCCAGGGCAGCATATAGCCGTTGATGCCCGACGCATAGGTCAACCAGAGGATCGCGACCCCAGAGACCCAGGAGAACCAGCGAAATCCGCGGTGTCGATCAAATATGAAATGACGCAGAAGATGCAGCACGATCACCAGCACCAGCGCGTCCGAGGCATACCGGTGCAAGCTGCGCAGCAGGCCGCCGACATAGGGTTGCCCATGTGTCAGCGCCTGCACCGAACCGTAGGCGTGAACAACGCTGGTTTCGAAAAAGGCGTACAGGTACAAACCGGTTCCGGTCACCACCCAGAACAGAAAATAGGCGATGGCGCCCAGGTGGTAGAACGGGTTCAGGCGTTCGCCAAAAAAAATATTGAATACGCGCTCGATGGCAAAAAACACGCGCTGCCCAGGCTTAGGAGATGGGTTGCTCATTAATCAGGTGGCAGCATGGTGCGGTTGAGTTGAGTGCCGACGCCGCGCCCGACGCTGCGCGCGCCATTCGGCCAGAAAGAACCAGAGCATGGCCAGCGCAAACGTGACGCCACCGGCAATCTCGATCAGCAGGCCGTATTGGACGCGATAGGTACCGGTCTTCGGGTCGTACACGGTGCACAGCAGCCGTATACGATCGACCAGATCGTCGAGCCGAATCTGCTGCGGTACCGGCGCACTGTTGAGCAACTGCCTGATCGGCTCGCCGAGTGCGTCTGCGTCGAGTGCTTCGCCGTAGATCTGACGATAGATGCGACCCTGCGCGTCGAGCAGGGTGACCTGCAGCACGTGATCGAAGCCGCCCGCAGTGGCCGCATAGCTGAATCCAAATTGGCGCGTCAAGGCATCCACGATGGATGCGTGCGGACTCAGGAACTCCCAATTGGGCTGGTCAATACGGTGCTGCGCGGCAAACGCCTTGAGCGACTGCGGCGAGTCCGCTGGCTGATTGAAACCGATGCTGACGACATTGAACTGACGTGTTCCAAAGACCTCGCGACTGGCCTCGATCGCGCTCTGCAGCGAGCGCGTGGTCAGCGGGCATACCTGAAAGCAGCCGCTGTAGATAAAGCTCACCAGCAGGGGCTTGCCGCGGTACTGCGACAGACGCACTGCCCGCCCGGAGCGATCGAGCAAGGTGAAATCGTCAATCTGCTTGCCGACCACCGCCTGGCTGGCGCGCAAGGCCGCGACCGGGTCAAGCCCGCTCGCGCCGGGCTGCAGCCCAATGTCGGGTGGCGCTGCGGTGGCACTCGACCAGACGAACGCACAGGCCACGACCAAACAGGCCTGCAACTTCCCGAAAGACAATAAACGCGCCCTCTGGTGTTGCGCGTCCCGATGACTAGACATGACCGTTATTCAGGCTGAATGCCCATCACAACAAGCTGTCCAGAGTGGTCGCAACCAGCAGCAAGCTCAATTGAATCAAGGAGGCGAAAAATGAGCCCATCGCGGTCTTGCGCGAAGGTGCACGCGCCAGCAACCAGGCCTTGTAAACAAAGTAGCCGCCGCCCGTGGCAGCACCGACAAAATGGATGATTCCTGCACCAAAGAAGATCGGTAGCAACGAGGTGATGGCCAGCGCCATCGTGCTCAGCAGCACGATGCGTGAAGCGCGCGGCACGCCCACCACCACCGGCAGCATGGGCACACCCGCAGCCTCGTACTCGGCCTGATTGGCAATCGCGAGGCTCCAGAAGTGGGGCGGCGTCCAGAGAAACAGAACCGCTGCCAGCAGGCACGGCAGCGGACCGAGCACCGGGTCGACCGCAGCGGCGCCGGCCAGCACGGCAAAACTTCCGGCAAGACCGCCGACCACGATGTTCAACCAACTGCGACGTTTGAGCCAGACGGTGTAGACCACGGCGTAGAAGAAGGCGCCCAGGAAAACAAACATGGCGGCACTCGGGTTAAGCCAGTGCGCAGCGGCCCAGACTGCAACGATCAGCAGCAGCGCGATCAACACCAGCCAGGCCGGCGTATGTGGCAGAGCGCCGGTGACAAAGGCTCGCCCGCGCGTGCGCGCCATCAGGCGGTCGCTGTCGCGCTCGTAGTATTGATTGAAGGCGCCAGCACTGGCCGAAGCCAGCAAGACCGTCAGGGCCAGTACCAGTACTTTGACAATCCCGGGGCTCGGGCCGGTCGACACCACCATACCGACCAGAGCGGTGATCATGATCATGAAGCCGATGCGCAGCTTGAACACGCCCAGCACGGTGCGGGCAAGGCTGGTGCGCGGTATGGGGGTGCTGTTCATGGTTTGGATGCGGGGTTCAAAATATTCAGAGATGAGTTCAAGCAGATTCATAGACGAGGGCATGCGCGCCCCCGTCATCGAATCAGCTCAAGCCCCAAACTTGCGACAAATATTTCCAGTTGATGAAGTAGTACAGGATGAAAGAAACCAGAAAGACCATCGCCAGCGCGAAAGTCCCCGGTGCTGCGAAGCCGGCCGAGCCATAGCTCTGCGCGACGGCGGTTGGCGCTGTGGGTGGAATTGGCGTGAACTTGGCACTGACGTCACCACCGGCAAGCTTCTTGCCCCACAACAGGGACCCGACCGTGATGTAGATGTAGATGGCACCACCGGCGATGGCGGCCACCCCAGCGATACCAACCAGACCCATCATCAGGTAGGCTGCACCCGGCCACTCGTAGGCCATGCCTGCACCGCCAAAGCTCATGTCCCAATGGCGCCGCGAAACGCCCAGGGTGCCGGCACCCATCATCACGAGGCAGAAGAAGTACATCGAGAAGCCAAACAGATAAGGCTGCCATTTGGCCAGGGCCGGATTGATCATTTCACGCTTGAACAACACCGGGATCAGGAAGAAGGTCAGCGCCATGAAGGTCAGCGTTGTGCCGACCACCACGGTGGCGTGGAAGTGACCCGGCACATAGACCGTGTTGTGGATGATCATGTTGAGCTGTTCGGTTCCCATCATGACGCCGGAAATGCCGCCCAGGAAGCCGAAGCCGATGATCGAGATGAAGACGCCAGACCATACCGGGTTGCCCCAGGGAGCCTTGCGCAGCCACTCAAACAGTCCGTTGTTGTAGCCCTTGGCGCGCTGCGCAACCTCGATCGCGCCGGGAATCGTCAAACCATGGATCATCGAAGCCAGCACGGCGAAGTACATGAAGTAGCTGGTGTTGACAACTTTCCACGCGGTGCTGACGCCCGGGTCAGCCAGCAGGTGATGCGCGCTGGCCAGTTGCAGGAACAGGATGTAGAGCAGGAAGGCGCCGCGGCTGACCCGCTCGGACATCGGCTTGGCGCCGAAGGCAATGGCGGCAACCGCGTACCAGATGGAGATATGGGCGGCGACGTTGATCTGCTGTGAAGAGTGACCGAATGCCCACCAGATGGTGCGGTAGATCAGAGGGTCAACCTCCTTGATGATGCCGACCGACAGCAGGAAGGTCGGGATCAGGATGATGGCACCCGAGGCAATCGTGAAAACCGCGATGATCGCCGCCGTGATGGCACCGAAGGTCACCAGCGGCACCGAACCCTGATAGGTCTTGTCGCGCTTGGCCACGACCAGCGTGCCAAAGAACACAAAGCAGGCGATCAACGCACCGACAGCGAACAGGATCAGCCCCAGATAAAACCAGGGTGAGGCCATCATCGGCACATAGGAGGTCATCATCACACTCGAGCCACCCTGGAACACGGCGATATTGTTGGTCACGGCACCCACCAGCATCAGCACGAAGGCAGCCCAAGCCACCTTGGGTGTGGCCAGTCGACACCGCAGCAGCGTCGAGGAAGCAAAGTACAGAACAGCGATTTCAAAGAAGATGATCCAGAAGATCAGCATGTCAATGCCGTGCGCGGTGAGCACCATGTAGAAGGTATCGGCCCCGAGCCAATGCACGGCAGGCCAGCGCGTGAGTACCACCCCGATTGCCAGGATGCCGCCGACCAGAAGCGCCACAACCGCCACAAAGGCGTTGACGATCATCAGCTTTTCGGCCTGTGATTCGAATTGCAGGCCTGAACGAGGGCAGGTCCGGTAAGTTGTTGTTGTCATGTGTGCCACCTTATTTCACGTAAATGCGACCAACCATGGTGTGGTGGTTGATGCCGCAGTATTCGTTGCAAACAACCGAGTAGGTGCCGGCCTGGTTGGGCGTGACCTTCACCACATGCTCGTAGCCAGGCACGATCTGGATATTGATGTTGGCCGGTTGCAGTGAAAAGCCGTGGTTGTAGTCCAGCGACGTGATGTGCAGGCGATAGGTCTTGTCTTTTTCAAACTCGATAATCGGCCAGAAATTCCACAGACGCGCAACCAGATAGACGTCGCTTCCGGGCGGGGGGGCGACGACCGGAATCTTTTCATCCTGACCGCCCGCGTTCTTGTACGACTCAGTGCGGACGGTGTACTTGTCCACCACCGCCTGTGCCTTTTGCGTGAATTTTTCAGGCGTGGTTTTATAGGTTTCCGTCGAGAGGTTTTGCTTACCCCAGACGTGCCAGCCGACCATCATGGCAAACATGGTCAGGCACCACACAAGTGCAATCACGATCCAGGTACCTTCAACACGGTCCAGCGGATGTTTCCACCACAGTCGTTCAGCAGGGGGCAATATGGCGCTCATTGTGAGGGTCTCCTTTTATGCGCGTTTGAATCAGGGTTCGAAGAACCGCGGCTACTTGGCAAGCGGTACGGTGAGGATGTCAATCACACCCCACAGCGTGTAGACCAGCATTGGCACCATGACGCCCAGGAAAAGAAGAATGAACGGGTTGTCCAGCAACTGCTGCATGAACGGCACTGGCTCGTTGGGATCCTCGGTCACAACATGTGCTGCGCCCTGATCTTTGCTTTGCGACATCGTAAATCTCCTTGTTTATATAGAAGGCCGCCGTCGAAGGTCAACTCGCAGCGCAATTCGACTTTCTCTGAAAGCACGCTCCATTTCCTTCATGTGTCTTAAGAAATTTGCACTTTCCCGGGCAAATCAGGATTGAATCGCAAGGCCCGAGGGCTCACGAAGCCTGAAGGAGTCAGGTGCAAGTTCTGTGCGTCGCTGTTGCGGCGTCACAATTGCATCATAAGATGATATATTTGCACAGTCAAGGCGGGTAAACCCAAACGACAACGCAAAGTCGCAGGGTTGAAGCGTGGGGGCGGCGGCAGCTGACCTATTGCTGCCCTGCTTGATCAAGACACTTTGTTTTCAGCACGAGGACGCTTATGTTCAGTCAGAGTATTCGAAATGTGATCGAACCGAAAAAATTTCTCACGGCTACAGCGGACGAGACCGTCAGCAATGCCTGCAGATTGATGCAAACCCGGAATGTCGGCGCCGTCCTTGTCACGGCCGATGGTTGTCTCATCGGTATCTTTACCGAGCGGGATGCCGTATTTCGCGTCACCGCGCAGGGCTTGGATCCCAAAACGACACCACTTCAGGATGTGATGACCGCGCAACCGATCACCATTGGTCCCGAGAAGTCTTACGGTCACGCCATGCTGCTCATGCACGAGAACGGCTTTCGCCATTTACCCGTCATCGAGAATGAGGGCCTGATCGGCATCATTTCTTCCCGAAACGCTATGGATCCGGCGTTGGAAGAGTTTGTCTGGGAAGAACGTCGGCGCGAGCATTACCGACAGGGTTTCAGCTAGGTCTCTCGGCTTATTGATGCAGCACAGACCGCAGACGGTGACCGCAAACAGCAGACCTCAAACTTCCGCTGCCCGCGCACACCACGCACACTATCCGTGCTGAAACATCTTTATGTCCGGTACGACGAAGCGGCCTTGGCGGGACAACAACTCCGCCTGGTGCAGACGCGCCAGTTTGTGGAGCATTTTTTCACCCTTCTTGAGCAAATGAATTTCAATGCGACGCCGGTCCTCATCTGAACGCTGGCGTACGACAAGGCCCAAGCTTTCACAGCGAGAAACCAGAGCGACAACGCCATGGTGGTGCGACTGAAGGCGCTCCGCCAGTTCGCCAACCGTTGCCCAGTCGCGGCCTGGATAGCCTTTGATCTGGAGCAACAACAAATATTGCAAGGACGTTATGCCTTGTTCGTGTATGACTTTCTCGCTGAATCGCAAGAATTTCCGTATCTGGTAGCGAAAATCTGCCAGCACTTCGAAATCATGTTTATCCAGGGGCAAAGTTTCAAGCTTGGGCACGGCAACATCCACTTCATTTTGTAAAAGCACATTTTCTCACCCCTGTCGAGACGCCGCCGTTTACTGCCCCGCCTCACCCGAGGACCACAGACTGGACCAGTTATGCGACAGAACAACTTGAATGCGTAAAAGGCAGGTGATTTGTGGTGTTTCAAAGTTCCGAACGACTGCGCCTCTAATGGGAATACAAGAAAGTCAACAGTGGGCGCACAGCGCAGCAGCCTGTCGGTCACACACCGCGCCGGGAACGAGCGAAGCGTTGCCGGGACCCTTGGTGGCCAGATTCGCATCCACCGCGCCACAGGTAATGTTGCATCGAGAACAACAAAAATGGTCTGGCCCGCCCAAATTGGAGGCGACTGGACAAGGTGTTTTCTGCTTCGCTTAATCCTTATGCCAGATTAAGGACGTGTTTGCTCTCCACGGAGATCATTGGGCCCGGTACACACAAGCGTTGCTGCCCTGCGCAATGTGTCTGACGATACGTACCGTTACTGTTTGGGCTACAAAAAAATATGGAGTCAAACTTATGAACAACTTACGCTTGGCTAGTGTCGCGGCAACACTGCTGGTGGCCCTGATCGGTGGCACACAGGCGCAGGAAAAGCCGCTGGCGCCCACCGAAAAAGCCTATCACGTCGGCGACTCATCGCCGGTGGGCAATGTGCCCTTGGTGCACAGTCTGAACCCGAAGGCGCCGCCGATGACGCAGGTGGAATTTGATGCTGGGCGCAAGATCTACTTCGAGCGCTGCGCCGGCTGCCATGGCGTGCTTCGCAAGGGTGCCACCGGCAAGCCGCTTACTACGGACAAAACGATTCCCAACGGAACTGAGTACCTGAAAATTTTTATCAAGTACGGCTCGCCTGGTGGCATGCCCAACTGGGGTACCTCCGGTGAGTTGACTGACGATCAGGTCGACCTGATGGCACGCTATATCCAGCACGAGCCGCCAACACCTCCGGAATGGGGCATGAAAGAAATGATGGCATCGCTCAAGGTCACCGTCGCCCCGGACAAGCGTCCGACCAAGAAGATGAACAAACTGGATCTGGGCAATTTGTTCTCAGTTACGCTGCGCGACGCTGGCGAGATCGCCCTGATCGACGGCAAAAGCAAACAGATCGTCAAGATCATCAAGACCGGTTATGCGGTGCATATTTCGCGTATGTCCTCATCTGGGCGCTATCTTTATGTCATCGGTCGTGACGCCCGCATCAACTTGATCGATCTCTGGATGGAGGAACCCTCCAACGTCGCCGAAATCAAGATCGGTCTGGAAGCGCGCTCGGTCGAGACATCCAAGTTCAAGGGTTACGAAGACAAGTTGGCGATCGCTGGGAGTTATTGGCCGCCCCAGTTCGTGATCATGGATGGTGACACCCTCAAACCGATACGCATCGAGTCAACCCGCGGCGTCACGGTCGGAACCCAGGAATACCATCCTGAGCCACGCGTGGCAGCGATCGTGGCTTCACACTTCAACCCCGAGTTCATTGTTAATGCCAAGGAAACCGGCAAGATCCTCGTGGTCAGTTACAAGGACTTGAAGAACCTGAAGGTGACGACTATCGATGCCGCGCAGTTTCTGCACGATGGCGGCATGGATTCAACCGGGCGCTACTTCCTGACCGCAGCCAACGCATCGAACAAGATTGCGGTGGTCGACACCAAAGAAGACAAACTGACCGCGCTGATTGATGTTGGAAAGGTGCCGCATCCCGGCCGTGGAGCCAATTTTATTCATCCGAAGTTCGGTCCGGTTTGGGCCACCAGCCACCTCGGTGATGAGACCATCAGCCTGATTGGAACCGACCCGATCAAGCACAAGATGCAGGCCTGGCACGTGGTCGAAACCCTGAAGGCTCAGGGCGGCGGTTCGCTGTTTATCAAGACCCATCCGAAATCCCGGAATCTGTGGGTTGACACGCCGCTCAATCCGGACGCCAAGTTGTCACAGTCGGTGGCGGTGTACGACATCAAGAAACTGGACAAGGGTTTCGAGGTGCTACCGATCGGCGATTGGGCAGGCATCAAGGACGATGGTGCCCGGCGCATCGTGCAGCCTGAATACAACATGGCCGGCGATGAAGTCTGGTTCTCGGTATGGAGCGCCAAAGACAAGACCTCCGCGCTGGTGATCGTGGATGACAAGACACGCAAGCTCAAGGCGGTGATCAAGGATCCGCGACTGATCACACCGACCGGCAAATTCAACGTCAACAACACGCAACACGACGTCTATTGAAACTCAATGAATAGGGCGTCGTGGTGGCGCCCCATCTTTTAAGGAAACTGAAATGAAAACACTGAATCTGTTGTGCCTTGCCAGCGCGGCCTTGCTAAGCCTTGGCGCGCAGGCCGCCACTGGTGAAGAAATTATGACCAAGTCAGGCTGTATGGCTTGCCACAAGGTCGACGTTAAAGTGGTGGGGCCGGCGTTGAAAGACATTGCCAAAAAATACAAAGGCCAGGATGTGCTCGCCAAACTGCTACCGAAGGTGCGTGCTGGCGGTCCGGGCGTCTGGGGTCCGATTCCGATGTCGCCCAATCCAGTCGAGAAAATCAGCGATGCTGATCTGAAAACGGCCGTGCAGTGGATTTTGACTTTGTAGGGTTTCATTGAGACTCGCGTAGATCAACAAAGCGGGGGGCTGTTATTGCGATTGCCGCTTCGTTGCGCCTCGCGATGAAGCGAGTGCCCTTTTTGCTTGCCTTTATGGGCGTACTCAGCGCCGGTGCCGTGACTCTGGGGCCGCCCGGTCCGACCCAGCAGTGGGGCGAAGCCAGCATTCGTTTTTCCAGATTCGAGAAGCCGGAGGCCGCAGCGCTGCCGCCAAAGCCGCGCTGGCAAGCAGACCCCATGAACCTGGTTGTTGTCGTGGAAGCCGGCGACCACCATGTATCACTAGTCGATGGCGATCGATTTGAAGTCATTCACCGCTTTGCCTCGCGCAATGCACTACACGGCGAAATGAGATTCACGCCGGATGGGCGCTTTGTTTACTTTGGCACGCACGATGGTTGGGTCACCAAGTACGACTTGTGGAATCTAACGCCAGTGGCCGAAGTGCGCGCCGGACTGGACATGCGCAACCTGGCGCTGTCAGGTGACGGGCACTGGATCATGGCGGCCAACTACGTGCCCAGGACGCTGGTGTTGTTCGACGCCGACTTGAACCTCGTGCGCAGTTACCCTGCGGCAACGCTGGACGGCAAGACCGCCTCGCGCGTAGCCGCCGTCTACGACGCCACACCCCGTCACAGCTTTATTGTGGCGATGAAAGACATCCCGGAACTATGGGAAATTTCCTACGATCCAAAAGCCGAACCCATTTTCGATGGCCTGGTGCATGACTACAGAATGGGCGAAGGCCTGGCCAAGCCCGGTTTCCTTGGGGTACGACGCACGCTGCTGGATGAGCCCCTTGAAGACTTCTTCTTCGATCAGTCCTATCGTCATGCGGTCGGCACTACGATCAACCAAGGTGGCAAGCCGGTTGGCGCCCAGGTTGTGAATCTGGATGTGCGCCGGCGCATTGCCGATTTCCCGCTGCCGGGCATACCGCATCTGGGTACCGGCGTTGCGTTTGTCTCGAAAGGTACCGTAGCGCTGGCTTCATCGAACCTGCAAGACGGGGCGTTGACCGTGGTGGACATGAAGACCTGGAAGGTTGTCAAAACCATCAGCACGCCGGGGCCGGGTTTTTTCATCCGAAGCCATGAAAACTCGGCGTACGCCTGGGTCGGCTCGATGCCGAGTCCCATTGCCCGGGACGCCATCACGATAATAGACAAGCGAACTCTTGAGGTGCGCGCCCAGGTGCGTGAACCGGGTCGTATCTTGTCCCACATCGGGTTTACGCGCGATGGTCGCTACGCGCTGGCCAGTATGTGCGAGATGGATGGCGCCTTGATCGTGTATGACGCGCGGACCTTCAAGGAATTGAAGCGCCTGCCAATGTCAAAACCGATCAGCAATTACAACGTGCGGATGAAGCTATCGCCTTCCGAAGGCACCACGCGCTGAAGCCAGACGCCGAGTGAGCGCAGTAGCAGGCCAGCCGCTTTCTTCGACGATCCGGATACCGCGTTTGTCGATAGCGAGCAGCCTTTGCCAACCCCACTTCATTCAGAACCTTGGAGACGTATTCCAGTGCAGGGGAGTCGACTTGTCTGAATCCTGTGCTGCGGCGGACGGACGAATTTGCGACATGAAGTCTCCTCCAACATTCAAACGTGACGCGCGAGTAGTGACAACTTTGTCTCGAAGCAGACGTCAATTACTTCATTTGGCTTAAGAAATTTGCATGTAGATCTGAAATACAGGAGATCGTAAGGTTCAGTCACCGGCTGGTAAGCATTTGATGCGCTAGCATTCGGCCTCGCCTCAGATTTTTGCTCTTTTTTTGAATGAAATCCGCGACTTCCAAGACCTCATCAGCAAGCACCAGCCGCCGCTGGCCGACGATCATCTTGCTGGGTTTCGTGGCTGGTGGCGCGGCGTCCGATGGCTGGGCGCAGTCTTCAAGGCAGGAGGTTTCGGCGGAGTTGCAGACCGTCGTGATCAGTGCTTCACGCAACGAACAATTGCGCGATGATCTGCCGGTGTCGATGGAAGTATTGAACGCAGCCGATCTGGAAACTGGCCAGATGGGCGACATTCGCGATATCGAGAATGGCTGGGCCAACGTTTCGGTCAAACATTCACCCTCGCGTTTCACGGTAACGGGAGCGGGTAACCCGACTGGTCGCGACGGCAACGCGGGATTCAACATTCGCGGTCAAGATGGCAATCGGGTGCTGATGCTGGTTGACGGTGTGCGCTTGCCGCGCAGCTACATCAATGGCAACAATGCCTTTGGCCGCGACACCTTGTCGCTGGGCTTGCTCAAGCAAATTGAACTGGTGCGTGGACCGAGTTCGGTCCTGTACGGGTCTGACGCCCTGGCTGGTCTGATCAACTTCGTCACGCACGAGCCAGCCGACTTTTTGAGCGCAAATGATGGCACTGCGAGGATGACGGGTGGCAGACTTGCGCTAAGTTCCAGCGGCGATGATCATGGAACCACTTTGGCAGCGACGCTGGCGACACGCGTTGACCCGACCCTGCAGTGGCTGCTGACCGGCACAACAACGCGCTCTGCCGGGCTGCAGAGCATGGGAACGAATGACATTGCCAATGTCGATCGAACGACGCCCAATCCGCAGGCAGACCGGGGTGGCTCACTGCTGGGCAAACTCGTGCTGCGCCCCGACGTCTCTCAGAAGCATGTGCTGACCTTCGAGTATGTGCAGAAGAGTTCCGAAGTTGAACTGCTGTCGAGTCGTGCCAAGGCGCCACTTGGCGCCGCGTCGGTAGTTGATGAAAGTGCCGCGAAGAACCTGCAACGTGAACGTCTGGCCTGGCACGCGAGTTACACGCCGGACGCACCTTGGTTTGATCGATTGCAGACGGTACTGAGTGTGCAAAACAGCGCCGCCCAGGAAAACGGTCAGACCCGGCGCAACGACGCCGGTCTGCGCATGCGCGAGACGGCATACGGCGAGCGAGCCTTGCAAGCCGGTGTGCAGGCAGACAAGATACTGCCACTGCCCGGTCAGTGGTCGCAGCGAATCACCTACGGGCTAGACTATGCGCGCACCGATGTCAGCAGTTGGTTCGACGGTTTCGACCCGGCGCCGCTACCGGCGTATGTCCCAAAGAAGTACTTCCCCGACACGCGTGACAGCAGTGTCGCGTTGTACGCCCAAAGCGAATTCAGTGAAGCCCGCTGGCGTGTGACGCCGGGTTTGCGTTTTGAACAGTTCTCACTGAACGTCCTGACCCAGGCCGGCTATTCACCGCCCGCGCCAATCCCGGGCAAGTCGCTGTCTGGATCCAATGTGTCGCCCAAATTGGGAGTTCTCTACCAGATGACTCCCGAGTGGCGATTGTTTGGCAACTATGCCAGCGGCTTTCGCGCACCCAGCGGTGCGCAGATCAATGGCTTTACCGAGAACCCGACGCCCAGCACATTTGTGACGCTGCTGGCCAATCCGGACCTGAAACCCGAAACCAGCAACAGCCTGGAATTTGGCATGCGCGCAAGGTTGGGCGCCAGCAACTTTGAGTTGGCCTTTTTCGTCGGCAATTATTCCCAGTTGATTGTTGACAAAAAACCACTGGGAGGAACCGGTGTTGCCGGCGACCCGTTGCTGTTTCAAACGGTGAATATCGACAGCGCAACAATTCACGGCTTTGAGTTCAAGGCGGCAGTGCCGTGGGGTGCGATGGAAGGCGTAACAGTGAGCACGCCCTTCTTCTATGGACAGTCGCGTGGCGTGGACAAGTCGACCGGGCTGCCGCTGAACTCGATCGACCCGGCGAAATCCGGCTTCGGGCTGAAGTTGGAGCGGCCCAAGTGGGTACTCAAACTGGACGCAACCCACTACGCTGCAAAATTAATGGCTGACCTGGAGAGTCCCTACCTGCCCAAGCCAGTGAGTCCGCCACGCATTGAACAGTTGACGCTGCCAGCTGTAACGACACTGGATCTGCATGCGCAATGGCGTGTTCGCAAGGAACTGCGGATCAATCTTGCGATTGATAACCTGAGCAACAAAAAGTACTGGCGCTGGTCTGATATACAAGGCCTGGCCGCGAACTCCAGCGTTGTAGATGCTTACAGCCAACCTGGAAGGCACTTGAATTTATCCTTGGTGACGGATTTTTAGTGAGTTCGTTCCACAACATGGCCAAGTCACAATCGTATACGCTTCCTGTGTAATGCAAACCTTGAAAGACGGCGCCGACCAAGCTATGCCAGGTTTCAGTCCTGTCAAAACCTCTACCAGTTCTCAAGCACGATGAACTACGTCCTGATTCGCCATCTTCATATCGCCTGCGCCGCATTGAGTATTTCCATGTTTGTTGTACGTGGAGTTATGCAGACAGCAGGATGGCCCTGGCGCCGGTGGGGTTGGCTGCGCATAGCACCGCATCTGATTGACACGCTACTGCTTGGCGCTGCGATCACTCTGGCCTGGCAGAGCCACCAGTACCCCATTGCACAAACATGGCTAACTGCCAAGGTTGTTGCCTTGCTCCTGTATATTGGTTTGGGAACGATGGCTTTGCGCCGTGGCGTCAGTGGCGTACTGCAATTCATATCCTTTTTGGCGGCACTGGCTGCCGTGTCCTATATTGTGGGCGTGGCTGTGACACGGTCTGCCACATTGGGCCTGATGTGAATCGGGGGGGCATCGCGTCACAACCTCAGGCAATGATCGCGAGCGCGTTGCGAACACCATTTTCGTGGTGCCGCAAGCACATTTCTCCAATACCAACGAAAACGAAGTGACTCTCTGCAAGAGGGTTGAAGCGAGCCGTGCATTCGGTATGGGTGTTTGGGTATTCTCCAAACTACAACATGCGCCCTGCATCAGTGATGCCGCTGCAAATTTTTCAGAGACGGAAAGCAAGCAGCGATGGATTCATGGTCCAATGAACAGATGACCATTTCACATACAGTTGCCATCGTTGCTGCGCTGACCTGTTTCAGCTCCGGCGTTCAGGCGCAGGCCCAAGCTTCCGGTCAAACTGCAATCTGGCCAGCTAATGCAGATGCCGAAGGCAAGGCGCTGGCCACTGCGGAGGTTATGAAAGTCTATTTAAAGGAAAAGCGAGTCTTGCTTAAGCACGGTCCGATTCCAAACCTCGGCATGTCGGCCATGACAATGGTATTCAGCGTTAAAAACCCCAAAATTCTCAACTCCCTTAGGCCAGGCAACAAAATCAAATTCACTGCCGAACAAGTACAACAGGATTTCGTTGTGACGTTTATCGAAGTCACGAATTGATTCAATACAAACGAGAACTGACGAAGCGCAGATTCTGCAGAGACATTACTGGCCAATGGTCATTTCCCCTATGGCGGTGAAAGCCTGCAACCGCGCTTAGCGTCTTACTGCGTAAGTCGTTTAGCCCAACGCTGCCCTATTGTCATCGA